>Ga0256407_10001285_pt1 | contig 54052 bp, 57 predicted proteins | sample RumenRJG_04DNA_FD_193489 | JGI IMG/M metagenome (GOLD analysis project Ga0256407, IMG submission 193489) | Bovine rumen microbial communities from Lethbridge, Alberta, Canada - RJG_04 | ecosystem: Host-associated > Mammals > Digestive system > Stomach > Rumen | place: Canada: Alberta... | reverse complement strand
TGTCACTATTTATATACACCTCACGTACATGATTATAAACGCATGCAGTTAATGTTAATTCCAACGCAATCACACATACGTATTTTAATATTGTATATTTTTTTGATATCATCCTAATTACTCCTTCCTTAATCTTCAGTAATTAATTCATCCTTAACAGACGAAACGCTGTTATATTTTTTTCTTCCATCAAGTATACACTCTGGTTTAACCTTTTTATAATAATCTTTTAAGCTATCTACTGATGCATTCTTTAGATTCTTGGCACAATTATCGCCAACATGCACTGTATTGTAGTTTAATTTTTTACCTTCTGGAAGTAACTGCTTGGCAATTTCGTCAGAATTTTTCTCATCTCCGACATACCAATCGATGATATAATCCTCACTTGCAAACTTCTTGGCAAGTTTTGATCTTTTATCTAAATCACTGCCTAGCATTTTTATATGCACCGGAGTCTTAGCAACATCACTTAAATATGATGCACGATATTTGATTTTATTAGAGTCTAATAAAGTTTCAAATGCTGATCTGTCCATGTAATTTTTCAAGCAATAACTGTTTCTTTCTTGTTCTTCTGTTTTTAATGCGGATTGAGCCCAAATAATTTTATTCTTCAGTTTCTTATTAACACTGTCTTTACTAACATCTTGAGTTTTTATTTCAAAATCGGTTTCAGCATCTTTTATTCGATCTGGAAGGTCTTCAAATGATATTTTTTTCATCTGACCTTCATCGATATAATATGCAAGATATTCAAAATCATCTATACTTTTACAATCTTGTTGTTTAGGAATTTCAAAAACCATTATGCGCTTTCCTAATTTATCTGTGCAGATAATTGGAGTTTGGAATTCACTTTTCGCCAACAATCCCTCTTTTTTTTCACTCTTATTTTTTAGAGTATTGTTTTCTATTTTTTTACGTACTTCAGATTGAAAATCTTCGTTATTAATCAACCTTTTAACTTCAGCTAAAACATCAACAGTTTTTTCTACTTTTTTTGTATTAGTATTGTAAATCTGAATCTCTGATTTTAAACTAAAAACTCCAAAGCACTCCTCAGTATCACCCATTTGAATATTTTTTGTGTTATAATAAATGATTCTATCTTTTGAAATGTTCATTTCATATTCATATGGTCTTACTTTTTTATCTGACCTTACTATGCAAGTCTCATTTCCTTTTTGGTATACGTCTTTTACGGATTTTTCTATCGAACTCGTTGAAGTATTATAATCAACTCCTTCTTTATAATATTTATCAGCATATTCACAAGTCTCATTTTCTAAAATATCACTCTCTTTATCACCAATTCCTACTCTTTTTTCATAGTTATTATTTACACTTTTAAATGCATTCAAGCAAATCGATTTATTGTGAGCAACAATAGCAAAGATAACTATAATATAAACCACATAACAAATCTTTGATTTTAAAAATTTTTCTAATAATTTCATTTACTTACTTTTCTCCTTTTTTATGATTTGAAGGTATTCTTTATAGCTTCTAAATCTTTCTTTATCACTGTTAACATATTTTATACCTTCTTTCCCATAATTAACCTTCTTGCCATCTGGTAAAAAATAACTTACTATTTCACCTGGATTCTGTATCCCTTTTATAAAAAAACTAACTAATTTATTTTTCTTTCCTATCATCATTTATATAACCATTTCCAGTGCTAAGCAAAATACCACATCTATTATCATATTTATCACAATTATCAGCATAGCCATACATTATATCCCACTTACCTGTTTTATAATTTTTTGAATATCTAATCTTATATGGTTGGATAATACAGGTATTCTTTTTAATACATGTCTTTCTTATTATCTTAAAAATATCTTTTCCTATAAAGCTCCTTTTTTTATCAATATCATAATACTGTGTTTTAACAGAATCAATTTGAGAAACATCGTATCCTGGAACATATGGATTATCATCTGTATTTCTCTTTAATTCTTCTCTTTTCCCTAAAGTAAACCTTTCACCTGAATAATGAGTTTTAAGTAAGGTAAACAAGTCAAAAGTTCTTTGAGAAATATCTATTTTGAATGTTGCTATTTTATTTGAAGATAGTCTTTGCGGTGTAAAGCAATTATTAAAAGAATAATATAAGTAATCTTTTTAGATGCATAATCATCATCATAAGATAATATCATGGTTTATCTAAAATAATTTATATATGTTTTGCCAAAAATTATGTTTTTTCAAACCATATGCTTCTCTTATCTCTTTAAGCTTCTGCTCTACTATTTCCTTATGCTCTGGATGACGACGTTCTACATAAAACTCGCATGCTGGAACAAGATATTTGTAGAATTCTTCGTAGCCGATGATATCAATATAATAATCATAATCTGGTCCCGAAAAAAATTGGATTACATTTTCTCCAAAATAAAATTCACTATAACATTCTCCTAAGTTATCATCTGTCACTATAGTTACTTTATTATTTTTTTCTATACTCATTTAATTTCTACTCCATTTTTTCATCTTCTGGCAATAATCCGCCACTCCTGTTATTTCGCCAACTTTGTCATCTTTTACCCCTGCAAAAGTTAATGGCTTGCCATCTGGTGTAAATAGTTGCAAGACCTGATCATCATTCTCTAAGTCATGATCAAACAATGTTATTTTCTTACCTTTTACACCAACATATTTCTTGAGTTCAGGATACTTATTAAATAAGTTGGTCATGTTTGATTTTAAATCTGATGAATTAAATTCTATCTTTACTTTACAGAATGGGTTTTTATAATCTGTTGCAAAACAACTCTCAATTCCATTTGCTGTTTTTATTTTATCTAAAATTGAAACATCTTTATGTTCTACCAACTCACTATATGTAAAGCGAAATTTTTCTGGGTATTTTTTCATATTATCATATGGATTTTTTCTTTCATTTAATTTATCATAAATAAAATTGTACTGAATATCATCTGGCTCTAATTTACTATTATTTGAACCAACTTTTTGAAATACATTTCTCTTGTTTTTTGAAGAATATAAAAGTGATTTTATAATATCTTTCTGATCTAATGAAATATAAAGTCCACCATATGTGACTTCTTCTAAATACCAACCATAATCGCCATCACTTACATTCTTGTTACTTCTTATATCATGTTCAGATCCAAATTGGCGTAATAATACTATATCCTGTTTCGGTGTAGATTTAAAACGATCACAAAAATAATAAATTGGTTCTGCAACTGTAGGATTGACAAATCCAGCTGTAATATATGTCTTTCCATTTACACTATATACCACATTATTTTCTGTAATATCCTTTGAAGTCCACCAACAATCACTACAATATTTGTTTAGTAACGCTTTTAAATCTATTCTTTTTGTAACTTTTTTCTTATCTAGATTATAAACATCATATTCAAATTTTTTTATATTCTTGTTTCTCTGCTCTTCAAACGGTTCAGTATATTTTATAAAATATTTTCCCTGCGTATTATAAGCATAACTACCAATTTCATTTTTTGAAACCAAATCAAACTCTTTATTACTATCATCTATAAGTACGTAATTTCCATTTTCAGTCTTTGACACTTTCAATTTGCTGAAATCATATGATAATGACCTATACTTCTCTGAAGAACTTTTTTTTACCTCATCTTTATACGAAAAAAAGGCCATAATACTTTCACTATAAAAACACAATATAGCTGATATAATAAATATAACAAAAGTTATAGCTAATAAAGTAAAATTGGTTTTTATAAACTTTTTAACTTCTAATTTCATCATTTTTTCTCCCTGTTCTTTTATTCTTTCTTATACATATTAGCCAAAGCTCATTTTCTACTCTTTGATTTTTTCAAATTGAAAATTTGTAAAATAGCCCGGTTCTTTAACTTCATAATTTTCACTTGGATCATCAGGATTAAACACTTTTATATACGTTATATACCCCATAAAATTAGAATGCCCTAATTCAACATCAGCATCATTTCCTATAATTCTTCCAACAAAAGTAATGTAACCTTCTCCAATTTTTTTATTTGTTTTTTTATTATAGATATTATATTTTGTAAAATATACATCCTTTTTCAAATCAAAAACCGGTAAAATATTGCATTTATACTTACTTGGTGTTTTTTTTACGATTTCACCTTTTTTTATTCTATTCTCTAAAGCTTTTTTTAGAGGTTTCTCTTCTTCGTTTCCACTTAAGTTGTCTTTTTCTGCTTTTTTTAACTGCGCCTTAATTGCCAATGGTGGTAAATCATCCTTGCAAGCATATTTATCATAATGTGGCTTAACTATACACGCGGCTAACACTATTTCTAATGCTATTACACATACGTATTTTAATATTGTGTATTTTGAAATTTTCATGCCTTTGCCTTCCTTTTCTTCTAACTTAATTCATTTATAATATTTTTTTCTAGCTCATACAAATTGGTTAATACCGTATTAGTATCACCTATATATTGTTTATTATTCTTCAAAAAATTAGCTAACCTTTCTTCTTCATCAATAAACTTTCTTCTATCAGTAGTCGTATAACACTCCATTTTTTTCTTTCCCATAAAAAAGTCATATAAATCCTTATCCTTTTTTAAATTATTTAAAAACTTTTTTCTTTGTTCTAATGGATCAACATTTTTATCAGTATATTCAATTTGAAGTATTGATTCAAGACCTTCTCTTTTCCATTTGTTCATCGCAATTCTAATACTTGGATCAAACCCTGGATTCGTAATATAAGAAAATTCGGGAACATCCTTTCCTACGACATCTTTTCCAGTTGTATAACAACAATAAGATCCAAAATACAACGAATATTCTTCAGATGTTCCTTCATCATAATCAGTTTTGAGTTTTGAATAATCCTTCTGAATTTGATTAGCTTGTGCCAAGGCAGTTCCGGCATTCAAAATAGAATGTACACTTGTCTGTGCTTTTTCTGGTACTTTATCTTGACCTGATATGCAATTATAATTAGTTGAATTTATCTGATCTAAACTATACAATGCATCATATATCGGACCTGCTCCTGGTATTATTTGCAAGGCTGAAAAGCACATAGTTTTAACTAATCTTTCTTCATCCTCCTCTATCTTTTTTATATCTTCCTTCAACTTATTCATGGTTTGTTCCTTTTTGTCATTAGTTTCTACATTTTCATATCGCGAAGGTATTCCAATACTTATAGTTGTTGTTTCTTCCTTTTCAGAAGTACGATATTTATTAAGATTGTACTTACGTATCTCAAATCCCTCAGTATATTTTTTAGAATCCTTTACTGGCTTATCGAGAATTACCATTCCATTCTTTGAATTCAAATCCTTCACAGCTGCTACTGCTGAAACTGTTTCCATTATTTCTTGATATGAAGCATACATACTCTGCGCATTTTTCATATTTTCATTTTTATATTTATTCTTTGGATCATGTGCAGCATTATAGCAATTAACTGTTTGATTACTATACATTTTTGCCTGAGCTAATTCTCCACTTAAAATCACATTATCCCACTGAGCTCTATAACTTCCAAACGCCTCTTTATTTTCTTCTAATATTTTGGCTGCTTGTTTGTAATCTCCTTTTTTTATTGCTTCATAATACCGACGCAAATTTGTATTGCGTTCCTCAGCTTCCATAGTAATATTATGCTCTTTTTGTTCTTTTGTATTTCCATTAACATTTTCTATCGGTTTAATATATATGCTAGTGTTCTTTACATTCTGTAATTCACAAAATGCTTTTTTATCTTTATGATACAGTACATTAATATATGTTGCTAAAAATGCCTTTGTGTTACCATCAACTATATCCGGATCTTCTAAAAATAGTTTTTTTAAAGATTCTTTATCTCCCTTTATTATGTATAAAATTTTTTTACTAGTTTTAGGATTTTGATATAAAAAGTAAATATCTCGCATACTTAATCCATATTCTTTTAATTTTTGGATTCTGTTCTTTGATATTCCTAACTTCTCAATATTTGATTCATATGCAATTGATAACGTTGCTTTTACCTTCTCATCTTCTGCTAGTTCATTTCTAAATGACGAAACCTGCTTTGGAGAATATTGTCCATTTGTAAATGACCCCATTATTTCGTCTAACAATCCATTAGCTTTATCTCTATATGCTTTTCCTTGCGTGAAAAAATTAGATGTGTTTTTTTCAATATCTTGATATTCTTGTATGTAATGGTTACATATATTTACGATTTCATTATAATTTTTTATATTATAACCATAATTTCTTATATCATTTCTTAATTGTGTACTTCTTTGTGCTGCAGCCTCACTATTATCATTAGCACAGCTATTTAAATTTTTCTGAGTATTCTCAAGACGGCTTTTATTTGTCTCTATTGTTGTTTCAGCAGTAGCTACTTGATTTTGTAAATTTCCTACATCAATCTTGTTAATATCTACATTGTTTATAGTCTTTTTTAACATTTGGCAATCATTTAAATCAAAATTTGCTGCTGTTCCCATTGCACCAATTACTAATATATAATCTGACATTGCTGCTTTTAAATTGTCAAAGCTTTTGCTCTCTATTGTTTTATCTGTTGTAAAACTATCTATATCTTTTTCTTTTGCTTTAATAGTACTCCATACTTCTTGGTATCTATCTATTGCACTACTGCATTCTTTCACTAACGTATCTCGATCCAGCATTCCGTTTTGTGCCATTATCATAACCTCCTACTTCTTTTTTGTATTTTCTTTCTTCATTGCTTTATCATGTTCTATATGTGCCTGTAATAGTTTCGTAATGTTATCTGCATCTGCTGTGATGGCTTTTTTTAATTTTTCATTCAAATTTTCCATCTCTTGATATGAAGTCTGCAAGTTATGATTAGCTGTTAACGTAGTTACATTATCTACTGGAGATAAATCTTTTTTTGCTAGTTTATCACAGCTTTGCTTTATTTTCTTGGCACAGTCCTTTATAAAGTTTTCATTTATATTATATTTGCCTGACATTTCTTTATTCTCCTATTTATATAGCTGATAGTCTTGTTCTAATATTTTTTTCTTCCTCTTCAAGTTTTTCTCTATCACTATAAATCAATCTTTTATAGTTTGACAAATACTCATCTCTTTGTTTTTGCATATTTAAAATATTATTCCTGATATTTTCCACGCATTGAGATATCTTCGGTTCCTTTAAATTACATGTTTCTTCTGCAATTTTATTTATTTCTCTTAAACCTTCAAAATATTCTTCAGAATACCTTTCATTTTCTTTCTCTATCTCATAAAGATTTTTTTCTAAGTCTTCACGCATCTTTTGATTTTTCCTAAGTTCTGACACAAGCCTATCTTCTTTTTTTCTACGCTCTTACTTGCACTAATTGCAACAAAATCTCCAACCCCTATTTTTTTCTCATTTAATTTGTTGGCGACATAATTAGCTCTAGCATTTAATTCTTCATATGTTATCTTTTCGTTTCCAAAAATTATTGCTGTTTTCTTAGGATATTTCTTTACCTGTTCTTCGAACATGCCATCAATTGTATAACCTTTAATATCACATTTTGTATCATTAAATATTCCTAGTACTAATTCTTTTTCAGCTTTTGTAATCAGGTTTACTTTTCTTGCATTTTTCTCTCTAAAATTCTCCCAATCATCAACAACTCTGTCGATAAATGTCATAAAATGTTTCTGAAGCGCCTTGATTTCCCAATCTTTGAAAACTTCTTCCTGATAATCAAACATAATTTTATATTGCTTATCAGTTGTCATAAAAATATGAACTACCAAACTTTCTATCTGGTATGGCACGTTGTAAAAAGTAAGATCCGATGAAACATCATCAAGAATTGATGCTACCTGATAATTCAAACTAACATCAAATATTTTTCCAATGTTGTTTTCTTTTAAAATACGATTGTATGTATGCTTCTGGTGTCTAAAAACTTCTCCTACAAAATTTTTCACACTACCAATATAGTTATCTACATTTTTATCTTGTTTTTCTTCTTTAAATGAAAAATAAATAGGTACTGTATTCGCTAATAAACCTAAAGCATCTTTACGCTTTCTTCCCGTTCTATTTGTCAGCGTACTTCCTATATAAAAATCATCTGAATTTGTCTGTTCGTGGAATACCTCTCCTAAAGCTGAAAGATATAACACATATTCAGATATTTTTTCTTTTTTACAAAATTCTATGATTTTTTTTGAATGTTCTTTGCTTAAATCTAATTGAACTCTTCTAGATTTCATCTGATCCATCTTATGATTTGCAAGTACTGTAAGTTCACTGCACTTATCAATTTGATTTTCCCAGAATTGCTTATCTTTTAAAAATCTATTAGTTTTAAGATACTCTTGTTCTTCTTTCATTATTTCAATATAAGAATTCGTTGTCACGTCATACGTATCATTTTTTAATTTGGCATTATATAACTTAATAAACTTCTCAGCAATCTTTGACATTGTCCAACCATCTGAAATAATGTGGTTCATCATAAGTAACATTCCGATTTCATTACCACGTCTAACTATCCAAATCTTAAATAATTGTTCTGTCATTCGTGGAACATTTTCCATCTCTTTGTTAACCCACTCGAGATATGCTTTATTATATGATTCAAAGTTTGCTTCATCTATTGCTTCAATACACGCTATAGACTCGTCAAACTCTCTAATTCCCGTACATTTTTCTAAATCAATATTCTCTACATATTCCCATTTTGGTTCGTTCTTGTCATTTGATGTGACAATTCTTAAATGAAATATTTCATTCTGCATAACAATCTCTTGTATGCTCTCTAGCGCAATCTTAGTGTCGATTTTTCCAGTCAAAAATACATCTCCTGTCAACCATGTTACGCCGCTTCCACTGTACTGTTCTAACTCGTACAATTCACTTTGGGTGTCCGTTAATTTAAACATAAATATTCTCTCATTCTTTCTATAAAATTTACCTTTAATATTTATATTTAATTCGTTTAACTATACTCCTATTTGTCCCCTTATTTATTTTTGTTAACTCATTAAATTTAGCTATAGACATTTTACCTTGTGCCACGACACCTGTCAATATAAATAAACTAAAAAAAATAAATTATTTTATTTATGGTATTATAATTGTTGTTTGATATTTCTAACTTCTTTTTTAAACTATATATATTTTGTTACTTGAATTTTATTCTTCCATATTTGAGTATATTCTTCTCCGAAAGTATCTACTAATTTCTTTATATAGATTTTTTTCATATTTTCAGACTGGGCTATTATTTTGTCTGCATAAACTGCACCTGGTTTACACAAATAGTGTTTTAAATTATAATTATCTGCAATGCTTTCTGAATCAAATTCATCCACTGTGCCAATTGGTAGATATTTTATTTCAAAAGCATATTTTCTCATATACTCGACATAATAATTTGACGGTACTGTAAGTAAAGGATTTTCATTATCATAAGGATTTTGAATATATACTTCATCTGGACAACTTTTTTCAATCTTATAATCAATAAAGCTTTTAATATCTTCTACTTCTATCGATTCTTCTCTTAAATAAGCATCAAAATTTAGTGATTCAAAAATTTCTTCATCTGACGATATAATGTTTCCAAAAAAATCTTTCTTCATAAGTGGCAAAGGAATAATATAAACCACCGTATCGTCCTCTTTTTTTGCATTTTCATAATATGGTTGCATGCTTTTCCACTCTTTGATTCCGATTGGTAAAAAAACAATTTCTCGCTTAGCTTGTTTAATTCTTCTATTTCCATCATTATTTTCTACTAATGAGGCATCCTTATTCAAATGTTCGTTCAACGTTAATTCTCTTTCACATTCACAAACATCAACTATCGGTCTATTAATTAGCTTATCCGGATTTATTTTTAACTCAAAAATTTCTTTTCCTGCTAATCTTTCCATTTCTTCTTTTTGTTTTTCAAAAAAAGGATAATTATGTAACGCATTGCTTTTTACACAAACCTTATAATCATTATATCTTCTATTTAAAATATCATCATACCCTACCGGAACTGAAATTTTTATGTCTTCAAATGGTAAAAAAAGAACATCTTCATAATAATTTTTTGGAATTCCTTCCTCACCTGAAATTATAAAAGGATGCAATATTCCAACTAGATTACTTTCTTCTTTGGTAACTCTTTTGGAATGCTCAACAAACAATTCTCTAACCCTATTGGCGATTGTTCTTTTACTACCTTCTCTTGAAATTGTTATGTTATAGGTTTTTTCAAGTTTGTCTAACAATTTTAAACTCTTGGAACTTAGTTTTTGATACGATTTTTGATCTGATTTCTCACTATTTTTTTCTGTTGATTCTATTTCATCTACTGATTCTATCTCTTCTATTGTTACAAGCATAAAAAGCAATTCATTGTCTCTTTGTTTTTCTTTTTCCGAATCTTCATATAAATAATCCAAAGGGAAAACATCGACGCACGATAACCAAGGGAAATTATAGTGATTTTTTAGAGAATCACTTTCAAAATTTATTCGTTGTCCATTGACTATTTTCACTGAAAAATTATGGTAATTCTCTTTTTGTTTATAATCGTGAATTGTGTATTCTTCTGGAAGTTCATCTTTTGCCTTTTCCAAAAAGAACTCAAAATCCTCCCGAAACATCACTATATCTATATCATCATCCCATGGTATAAAACCGCCATGTCGCACCGCTCCCAACAGCGTACCTGCATCAGCAAAGTATTTTATATTGTATCTTTTGCAGATTTTATCAATTTCTTTTAAAACATCTAATTCCGTTGCCCACGCTTGCTTTATCGAAGTTGGAACATAGAAACCATTTCTAATCTCATCTCTAAAGAAATCAATTTTTTGTTTCATATTTTTTTCCCTCATTTATAGAAACACTACATTTAGTTTTTGCTGTCTTCATTATTTTTATGTGTTAAGTATTATTTTAATTTATAAAGCATTTTATATGTGAAACCTTCTCTTCAATTCTGTTTTTGCTCTCTTATCGCCTATTATTACTGTTCCTAAAAACAGAAAAATTGACACAGCAGTTGAAACATTTATTAAAACCACCCATTTGATTTCACCGAATACACCTAGAGTTACTAAAACTACTCCTAATACTACCTGGAAAAGTTGGATCATTATATAGCTTTGCCAATTTCGTCGATTAGCAAGCATTAAAATCACTATTATTAAATCTAATACTAAAATAACTATTGGAAACACATATTCTAATGACCAGCCTTTGTATCCCATTACAAAATCGCTACATACACACATTCCCAAAGCGATAAAAAATATACCAACTATCTTGAATAGATATCCTGATTTTCCCATAATAGTCAGACGTAAAATCACATTGACATAGACTACGACCATGCCAACTATTATGCTCCACATTATTTTTCTTCCATTTATGCTATAATCTAACCAAAAGCAAAATGTTTGCAATACAATTGATAAAAACAATAATATATTTGAAAAAACACGAAATCTTCGTGTAATTTCAATTGCATCAATAGGATATAGATTACTTATCGGGGTATCGTTTTTTTCTAATATTAAATTGCAAAGTGGGCATCTATCTGTATCATCTAATATTTCCACATTACACTTTTTACATCGTGCCATTTTTTCACCAAACTTTCCATTTTGTATATTTTCCTGCAGATTTATTCTTATGCATGTTATGTTTTTCGTATTTTCTGGATAATTTCTTAATTCTACGACGAATACACTCCATTAGTCTCAATTGATACACTTATTCCATCACTTACGAGCTGTTTACAAAAACATTTTTGTATTGAAGTATCAGCTAAAATTGAGCTAAATGTATAAACCAAGACTCCATTGTATGAGCAGATAGTTCCTTTTATATATTGTCCTTCGGACATTGCTATAAATGCATAAAACTGATCTATGTATTTTTCGTAAGGTTCATCTACTTTCAAATTGCCAATGTTTGTGACAGTTGTAGTATTTGCCAACGCCGACTTAGTGTAAATCATCTTCATATATGCATTTTTTAAAAATAAAGGAACCGAACGTGCAAATTTATTAAGCTGTCCTGCAACACTGTATGAAAAAAGATTTTCTAAATGTTCTTTTGTTATCTGTTTATGTAAACTTTTTTTTATGATTTCTAAAACTTCTGAAAAAGTATATTCTTCATTTTTTGCTATAAATTCAGCAGAAACCATAATAAAGAAATTCTTGGTTGTTATCGAATCAAAAAAGGTCTAAGATTTACCGGAACAGCTACTCGTATCGCTTTTTCACTTGGCATCTTTTTGAGGCACTCAACATAAATGCTCCACACAAAACATGCCACCAAATATTCATTTATAGTTGCATTATATTTTTTTGAAACTGTCTTTATTTCATCTAAAGGCATCAAAATATGCATTACTCCAAATTCGCCATCACTTAATTTATCTCCCTTTATAAGATATGCTTTTTGACTCTTATAACCACGTTTTGTTTTTTTCTTAAAATTTTTGATAAAACTATCTTCTCTATTCAAAGATGTGTTATAGCTAAATTCATCACCTAATTTTTCTTGCAAGTCTTTATGTGCTAATCTCAAATATTGATATGTCAATTCTCTGATAAAATTAATTCCGCCCATTCCGTCTGTCAAAACATGAAAAACTTCTAGATTTATTTTACATGAATAATAAGTCACTCTAAATAAATAATCCCTATTTGAACTTGGATGAATGAATCTGCATGGAAAAGTGTTTTCTTCTACTACTTTGGGAGCTTTTTTCCCATTTTCTTCAAAATAATACCAAAAAACACCTCTTCTTAAACGCAAATTAAATCCATCCATCCTAGGAAGGACTTTATTTAGAGCTTCTTGTAAAAGTTCTGGTTGTATTTCTTCTTTTAATTTGACGCTAATTCTATATACGTTAGTCATCGACTCTCCTGCAATAACAGGAAAAAGATTAGCCGTATTATCTAGTTTATCCCAACGTATTTCTCGTCTTTTTCTACCAGCCAACTTCTTTGGTCCCCTTTCAATTATCATCCATATAAAAAATATGTACATAATAGTTTATAGATATTCAACTGATTTTTCAAAAAAATCATATAACAACGTATGTAAATACATATAATTTATCGGATGATAACATAAAAAAATTTTTAATTTTAATCTGGCAATTTGCCATATACTTCCATTGGAACATATGCCTTGATTGCTATTCCCTCTGGAACATACTCTTCTGAAACAAGTTCACCCTGTTTTCTTACAAGCTGAATAATTCCCGCATCTTGATATGGAATAATTCTTTCGATATATATCTTATTATCTCTAAGTAAATTTACAATTACTTCTTTTATTTCATCTAAGCCCTGATCTTTTACTGCCGAAATAAGTAAAGTTTTTTCTGCCCTAAAATCTCTTAACGGTTCTTTATCCGTTCTTTTATCTTGTTTATTAAAAAGTGTAATAATTGTTTTATCTTTTACCTCTAATTCATCCAATGTCTGATATACAGTTTCCATTTGATGTTCATAATTGACATTCGAAGAATCAACCACATGAAAAATATAATCTGCATACTTTGCTTCTTCTAGTGTACTCTTAAATGCTTCTATTAAATTGTGTGGCAATTTTCTGATAAAACCAACTGTATCTGTTAACAATACCTGTTGATGCGCATCAAGTTCAAGTAGTCTTGTTGTTGGATCTAATGTTGCAAACAATTTATCTTCTTCAAGAACTGTCGCATCTGTCAAATGATTAAGTAGTGTCGATTTGCCGGCATTCGTATAACCTACAATAGCTATAACAGGAATATTGTTTCTTTTTCTTTGTGCTCTTGTAACATCCCTATGTTTTTGAATAACCTTCAACTCTTTATTAAGTTGGGATATTCTATCACGAATAAGACGTCTATCGATATCTAGATGCTTTTCACCAGGTCCTCTTGTTCCGATTCCACCACCAAGTCTTGACATTGACACGCCTAATCCACTTAAACGACTTGCTCTATATTTCAATTGTGCAAGCTCGACCTGAATTTTACCTTCACTCGTAGATGCCCTTGCTGCAAAAATATCTAAAATTACTAATGTTCTATCCATTATTTTTACATTTAAAGCATCATCTAAATTTTTAAGCTGAGCTGGAGATAATTCATCGTCACACACAATTCCAGTTGCACCTGTTTGTTCAATTAATTCTGCAATTTCTTGAATTTTACCACTTCCAACATAAGTAGCATTATTTCTGATTTCAAGATTTTGAACAATTCTTCCACACACAACTGCACCCGTTGTCTCAACAAGTTCTTCTAACTCATCTAATGACTCGTTGACGTCATCACCATTTTGCTCACCCACACCAACTAATATTAATTTTTCTTGTAATTCTTCCATTTCAAATGCTTCTGCCATACATTTTTCCTTTTCTTTTCTTAATCTTAATATCAATCTTAATCTAAATGTTTTCTAATCACACTATTAAAAACTTACACTTTTCTTTAGGCACAAAAAATTTATCAACCTCTTCTAACGAGTTTTCAAGAAAACATATTCTGATTTAGCTGCCTCATCTGAAGGATAGCTTTCTACATATTTTTTCATGAGTTCTTTGGCAGATTTAAAATCTCCAGTGTGCTCATACGCAGAAATTGCCTTCTTCATAAGTGCCTGTTTATTTGGAACTTCTTCTAATTTGAGTCCATTCAAAAAATAACTTAAAGAATATCCATATTTATCTTCTTTCATTAAACTCTTACCGAATCTATAATATTCCTCGGATGATAAATCAGATTCTTCCATATGTTTTTTGAAATTTTTATTAGCTTCATCTTTATCTGATTTTTTAGAACTGTCAGCATAAATATCACCTAAATAATAATAAGCGTCTTTTTCGCCACCATCTATTGCATCTTTTAATAAACCTATTGCTTTATCTTTTTTCCCTAAAAGATTATAAATTCTACCTTTTTGCATCTTATCATAAGCCTTATTCTTATCAATATTAAGTGCTTTATTTAGGTACTCTTTTGCTTCTTTTTCTTCACCATCATTTGCAAGTGAATTATAGATTCCAATGTATAATTCGTAATCTTTTTCATCTTCCTCTAAAGCTTTTTTATAATCATTTATCGCCTTTTTTTCCTGACTCTGACTTAGATATACATTTCCTCTTAAATAATATGCTTTTGCATTATTATCATAGTTAATTAATGATGTGTATGTTTTAATTGCACCCTTAGCATCACCGCTTAAATACTGTGCTTCACCTTTGTAAAAACATATTTCAATTTCCTTTTTGCCAACCTTGCCATTTGACTGTTTAAGTGCACTATCTAATGATTTAATGGCTTCTTTGTACTGACCATTCTCTAATGCATTTACTCCATATTGCTTATATGTAGTCTGTTTCGATTCATTTCTTCCACATCCTCCTAAAACAGACATTACTGTTACAGATGTCATTACTAATGTTAAAATCTTATTTTTCATTTGCTTCATTATTTTGTCCTTCTTCTTGAACTTTTTTGATTTATCTTATTTTTTCAATACTATTAATTATACACAATTGACTTGTTTTAAGCAATTTTATTTCATCGCAAATAATAAAAAAGAGACTATCAGATGATATTTGTTTGATTTTAAAAATATCATATTATACGGATAGCCTCTTTTATCTTGTTATGTATTATGTTTTTTTATGTTTGTTTTTTTTATGTATCTGTGTGCTGATAACTTTTATGTGTTATATACATTTTTATGCTGTTTTTTTATTAACCTACCTGTACAAGGAAATTATAAAGTCCACTGTGAACTGCATTGTTATCGTGGTTAGCTCCTGGAACCTCATACCAAATATTAGAAACGCCGTTTTTTGCCAAGAGTTCGTGATAACTCTTAGGGAACTGACCTACGACACTATCTGCTGTTCCACACATTACCATAACTGTTTTCATAGCATTTGGTTGTCCTGCCTTAGGATATACAACTTGCTCTGGTCTTAAACTTCCAGGATGATTTGTTGCCCAGTCTCTTGCAGGAACAAGTCCTGGAGCTGGCGAAAATGCTGCTGCGTACGAAAATAGATTTGGATATGAAATACTTGTGTAAAGTGTTTCTCTTCCACCTAATGAGAATCCAGCAATTGCCGTATTATCACGACCTTTTAAAACTGAATATCTACTTTCAATACATGGCATCAAATCATTAACAAGATCATTCTTGAAATTATCATATGGTTTTAAACCTTCAGGTGTTAAAGCAGGTCTTTGAGCTGGATTTGTTGCTGCAAACATATTTGGCATAACAACAATCCACTGTCTTGCTTTTCCATCTCTAGCTAAATTGTAGAAAATTTCTCTTACTTTACTACTTGGGTCTGAAGAAAATGTATTCTCATCTCCAAATACACCATGTAATAAATAAAGTACAGGATATTTTTTGTTTTTATTATAGTTTTCTGGTAATAAAACAGTGTATCCTCTTTGCATTCTACAAGTTTTTGAATAATATGTTTCGTGTGTATATCTTCCATATGCCACACCTTGTCTTGTTGCCATTGCACTTGCAGGACAATTTACTTCAATCTGTTTTGATGGCTGTGGATTGCTTGGCTGTGGGTTACTTGGCTGTGGGTTACTTGGCTGTGGATTGCTTGGCTGTGTTGAACCACTTTGATCTACTTCTTCAAAAATCCATTGTTGATTTTCTCTACCCGAACGACTCCACTGACACACATTAGCACCATTTCTTGACTGATTATTTGTAACTTGCAAATATTTCTGTGCATTTACATTTTTAATATAATACCATCCGTCTTTAACATTTGTAACTTGTGCTGCTTTAACGTTTTGTCCAAGAATGTTTCCTTGAAAACTTACACTTCCAGCTGTAAGTCCTAATGCTAAGGCACATGACACAACTCGTTTACCGAGCTGATAACGATTTATATTTTTTTTCTTCATAACTTCTCTCTTTTCTGTCTTATCTTTTCTTTAAAGCTATTTACTGATTATAAACTCTCCTCAGACTGAGTATATATTTGCTTAAGCATCCTAATTATAGCAGACATCAAGAAAGAAGTCTCATATATTAAATTTATGGAGTGATGTGGAATGCTAAAATATTTGAGTATTGGATTATTGTTTATTCTACCACATACTCATCACCTTTTATCACCTTACCAAAAACAAATGCATCATGACAAACTGTTGCATTTTCACATATTTCTGCATCTTTTTCAATCTCTGCCCCATCGTATATTCTAGCATTTCCATAAACTTTTGCATTATCTCTTACATGTGCGATACCATATATTTCCGCATTATCCATAATTTTTGCATTTCCATCTACAGTAGCGTTCCCATGTATTTCCGCATTATCCATAATTTTTGCATTTTCATCTACAGTAGCGTCCCCATGTATTTCCGCATTATCCATAATTTTTGCATTTCCATCTACAGAAGCGTTCCCATGTACCTTGGCGCAATCAAAAACTGCTGAATCATCATCTACACAAGCATTTCCATAGACACATGCATCATCATAAATCCATGCTCCATCCATGTGAGATAGATTATCTTCTTTTTCAATATAACCTCCATAATTTCCCACATTAACATGGCTCTCTTGTCCATCTTTATCTTCTCGTACAAAATCTTTAATTGCTTTTATACGATGTAACTCTCGTCCATCAACGACAATTGTTTCATCTGTGATTTCATATTTTTTTTCATATTCTTCTTCATCTTCTAGAGGCTCATTAACTTTTTCATAACCACAAATTACTCTGTCATCTTCTACCATAGAATCGCCATATACTTCCGCACTTTCATAGATTTTAGCATTATCTACCACAAATGCATTACCATATACTTTGGCGTTTCCATATACTTTGACATTATCAGCTATTAACGCATTTTCATATATCTGCGCATCACCATATACCTGTGCACCACCGTATACACACGCATCATCATATACCTGTGCATTTTCACTAATACATGCATCAAAAGAAATCTCTGCATTTCCATACACTCTTGTATTTCCTGATATTTTGGCATCTAATCCCACAATTGCCCTATCATATACATGCGCATTATCCATTACTTGTGCATCAGACTCAACAAAAGCATTTCCGTACACCTGGGCATTATCTTTTATTTGTGCATCTCTACATATATGAGCTGCATCAAATACTTTCGCGTTATTCCAAACTCCTGCATCACCATATACCTCTGCATCACCATATACACACGCATCATCGAAGACCCACGAATTACCATTGTTTCCTAAATTTTTATAACTTTCAACAAAACCACCTAACTCTCGTTTCTTTACACGTACATCCTTTCGTTCAATCGTTTTAAGTGCTTTGATTCTATGAAGCACATGACCATCTACAACTCTTGTTTCTTCGGTAAAACTATACTTTTGATTTAATTGTTCTTTTTCTACTTCATCACTACCAAAAAAATTTTTGATTTTTCCTAACAAACTCATACTTGTATTCTCCTTTGATTTTCCATGTATTTTTATTGCATTTTTATTGTATTTTTCTATTGAAAAATAATTCTATTTTGCCTTTATAATTATTGGATTCGTAGAAATATCTCTCAATTTTGCCACTTCTTTTATATCATCCGGTGATGTTCTGCAACATCCACCTATAAATCGAGCACCTGCGATTTGCCATTTTTTTGCTCTTTGTGCAAAAGAAATACCGTCTGGTGCACCATTCCAAACTTTATTTATTCCATCATAAACTTCGCCACTGTTAGGATAAACGCAAATTGGAATATCTGATTCGTTTCTTAAATTTAAAATTATATCTTCAACAATTTCTGGTGCAACACAATTAACCCCAATTGCCTTAATATGACTATATTTATTCATGCATTCAACAACATATTTTATAGGTGTTCCATCGCTAATTCTATCCGGTGTCTTAACTGTAAAACTCACCCAAAAATCGCTATCTAATTCTTCTAGCAACTCTGCAACCGCCTTCGCCTCATCCAATTTTGGACAAGTTTCAACTGCAAAAATTTCAGCCCCTGCATCTTTTAAAATGTTTATTCTTTTTGAATGGAAATCTTTATATTCCTCTTTAGTAAGATCATATGCACCTGAGTATTCAGAACCATCAGCAAGATATGCGCCATAAGGTCCAATATCTCCTGCAATTACTGGGTATTCACAACCTTTTTCTTTTCCAGACTCCTGCCACCATTCTTCTCTTGCTAAAAGTGCAATTTCCATTGATTTTCTAATAAGCACCTCGGCTTCTTCTTCTGAATAACCTGCATCCATAAAGCCTGGAATTGTTGCCTGATAACTACAACAAGTAACAACATTTGCTCCTGCTTCCATGTAATCTTTATGAATTTGCTTGATTGCATCAGGATTTTCTTTTAAAAATTTAGCACTCCACAAAGCATCACTTACGTTATATCCACGTTTTTCTAGCTCCGTTCCCATAGCACCATCCATTACGATTAATTTACCTTGTTTTAAAAAATCATCTATTCTTCCCATTTAAACCTGGTCTCCTGTTTTTTTATTTGTATTAATTTACTTTTTCAAAATTAAATTTTGTATAATCCTGATATCTTCTAATTATTTTACTCCTGGATTTTTTTGCAGTCAAATGTTACATATTCCACGGCTTCTCCACGCTCCTTTGCAGGTAGATATCTTTTCCAAAAATCATCATACAATCCAAAAATTTCTTTTCTTTTTGCAAAAATAATAAAAATTGTAATCAAAACATAGAAGGCTGACAAAATATCTGTAAATGCCCATAAAACATCAGCCTGAATATTATAAAATATCACGCATGGAATCATATAATATATTATGTAAACTGGTCTTATTTTGCGATTAACATCCGAATCTCCGAATGCATAATTTACACTTTTTTCACATGTATAATACATTCCTATAATTGTTGTCCACGCCAAAAGCATTCTTCAATACGAATGAACGGTCACACACATATTCATCCATTGATTTTTCATAATGTTCTCTGTACCTTTGACCAATTATTATTTCACAAGCCTTTGTCGACATTCCAAAAAAGGCTGAAATCCACATCCATATCAAAGCACCTGGGCCACCACTTACAATAGCAGTTGCGACACCACTGATATTTCCTGTTCCAATAGTATTAGCGAGTGCTGTACAAGCTGCTTTAAATCCTGAAATTGTACCATCACCCTCACCTGCAGAAAACATTGTTCCCAAGGTGTTTTTCGCATTAAAAATAATTTTTCGTTGATAACGGAATAAAAATCGAATTGAAAGAAGTACTCCCACTGTCAAAACAAGACCTGTCATCCAGTTTCCCCACATGAAATCATCAATAGTCATCAAAATATCTGTAAACTTTTTCATAAATAAAACTCTCCTTTAGTCTTCAAAAGCATAATGACATTATATATATATTTTTTTTATCCTGTCAACTAAAATAGACGACGCTTTTAAACGCCGTCTATTTCTGTAATCTTTGTTTTATAATTTTATATTATTTATAATTCTATATTTCTATAACTCTGATTTTCTCATAAAATGGCAATAATGTTAGTCTGTAATTGTATTACATTTTTAACTTTACTACATTTATTTTAACTTCCAGATTTCATCATTGTACTGAGCAATTGTTCTGTCTGATGAGAAGAAGCCTGCCTTGCTAATGTTGATTAACATTTTCTTAGCCCATGCTTTTCTATCTTCAAAGTCTTCATAAACCTTATCTCTTGTTTCTACAAAGTCTTTAAAATCTGGGAATGTCATAAACCAGTCTTTATTTAATAATTCGTTATATAATCTTTCTAAGTTTTCTTTACAACCAACTTTTAATAATTCTTTGCTTACAATGAAATCTACAGCTTTCTGTAAATCTTCATCTTCATCATAATAATCTTTTGATACATAGCTTGCATCTTCGTAACGTTTAATAACAGTCTCTGATGACTCACCAAATGTATAAATGTTATCATCTCCAACAAGTTCAGCAATTTCCACGTTAGCACCATCCATTGTACCAAGTGTAATTGCACCATTTAACATAAATTTCATGTTACTTGTTCCTGATGCTTCTTTAGATGCAAGTGAAATCTGTTCAGAAATATCACAAGCTGGAATTAATTTTTCAGCTAATGTAACATTGTAGTTTTCTACCATTACAACTTTTAAGTATTTATTTACTTTTGGATCTTTTTCAATAATCTGCTGTAAGCAAAGGATTAAATGTATAATATCTTTTGCAATTACATAAGCTGGAGCTGCTTTGGCACCAAAGAATACTGTAATAGGTCTCTTAGGTAATTTACCTTCTTTAATTTCAAAGTACTTGTTAATTACATATAATGCATTCATCTGCTGTCTCTTGTACTCATGTAATCTCTTAACTTGAATATCAAAGACTGAATCTTCGTTGATGTCAATGTTTTGTGTTGCTTTTAAGTAATTCTTTAATTCAACTTTCTTCTGATGCTTAACATCTAAAACTTTATTTAATACATCATCATCATTAACGAAATTACCTAATTTTTCTAATTCGTTTGCATCTTTTTTCCAACCGTCTCCAATTAATTCTGTAATTAATGCAGATAACTCAGGATTACATTCCATTAACCAACGTCTAAATGTAATACCATTTGTCTTATTGTTGAATTTCTCTGGATATAATTTATAAAAATTATTTAATTCTGTATTTTTAAGGATTTCAGTATGTAAGTAAGCTACACCATTTACACTATAACCATAATGAATATCCATATGAGCCATGTGTACTAATCCATCTTTAATGATATATGTACTTTCATCTTTTACTTTTCCTTTGATTCTATTATCAAGTTCTCTGATAATTGGCATTAATTGTGGTACTGCTTTGTCTAAGAAAGCGATTGGCCATTTTTCAAGTGCTTCTGCAAGGATTGTGTGGTTAGTATATGCACAAACCTTAGAAACAATTTCGATTGCTTCATCCATTAATAAACCTTTTTCCTGCAACTGACGAACAAGTTCAGGAATAACCATTGATGGATGTGTATCGTTAATCTGAATTGTTGCATAATCAGCTAAATCATGCAAGTTAGAACCTTTCTCAACTGCTTCATCAATAATTAATGCTGCTGCATTGCTTACCATAAAGTACTGCTGATAAACTCTTAATAAACGACCTTTATCATCTGAATCATCTGGATACAAGAAAAGTGTTAAGTTTTTCTCAATCTGCTCTTTATCAAAATCAATTGTTTCTCCAACGATTGATTCATCTACTGTATCGATATCAAATAAATGTAATTTTGTTGTTCTGTTATTATAACCTACAACGTCGATATCATATAATTTTGATTTTACTTTAAATCCACCAAAATTAACTTCATATGTCTTTTCTGTTTTATTTAACCAGCTATCTTCTGTAATCCATGGATTAGGTGTTTCTTTCTGTAAATTTTTTTCAAAAACCTGTTTAAATAATCCATAATGATAATTAAGTCCAACACCGTCTCCGTTTAAACCAAGTGTTGCAATTGAATCTATAAAACATGCTGCAAGTCTTCCAAGTCCGCCATTACCAAGTGATGGTTCTGCCTCGTACTCTTCCAAGTCAGCTAAATCTTTTCCGTTTTCTTTTAATGTTTCTTTAACTTCTTCATAAATTCCTAGGTTGATTAAGTTATTTGATAATAACTTTCCAATCAAAAATTCTGCTGAAATATAATATAGTTTTTTCTTTCCTTCGTTGCTTTCTTTTTCTTTTGCAAGTTCTTTTACTGTTTCTAAAAGAGTATCATATAACTCTTTTGTTGTGCATTTGGCAATACCTTTTCCATATTTCTTTTTAATGATTGTTGCAAAATCTTTTTCTTTGCCGTTAATTTTCATTTGTAAATATCCTCCATATCTTGGCACACTACTCTAGGGAACAGTCTTCATACTATCATTGTATATTGAAACTGTATTTTGAGGAAAGGGAAGTTACAACATGCTGACTATCCCCTAGCATCCTGTGCACTTTCATGCATTCCTTTATTAATTTTACCGTTCTTAGATATTGTCTGAAAAAACACAATCCTTTGAACGTCTCACCTAACTTACAATTAAATTATATGCAAATTTCTAACATTATTCTTGCATTATTCTCTTAAAAAATGGTACAATTCTATCATGAATATATTAGAATATGAAAATTATCACGAAACAATATCACATGGTGATATAATTTTTCCATATAATACGTATCTTTGTTCAATTCCATATGACTTTTCAAAAGTTCCACTACACTGGCACGAAGAAATGGAGGTTATTTATATAAAAAAAGGCCAAGGAACTGTCACTGTGGATTTTAAATCTTATAATGTTAAAAGTCCATCTGTAATTCTTATTTTACCAGGACAATTACATTCGATTGAGCAACATGATTCTTATTCTATGGAATATGAAAATATTATTTTTAACCCATCAATGCTTATACCTAAACAGACTGACTGTTGTACAACTGATTTTATTCTTCCCCTACTTAACAGACAAATAACAGTTCCTACAGTATTTACACCTGTATATCCATATTATGAAGATGTTGTTCAAAGTTTAGATTGTTGCGACAATATTTCAATGACTCGTCCACAAGGTTATCAACTTTATATTAAGAGTCAACTTTTTAATCTGTTTTTTGTTTTAAATAACCGTTGCAAGATATTATCTAATCCTCGCTCAAACAAAACAACTCTTGCACTTGATAAAATGAAAATCATTTTAAAATTCATCGAAAACAACTATATGAATCGAATTTCCATTTATGATGTTGCAAGTCTTCTTGATTATTCTGAATCACATTTTATGAGATATTTTAAAAATACGATGGGTACTTCTTTTATTGATTACTTAAATGAATATAGACTGACTATGGCAAGTCGACTTCTTGTTACATCTGATTCTTCTATATTAGATATTGCAAATGAAGTTGGATTTGATAACCTTTCATATTTTAACAGAAGTTTTAAGAAAAAATATAATACGACGCCACTACGATATCGTAAGGCAAACAGAACATAATATCAAAAAAGAGCTTCATTACAATGAAGCTCTTTCTTTTCTTAAAATAAAAATTTTACGTTAAAACATATATAACTATGATTATTATCCCTGAAGACCGTCAGATTGTCTAATCATATCTTCAACTACGATATCATAGATTTCACCTTCAGTATTACAATACTCTAAGATTTTCCAAGGTTCGTTAGTATGAAAATGAATCTTTATAAGATCTTCATCACCTGCAGCAATTAAGCTGTTTCCTTCAAAATGCTCTGTTATGTAATCTGCAATTTCATCTTCGTCTAAATCTTTATCACGTCTATCAATTAATAGCTGTGTATCATAACGATATGCAAATTGATCATCTTCTGCATCTATTGAATGTACTGCCATTATGTTCCTCCTGTTCTGTATTAATTAAATATAATTATTGACCATATAAGTCAATGACTAATCATAATTTATTTATAGTATTTATGATTTTACTTTTCTATTATATCACATATATAATGTTACTTCTTTATTATATTTCCCCGAAAAAATATAACATTACATCTTAAATGTATACTATATTTTTACAACTTCATCGCAGCACTCATTAATAAATTCATAATCATGAGTTACTACAAAAATAGTTTTTTCTTTATTCATGCTACCTCTCCCTTCGTCCAGGAAATATCTGAGTTAACTTTTTCCATAAACTCTTTATATAATCCATTTTTTTCCATTAATTCCAAATGATTTCCTCTTTCTCGTATTGTTCCATTATCTATGACTAAAATATCATCTGCATTTTTTATAGTTTTCAATCTATGTGCAATAACAAGAAGTGTCTTTCCTTTAACCAATTCATTTATTGCATCCTGTATTAATCTTTCATTATCAGCATCAACTGATGCAGTTGCTTCATCTAATATAACGATAGGTGAATCCTTCAAAATACAACGTGCTATCGATATTCTTTGCTTTTCTCCTCCTGAAAGACTTGCTCCACCTTCTCCAATAACAGTATCAAATCCTTCTGGAAGTTCCATTATAAAATCATAACATCTTGCTTTTTTTGCAGCTTGTATAACTTCCTCTCTCGTCGCATTTGGTCTTCCCATTACAATATTGTTATAAATTGTATCCTGAAAAAGATAAACCCTTTGAAAAACCATACTTATTTCATTCATCAAATCATGAAGGGAAACATCTTTAATATTGACTCCTTTTATCCTTATTTCTCCATTTTTTATATCCCAAAATCTTGCAAGAAGACTGGCAATCGTACTTTTTCCACTTCCTGATGGCCCAACAATCGCAGTCATCGTATTAGCTTCCATCTCAAATGAAATATCATGAAGAACTTCTTTATCCTCATATCCAAATGATACGTTTTTAAATTCAACTTGTTTTCCTTCATGTTTTTTAGGAATTTTCATTTTTCCTTCATCAACAAGTTCTGGTACATTCAATACTTCCTCAATTCTATCCATGCAGGCATTCATAACTGTAAGTCTTGTTGATTCGTTGTATAAAACATATACTGGCATATATAAATCAAAGATAAAAAGCATTATTCCAACAAAAGAAGATACACTAATAACACCTCTCATTACAAGATATACACATATAGCAAGAGTTCCTGCTGTTCCTACAGCGTAAAGAAAACCTAAACTAACGGAAAATGGAAAAACAGCCTTTTCAAATTTTATATTTTCCCTACAACTCTCCTCAAAATTATATGTTAATTCTTTTGAAGATTTACCCAACATGTTATAAGTTTTTATAATATTCATTCCTTCCGTGTAGTCAATTACTGCCGAAGTTAAATTTTCCGCCTGTGCCTGTCTTGTTTTAGAATATAAAAGTATTTTATTCGATACAATTTTTCCTCCCAAAACAATTGCAAATACCGTCACTACACCAAAAATTCCAATACGATAATCGAAAAAAAATAAAAATACTATCATTATAGTTTCTGAAAAAATATATGTCATAAGTTGAGCAATCTGAGACATACATATTTCTTCAACCATAGACATGTCAGTTGTTAGAATAGACGATATTTTTCCTAAATTTCCTTCTGTATAGTATCCCATAGGAAGATTCTTCAAATGTTCTCCTATTTTAATTCTCATATCTGCAAACATTTCAAATCCTGTCGCTGATTGAAGCCTATCGCCAATATATTGTGCCAGGATTTGAGCGAATAAAATTGCTCCCATTGCACTTGCAGAATTTGTAACAAAATCTGAATTCAGTTTATTTTCCAATACTTTGTTAATAACAACAAATGCAACTATGACAGGAGCCTTCATCAATAACCCTCTGATAAAACAAAAAATGTATGCCAGACGTATACGAATTTTTCTTTTTCCGGCAGCTTCTACAATTCTGTGTATCATCTTCAACATAACCTTATGCATCCTCCTTAATTTTCCACTCTTGTGCCCCTTTTTGTGCACTCCACATTTTTTTATACTCATCACATTTTTCTAAAAGTTCCTTATGACTTCCTTTAGCAACAATATTTCCGTTGTTTAAAACCACAATTTGATCTGCACTTACGATGGAAGGAAGTCTGTGTGCAATTATTATCACAGTCTTATCTTGTATAACATGAGATATGGCTTTATTCATCTTTTCTTCATTCTCAGGATCAATAAACGCCGTAGCCTCATCAAGTACAATAATTGGTGAATTCTTTAAAATTGCTCTGGCAAGTGCTATCCTCTGTCTTTCTCCTCCAGAAAGCATTTTCCCGCTATCACCAACTTTTGAATCAATACCTTCTGGTAATTTATTCAAAAATTCCATACACTGTGCTCTTTGAGCTGCTTCTAAAACCTCTTCTCTCGTAGCCTCTGGTTTACCAATTAAAATATTTTCAAAAATTGTAGTATTAAACAAAAACTGCTCTTGTGAAACAAACGAAATCTGATTGTTCAAAGCTTCAAGACTAATCGTAGTGATATCCTGTCCTCCGACTTTAATACATCCGCTATCAATATCATAAAAATGCACTAACAATTTTGCTAAAGTTGATTTTCCGCTACCTGATTCTCCCACAAACGCAGTCATTGAGTTATCTTTAATATCCAATGAAATTCCATGAATAACTTCCTGTGATTTATATGAAAACCTTACATTTTCAAAATTGATATCATGCTTCGTTCCTTGAAAGTTCTTTTCACCTACCTTCAAGCTTTCACCTTCTGTTAATTCCTCTAATGCTTTAACTTTGAATCTAATTTGTGGCAAAGTTGAACCAAAACTTCCCACTTTTAAAAGTGGTCCTACTATGGATATTGTCAAACAAATAACAAGAGCAAACTGTGAAATTGTAAGTGTTCCATCATTAATAAATTTCACTCCTGCTGGTAATGAAAGCACTGTCATACATGAGAACAAACTTGTTGTTATTACTAAAAATGGCCAACATAATTTGTACCATCCAAGAGTATAATCTCTGTAGCTAGCAATATCCTGTCTATATTTTTTAAAAGACTCTTCATTACGATTAAAAACTTTTATTACTTCCATTCCATTAATATACTCAATAATCGTATTGTTCATTCTAGCTGCAGACGCATAATATTCATTCATCTTTTTTACACATGAACCAAACATCACAAACATAACTATCATTGAAACAACTAAGGATGCCAAACTCAATAATGCCATTCTTACATCTACAACAAACATTGTGACACATAAAACAATTACGCCTAAAGCATTTGCAAACCCTTCAGGAAGTGCATGTGCCAAAAGAAGTTCCAGACCGTCTATATCATCTGTAAACATTTTTTTTAATTGTCCTGTTCCAATATCCTGAATTTTTCCAAGAGGCATTCTCTCTATTCTTGACTGAACGTATTCCCTGATATTTTTTAATGTATAAAACGCTCCTTCATGCGAAAACTGAAGTCCATAACAATAAAGAACACGATACATAAAAAGACATGCAAATAATAATAGCGTTCTTGATATTGCAAACGATACTTCTAGTTTTTGATGGTTTAAGAGTGGCTCAATTAATTGATATGCAAATAGATATGGAAGAACTGATAACAACACTCCCACTGTCATAACAATCATTGCCATAATTGTTTTTTTCTTATACTTTCCTGAATACTTAAATACATATGAAATCATTTTATTATTCCCTTCTTAATTATTTTTCATTAACCTTAAACACTTTACATGAAACTCTCTTACATAAAATTCAATTTTGTCTCAATATTAGCATTAACTAACTTTAGTGTCAATACTCTAATTTTTCATATTTGATATTTTTTTAAGTAATCAAAACAAATTCTTTTATAATAATAAAAAATCGAGAGTAAGCTCATCACCTACTCTCGGTTTCAGTTATTTTTAATATCATAGCTATTACTATAAATTTTTATATGCTTCTTTACAATCTTTCTTTACAACCTTTTCTTTTTCTTTTGAAATTCCCTTTTCAATAAGCTCCGCTTGTTTTGCACTTGAATACTCATTTATATTCTCAACATAGCTACCTTTAACTTTTATTTTGCCTTTTAAAAATTCTTGTTGATATTGATATTTTATGTATTCTAACTGATAATTCATAAATACTCTTTTACTATTACGCAAATATTCTTCAAAAGAGTATCCTGCTTTTTTAAAAGCAATATCGATTTTTTTATATTTTGAATTTTTCTTAAAATTTTTAATTTCGTCATTAATATACTTTTCAAAATCACTCTTAGAAGCGGTTAAGTTATCTTTTTTTCCATTTTCATACTCTGCATTAATATCAAGTACAGTTTTAGTTGCTTCTTTATCAGCATCAGCCCCTTTTACATCATTATTTAATAATGAAATACAACTGCTTTGATACATTTCGCAATCACTAAATTTATTCTTTTTACAATATTTAATAAACTCAACATTCTTAGCATACTTTAATAAATCATCATAAAATTCATCTGAAAGAATACTTTTAGCACGAAATTCATAAATCTTAGAGCTTTTTTCTATATCCACTAACTCATCAATCTTTTCTATACCTGTATATAATTCTCCAGACTCTGTCTCAAAATATGATGTATTTCCCTTTTTAAAAAATTTAAAAGTAACGATTTTATCATTCTTTTCTACAATTGAAAAAACATAATAAGGAGCGTTAGATTTATTTTTCATATTATGAAATCTGCTCAGTGGTTTAGCATTTTCAATAGATTTTTTCCAAACCTGTTCATATTCCGAAACCTTTGTTGGTTTTCCCTGTACAATTAAACCATTATACTGTATAAGTTCTATTTCAGAATCACTAGGTAATTTAATTTTACTAGGCTTTTTAAACAACCAAACACCAACAATTACAAGTAGAACCGTAAAAACAACTCCTACAAATGCAAACGTTTTTTTCTTCAAAATATTATTCCTCCTATTTTCCTACAGTATAAGAACCACTTACTGTCCCATAATTCATACCACAATAAACTCCATTCGTTGATGTTACATTTCCAGATATACTCGCAGAAAAATAATAAGTAATTGTGTTTCCGTTATCCCTATATGAACAATTATATGAACTAATATATAAATTAACTTTACCTGTATGACTTATAGATAAAGTGGGATTACTAGTTGAAATATACTTACCGCTAACTTGACTATAGCGCATCGTTGATGAAACTTTAATCCCAAATTGAACTTTTTTCACATACAAAGGAACATTTTTTTCCGCACATGATGGCTTAATAGAAACCATATTTTTCGAAAACTTTTTAGTCGTTGAAACATTTCTAATTGAATCATGAAAAGCATTAATCTCACTCTTACCACTTGCGTAACACACATTATATGAACCTACGATAACTAATAACGAAAATGTTACGACAATAATTCTTTTTAATAATTCTTTCATAACATATCCTCCCTTTGTTATTTTTTAGCTATACATAGCTACTTTCATTGGTCCAAATGTAACACCCTGTACATACGTTGGATTTTTACCATTTCCTTTAACTTTAAACACTCCATCAAATGAGCATCTTCCCCAAAAATAGCCACGACCCTTGGTAATATATGAACCTGCCGATAAATTATTTGTTCTTATTGTAGCACCCGCACCTGCATTCATATATGTTATTTTAAATACAGGGTTTGAAACTGCTGTTACCTTTCCTGTATTTTCATTAGTCCAAACTCCTCCATGAAGTTCTGCCCCAACTTCAAGTACCAATGGAACCCCTTTAGAAGTAGATTTTAAATATCTAACAAATACCTCACTAACATTTCTATAAGTGGAATATCCCATTAAATGACTAGACTCATTATCACTATATTTTTTCATATATAACGTCCATTGATTATCGGCTAAGTACTCCTTTACGGAATCAGTTGACTTTTTTTCCTTTAATACTTTTTTCGCATACTGTGTTATATCATTCCCCTTTTCATCCATAACAAATACCGAATCTACTTTTCTAAATATATGATCAATCATATAATTTCCATCAATTGATTCTTCTTTTTTTTCCTTCTTAATAAATTGCTGATTATTAGGCTCCGCCGCTTGTATAGCCTCTATTTGATTTGGTAACACCAGTAAAACTGACAACAAAATAGACTTAATTAACGTTTTTTTCTTCATAATATTATTCCTCCCTTTGTTATTTTATAATCCTATTTTAACACTAGTTGAATTAAAAAAAAGAAGTATAGCAAAAATAGCAGAAAAAAGACAAATTTTGTTATATCAATTTTCTGCTACAGTAAATGTTCTATCATGACTCATATTTTTTTTTTAACGCAGCTAGCAAACATTTCTCATGTATTTCCTTACTTGTACTACGCGAAATATTTAATCTTATTCCGTTAGATAAAATAATTATGTTTTTATCAATCCCTTGAATAAATCTTTTATTTACTAAATAACTCTTATGAATTCTAAAAAACATATCCGTTGCCAAATACTCTTCTATATCATTTAATTTTGCATACATATGAATATCTTTATGAATTGTATGTAAGATTAATTTATGCCCACAACTTTCGCAATAGATTATATCTTCTATTTTTATATTTGTTAAAAAATCTCTTGTGTTTTTATCAAAAATACTAGCTTGCTTTTCATCTTTTTTTAACATAATAACTAGTCATAACGCCTCCCTTAAAACTCCTTACTCTATACATACTAACTTAAATATTTATTTTCATTATAGCACTATTTTTATAAAACAGAAGAGAAATTTCTTTTCCACTGCATTTATATGTAGCGTATCAACCCGTTTTTAAGAACCCTAACTCTATTTTTGATAATTTCATTTTGCCCTTGTTTAATACTGGAAACATAAATAACAAAAACAATACACTCTTATCAATTCTAAAAAACATATCCGTTTCCTACAACAATATATCTTTCTATATAATAAAATAGCCAACAATTCCTGCACCTATACCACACAGTGCACCTACAACCACATCTATAGTAAAATGAACCCCGCTAATAACTCTTGTTACGGCTAAAACTATTCCAAATATACCAATTGATATTCCTATCCATTTAATATCTAATAATGCATAATATGTAATTGCTAGCATGAATATTGAAAATACATGTCTACTTGGAAATGATTTCCCTTTTGTATCTTTTTTTATTACTGACGATTTTTCAAAAACTTCATATGGTCTAGGTGCATTAATCATTCTTCGTATTGCCGTTAAAACACTAAATGAAATTAATGGAACCAATATTCCTCTTAAAAAAAATTGATGATTTTTCCACAATAGATACGCCAAAAAACATGGATAACTAACAAAAACAATCCCAGTAATCAACTTATTGACTACCTGGATTGTTTTTGCTCTAAATGAATTGGCATTGAAAAAATCTATCATTTTAATATATGTATCTCTTTTCATAGTCAACCCTCTATATTCTATTTGCCTTCGTAAGAAACGATTGATTCTACATCGTAATCTTTTAATTTTTCTCTGCCGTTCAAGCCCTTAAGCTCTAATAAGAACAACATCTTAACAACTTCACCACCGAGTTGTTCTACTAATTTAGCAGCAGCTTCGATAGTACCACCTGTTGCAATTAAGTCATCGATTAATACAACTTTTTGTCCTGGTTTGATTGAATCCTTATGAATTTCAATTGTTGCTGAACCATACTCAAGGTCATATGACTGAGAAACTGTTTCACAAGGAAGTTTTCCAGCTTTTCTAACTGGAATAAATGGCTTATGCATAGCGTATGCTACTGGTACGCCAAAAATAAATCCTCTTGATTCCGTACCTGCAACAATGTCAAAATCAACATTCTCTAAGGCCTTAATCATCTCGTCAATTGCTAACTTTAAACCATCAGCATCCTGTAAAAGACTTGTTACATCTCTAAAAACAATGCCTGGTTCTGGGAAATCTGGAATACTTCTGATATATTCTTCAACTGTTTTCATTTAAAAAGCGTCCTCTCTTTTATCCTTATTTATAAACTACTGGCCGAGACAGCCTAAATATTATAAACCTTTTTATAATATTTTTCAAGTATCACAAACTTAAATATTATATAAGACTATCGTCAAATATTACATAAGATTTTCGTCATAAATAGCTCTTTGTCCACCTACGAATTTAGGTCTTCTTCTAGCACATAAAAAGCTGGCTTCTCCAATTTTATTAAAAGAAATACGAAGTGGCACAACAACTGGTTTAATGTGCATTCCAATTAATGTTCCACCAATATCAATACCTGCACTTGCCTGCTGTTTTAAGCTTTCTACTGCTACTGCATCTTTCATTAATTTGTATGCATTTGTACCAAATGATCCTCCTGCTTTTGGCTGAGGAATCACGTTAACTTCTTCTAAATCATATTTTTCGCATGTTGTTCTTTCGACAATTAATGCTCTGTTTAAATGCTCACAACACTGTGCTGCAAGAAGAACACCTCGTGTTGCAAGAGCTTCTGTTATTCCTTCATAAATTGAAGTTGCTATATCATAATTAGAAAAAGTACCAATCTTCTGTCCACAAACTTCACTTGTTGAGCAACCAACAACAAACAAATCTCCTTCTTTTAATTTGGCTTCTTCAATTATTTCTAAAACTGCTTTTCTACTTTGATTTTTAATGTTTTCTAATTCCATGACACAATCTCCTTACATAATCTATCGTCAATTTATACATAATTTTTTATATTTTTACAATCCATGGTTTTTCTTCATTTAATCCCATCTCAAATAGTTCAACCATTTGATCGTTATATTCATCTTTTGGTCTATATTTTTTTAAAATAGTAATCAAATACTCCTCTTCAGGTGAATCGCCCTGAAGTATTTCAAGTTTATCTGCTATTTTTTCTTTTAACTCAACAGGCTTCATGTCGCTGCTACAATCAAGATTGTATTTTTTATGCAAAAAACCAACACTATAATAGAATTCATAGTTTCCTAACATCGCAGATATCTTTTGTTTGCATTTTATTATAACACTCTGTCTAACAATTGATGTAACCATCTTCTCACTTCCTATCGTCACTTGAAATTATATGTATTTTCGTGAATTACTCGGCAACACGTTACCAAACTTCTTGCTTGAAAACACATCGCTTTTTACTTTATTAACTAATTTCATATTATAGCACAAATAAGAGCACTTTTTACCTTATTTTCACCACTATTTTTGTTGACTCACCTTCAAAATAAGATTAATGTATTCTTATAAAAAATTATGGGAGATTATATTTATGACAACTACAAAAGAAATTCTAACTTTAACCGCTGAAATAGGCGATGCAATGCTTAGAAATGGAGCTGAAATTTATCGTGTTGAAGATTCTCTTGTACGAATTTTAAAAGCATATAATATAGAAAACTTTGATATATATGTTTTGTCAAATGGTATTTTCGCCAGCGCTAATGAAGGTCTAGACGATTCATGCAGTATCATTCGTCATACCCCGCTTGGTGATGTTAATTTAAGAAAAATTTCTGCACTGAATCAATTAACTCGCGATATTTGCTGTAAACATTGCGATGTAAAAACTGCTTGGAAGCGACTTGACGAATGTCTAAATAGCCCAAGTCCAGACAAACGACTTCTTTGCTTTTTCTGTGGACTTGGTTGTTCATGTTTTACTTATTTATTTGGAGGAACAATTTTAGATTCTATTATGGCTTTCGTTGCAGGTATTTTTCTTGAAATTTTTCTTTTATACTGTGCCCATCAAAAACTTTCTCGTTTTACAAAAAATGTATTTGCTAGTATAGTTGCAATGACTCTTAGCTTATTACCTCTTTTGTTTGGGCTTAAAATTTCATACGACAAAATTGTTATTGGTGTGATTATGCCTTTAGTGCCTGGTATAACATTTACGACATCAATACGTGATTATTACAACGGCGATTATTTATCTGGCACAATTCATTTAATTGATGCCCTTTTGACTGCATTATGCATTGCAGCCGGAGTCGGTATTGTTATAAGCATTTATCAATCTATAAATGGAGGAGTACCAGTATTATGATTTTAGAATTATTTATTCAATTTTTAATTGCATCTATTGCCACTTTATCCTTTTCTGTTATTTTTTGTGCACCAAGAAAAGAAGCTATATTTTGTGGAATTACAGGTGGATTCGGATGGATTATTTATTTTATTCTAAATAATTATGTTCATTATTCAATTATCGTTGCTGCCTTAATTGCGACTTCAGGACTTGCTATTATTTCTAGATCATTTGCAGTTATTAGAATGCATCCAGCTACAATTTATATTTTACCAGGAATATTTCCACTTGTGCCGGGAGCTGGAATTTACTACACTGCATATTATTTAATTACTAAGCAACATACTCTTTTTGCTCAAAAAGGTCTTGAAACTTTTGAAATTGCATCCGCAATAGTTTTTGGAATTATTTTTGGTTTTGCAATACCTCAGTCTCTATTTGCAAAACTTGGACAGCTTTTTCATCACAAAACGACCTAAATAAACACGTTTATTACAGAATATTCTCGTTTATTACAAAAACTTGAAGTGCAATTATTGAAATAGTATAATTATCGCAGCATAGGCATAAGAGACTATACATCTTGTAAACCTTCATAATATACAAGAATTATTTTAAATATGCAATACAATGAATAGAGAGAATAACACAATGACAATTATGATTTATACTAAAGATAACAAAACAATAAATACATTGACTAAAGAAGCACAATTAAATTTTTCCAAAAATAATCTTGATATTATAACACCTAAAGAAATCGATGATATCATGACGTTTCTAAAAAAAAATGGGCAAAATATCGACATATTATTTTTTGATATCGATTTTTCTTTTTTTAACCATAAAACTCTGCACCTAATTGAAAAATCAAAAAAAATTAGTTATGTTGTTTTTATTGCTGGTAATGATTCACTATTACCCGAATGTTTTTGTTCTAAAACAAGAGGATTTCTTAAAAAACCCCTCACTTCAGATAAATATTTTAAAAAAACTCTATTATTTTTAAAAAAAATAATAGCTTCTAAAAAAAATAACATCCTCTGTTACAATTATTATGGTGAAAAAAAAGTATTAATGTGAACGATATAGAATTTATAAAGGCTTTTGGAAGATACTCTAATATAATATGCACTAATGAAGAAATTTTTATTTCTAAAAATATCGGTCTCTTAGAAGATAAGCTATGCGAGACAGATATTGTACGTATACACAAATCCTACATGATTAACATCAATTTTGTAAAAAAAATTAAATCTAGGTATGTAATTCTTTTATCTGGAAAAATACTTCCAATTGGTGCCAAATTTTCTAAAAATGTTCATAACCTATTACAAAATTCTTGATGTAATAAACACGTTTATTACAGAATATTCTCGTTTATTACAAAAACTTGAAATATAGCATTTGAAATATTATACTCTTAATGTAATAAGTTTGAAAATTTACTAGTCTATTTTTTCTATAGTAAATTTTCATAAATATAATATTTTTAAGGAATAGAGGATTTAGGTATGAACAAAATTAGTAAAAAATTGATAGCACTTGGAGGTGCTAGTGCATTAGCACTTTCATTATTGGTAACACCAACAACTACAGTTAAGGCATCTAAAGTTGTTAATTATAAATAACGTTTAACTTATTTATATTTAGGTGCTCATCATAATTTATTAAATAAACTATGATGAACACTTTTAAGAAAGGAATTGAATATGGAATATATCAAGTTAGAAAATCTAACAAAAAAAATAAAGGGAAATATAGTATTAGATAACATTAACATAGAATTCCAAAAAGGAAAAATATATGGAATACAAGGACATAATGGTTGCGGAAAAACTATGCTATTAAGAGCAATTGCCGGATTAATTGTTCCTACAACTGGTAACGTTATAATAGATGGAAAAATTATTCATAAAGATATTGATTTTCCTCCTAAAGTTGGAGTTTTAATTGAAAATCCTATGTTTTGGAAAAACTACACTCTTAAAGCAACTCTAAAAACACTCGCTTCTATAAAAAATGAAATTGGTGACAGTGAAATAGAAAATGCTATAGAAAGAGTTGGGCTAAAAGGAAAAGAACAAACTTTAATCCGTAAATTTTCTTTAGGAATGAGACAACGTCTTGGAATAGCCCAAGCAATAATGGAAAAACCCGATTTATTATTATTAGACGAACCTACAAATGCATTAGACACTGATGGAAATCAACGTTTAGAACAAATCTTAAAAGAAGAAAAATCAAATGGAACTACTGTAATTGTTGTCAGCCACAGTTTAGAATGGTTAAAAGATTTATGTGATGAAACAATTACAATGGAAAATGGAAAAATTTTAAAAGAACAAACTAAATATACTAAAAAGGGAGATGACCTAAGTGCATAAAAAAATAAAATTACTGTATGGATTAGTGACTCTTATAATAGTTGTTACTAGTCTTTTTTTTGGTATAGCAATAAAAAAAACATGGAAAAATGATTTGTTATTTATTCCTTCTAGTGATTATAAAAACTATACCGTTAATTTCGATGAACTTTTTGAAAATGAAGCAAAAACACCCGCTCAAATACAAAATTTTAACACTCTCTATAAAGATGCAGACGTGATTGTACGTGTTAATATTGGAAAAAATACCAAACATCATAAAACCTATCAGTCAAGTTATGTTGAAGGAAAAGTTAAAGAAATATATAAAGGAAAAGTTATTGAAGACAAAATAAAAATTGTCGAATCAATTTTTATTGCAAACAAGCACTTAAGCGGTGCAGAAGGATCTCTCTTCTTTAACAATGGCGAAGATTATATTGTTTTTCTGAGGAAATATCCCGGTGACATGTATGGTAAATATGATAATACCTATGTTTTAACCACTGGAAGCATAAGCAAATACCATGTTACAAAAGATACTGTAGATGGTAAATGCTTTTTAATGACACAAAAGCAATCAGATAATTCTTCATTAAAATATAAAGAATTAAAAAAATATGATTCATTCACGTTGGATCCGAACGTTGTTGAGTTTTACGATAGTAACAAAAAAAATATAAATGATATTTTAAAGAAGGTGTAGATTATGAAATTCGAGATAAAAAAACTTTTAAATAGAAATGAATTATGGATTGCTTTTTTAGTACTGTTAACAGCAGGATGTGGAGATTTTATCTACACCATTAATATGTACCGGGGATATTACTTAAGCGAGATTCTAACACCCATTTCCCTATCTGTATTAGATAGCTTTACCAATTCTCCTGCAGAACTATTTTTCTCTCTGTTACTTCCTGTTATTAGTTGCTATATAGGCTCCTCTATAGCCGTTGAAGAACGCAACAATGAAATAACTGCATGTATTTATACACGAATAAGCAAAAAAAAGCAAATTATAAAACAAGGTCTAGCAGTTGCATTTATGTCTAGCATAGTTTTTACAACTGCATTATTGGTTAATCTGATTTTGATAACTTTATTTTTTCCAGCTGAAGGCATAAATTATTTTTTCCAACCAGAACAATATATTTTATCTCAATCAGATTATTGGATATTTGAAGGTTTAATAAAATATCGCCCTATTCTATATTTAACTCTTACTATATTTTATAGAAGTATGGTAGCTGGTGTTTTTGCATGGTTTGGGTATGGACTATCACATATGTTTGATTTTTTCCAAAAAATTCATGTTGTAGTCGCTCCTTTCATAATAATGACGGCATTTGAAATCTTATCTGTAATAATAAAAAGACTCACTAACTCTACTAATGCTTGGACGCGAATAGGTCTCTATTCTTCTACCTATACGTTCAAGGAAGTTATACCAACATTAACACTTTTAGGACTGCTTATCATTTGGGGTGCTATAGGCATATACATTGGAACAAAAAGGGAGGACATATACTAATGACTGAATATTTGATAAAAAAATATAAAAAAATTATGTTCTTTACCTTCTATATTGTGCCAAAAAGAAATTATCACGATTTACCAAAAATGTTTTTGCAAGCATTATAGCAATGACGCTAAGTCTGCTACCTCTTTTATTTGGATTTAAAATTTCCTATGATAAAATTGTTATCGGTGTAATTATACCACTTGTTCCAGGTGCCGGTATCTACTACACAGCTTATTATTTAATTACAAAACAACATGCTTTGTTTGCACAGAAAGGATTAGAAACTTTTGAAATTGCATCCGCAATAGTTTTTGGAATTATTTTTGGTTTTGCTATTCCACAATCACTTTTTGCAAAAATTGGTAAAGTTTTTCATCGATAATTTGCTACTTTTTTCTCAAATATTACAAGTGTTAAAAGAATTACAATAATCACGTTTATTACAAAACTTGCAATATAATTTAATAAGAGCTATAATTGACTCAAAATTCAGTAAATATTGCAAATAATTTTTAGAAAGAGAGGTTTTAGTTTATGAAAACAATTAGAAAAAAGGGGTTAGCACTTGTAGGAGCTAGTACGTTGGCAATTTCCTTGTTAGTAACACCACCAACGACAGTTAACGCATCAGGTACAGAAAGACCATGGAAAGTAACTTTACCACACAACAACGGAAATTATTATTTCCCTTTTAGAAAAAAACAGACTAATGAAGACAGAGGGTATATTTATTTAAAAACTTGTGATTCCAAAGATGGAGTAAGTGCATGGTTTTGCTCAGGAACAGGCTTAAGTAGCGCAATGAGATGTTCAAATATAGTATCTATGAAAGCACCTAAAAACCGTACTGTATTCTATCAATCAAACAGCAAAAAAGGAAGTAGTGTTGATATGGCAATTGAAAACTCATCAAGCACTTGGTTTGAAAGAGATCACGCATCAGGAGTTGTTAATTATAAATAACGTTTAACTTATTTATATTTAGGTGTTCATCATAATTTATTAAATAAACTATGATGAACACTTTTAAGAAAGGAATTGAATATGAAATATATCAAGTTAGAGAATCTAACAAAAAAAATAAAGGGAAATATTGTATTAGATAACATTAACATAGAATTCCAAAAAGGAAAAATATATGGAATACAAGGACATAATGGTTGCGGTAAAACTATGCTATTAAGAGCGATTGCCGGATTAATTGTTCCTACAACTGGTAACGTTATAATAGATGGAAAAATTATTCATAAAGATATTGATTTTCCTCCTAAAGTTGGAGTTTTAATTGAAAATCCTATGTTCTGGAAAAACTACACTCTTAAAGCAACTCTAAAAACACTTGCTTCTATAAAAAATGAAATTGGTGACAAAGAAATAGAAGATGCAATAGAGCGAGTAGGTCTAAAAGGAAAAGAACAAACTTTAATTCGTAAATTTTCTTTAGGAATGAGACAACGCCTTGGAATCGCCCAAGCAATAATGGAAAAACCCGATTTATTATTATTAGACGAACCTACAAATGCATTAGACACTGATGGAAATCAACGTTTAGAACAAATCTTAAAAGAAGAAAAATCAAACGGAACTACTGTAATTGTTGTTAGCCATAGTTTGGAATGGTTAAAAGATTTATGTGATGAAACAATTACAATGGAAAATGGAAAAATTTTGAAAGAACAAACTAAATATACTAAAAAGGGAGATGACCTAAGTGCATAAAAAAATGAAATTACTGTATGGATTAGTGACTCTTATAATAGTTGTTACTAGTCTTTTTTTTGGTATAGCAATAAAAAAAACGTGGAAAAATGATTTGATTATTACTCCCAAAGACGTGTTTAATTATGGAATAAGTTATAACGAAATGCTAAACCACGAACTAAAAACCCCAGCAGAAATACGAACTTTTAATTCATTATATAGTAATGCTGACGTAATTGTTCGAATAAATATCAGTAAAAATGCTGTGCATAATAAAACTTACCAATCCTGTTATGTTGAGGGAAGAGTAAAAGAAATATATAAGGGAAAAGTTGCTGAACGTACAATAAAACTGATTGAATCTGTTTGTATATATCAAAAGAAAATGTATGGTGGAGATGGAGCTCTTTTATTTAACAATGGCGAAGATTATATTGTTTTTCTGAGGAAATATCCCGGTGATATGTATGGTAAATATGATAATACCTATGTTTTAACCACTGGAAGTATAAGCAAATATCACGTTACAAATGATACTGTAGATGGTAAATGCTTTTTAATGACACAAAAGCAATCAGATAATTCTTCATTAAAATATAAAGAATTAAAAAAATATGATTCATTCACGTTGGATCCGAACGTTGTTGAGTTTTACGATAGTAACAAAAAAAATATAAATGATATTTTAAAGAAGGTGTAGATTATGAAATTTGAAATAAAAAAACTATTAAATAGAAATGAATTATGGATCGCTTTTTTGGTATTATTAATTGCAGTATGTGGAAATTTTATATATACACTTCAATTATATAAAGGGTTTAAATATAGTGATATTCACTCTCCTAGCAATCTATACGTATTAAATAACATTACCCATTCTCCAACTGAATTATTTTTTTCTCTATTACTTCCCCTTATTAGTTGCTATATTGGTTCTTCTATAGCAATTGAAGAGCATAATAATGAAATTACTCCATGTATTTATACGCGAATAAGTAGAAAAAAACAACTTATAAAACAAGGGCTAGCAGTTGCAATCATTTCATGCGTAGTTTTTTTTACTGCCTTGTTAGTCAATTTATTCTTAGTTAATTTATTTATACCTAAAGGAGGAAATAATTACTATTGTCTTCCTGAAGAAACAATACTATCAAGTTCTAATTATTGTATCTTTGAAGATATCTTAAAATATCATCCTATTTTATACATGGCTCTAACTATGCTTTATAGAGGAATTGTAGCTGGTGTTTTTGCATGGTTTGGATATGGCCTATCACATATGTTTAAGTTTTTTAAAAAAACTCATGTTATAGTTGCTCCTTTCATAATAATGACGGCATTTGAAATCTTATCTGTAATAATAGAAAGACTCACTAACTCTACTAATGCTTGGACGCGAATAGGTCTCTATTCTTCTACCTATACATTCAAGGAAGTTATACCTACATTAACACTTTTAGGGTTTTTCATTATTACAGGAGCAATCGGCATCTACATTGGAACAAAGAGGGAGGACATATATTAGTGATTGAATATTTACTAAAGAACTATAAAAAAATAATATTTTTTTCTTTCTATATTTTTATAATCCTTTTTGATATAGCTTTGTTTAAAGAAAACGTAATGATATGGAGGCGAGAAGTTTTTACTCTTTTACTAGCATTCCTTTACATTTTCAATATCTCTAGCGATATTGAAAATTTAATGGATTCTACAAGAATTGTCAGAGAAAAAAATAGAATTAAACTTGTATTAAGGGCTAATATTGCTAATTTTAAAACAGCAAGTATTTTTTCTATAATATATATTATCGCAATTAGAATAAACCATATTTTTGAAATAAAAAGACATATAGCAGGTACTATGGGCGAATATACTTCAAATTTTTTTATTTCATCTTTACTAAAATTATTGGCTCAAGTACCTGGATGGCTGATATTAGGAGAACTTACAATTGCGTTGTTCTTCCTTTTTAAAAGTCGAGTGTTGGCTATTATTTTGACATGGGGAATAGTCATTATAACTGAAGGTGTTCAAGAAAAAATAGCCTTTTTAGGTATAAAAAAATATATATACTCCATTTATCACAATATGTTTCTTGGTTCGGATATTGGATTAAAAAACTTTACTCTTTTAGAAGGATTTGAATCAATACTGAAAAATTGTATGCTTTTTTTTGTAATATTAGCCATCACATGCATTATTTTAAAAAGGACAGATTTTCTTAAAAGGAGCTTAGAATAATGAATAAAAAAATCACATTGGCTGGTGCCGGTTTTTTATACTTGATTGCAAGATTATTAACTGCTGATAAAAGTGGAAATATTTATGAATTTTTTGTAAATATTTTAGGTTCAATTCCAATATCTTCAAGTGAATCTTTTACTAACACATTAATAAACACTATGATTTGGATTTTTCCACAAGTAGTGTGTTGTTTTGTTTTTGCCACAACTTTTGAGGATAATATCAAAAGCAACGTTCCTTTGATCTTTACAAGAACTTCAAAAGTTAATTCTGTAATTAATAAGGAAGTTGTAAAACTTGTTGGGAAAGTTATTATTTCCACTTTATGTATGATTGTGGTTGTACTAGCAATCAGCTTTGGCATTGGAGCTAAAATCACTCCTTACTCATTATGTTTAATTGCCATTGACTCAATTAATATATGTGTATTTATGTGCTTTATTTGTGTATTTATTAATTTATTATCCTTAATCCTTTCATCTAGTTTAGCAATAATTATAGCATTATTTCTGGAATTATCTCAGGTTATCTTGATAATTAATAATGCACCTTTTCAAAAATATCTATTAATTAACGGAGTTTTACTAGAGCACAGGATTCAAATGGATTTATGGATGTCATTGCAATGTTTGGGAATACAAATTGGAGTATTTTTAGCTTTCATGATATTTTTTAACACATTATTTAAACTAAAAAAAGAACTTATTTTAATGGAATAGCAGATTCTGCTATTCCTATTTGTCGTATTCAATATATGCAACATTACATTATAACAACACAGGAGAATATTTATATGACTATTGTAATTTATACCAGGGACGATAATACAGCACAAACTATTAAAAAGAAAAGTTATATTTGATTTTCTAATTTTTGTTTTTCTAATTTTTGTCTTTCTTCGTCCATATTATCTCCTTAAAAGGGGCCCCAATAAATACGAATAGCACCTTCATTTTTTGAAAGTCGATTAAATCACAAAATGATTGTTAATTACATTATCTCTATAAAATAGAAATCATGGATTATCTCCATAGGCCCCACAAATTATTATAATAATATTTAATTCAAATAACAAGAAAAACCATGTCATTTCGGCAGAATTCTTAAACTCAACAGCAGATTAAAAGTGGGAATACCATAACTGATATTCCCACTTTCTTTTACCATCTGAATTCCGAACTAATTAATCACTACTACTTCTCTTTTATACGCCGGCGAATACTTTTCATCCCATGCTTCCAAGAAATCATCATTACCAGAGATTTTATCAATCAAATCGTATCCTCTCTGAATTGTTATTTCCTCGGAAAACGGAACTGTATCCTTCTCAAAAGATATCTCACGACCCCCTACTTCGATAATAATTGCTCTCGTAAGCCAAACCTCATATGCCGGTTCACCGTTAATCGCCATAGTCTGTTGTTCGTTAACCATCTTTACCGAAGTAATCTCTTCACCTACAGGCGTAGATACCATTTCAACATCCTTGAATGCTGACTTTATCATTGAATCCACTGTAACTGATAATTTAGCTACTGCCATATCATCTGTTGCGCCGAAATAATCGACTGTCTCCTGCACATTAGTAAATGCATACACTTCATTGCCAATATACAATCCAACTATCTGTGTCACACTATTGGTATACTCAAAGGCATCGCACTTATACTTAACAAACGACTTTCCAATCCAACTCTGTATTAAATTGGAATCAAATCTCATATCTATAGTTTTCATTGCTAATTACCGTCCTTTCACAAAATGTATTTTTTGATACTTAATACCACCGTGATTAGTACTCTTTTTAATATTAATCTCTACTGCAGGCGTGCCATCACTCGCCCTCCTCTTTCTTATGTGTCTGCTCAAAAAGAGAAGGATATCTATGAAAGTTTGCGTAATCATAGAATCTACCAAAAACATCATCCGGCATATATCTGTGAACAAGAACATCCGTAGGCTCAAGAACTCGTAGCATTTCTTTCGTTCCTACACGCCAAAGTTCTCGATCACGCTTAGAGCGAATACATCCATGAGTGCTCACACATACAATCCTATGTTTTGGCACACCTAGGAAACAATAGTCAAAGCTGGAGTTATCACTTTGTCAAGTATCTATGGTAGCTTTTTCGGCTGTTATAATGATTGATACTATATTTAGTGTTTATTTCTTTCCAAAGTGATAATTTGTGACAAGTAACAAAACCGGCTTCACATAACTATTTCTAAAAATCTCGGTGTCCTAGAACACGAATTTAAAAATACTACTCTTATACGTATTCATAGATCTTACATTATAAATAGTACTTTTGTTGCAAATACTACCGAAAAAAAATTACTCTTTCTTCTGGCAAAAAAATTCCAGTTGGACCTAAATACACTAAATATCTTTATGATATGTTTCCTGATGTTTTTCATGCATACGCCAATCGCAGACATTATAAAAAAATTTGTTTGTTACGATAAGGCTTTTGTTGCGAAAATATCCTTCGTTACAAAAGTTTTATGTTGCAGAAATATCCTTCGTTACAAAAATTTGAAATACATCTCTAAAAAATATATACTTTTCGTATATTAAATGAAAGGAGATATGAAAATGGCAAAACTTATAAAATATGCTTCTAAATTCGGTCCAAAAGCCGTTAAATGGTGTTGGAAACATAAGTGGGAACTTTTAAATGCTGGTTCAGCCGCATACGATATCATCAAAGGAATTTTTGGTTAGTTAAAAATTGACAACTTCAATTTTTAGGAATAGTACTCTGCTATTCCTTTTTGTTGTCTTCAATATAATAAATACTACATCTATAGCAACGAGAGGAGACTACTATATGACTATTATAATTTATACTAGAGATAATGATACAACGCAATTTCTTAAAAATGAAATACTAACTACTTTTTTAAATGAACAAATTGATTTTGTTATATTCTCTGAACTTAAAATGCTTACAAATTTTTTAAAAACTTCTATACAGCGCGTAGATGTTTTATTTTTTGATATCGATTTTGCACTTAATTCTTCAAATGTAATTGATGCTATCAATAAACTAAATATAATTGATTATTTTGTAGTTGTTTCTAATAATCCTGCATGGTCTCACTCTTGTTCTCAAACAAGTACACTGCGGTTTCTTAATAAACCTCTACAATCAAATTTGTTTTTTACAAAACTTCTTTCTAACTTATATACACAAATAAAAATTAATTCTTTACACTCTCATAATAATTCTTTACAGTATTCTGATTATTATGGTGAAAAACAATTAATTAATATAAATACTATCGAATTTATTAAGGCTCATAGACGTTATTCTAGTTTAATTTTTGATGGTAATGAAATTACTATTTCTAAAAATCTTGGTGTCCTAGAACAAGAATTTAAAAATACTACTCTTATGCGTGTTCATAGATCTTACATTATAAATAGTACTTTTGTTGTAAATATTACCGAAAAAAAAATCACTCTTTCATCTGGCAAAAAAATTCCAGTTGGACCTAAATACCTTGATAATCTTTACACCAAATTCCCAGATGCCATTTTAGCTTGCGGCAAAAGAGGGCCATACAAAAAAATTCACTTACTACAATAAATCAAATGTTATGAAATTACTCTTTGTTACAAAAATTTGAAATAATACTATTAATCATATATACTGAAAAGTGATATTTAATACTGTAAATTTGGAGGAGAATATGAATATACGAAAAATAAAACACGAATATAAAAAAGGGTTTTCACTTGAAATAGATAATTTAGAAATTTCATCTAATAAAATAATCGGCTTAGTCGGAGAAAATGGTGCTGGGAAAACTACATTAATGTCAATTTTAAGCGGCTTTATGAAGGCAAATAAAATATATGAAGTTGAAACAGAAAAAAAAGAATTTACAATCGGTTTTATTCCATCTGAAATAAAAATATATGATTTTTTAACAGTCGAAGAATTTGTAAAGCTATTTGTGGATTTTTCTTCGACAGAAATGTCTGTTGACGAAATCATATCCTTACTAGAGATGGAGGAAAAAAGAAAAACCTCTATCGATGAATTATCCCAAGGTATGCAAAAAAAGCTAACACTGATTCCTATTATGTGCAAAAAATATGACTTAATTATATTAGACGAACCCTTTAACAGCATTGATGTTAAATATATTTATAAACTGAAACAATTATTAAAGAATATAAAACAAAATGCATCTGTTCTAATTTCCTCTCATATTTTGGATACATTAGTAGATTTATGTGACGATTTCATAGTATTAGACGCCGGACGAGTAAAAGATACATTTGAAAATACAAAAACGATTACAGATATGGAGGAACGAATTTTTGAAGGAAGTAATTAAATTTAGAATTGAAAAATTCAGATTGCAATTTAGTTTGTATAGTTTTGCAAATTGTTTTTTCTTTTTCTTACTATTTTCTGCACTGCTTATACTGCCCAAATTTGGAATGTACAAATTTAAGCACTACACAGAAACCGCTTTTATTATAACAATAATCTTTGTATGTTTTGCAATAGAATTCATTTTAAAAAAAATAAAAAAGGAAGACAAACTCTTTGTAAAAACTTTTTTTGATAAGATAGATACAGAAAAATATTCAACTTATATGACATATTATAAATATATAGTATTTCAAATACTATTCCTTTATTTTATATGTCCATATGATTTAAAATATCTTGATGATTGCTTAACATTTGTCACTTTTGTGGAACTTATAACTGCAATTGAGCTTGCAGTTTTTTCCATGAGTAGCAATGAATTGGCAATGACTATAAAAAGTGTAATAACTTTCACATTCATTGGAGCTATAATTTTATCAAATCATAATATTATATCTTTTCCGATTGCCATAATTTCTGAACCAAGATTTAGAATTGTAAAGCTTGCAATTATTTCAATTAGTGTGTTACTTTCTTTGAAATTTCTTTCTCACGAAAGCCAAACACATAATGGACGTTTTATAAAAAAATTATCTAATATCGGAATTATGAAAAAAGAAAAAGATTATTTGTTTTTCATAAAAAAGATGAAGTTTATGGAAGCTCTATATGTTTTTGCATTAACTATATTTTTATCTTTGCTTGAAAATGAAAAGTCAATCGAACAGTTGATAACTTTTTCTGCTGCAACATCATATATGTTTGCTAATACTTACATAGAATTAACTGCTTATGAAACCGGAAATTTTATACTCTTTCATACAGCCGATCAAATAAAACATTTTAAATTTAAAAAAATGATTAATACACTAAAAATTGCTACTTCTTTATTTTTACTACCATTAATTCCAATGGTGTGTATTACATCTTTTAAAATAGTTGTAACGTCATATGTTATTGCAATATTATCATTTTTAATTTCAACTTTATTAATACCTTTTTCCTATGAAAGAAGAACAACTACTAAAACAATGGTATCAAATTTAGATCAGATTTGTTATATGGTAGCAATGATTTGTATTTTTCTAATTCTAGCTACTATTTCAAATAAAATAATTTAAAAAACACGCAGAGAGGAATAATTATGATACAAAATGAAGTAAAAAACACAAACGTAGTGTTAAAAACATCTGGTTTATCTAAACACTACGGTAGTAAAAAAAGTTTAGATAACGTGTCTATAACTATTAACCAAGGTGATATTTACGGATTAATTGGAAAAAACGGTGCCGGAAAAACTACTTTTATGAAAACATGTCTTGGAATGGTTCAAGCCACATCAGGCACATGTCAAATTTTAGGGAGCAATGATCCTAAAAATCTAAGAAAAGTCGGTGCATTAATTGAAACACCTTCTATATATGGCGGTTTAAGTGCCAAGAAAAATCTAAAGATTTTTTCAAAAATATATGGTGGAACAGATGCAGATATTAATCGTATTTTAAATCTAGTTGGCCTCGGAAATGTTGGAAATAGAAAGGCTCAAAAATTTTCTTTAGGAATGAGACAACGACTTGGTATAGCTATCGCCTTACTTGGCAATCCTAAATTATTGATTCTTGATGAACCAATCAACGGATTAGATCCTGCCGGTATTAAAGAAATCCGAGATTTAATAATATATTTAAACAAAGAGGAAGGTGTAACTTTTTTAATTTCTAGTCATTTATTAGATGAACTAGGGAAAATAGCAACAAAGTACGGATTTATTAATGATGGACAACTACTTGAAGAAGTTACTGCTAATGAATTAAGGGACTTATGTGAGAAAAAAATTATTATAGGTACAAAAGATAATCAAAAGGCGTACAATCTTCTATGCCAATATGTTAATTCGAATGATATTACTTTTACCAACAACAACGTTGAAATCAAAAACAATGATGACAAAATTTGTCAGTACAATAAGATTCTTGTAGAAAATGGAATCGCAGTCAACAAATTATATAACAGATCACAAAGTTTAGAAGAATATTTTATAGAAAAGGTAGGTTAAATATGGGAAGTTTACTTAGTTACGAATACAAAAAAACATTTTCAACAAAAGCAATTTATATTTGCTCTTTATTAACATTTGCATTCACAATACTCAACGGCATCCTTTCTTGTAATGGTGAAATTCCACATGGGAACGAGTATTTTATTGGAATTCTTTCAGGCTGTTCCCTCGAATTAATCCTAGCAATACTTATTCCTATTTTATTCTGCACTGAAATGGATATTGGTTGCATAAAGATTATGATTGGCCGTGGCTATACAAGAAAAAATATTTTGTTTTCAAAAATTATAATGAGTAACGTATATATGATTTTTATTTCTTTAACAAGTATTATTATTGGCATCGCTTATGGTTCTGTTCGTGGTGTAAGTTATACTAACATTACAGGTAAACATATTTTAAATGCTCTTTTAGAATTATTTGTTTACATGATAATTGTTAATTGTTCTATTTTCTTTTCCGTATTAACTCAATCAAAGGCATTTGCAATTGCCGCTAGTATACTTGTTCCTGCATTAATACCTAGTATTTTACAGCTTGTAGAAAAACTCATAAAATTCAATAAACTTCACGATTATTGGTATGTATCATTTATGGGAAGTCTCGGCAATAATATATTGAAAAATTCAGAATACACTCGTATTTTTATATTTACATTAATCTATAATGCTATTTTTATTACTCTTTCATATTTGATAATAAAACGAAAAGATTTTTAAACTAAAAAATAAGCAAAAACAAAAACAGCGAAAGCACGTTACTGTGTTTTCGCTGTTTTTGCTTAATATATATATTTTTTGATATACGCTGTTCCTTTTTTATTTACCACTTATGGCTTTCTTAAACCATTTACCTGTTTCTGATAAATCATCATCTGTCCAACCGCTCTTCTTTGAACAGCCTGGTTTAATAAGCGCTGAGCTTTCATCTTTATTGCTTAAGCTCCATGCCACAAAACTAATATCATTATCATTTAAAAGCTTCAACCACTGATTTGCTGAATCATAATCTACTGCTCCATTTCCTGAAGCATCCGTTATGCTACATTCTGTTACAAATACTGGTACTCCTGCATTAATTGCCTTTGTCAACTTACCTCTGATATTGTCTTTATGAGTTCCTGCATAAAAATGCAATACATACATTACATTCTTGTCATCTAACTGATTTCCGATAACCTGATCTACGTCCTGTGACCATGTATTAGTTCCTACTAAAATAACTGCATTTTTGTCATTTGCTCTGATTGTTTTTATGATATCATTTGCATATGGTTTAATTACTGAATTCCAATCTGATCCTTGTGGTTCGTTACAAATCTCATAAAATACATTTTCGTTACTTGCGTATTTTTTTGACATCTCATCAAAAAATTTGATTGCCTCACCTTTGTTAATGTTAGGGTTTGCATCTGATAAAATATGCCAATCAATTATTACATACATACCGTTTTCTGTGGCATATTTAACGCCCTGATCAACTAGTTTCTTTAAGTGTTCCTTATCTCCACCATTACAATATCCACCGTACTCATTTGTATACATTGCAATACGGAAAACATTAACATTCCATACATCCTTTAATGTTTTTAACGCATCCTGGTTAATGTAATCTGGAAACCAAGCTATTCCGTGAGTACTTACTCCTTTTAGCTGTACTACTTTTCCTGTACTGTCTACAAGTTTAGTTCCTTGTACATGCAATCTTCCTGTAGGTACTGTTGTTTTTTCCTGAGTTTGATTTGATTCTTTTTTTTCTGATTTTTCTGAATCCTTTGCTTTATTCTTCGTCTTATTTTTTTCTTTATTCTCTGCCTCACTTGATTTTTGTGTAGACTCGGCTTTAGACGAAGATTTCTTGCCATCTCCTTTTACTTTTTCATGTGTTCCATCACTATATGAAACTTTTACAGAATCTACTTCTATTTTTTCTTGTGATGAACTACTCGCTATTATTCCTACATCTTTTTGGAAACTTTTACTAGATATAACACTATTATAATCCGCTGGTGTTACTTGATATTTATCTTCCTCTTCTTTTATAGCACTGTTCCAATTTTGCTCTATCTTAGAATCCTTTTTCTTTAAAACAACACACCAACTCTTAATCTCTTTTGAAGAATCATTGTGTATCTCCATATCATACTGAGTAAAACTTTTTCCCTCACTTTGCCATGAGTTTTTTTCTTTAAAATCAACATAAAAATTAGACTTGACTGTTTTGCTACCATGAACTTTTTGTGTTTTTCCTGACTTAGTGTTTTTCTTTTTCGAAACCCCACAGGCAACTGCTACACATCCCAAAATAAATACTACAAAAACTATCATCACTATTGTAATTTTTTTCTTTTTGTTCTGCATTATTTTTCCCCCCTTTTATCCATATTGTGAATCGTGTTTTTCTGAATCCATTAAGTCTGTCATACTTTTTAAACTTATTGCAACAGTAGATGCATTATGGAGAAGTGCCGTTCCTGTTGGAGCAAGAACTCCTAAAATTCCCAATAAGATTAACCCTGAATTAAATCCAATAATCGTTCTATAATTAAAACGAATTCTATCCATTAGCCTTGTACTAATTTCTCGTAAAGTTAAAAGTGCCTCAAGATTATCTGATGATATTGTTATATCAGCGATTTCTCTTGCAATAGATGCACCTGAGCTAACTGCAATTCCTGCATCTGCTTCTGAAAGTGCTGGTGAATCATTTATACCATCACCTATCATTATTACTTTACGACCTGCTTCGTGTTCTTTTCTAATAAAAGCCGCCTTATCTTCCGGAAGTACTTCTGAAAAATAATCTGTTACGCCTGTCTTAAGGGCAACATCTCTAGCAGTTCTTTCATTATCTCCTGTCATCATTACGACCTTGGAAAAACCGACTTTTTTTAGTTTTTCAACAACTGAGGCCGCCTCTTCTCTCAAAGGATCCTCAATAAGTATAACTGCTGCAAGTCTGTTATCAATTGCCATGTATAAATGAGAATATTCATTTGGCAACTCATCAAATTTATCCGTTTCTCCAGGTGGTACGATGCATCGTTCGTCATCAAAAATGTAATGATGGCTACCTATACATACTTTTTCCCCATTTATAGTACTAGCTATACCATGTGCAACTACATAAATAGCTTTTGTATGTTTTTCCTCGTGGAAAAGTCCTCTTTCTTCCGCTGTTTTAACTACCGCATTTGCGATTGAATGAGGATAGTGTTCCTCAAGGCATGCTGCAAGTCTTAGCATCTCAGCTTCATCGTTTCCATCAAAAGGGATAACTCTTTTAACTCTTGGAACTGCATGGGTTAATGTACCTGTTTTATCAAAAACTATTGTTTCCGCTTCCGCAACAGCCTCCATGAATTTTCCACCTTTTACAGATATCTTGTACTCTCCTGATTCTCTCATCGCCGAAAGCACTGCTATAGGCATCGACAACTTGAGCGCACAACAAAAATCAACCATTAATATAGAAGCCGCTTTTGTTGCGTTTCTTGTTATAAGATATGTTAAAAGAGTTGAACCAAGCGTATAAGGAACCAACCTATCTGCAAGGTGTGAAGCCTTATCTTCTGTTGCCGACTTAAGCTTCTCAGACTCTTCAATCATCGCAACTATTCTGTCATACCTGCCTGCTCCCTGAGCCTTCTGAACTCTTACAAAAATCTCGCCTTCTTCAACAACTGTTCCTGCATAAACAAGGTCACCTTTGTCTTTTCTGACCGCTTCTGACTCACCTGTCATTGATGCCTGGTTTATAGATGCCTCCCCACTTTCAATAATTCCATCGAGTGGTATCATTGTACCTGTTCGAATAACGACAACGTCACCTTCTTTAACATCAAATGTATTGACAAGAATTTCCTGCTCGTCTGCAGTTTTTATCCATACCTTATCCACATTTAATGACATCTTTCTGGCAAGATCATCTACAGATTTTCTGTGAGTATAATTTTCAATCAGTTCACCAACTTTCAAAAGGAATATTACTGAACCAGATGTCTCAAAATCTTTTCGAATAATTGAAACAGTAATACTTGTTGCATCTAACACTGAGACTTCAACTTTGCCTTTTAAAATTGATTTTACTCCTTCAATAACAAATGGTACTGCCTGAATTACGTTTTTAATCATTTGAATTGGAGGTGGAAGAATAAACTTAGATATAAGTCTTCTTGTTATAAGAAAAAACATTTTATCCTCAAACTGAACTCTAAGTTCTCTTCCTGTATGTTCAGGTACAATCACTTCTGTTGTTTCGTAGTTAAAAACTGAAAGTGCCTCTATTACCTGTTCTCTTTCGCCTTTATAATATATTATGGCATTGGCTGTTCTTTCATTTACTTCAGCTTTTTTAACAAAATCTAATTCTTCAAGATAATACAAAAGCTTGTCCGCTTCATGAACTGTCATATTACATTGATGCATATGAACTCTCATTCGTCCTTTGGACTCATGTAATATCTTACATCTCATATATCATACTCCAATTTACTAAATCAAACTTTAACTTTCTATTTTATGCTTAAGATTCTTATTTTTTCCTTCAACTTACTCTTAAGCTTCTGCTACTTCTTCTCTTTCAAGAACTGCTTTTGCATCTGCAATTTCCTGTGCTCTGTCTTTAGCATAACGTTTCTCGTTAATCTCTTTTGCATCTGCACTAATATCCTGACAATTCTCTTTGATTGTTGTAGCAGTTTCCATCACTGAATCTTTACATCTATAAACTGCTGCTGTTACATTTGTATAGCACTTCTTTGCATCCTTGCTGCTTAAAATCTTTACTCCTGCTGTTCCTAATGCAAATCCGCACGCTACTTTTCCTACTGTACTCCAAATACTCATATTAAAACTTCCTCGTATTATATAGTAGTAGTTTTTAGAGACCCTCTCCAAGGTCTTTATAACTATTAAGTCATAGTCTTTTCTTTACCTTTTCTATAGGTTCGACTATGATATTTAGGATGCTGTGGATTGGTTATTATTTCCTACCACTTGATGGTTTAAGAAAGGCTCCAACCACAGTCTCTTTGTTCATTTGTTAATCAGTTAGATACCGCATGACGGTTTATTTAGAACGAGGTTACAATCGCAAAGAGCACCCTGTGGTTCTAAAACAGCATTAATACATTTCAAAGGAGATTTATTTTTATGATTTACGTAGGAATTGATGTTGCTAAGGATAAGCATGATTGCTTTATTACAAACTCTGATGGAGAAGTATTATTCAAAGTATTTACCATCACAAACAACCTAGATGGTTTCAATGATCTTTATCAAAGAATCGA
>Ga0256407_10001284_pt1 | contig 54059 bp, 53 predicted proteins | sample RumenRJG_04DNA_FD_193489 | JGI IMG/M metagenome (GOLD analysis project Ga0256407, IMG submission 193489) | Bovine rumen microbial communities from Lethbridge, Alberta, Canada - RJG_04 | ecosystem: Host-associated > Mammals > Digestive system > Stomach > Rumen | place: Canada: Alberta... | reverse complement strand
GTATATGGGCATTTTATCACATTCTTTATAATTGGTTAATTATGTTAAATAATGTGTTGATTTCTTCCGAAAGTTCGTTGTTTGTTTCAAGTTCTTTTTTTATCTCATCGTATGAATACATAACGGTTGAATACTTTCTTCCGCCGAGAATTTGCCCTATTCCCTGCCAAGTTTCATTTAAAATTTCCCTTACGGTATAAATTATAATTTTTCTTATTTTTGCAAGATTTGCTACTCTTGAAGAACTTTTTACATCTTCAGCGGGAATATTGTAAAATTTGCAGACTGTATTCAAAATTGTTTCGGAAGTTATTTTTTTAGCATTTTCTTTGTATTTTATTGCTTTTTTAATTGTTTCAACCGATGGTTTTTCGTCATAGATTGAACAATATGCACAAACTTTATTAAAAGCACCTTCTAATTCTCTTATATTGTTTTTGTAAACAGATGCCAAAAATTCAATAGCATCAAGTGAAAGGTCAATTTTTCCGTCTTGAGCAATTAACTGTTTTATAATTGCCATTCTTGTTTCAAGATCCGGAGTTCCTATATCAGCCATTAATCCCCATTCAAAACGAGTTTTAAGTCTTTCGGATATTCCCGGAATTTCGGATGGAAGTCTGTCGCTTGTAAGGACTATTTGTTTTCCGGCTTGATAAAGAGCATCAAATGTATTAAACAATTCTGTTTCAGTTCTGTCTTTGCCTGTGATAAATTGAATGTCATCTATAAGCAAAACATCAACATCTCTGTATTTTTGACGGAATTTTGTCATTTTTTTATTTTTTTCAACACCTTTTGTGAAGGTATCTTTTTCAACACCATACATTAAATTTCCGACCAAATCATTGACAAACTCTTCGGTCGTGACATATTTAACTCTTTTTTTGTGTTTAGAAAATATGTAATTTCCTATGGCTTGAAGAAGGTGAGTTTTTCCTAATCCCGAACCGCCGTATATAAAAAGAGGATTAAATCTTTTGTCAGCATCACCTTTTGCAACTCCGAATGCTGCTCCGTAAGCAAGTTTGTTATATTCTCCGACAACAAAATTGTCAAATTGATATTTCGTATTCAAATGACAATCTGAAAGCATTTGTTTCAGACCGTCATATTTACTTTCAGAAAAAGTTGTTATATTTTTCTTTTGTTCTTCTTTTTCTGATTTTTTACTTTCTTTTTTATATTTTTCGTCTAATTCTTCGTTGTAAATAATCTCATAAGTAACAGGCACTCCCGCAATATCACTTATCGTCTTTGAAAAGAGTTTATCATAAGATAATTTAACCGTTTCAGAAGTGAATGTATGCGGAGATAGAAGAACTAATTTATTATCGGCAAAAGAATGGGGAACAAGAGGCAAAATCCACATACCAAAAGATGTGGCAGGAATTTCCTTTTCCAATATTTCCAAAGTTTTTTGCCATAATTGATTAAGTTCAATCATTTGTCTAAATTGATTTTCTTACGGTAGATTTCAAATGCAATTCGCGTAATTGTTCTTCCGTAACTTCTGCGGGAGCATCGGTCATAAGACATTTAGCACCTGAGTTTTTCGGGAAAGCAATAACGTCACGAATTGAATCTGTTTTAACCATAAGAGCGATTAATCTGTCTAAACCGATTGCAAGACCTGCATGAGGAGGTGTTCCGTATTTGAAAGCATCAACGAGGAAGCCGAATTTTCTTCTTATATCTTCTTCGGAGAAGCCCAATGCTTTAAATACACGTTCCTGAATATCACTTTTGTGAATTCTTACACTTCCGCCACCGAGTTCGGTTCCGTTATAAACAAGGTCATAAGCGATTGAACGACAATGAGCCTTATCTGTTTCCATTTTGTCAATATCTTCAGGATTTGGCATAGTGAACGGGTGGTGAACGGAAACGTATCTTTGTTCTTCTTCGCTGAATTCAAACATCGGGAAATCAACAACCCAAAGAATTGCGTGTTCATCTTTATTTATAAGGTTTAATTTATTTCCGAAATGCAATCTGAAACGACCCATTGAATCGTAAGCAACTTTAGGTTTGTCGGCAACAAAAAATACTGCATCACCGTTATTTGCTTTTGCTCTTTCTTTTATTTGTTCGAGTTGACCTTCTTTTAAGAATTTAAGAACAGGTGATTTTGCTGTTCCGTCTTCGTTAAAGATAATGTTTGCGAGTGCTTTTGCACCGTATGACATAACGAGAGGTCTTAAATCATCTATTTCTTTTCTTGAATAAGAAGCGGCACCGGGAATTGTAATACCCTTGATAATTCCGCCGTTAGCAAGAACTTCTTTCATTGCATCAAAGTCTGATTCTGCAAGAATATCACCGAGGTCAAAAAGTTCCAAACCGAATCTTACGTCAGGTTTATCGCTTCCGTATTTATCCATTGCTTCTTGCCAAGTCATTCTCGGGAATTTTTCGGGAAGATTTACGTCAATTACTTTGAATGCTTCTTTTGCAAGACCTTCTACGGTATTAATAACATCTTCCTGTTCAACAAACGACATTTCAAGGTCAATTTGAGTAAATTCAGGTTGTCTGTCTGCTCTCAAATCTTCGTCACGGAAACATTTTGCAATTTGGTAGTATCTTTCCAATCCGCCAACCATGAGTAATTGTTTAAAAATTTGCGGAGATTGAGGAAGAGCATAGCATTTTCCCTCATGAACACGGCTCGGAACGAGGTAATCTCTTGCACCTTCAGGAGTTGTATTAATGAGAACAGGAGTTTCAACTTCCGTAAAGCCTTGACCGTTCAAATAATTTCTAACAGCAGAAACTACTTTATGACGGAGAATGAGGTTATTTCTCATATTTTCACGTCTTATATCCAAATATCTGTATTTGAGTCTTACATCTTCGCCGACATCTTCGTCATTAAGAGGGAAAGGAAGAACTTCCGATTTTGCAAGAACCGTAATTTTTTCAGGATACATTTCAACTTCACCTGTTGGGAGTTTCGGATTATAAGTTTCTTCAGGTCTTTTTGAAATTTCACCTTCAATTTGTACTACATATTCGCTTTTTAAACTTTTGATAGTTTGATAAACCTGAGGATTTTTTTCCGGGTCTGAAACAAATTGGAAAAATCCTGATTTATCTCTTAATTCAACAAATATAATACCGCCTAAATCTCTTACGGTATCAACCCAACCTGCGAGGGTAACTTTTCTTCCGAGGTCTTTTGCTCTTAATTCACCGCAATAATCGGTTTTCATTGATGTAATTGTCATATTTCATTCTCACTTTTAATTGTATTTGAAATAAATTTACAACAAAATTAAGAGTAAATCAAACGATTATAAATGGTTTTTCTTTACACGCACACCTTCGACTTCATGGACATTTTCAATTGCAATAAAGGCATGGGGGTCAATTTCTTTTGTAATAGTTTTAATTTTTGTAATTTCAAGCCTTGATATAACGCAATAGACGAGTCTTTTTTTACGACCCGAATACCCGCCTTCAGCGTCAATATAGGTTACGCTTGTATCCATAGTTTTCATGATTTCTTTACCGATTTGTTCGGAAAAATCTGTAATTATAAAAATTGATTTAGATTCATTTAGTCCGTCAACAACAGCATCAATAACTTTTGAAGTTATGTAATAGGTTAGAACGGAATATAAAGCACTTTCCCAGTTTGCATATACTATACCTGCCGCAAAATATATGAATAAATTGAAAGTCATGATTATTTCGCCGACAGAAAAAGGTGTTTTTCTGGCAAAAATTACCGCAAGCATTTCCGTTCCGTCGGTTGAACCGTGGTTTTTCAAAATTGTTCCGACACCTATACCGAGGACAACACCGCCGAATACACATGCCAAAAACGGATTATGAAGAGCCTTTCCGTGGGCTAAAATCGGTACATAAACAGTTGCAAGAGCAAGCATAACAGTTGCAAAAAGAGTATATCCGACAAAAGATTTACCAAGTTTTTTAAAAGCGAATAAAATGAATGGTGTTGTGATACAAACGATAATCCAGCCAAGAGGAATATCTGTTTTATAAGCGAGCATCATAGAAATACCGACTGTACCGCCGTCAACAATTTCATTAGGAATTAAGAAACATTCCAAAGCAAATGCCGCTATTGTTGCACCAATCGTTAAGAACAACAAGCGTTGAAGTACTTCTCTGATTTTCTTACCCACGAAAAATTTTTTCACTTTTTTGAACCTCTTAAAGAAATTTTATTATTATGAAAAAGAAAATTTAAGGGTTATTTGATGTATATTTAGTCCATTACCTTGTGAGTAAATTGTAATAAATTACCCATCAAATTTTCATTTAGAATATGAATACCTTCAATCGGTTTTAAAACTTTAGGGGTAAAATTCCAAATATATTTTATATCAGTTTGAGCAATAATATTTGCGACTTCCTGAGCGGAAACCCAAGGAACCGTCAGTATTGCAATCTCAATATTATCGGAAGAAACCCTTTCTTTTAAATCCGATATGTTATAAATATTTTTTCCTTCTATTTTAGAACCGATTTTTTTCTTGTCATTGTCGAATAACGCTTCGACATGAAGACCGTAAGACTCAAAATTATCGTATTTGGCAAGTGCTTTTCCGAGGTTTCCCGCCCCGATAATAACCGCATTTTTTGTTTTTGAAATTCCGAGAGTTTTTTCAATAGAACGGGTTAAATCTTTAACGAGATAACCGACTCTGCTTTTGCCTGTATTTTTAAGGCAATTTAAGTCTTTACGGACTTGTGAATCATCTATGTTTAATAAAAAAGCAATTTGAGGACTTGAAATAATATCTATGTCTTTTTGAGCATAATCTTCAAGAATGCTGTGATAGAGAGTAAGTCTTCCGATAATTTTATCTGATATTTTTTGTTTCATTTTAATGTGCCAATCTATAAGACTAAATATACAAACGACAATGCAGAAACGATTTTGCAATCGTTTCTGCAGTTAAAAATTACCTGTTAAATCTCGCCGTTAAAGGCTTTGATGTATATTTCCTTTATTTCACTCATTAAAGGATAAGCGGGGTTTGCTCCCGTACATTGGTCATCAAAAGCCAATTCAACGATTTCATCTAATTTTTCGTAGAAATCTTTTTCGGAAACTCCTGCATCTTTTATTGATAAAGGAATATTTATATCTTTTTTCAATTCAGTTATAGCGTTAATAAGATTTTCGACTTTTTCATCATCATCTTTACCGCCCAAATTAAGTTCGTCTGCAACTTGACCGTATTTAGCCTTTGCATTCGGGAATTTATATTGCGGGAATGCACATTGCTTATTCGGACAATCCGTAGCGTTATATCTGATAATTTGATTAATTAACAATGCATTTGCAATTCCGTGAGGAATATTGAATGCCGCACCCAATTTATGAGCCATTGAGTGGCAAAGTCCGAGGAATGCGTTAGCAAATGCCATACCTGCGAGAGTTGAAGCATAGTGCATTTTTTCTCTTGCAACAGGGTCATTAGCACCTTCATTGTAAGAACGTCTTAAATATCTGAATATCAATTTAGATGATTCTAACGCAGGTGAATTTGTAAAGTTTGTAGCCATTGAAGAAACATACGCTTCAAGAGCGTGAGTTAAAGCATCAATACCTGATGCCGCACACAAGCCTTTCGGCATGCTGTCAACAAAATTCGGGTCAATGATTGCCATATAAGGAGTTAATGAATAATCTGCAATCGGATATTTAATATGAGTAGTTTCATCAGTTATAACCGCAAACGGAGTAACTTCAGAACCCGTACCGGAAGTTGTCGGAATAGCAACGAGTTGTGCTTTCTTACCCAATATCGGCAAATCATAAATACGTTTTCTGATATCCATAAATCTCATTGCCAAGTCTTCAAAACTTGTATCGGGTAATTCATACATAAGCCATAAGATTTTTGCGGCATCTATCGGTGAACCGCCGCCTAATGCGATTATTAAATCAGGCTCGTAAGTTTTTACCATTGTAAGAGCTTCTCTAACCGTTTGAATAGTAGGATCAGGTTTTACATCAAAGAATATTTGATAATCAATACCCATTGATTCAAGGACATCTGTTACGGAGTATATTGTTCCCGAATTAAACAGATATCTGTCTGTTACAATGAACGCTCTTTTTTTATCGACGAATTCTCTTAAAGCCAAATCAGTAGCACCACGTTTGAAATAGACTCTCGGAGGAACTTTAAACCAAAGCATGTTTTCTCTCCTTTCGGCAACGGTTTTATAGTTTAATAAATGTTTAACTCCGACGTTTTCACTTACGGCATTTTCGCCCCAAGAACCGCAGCCGAGAGTCAAAGAAGGTTCAGTATCAAAGTTGTATAAATCACCGATTGCACCTTGAGATGCAGGCATATTTATAAGAACACGACCTGTATGAAGTCTTTTTGCAAATTGGTTAATTCTTTCCTTTTTGCGTGCATCGGTATGAAGAACGGATGTATGTCCCGCACCGCCCATTTCAATAAGTGTGTATGCGGCTTCCACAGCATCTTCAAAATCTTTTGCTTTATATAAACCTATACAAGGTGAAAGTTTTTCGTGAGCAAACGGGTCTTCATTTTTAATTTCTTTTATTTCACCGACTAAAACTTTTGCCTTTTCAGGAACTTTTACACCTGCCATCTTTGCAATCGTATAAGCCGATTGACCAACAATTGCGGCATTTAATTTTCCTTCCGGCATTATTGTTTTTCCGACTTTTTCTTTTTCTTTATCGGACAAAATATATGCACCTCTGTATTGAAGTTCTTCTTTAACTTTGTCATAAATTTCAGAAACAACAACGATTGATTGTTCAGAAGCACAAATCATACCGTTATCAAAAGTTTTTGACATTAAAATTGAAGAAACTGCAGTTTTAATATCTGCCGTTTCATCAATAACAACAGGAGTATTTCCGGGACCTACACCAAGAGCCGGTTTACCACTTGAATATGCAGCTTTAACCATTCCGGGGCCGCCTGTTGCAAGAATTGTATCAACATCTTCGTGTTTCATTAACATATTTGAAAGTTCAACAGTAGGAGAATCAATCCAGCCGATTATATTTTCGGGGGCACCTGCGGCAACCGCAGCATCTAAAACTATTTTAGCCGCTGCAATAGTTGATTTTTTTGCTCTCGGGTGAGGTGAAAAAATAATGGCATTTCTTGTTTTTAATGCGATTAATGATTTAAAAATTGCCGTTGATGTAGGGTTTGTTGTAGGAACAATACCTGCAATAACACCTAAAGGCTCAGCAACAATTTTTGTTCCTTTGATTTTATCCTCAGAAATAACACCGCAAGTTTTTGCGTGTTTATGCTTGTTGTATATGTATTCTGAAGCAAAATGGTTTTTAATAACCTTATCTTCAACAATACCCATTCCTGTTTCTTCGACAGCCATCTTTGCGAGGGGTATTCTTTGTTTATTTGCTGCAATTGCAGCTGCTTTAAATATTTGATCAACCTTCTCTTGTGAGAAAGTTGCATATATTTTTTGAGCCTCTTTAACTTTTTTTATTAATTGCTCTAAAGATTCAGGGCAAACAACACCATTATTTAATGTTTCCGTTTTTCCCTTTTTATCCTTTTTATCTGACTTAGAAGCCATTATAACCTTCTTTCACGACAATAAATGTATAAACTTTCAAATATATGCTATCACATACATTCTTCAAGTAAATTTTACATTAACCATATAAAGAATTTCAAGAAGAAATTTCAAAATATTTGTTTTAAATGTTAACCTTATGGTTTTTGTTAACTTTTGTAAATAAAAGTATATACAAAAAAGCAATTTTTTAGAGTTTTAAAACTTTATATAGGAGTAGAGAGAAAAAGAGAGAGCAAAAAAGATGTCACAATTCGTTTTAAATGTATCTTCAATATACGCAGCAACAGCAAAGGCTCTCAATCAAGCAGCAGAACAACCTAAAAGAAAAACATACACAAGCTTAAACACAATGCTTGAAGAATGCTACTTAGTAGGTTCAACAAAATTCGGACACAACTTCATCGCATAATTAAAAAGGTGAGAGTTAAATAAAAAAGATTTAAAAAACAAACAAAATAACTCTAAAACTCTCACACACTCTCTAAATTAATTTTAGCCCCATTACGGGGCTTTTTTTTGCGGATTTTGGCAAGGCTGACCGAGAGAATCGAGGGAATGCCGTCCCTGTGAAAAACCTGACGGAACGACAGGACAAAGTCCGATAGTGGAGTTCAAAGGTTTTGAACTGCCAATAATCCAAGACAGGGAACAAGTTCCCTTTTCTCTTTTTGGTTACCTGCCGAAAAATACAGTAGATATGCTTTGTTTTTTTGGGGAACAAGTTCCCTGTTCTCTTTTCAGTCACCTGTTGAAATATACAATAGATATGCTTTATTCTGACCGAGGAACGAGCGAGCAGATTAACAGTTGTCATACTAAGCCTTTGGTGAAGTATCCAGCCTATTTCATTTGAGAATGTCCGCATATAAATTAATTGTCATTCCTAATACTCTGCCAAAGCAAAAAACTAAATATTTTTTGCAAGAAGGTGAGAAATTCAATTTTTGATAATTAAACGTTTAGTAAACAAATAAATATTGCTATAAGAAACAAGAAACCTTATTGCTCAAATTGTTTAAGAGTGTTAAAATCTAAGAGATAGGGGGTATATTAATATTGTTAAGATTGAATAAAGAGAGTTTTATGATTCGACGTTATGCTATGAGTTTAAGCGAAGCATTGATTGCACTAACAGTATTAGGAATTGTATTTGCGATTGTTTTTCCTATTATTAAATATTCTTCAAAATTAGCCGAATACAAAGCGGCATATCAAAGATCTTTAAATACTTTAAACAGGGCATATTACGAATATCTTGAAGGAGGAATGGATAAAGGTAATGATACGGGTACTTCAGTGACAAAAGTTAATGATCCTGCATATATAGGGACAACTGTTGACGGTGTTGCAATGACTACGTCTTCTGCTATTGTTGATAATATTTTTAAAAAGCATATAAGCACTCTTCCTCTTGAAACATCAGACAATGTTCCTTTTCCCGGTTGTCCAAATACAGGTGTAAAATTTTATAGTTCGGATGGTATGAGATATTGTGTAAATTATTCGACTTGCGCCGCAAATTCAAATTATGCCGATAAAACATGTGGAGAAATATGGGTAGATGTCAATGGAGCAAAAGAACCTAATTATATTTCCAAAAATTCAAATCACCCCGGAGATATATACCCTATTGTTATAATGAAAGACAGGTTTGTTCCCGGCAGTACATCTGATTCCGATGCATCAACATATGCTCAAAATCTTTATTTTGGTCTTGCTAATTAATTTATTGCAAAATTCAATTTTCATTAAGAACAATAACTATTTACATTAAAAATTAATTGCTATAAGATATACATATATAAACTCAATGGAGAGGTGTCCGAGTGGTTTAAGGTGCAGACCTGGAACGTCTGTGTGGGGGCGACTTCACCGCGGGTTCGAATCCCGCCTTCTCCGCCATTTTTAAAGAATTAAAGTTTTTTATATTAAAAAGGTCTTTTTTTATAAATGTAATTATAGGTTTTCAGGACAGTTGTGATGGGAGTTTTATTGTGGATTTGCCTAATTTTAGGGCAATAGAGGCAGATTTATAGTGTAGAGATTTGCCGGACTATTTTTGCACTTTTGTCCCAATTTTTGCACTCTTTTGCACCGAAATCTCGTCATGCTGAACTTGTTTCAGCATCTATCCCGCTTGGTGTTTGATATTCTACGAGTGCAAAATAGTACAACATAGTGCAAAAATAAGTTCTCATCCAGTTTGATATGTGTCGAAATATCTCTGAGATTGAGATTTAGGACTTGATTTATTCCGAAAGGTGAGTGATGAATGTGTGTGAGGTAATTTATTATGACAAACTTCACATCCGAAAAATGTAAACAAATGGCACTCGCAAGACTTGATGTAGTCCATCAGTGGCTTGAGTTTAGAAAGAAATCTCAAAATAAACTTCAAGCCGATTATGATTTTGTAAAACTGCATAATACATCTGATAGTCATTTATTTGAGATTTTAGGAAAAATATCAAGAAGAAGTTTGCACCGTTGGTATTCAATGCTTAACGGTAGTGAAGATTATACAAAGTTATTGCCTCAATATAAATATAGTAGTGTTAATGATTATCGTACAGTTCTTAATGATAAAGAAATAAAAATATTTATGGGTTTACTTCTACATCAGAACAGATTATCTGTCGGAAAAGCGATTGCACTTACAAAATACAAACTAAAAGAACAAGGACAGAGTTTTATTCCTGCTGATATTACTTTCAGAAGATATGCAAAATGGTTTAAAGATAATAATTATGATAAATGGATACTTGCAAGAGACGGAGAAAAAGCATTATCCGATAAAGTTGAACCCTATATAAAGCGTGATGCAAGTTTGCTTGAGGTTGGTGATATTCTTGTCGCAGACGGACATAAACTTGCGTTTCAAGTAATAAATCCTTTTACGGGTAAACCTGTAAGAGCAACATTAGTTGGTTTTTTAGACTGGAAATCAACAGCACTTGTCGGCTATGAAATTATGCTTGAAGAAAATACGCAGTGCATAGCCTCTGCCCTGCGTAATGCCATTATCAACCTTGATATGATTCCGAAAGTTGTTTATCAGGATAACGGCAGAGCATTCAGATCAAAATATTTTACTGATGATAAAGGTTTTACAGAACTCGGATTTCAGGGGTTGTATTCAAAACTCGGCATAGAAACAGTTTTTGCACGACCATATAACGCAAGAGCAAAAGTAATCGAAAGATTCTTTAAAGAATTTCAGGAAGGTTTTGAAAAACTTCTGCCAAGTTATATCGGTTCATCAATAAATAACAAACCTGCATATATGATGCGGAACGAAAAATTTCATAAAAGCCTTCATAACGATTACATTCCAACAATAGAAGAAACAATAAAAATGATTGATATGTGGCTGAGTTTTAAAAATTCTCAGCCCTGCCCTAATTCACCAAATCAAACAATTGCGGAAGTTTTAGAAAACAGAAAGAAACAGAATATTGATATAAATACTCTTGATGATTTAATGCTTGCAACAGAAGTTAAAACAATTCAGAGAAACGGCATCAGATTTTTAAACTGTGATTATTTTGATGAAAGATTATACGGTTTTAAAAGTAAAGTTTTAATTAAATACAATTTATTTGATTTAACGAGTATTAAAGTTTACACCCCAAAAGGTGAATATTTATGCACAGCAGAGAGAGTAACAGAAACACACCCGATGGCAAAAATATTAGGAACAGTAACCGATTTTGAAGATTACAAGCAGAAAATAGTCCGACAAAGACAGTTAAAAAAGAAAACAGTTGAAGCTGTTACAAAATATCTGGAAACTGAAGAAATAACAATGCTTGAAACACAAATTGAAAAACCTGTTGTTCAATCAGAGTTTAAAAGCAGTTTAAATACGGTTTACATGCAGTTTAAAAATAATTCGGAAAAATATGAGTATTTAATCAAAAACGATCCGAATAATTCATGGATAACAGAATTCAAAAAATCAAAGGAGTATCAATTATTGTATGAATAAGATTTTTGTAAAAACGCAGAATGTAAAAAATTTTATCGGGCTTGTTGAAAATCTGATAAACAAACCGAAAAACATTCCGAAAATGGGATTAGTATATGGAGAGCCCGGGCTTGGAAAATCACAAACGGCTTTATGGCTTGCCTGCAAATATGACGGAATTTATCTTCGTGCCTCAAACCTTATGACAGGCAGATGGCTGCTTGAAGAAATGGTAAAAGAACTTGATGAAATACCGAGATTTCTGACCTCTGATAATTTTAATATCGTAGTTAAAAAGTTAAAACAAAAACAACAGGTTATTTTCATTGACGAGGTTGATTATCTGATGAATAACACTAAAACTATTGAAACTCTGCGGGATATTCACGATGAAACCGGCTGCCCGATAATTTTTATCGGAATGGGATTGACTCACAGGAAACTTGAAAGATACAAGCACCTATATGACAGATTTTCAGAAATTTTAAAATTTGAAACCTTTGGGGTAAATGATTTATCACAAATAATCGGACAACTTTCAGAGATTACATTTACTCCTGATGCAATTGAATATATCCACACAAAATTCAATAGGTTCAGGCAAATTGTTCAGCTGATAAACCAAATGGAAACTTTTTCAAGAGACAATAATTTAATCGAAATTACAAAAGAAATTATGGAGCAGATTATATGAACATAGAAAAATTGGCAAGATATTTAAAGGAATTTACTTTTGATGAAATAGAGATGATTGCGGAATGTGATTGTAAAACAGAACTTGAACGCCTTTTGAACGAGAATAAATTGGTATTTGAACAGGGTTTGTATAAATATCAGGAAGAAAAGCCAAAGCAAGAATATATTATTTGCACAAAACAAACCACAAATTATCAGATTATTACAATTGATGCTGCGATTGATTATTTTTTGGAAAATTATGTCAAAAATAATTGTAAATATAATACTTACAGGAGATATCGCAGAATGTTAAAATACTATATTTCCCCATTTTTCAAAAATAAAAACTTAAATGATATTACTTGTAACGATATTCAGGAATTTTACTATTTTTGCAAAAGCAGAAATTTCCCGCCAAAAGTATTGAAAAATACACTAGCACTTCTAAATCAGATGATTAAATATTTTCAAAATCTCGGAATAATTGATAGGACTTGTAATTTTCAGGTGCGAAGATTATCCGACAAAACAAATTTTACAGTAGACAGAATAATTTTTGAGGTATAAAAATGACAAAATTAGATAAATTAAAACAGGCAGAGTATTTGTATGTTTCAGAAAAGCAACCGTTTGATGTGATTGGAGCGAAACTTGACCTTTCGCGTAGGACTTTATTTTATTGGAAAAAGGAATATGACTGGGATAAAAAGAGGTTTGAAAAAGGCCGAGAGCAGGAACTCTTTAATCGTGAACTGCTGAACTTTGCACAAAAAATTATGGATAAAATTTCAAATGACATTGACAATAACCAACAAACCCCGCAGGCAGAAATGTATTCACTGATGAATATCTTAAAAAATCTGCCGCAGGTCAAACAACAAATTATTGACCCCAAACAAAATCAAAAGTTTAAAAAAGAAGAATATCTGCCGGAAGATATTGTAAAAATAGTTGAAAGAGATATTTTAGGAATGTAATAAACAATACGTGTCCGTATCTGACGCAACTATCTTTTATATTAAATTATATATGGTAATCCATAAGGAACAGAATTTTCAAACTCCGTTTTATAATCGTTCAAAATATATTCAAATTGGTTTTTATGATATTTTATAATTAATTTATTAAAAAGGATAATTGAATATGTGCAACATAACAATTGAAGACGTAAAACCTATTATAAACATCTTATCAGCTTTGTTGACTCCAACAATTGCTATATTTTCGACCATTTTTATATGTCAACAAAAAAATATACAACGAAAACAACATCTCATTGAAATTTTTAAATTAAGAATTGAGCATATCAAATTTTTCTTTAATTCTTGGGGGAATTTTAATACATATATAAATTACATACCAAACTATAAAGCACAGATAATTGCACAAAATAATAATCAAGAATATATTATATCTTCAATGGAACAAGTTTTTGCCGAATTATATAAACATAATTTATCTACAAAAATGCTGTTTAATGATGAGTTATATGACATGGAATCAGATTTTATAAATTCATTACGTAATAATATTCCCAGCAGAGGGCAAGATTGGACAATATACAATATACAAGAATCTTATGAAGTTTGTCGCAATAAATTTAATGAATTATACGAACAATATGTAGAACTACTAAATAAAAATAACATTATTGATAAAAAATAAATTTATTTTTCAAAATCATCTTCAAATCCTCTGATATTGTCAAGTTCAATGTTGTATCTTTTGCCGGTTTTATCAACACAAGTTGCAAAATCTACTGTTTTATCAGCAAATTTGTTTTCCCATAAACAAATCAATAATCCGATTTCTTGTGTTTTTAAGTTTAAAATCTTTGTCCCATATAGTTTGTAATCTTTTTCAATCATAGTTTAACCTTTCGTTATTTTAATATCTGCGTATATCTCGTCCGGCTTGTCGGGGTCAATCAAAAAATTTTTATCAAATACATATCTTTCACCATTCGGTGCGACGCAGCCGACAATATTGTTTTCGCCAAAACAAAGAACCGTAAATTCTTCGCTATCTTTTTCAATCCAGCCTTTTAGCTTTTTTAATCTGTATTTTTTGCCAATTTCAATCATAGTATGCTCCTTTCAAGCTATACTATTCATCGCTCTTTCAGTGGGAAACATCAACTCAATGTGTCTAAAACGTATCATTCCAATACAAAAAGTCATGAATGCCCGATTTTAGATGTGCTATAATATTCAAATGCAACAACATATAAGGAGTACAGCATGTTTAACGAATTAATAAAAGATATTTTAAAAGAAGCTTTTTTCAAAAATTTAGATATTACTACAGATATTGAGTTTCAGAAACGTTTAAATTTTATAAAAAACAGCACTCAAATTTCAGAAGAAGATAAAAAGGCATTAATTGACAGGCTAAATGCAAGTTATCTAAATTGCAAAGGAAATATACATAATATAAAAATGCTATCGGATGCATCAAAATTCATTCATCAATATAATCCGGTTAATAATAACCGATTTATTACTCAGCAGGAACTGCAGGAAATGTTTGCTCGTAATGCAAGATATTAAAACATTTTTGAACACCGATTAAACACCTTTTAAACGGCATTTAAATCTTTAACTTCTTTTTCGTGGTCAATAAAGAATGCGTTTAGCACATCTGCATCATTTCGCAAGTGTTTAACAACCGGTGCAAGATTATAGCATTCTTCAATCTGCGGTTGATTAGCAACAAAATAATCAATGACAACTGCGGTATTATAAATATTTTCCGACCATTTACTTAATTGCTTAAACTCTCTTGGAGTAATATTAAATCCGACTTTTTCCATACGACCTCCTTTAATGTGTCGTATTCATCACTCTGAAGTTATAAAAAGTCAAGTAAATTGTTATATGCTAGGTGGTTTGGGTGGAACAAATCCTTTTTTATATAATTCAAACATTCGAGTATTATATTCTTTGTTTATACGTTGTGATACTTCCGGAGTTTCTATTATATGTGCATACGTTGGATTCAGAAAATATTTTTCGTATTGTTGCTTATACTTATTCGTGAGTCTGCTTGAATCCACAATAATTTCAATACGATATCCTGCCATTTGAATCAAATATTTTTTATAAGTTCTTGTTTCCCCTTTGGCAATAAGAACTTCTTGATTGATATCTTCAGCAAAACAGTTTTTGTATATTAAAATCTTGAATAATTCGTCATACTCCCTTTTCCTTTTTAATATTTCAAAAGCTTTTTTCTCATAGCCACCAAGATTTATATTCGACCATTCTTCTAGTTTTGAAATTGATGCTCTCCATAATATTGAAATAAAAAAATTCCGGAGCTTGCCATAATCAAATTCAGTATTATCAAGCTGATAAATTCTGTATTGTGGATGTAGTTGTATGCATTTATACTTGCTAAAATCTCCAAGTAAAATTCTGTAGCCCTCTTTATCAAACTCTCCTAAAATATGGTTATCACAGTCTCCACATAAGATATTTGAATCATACCCGCCCTGTTGTTGAATTATATATTCTCCTGTTTTGGAATTTATACACAAACATTTATCTTCTTTTATTCCTAAATAAAATTTTTTAGGAATAATATGCGCTTTTATCAGCTTCTTTTCTTGCTCGCAGAACTTGCAAACATTTTTAATAGTTTTAACTGTCATTCCTATATAGTAATACCAAATACCGCTATTAAACAAGTACAACAACAATTATGTAACAATGTCCGTATTTGACACAGGTGTATATTATAATTTTTTGAAATAAGTGAAAGTTGCTGAAATGCAATATTATCAATGAAAAATATCCAACATCAAAAACAAAATATTAACTTTTGTAACAAAATAAGTTATAAATTACATTCTAACTCTTGAAATTTATTTTATAATGATGTATATTAAAATTATAAGATGTATTACAAAAGTTAGAAAGGACAAAACAATTATGAGAACAATTGGAGCAGACAACAGAACAAAAGAACTTAGAATCAAAGAAAACTTTAAAATTTCCGGTTTAACGGAAGAACAGTACATTAATTCATGTAAACAATATTTGTATGCAAAAAGGAATGATCCCCATTTTGAAAAATTATCATCTTCAAGCCAAGAAACATACTTCGTAGAAAACAACGTTTTAGGTTACAGATTTTTAGGCGATAGAGGTTTGGTTGAGATTTTGAAAAATTTTAATGAACTAACGTTAACAGAAATTTATTCAATAATAGTTTCATTATCTCCAAGATCAAATTCTGTTTGTAATGTTAATATTAATTTTTCAACATTACTGAATGATAAAGACAATATTTTAATTGTAAACGCAGAAACGTTTTTGAACCAGATTCCTTCGATGTGTTCATTAAATAAAAAAATTACAATGTGGACGATTGATGCATTTATTCAAGAACTTTTAGCTTTTGATTATGAAAATAATAAAAACATAAGCATCAAAGCAGTTGATATATACAATAATCAATTTGAAGAACAAGAAAAATTCAAGAACATACTGTGTATTCCACAATTTGGGTTGAAACGTCGTTTTGAAAGAGGCAAATATTATGGCAATGATTCCTCTACGATTGCTGCAGAATTATTATTTAAAAATAATTTGGCAGATGACGGAACTTTATCAATAATCATGCCAAGCAAAGTTAATTTCTCTCAAACAGAAGCTCATTTTAGGCAGGCATACGAGAAAAATCTTATTGAGGTAATCGATTTACCATCGGGGACATTTAGTAATACAAACATAAAAACATATTTGTATAAGTTTAGCAAAGAGTATTCTGATAACTTATTTATATCACATTCGATTGATATATTAGGTGCAAAATACAATTTATCTGAAGTTACAAATGTTGATTCAACCTGGGATTTTGAAAAACCTTTCAAGGAGGAAGATGAAGATATCGTAAATGTCTTAAATAAAGACCATAAAAAATTATCTGAAATATCAACTATATTAAGAGGGAAGCCTCTATCAAAATATGCACAAGAAACAAGTAAAAATGAAGATTTCATTTACCTTGATATGCGAGCAATAAAAGAGGATGGTATTGATTTTTCAGAAGCTAAAAAATATAGACTCGATAAAGATTTATCTTCTGAATATTTGCAAGACGGAGATTTATTAATCCCAAATAAAGGCAATACTTCAAAAGTTGTTTTATATAAAAATAGTGACAAAAATTGTATTGCATCGGCAAATTTGCTTGTAATCCGTCCTGATAATAAGCAAATAAGTTCTGAATATCTTTTGACATATTTACGCAGCGCAGTAGGTCAAAAATTAATTAAAGGACTACTAAGAGGAACTGCAATGCCATTTATAAACCATGAAGATTTAAAAGGTATTGCCGTAATTGTTCCGGCTTTAACCAAACAAAAGGAACTTATAAAAAACTACACCTCAAAAATGGAAAAATATAGGAAACAACTTGAGCAAATAAAAAATTATATTATGCAACTGGAGCAGGACGTAAACGACATTATCTGCGGAACGAAACAAGATTTTTAGTAATCAGCATGTATAATTAAAACAAGGAGAATAGCAATGGCTACGATATTAGAGCAAAAGGCACAAATTGATAAACTTTGGGAAACATTTTGGTCAAACGGTATTTCAAACCCGCTGACAGTTATCGAACAGATTTCATATTTGTTCTTTATTAAAGAGTTGGATGAAAAACATACCCGTGAAGAAAGAAAAGCTAATCGTCTAAATAGACCGATTGAAAACCCTGTTTTTGACGGAACTCCAAAACAACAAAATATGCGTTGGTCTAAGTTTAAAGATTTTGCACCAAGCGAAATGTATAAGGTTGTTCAGGAAGATGTATTTCCGTTTATCAAAAATATGGGTGGCGAAAATTTTGCCAAATATATGAAAGATGCCGTTTTTATGATTCCGTCTCCGGCACTTTTAGCAACTGCGGTTGATATGATTGATAAACTTGAAATGCAGGATTTGGATACAAAGGGCGATTTGTATGAATATCTTTTATCTAAAATTGCTCAAGCAGGTGTAAATGGTCAATTCAGAACCCCAAGACATATTGGTAAAATGATGGTTGAACTGGCCGATATTCAACCGAATGATATTGTTTGCGACCCGTCTTGCGGAACTGCAGGTTTCTTGATTTGTGCAATTATGTATCTGAAAGAAAAATATCCTGAAATGTTTATGGATACTGCAAAACTTCAGCATTTCAATAACGATATGTTTTATGGTTTTGATTTTGATTACTCAATGCTTCGCATTGCATCAATGAATATGATGTCACACGGGCACCAAAACCCAAATATCAATTACCAAGATTCACTTTCAGAAGATGCGTCAGGATTAAAAGAATTTTGTACCTGTGTAATTGCAAACCCTCCATTTAAGGGTTCATTGAATAAAGATACAATTGCAAAGAACTTGGCAAGCGAAGTTTCGACAACTAAGACGGAGCTTTTGTTCCTTGCTCTGATGATAAGAATACTTAAAACAGGTGGTCGTGCTTGTGTTATTGTTCCAGACGGGGTTTTATTTGGTACATCTAATGCTCACACCTCTATTAGAAAGAAACTTATTGATAACCAAAAACTGGAAGCAGTAATTTCAATGCCAAGTGGTGTATTCAAACCTTATGCTGGTGTTTCAACGGCTATTTTGATATTCACTAAGACTAATTCGGGTGGTACGGATAAAGTTTGGTTCTACGATATGCAAAATGACGGCTTCACATTGAACGATAACCGTACTCCGACAGAAGAAAACGATATACCGGATATTATTGCTTCATATAAAAATAGACACAATGAAGATAACACTGATAGAAAAGCAAAACATTTCTTTGTAGATGCTGATGAAATCAAACAAAACGGTTATGACCTCTCTATAAATAAATACAAAGAAGTTGAATACGAAGAAGTACAGTATGAAGCTCCAAGTAAGATTCTATCTGATATTAAAGCGCTTGAAGCCGAAGTTCAACAAGGGCTGATAGAGTTAGAGGGGATAATATAGATGCTAAAACTACCACGTAATGAAGAAAAATTAGAAGCAAAAGAATATATTGTGGCATATATTGATATTCTTGGTACGAAAGAAAAAATTGAAAAAGAAATAAATAATGAATATTTAAACAGACTTAAACAAATTTATGAAATGGCAAAAAGATTTTGCAATATGGAGTTATTTAAGGATAGTAAAATTTTCCCAAAACTATATTATAAAATATTTTCTGACAATATTGTAATTGCAACTGAAATGCCTAAAGAAACATATTATTATGTGCCAGTAATAGGACACATAATAGGGTTTGTAGCCATATATCAAGCAATTGCTTTATATAATAAAATTTTAACCCGTGGGGCTATTACAATTGGGGAATTATATTTAGATGATTTGTTCATATATGGTAAAGCATTGGTAGAAGCAGTAGAACTTGAAGAGAATGTTGCATTTTATCCAAGAGCGATATTATCAAGTACAATTAAAAAAAATTATGCTATAGAAAATAGTGAAATGCTTGTTATGGATACAGACTTACAAGTTTTTGTCAATTATTACTCAATGCTAACTGATACAATTGGTAATCGCATAACAAACCAAGAAGTTGCAACAATTAAAAAATTTTTAGTTGAAGAACGTGACAAGAATTTAAAAAATAATAAAGTGTTACAAAAGCTGAATTGGTTAATTCAGTATCATAATTCTTATGTTTATAAATTGATAGGAACTTGGGATATAACAGAAGAATACTTAGTTCAACCAGTTAATATTGTTAATGAAAAAGTTGTTACGAGAAATAACTCTGGTTCAAAAAAAGAAATTAAAAAACAGAGGGGATGCTGTAATGAACCAAACTAAATACAAAATATGCAAATTGAATGAAGTAGCGTGGTTTCAAGAAGGTCCGGGAGTCAGAAAAAGTCAGTTCAGAACCTCTGGTGTTAAACTGCTGAATGTTGGAAACATTTGTGATAGAGAATTAGTTTTGGACAAAACCAGTATATATGTTTCAGAAGAAGAAGCCTACGGAAAATACAAGCATTTCCTTGTTGATGAGGGAGATTTACTAATTGCAAGTTCTGGTATTAAGGTTGATTATTTTGACAAAAAGATAACATTTGCACGGAAAGAACACCTACCTTTATGTATGAATACAAGTACAATAAGATTCAAGGTTCTTGACAAGACACAACTGGATATTCATTACCTAAGACACTTCTTAGCTTCAAGATACTTCACTAAGCAAGTTCAATTTCACATAACTGGTTCAGCACAGTTGAATTTTGGGCCTAGTCATCTAAACAAAATGACTATGATATTGCCACCACTTGAAGAGCAGAAGAAAATTGCTAAGATATTAGATAAGGCAGATGAGATTCGGGCGAAGAAGAAACTGGCGAATGATAAGCTGGATGAGTTCCTCAAGTCCACCTTCATCTCCATGTTCGGCGATACAGTTGTAAATCCAAAGAAATGGAACATTGAACCTCTTAACCAATATATAGATTTTATGACCAGTGGTTCTCGTGGTTGGGCAAAGTATTATTCAGAACAAGGCGAAATTTTCATTAGAATAGGAAATGTAAGAAATGCTGAATTGGATTTAAGTGATATACAGTATGTTAATGCCCCAAACAATAAAGAAGCAGAGCGAACAAAAGTAAAAACTAACGACCTTTTAATAAGTATAACTGCTGATTTGGGAAGAACTGCTGTAATAGATGAAGCAACCGCTATGAAAGGGGCATATATAAACCAACACTTGTGTTTAGTTAGATTAAAAGATGCTAACCCTGTATATATTGCACACTACATGCAGAATGAGTTTTGCAAAAGACAGATTAAGCAACTTGACCAAGTTGGTGTAAAGTCTGGCTTGAATTTTGAAGCAATTAAGAATTTGAAAATTATTGTTCCACCGATAGAACAACAAAACAAGTTTGCTCAAATAGTTGAAAAAGTAGAAGCACAGAAGCAGAAGAATGAACAAGTCATAGAACAGATGGATAACCTCTTCAACTCCCTGTCCCAAAAAGCATTCAAGGGGGATTTGTAAGAATTATTGTTTGTCTTCATTAATTTCTATCGTATCAGCAGGAATATCTTTGGCTTTTATATTTGATTCTTGAACAGTTATATATTTTAAGTTATCACAACCTATAATTAATTTTTTCTTTTCTTCAATATTTGTATTAGCTTTTTGTGATAATTGCTTCACCTCAGTTTTTGCATTTAAAGCAGGAACAATTTCCATACCTTTAATTAGTAAACTACCTAATTTTTCAAGTGCAATTCTGACAAAATTATCAAATTCATTCTCATTAATCTCTTCTTTTAGAACAAATTTGCTTTCTGTCATTGCCTCTTTAATTAATTGTTCTTTGTAATCTTCAAGTTCTTTTTTCTGGTTTTTATTTATGATATCTATGGTTGCATTGATGGCCTTTAAATTTGCGGCAGTTTGTTCTGATTTGTTTTTTTCAATTTCAGAAATTAGTTTTCGGCTTTCTAATATCTTATTAAATAAATCTGCACCTTTTCCTGCCAAAGAAACAAAGAATCCTGCACTAATAGAATCTGGAAATTCAATACCTATCCACTTAGAACCGACATCAAAGTTTACGATATTTATCTCTTGTTGTATGTATTTAAAAGGATAACAAATATTTTCTAATTCTGTAAAAAAAGTCACATAATCTTTAATAGAAGAAATTTCATCAGGCAATTTTATATTTAAATTATTAGAATTTTCTTCACTTAGAACATTTTTTAGCAGTAATTGAAAATTGGTTAAAGCTTTAGAAAGAGAATTCCTTTGTGTATCAAAGTTGTTTTTTGTATTTTGATTAACAATTATCTCTGATTCTATATTGTTTTTAAAATTAGGAGTTGCTAATATTTTGTCGATTAATGCATTTTCAATTTCAGCATTTTTTAACTCATCTAATATCTTAATAAATGGTTGAATCTTTCTAATTGTATATAATGAGTTAACACCATTATTAGTATTTAAAACAATTTCTACAGCATTAACAATCGGAATTGCTCTATTAATTATATCTTGATAATCTCTTAAACGCATGATTACTCCTTTATATTTATAATATCATGAAAATTTATGCTATAATAATTTCGGCAAATAGGTGTTTATGAGCAATTTTGAATTCTTACAAACTGAATGGTTAGATATATACAAGCTGGCAAGCGAAGCTGAAGAGTGTGTGTATTCAAAGCCGGTTTATACTTGTATTTTATGCCGTAATGCTTTGGAATCTGCCGTAAAGTGGATGTACAAAAACGACATCGATTTAGTTGAGCCCTATGATTGCACCTTGAATTCATTAGTTCATGAACAATCATTTAAAAATGTTATTGTTCCGCCTTTGTTCCAAAAGGTTAATTTAATTAGGATTAACGGAAACACAGCCGCGCATAATCCACAAAGAATTAACGATAAAGATGCCCTGCAAACAACATTTGAACTTTTTCATTTTCTTTATTGGTTATATCTTACATATTCTAAAGATGAGCCAGTACACGGATTAAAGTTTGATATATCCAAAGTCCCAACAAAAACAAAAGAACAAGAAGAAATTGAACGCCTAAAAAAGATTATTGAAGAACAAAACGCTATCAATATAACTCGTGAAGATTTAGAAAAAGAAAATGCAGAACTTCTCGAACAAATCAAGCAAATTAAAGCTCAAAATAAAGCCAAACCGCTTGATTATGATTACAACGAAGCTCAAACACGTAAATACTTTATTGATGTTTTGTTAAAGGAAGTCGGTTGGGATGTTTCAGCACCTAATGCAACAGAATACGAAGTTCAAGGAATGCCAAATCCGACAGGGCTTGGGTATGTTGACTACGTACTTTGGGGTGATGACGGTAAACCGCTTGGTTTAGTTGAAGCAAAACGCACGATGAAAGATGCAAAAATCGGTAGAGAACAAGCGGAACTTTATGCAAACTGTTTAGAGAAGAAATTCGGGCAAAGACCGATAATGTTCTATACAAACGGTTATGAGCATTTTATTTGGGATGATTTGAATTATCCGCCAAGAGAGGTTGCAGGGTTTTATTCAAAAGAAGATTTAGAAAAATTAATTACTCGCAGAACCATTAGAAAAGACTTGATTGACATAGATATCAACAAGGACATTTCCGGCAGACCTTATCAAGAAAGAGTTATCAAAAGTGTTTGTGAAAATTATGCAAAAAAGAGCAGAAAATCATTGCTTGTTATGGCAACAGGAACCGGTAAAACTCGTGTTGCAATATCTATTGTTGATATTTTAACTCGTTACAACTGGGTAAAAAGAGTTTTGTTTTTGGCTGATAGAACACCACTTGTTACGCAAGCACAAAGAGCATTTGCAAAATACCTGCCGGATTTGAACCCTGTTGATATTACTAAAGTTGGAGTTGATGGTGCTGAAAACAGAGTTGTTGTTTCAACTTATCATACTATGATGAATCTGATTGATGCTAAAAAGGCAAACGAAAAACTGTTTTCAGTAGGTCATTTTGACCTAATTATAATAGATGAAGCACACAGAAGTATTTACAAAAAATTTGGAGAAATATTTAATTATTTTGATGGCTTGCTACTTGGTTTAACTGCAACGCCAAGAGATGAAGTCGATAAAAACACCTATAAGGTCTTTGAACTTGAAGACGGCGTACCAACTGATTATTATGATTACGATGAGGCAGTAGAACAAGGATATTTAGTTCCTTATGAGCAGTTTGGTTGTGCTACTAAATTTTTAAGAGAAGGCATCAAGTATGATGAACTTTCAGCAGAAGAAAAAGAAGAATATGAAACAAAGTTTTATGATGAAGAAACAGAGACTTTGCCGGAAGAAATTGATGCTGCACAATTAAACAAGTGGTTATTTAACATTGATACCGTTGATAAAATACTTGAGTGTTTAATGGAAAACGGTATAAAAGTTAATGGTGGCGATAAACTTGGCAAAACCATTATTTTTGCAGCAAATGAAAATCACGCACAATTTATCGCAGAAAGATTTGATGCAAATTACAAACAATATAATGGTAAATTTGCAAGAGTTATTACGCATAAAACTCAATATTCCCAGAATTTGATTGATAAATTCGCCACAAAAGAGGAAGATCCTGTTATTGCAATTTCTGTTGATAAACTTGATACCGGTATTGATGTTCCGGAAATTGTGAACTTGGTATTTTTTAAAGTCGTTCGTTCTCGCACAAAATTCCATCAGATGATAGGTAGAGGAACAAGACTTTGTCCTGAATTATTCGGACCAAAGGATGACAAGAAGAAGTTCTTTATATTTGATGCTTGCGGAAACTTTGAATATTTTTCAATTAATCCTGAAGGTGCAAAATCTTCAAACCAAATGTCTTTAGGTCAGAAAATATTCCTTAAAAAACTGGAACTTGCAGAAAAAATTAAAGATGATGATGAAATTTTAAAACTTTTATCAAACAAGATAAAAGATGATTTGCATAACACTGTTAAAACAATGAACAGGGATAACTTTATTGTAAGACGGCATTTGCGAGCAGTTGATGAGTTCTCTAACCGTGAAAAATGGAACAGTCTTGACGATATGGACTTTATCACAATAAAAGACAGAGTTTCTCATTTACCAACTACTTTACCGGAAGAAGATGAGTATGCAAAACGCTTTGATTTGATGATATTAAATACGCAATTATCATATTATGCGCATGATATAGTTAAATTTGAAAAATATCAAAAGAATATCAAAGAAATTGCTTTCAGATTAGAAGAAAAATCATCAATCCCGCTAGTAAAACAGAATTTAGAATTAATTCAAAGCATTTTGACTGATGAATTTTGGGCAAATGTTACAATATCTACGCTTGAAGAAGTCCGTATTAAATTGAGAAATCTTGTAAATCTGATAGACTATGCACAAAGAGATATTATTTATAGCGACTTTGAAGATGAACTCGATCCCATACCGGGAACCGTATCGGTCAATACTGCAAGCGGTGTTGATATAGCACAATATAAGAAAAAAGTTGAAGCATTTTTGCAGGCGCATGTTAATGATATTTGCATAAATAAACTTAAATTTAATAAGCCTTTGACGGAACTTGATATTGAGCAGTTAGAAAAAATATTGTTTGAAAATTCTGATATAGGTTCTCGTGAACAACTGCAAACAATTCAAGAAGGTAAGGGCTTAGGCGAATTTATTCGTTCAATTATTGGTGTTGAAAGAACGGAAATAGAGAAAGTATTTAGCGAATATTTGGATAATAACAAATTTAATTCTAATCAAATCAGATTTGTTGAAACTATCATTGACTATATTAAATGTAATGGAACAATGGATACCGGGAAATTGTTTGAACAACCTTTCACTTTCATCAATACCGAAGGCTTAGACGGAGTTTTTGCTCCAAAAGATGCAGATAATATTATTTATTTGATTAATGAAATAAACAAAAATGCAAGGTTGTATAAATAATGTTAAATTTTAAGAAATAATTTTGTCTAAAATATAATACTTTAGGACTATTGTAATTTATTTATGTTTGAATTAAAAGTATCTTGTAAGATACTTTTAATTCTTAATAACTTAATTTTTAAAAAATAATTCTAAAGAGGGGTTGAAATTTGATAAAAAATATGATATAATCGGTATTATACATAATACCGATTAAACAGAAATGAGTAATTCAAAATCTACAATTCGATTAAAAATGGAAAAGAATAGAGAAAATATTCTTTCATTTTTTAATGAAAAAGTTGAGTTTTACAAAATTAGTGAGCTTAGAAAAATTTATAATGAATGTATCGATAAAAAATATATTTACTCTGCAACAACATTTACTGCATTTCAAAATTTTTTAATTCAAAATAATATCTACAAAGAAAAATTTGTACTAGAATTTCCTTCAAAAACATATACCAGATATTTTGTTGAAAGTCCCAGTTTATATCGGGCAATACAAAGCATTAGTCCTAATGCATATTTCAGTCATTATTCCGCAGTAGAATATCATAATTTGACTAATAACATTCCCAAAACAATATTTATTTCATTAGAAAAATCAAAGCCCTTAAAAGAAACCCCTAAAAAACAACTTATTCAAGAAGAAATTAACAAAGCCTTTTATATGCCGGCGCGAATCAGTAAAAATCTGACGGTTAAAGATATTTATTCTATAAATTTATTACAGAGCAAATATAGTAATAAGTTAGGCATAATAGAAGCAAATTATAATAATGCAAAAATCAATATAACGAATATAGAACGTACACTCATTGATATTGCTGTAAGCCCATATTATTGCGGTGGTTGTTTTGAGGTTTTAAATGTTTATAAAAAGGCAAAAGGCCGTGTAAATATTCAAAAGTTATATGACATATTGATAAAATTAGATTATATTTATCCACACCATCAAGCCATTGGGTTTTATTTAGAAAAAGCCGGATATAAAGAGGATGATTTAAAATTATTTGACCACGACAAAGAATTACGCTTTTTTATTCAGCGGGAACTTAAAGAAAAAGACCGAAAATATAGCGAAAGATGGAATTTATACTATCCAGAATTCCTCTAGGTCTTTAATTAAATCCAAAACATATTCAAAATAGAAATCAAAATGAGTCGGATATTTTTTATTTGCAGCATCTGTTAATTGAACATTCCTAAAATCATCTTCATGAATATGCCTTTTTTCTTCAAGTTTTAACAATAAATTCATATCTACATCTTTTGCATCAAAAACATGTTTTAAAATATCTCTGTTTTCTGGAAGCTTAAAATCTACTCTTGGTAAGTTTTCTTGAACTAAGAATATATCCCAAAAATCTCTTGCTCTTGGTAGGTCTGCATCACCCGGATTATTCCTATATTCTTTCATCTTTTGACAAATTGCTCTCAATTTTTCGCAAATTATCATTACTGGCGGATAAACATATATTTTGTGTCCGTCAATTTCTTTTTCTTCTTTGTTTTGAGTATATTCAAATTTGCTTATATCTATAACAAAGTCCTTTTTGCCAGACTGTCCAAGGGATAGTGCACGATTGCGTAATTTATCAATATTATCTTTGAACTCGTTATGAACATCATTTGAAACTAATTTGAACGATAAATTGTAACCTGTCATTTTAATATCAATAGGCATGTGAACAGGTTTATTTTTTATTCTAAAATCAAAAGCATAATATCCGATTTTACTGAAATTCTTGTTAAATATTTCGGGTAAATCGCTCATAATTTGTGCAATTTCAGCATCAGAAAATTCATTATCAATAGAAAAATCAATATCTTTTGATGAGCGGCAATGAATTTTATATGCAAGTTCAAGGCAAGTCCCACCTTTCAAAACAAGTTTATCCATTAAAATATCATCAGAGACTAATGATATTAATGCTAATTTTTTGATTTTTAAAAACTCTTTTGCATCTATCATGCGATAATTATAGCACTAATAAAATTATTATTCATTTATCCAACTTTTTGGAACTAACCTATTATCCAAAGTCCACTCTTTTAATGGGTTAATGTCATTGATACCTTCTTGTTTTTCCCATACATCAGGTCCTGCATGATCTAGAACTATTATTTGTAAATTACTATCAAATATTTCTTCTGTTTGATGTTCTGTTCCATCTTCATCAACTTTATCAACAATTTTTTTAGGTTTATTATCATTTATTGCTTTACTCATAATTTTAAACATTTCTTGGACACATTCAAGATCTGAAAAACCTTTATCAATATTATTAGATTTTTTCTCGTTATCAAAATTAAAATCCTTTATATGCTGATAATTAATTTTAGGGAAATACACTTGGCTTGGTTGATCGAATATGATGAAATTAAAAACGGGCGTTTTCTTATATATGAAATGTTTATGAAGCCCCAGCATGGTTGCAATATGATATGCAACCCAGTTAGATCCACTGCCAGTTTCCCATAAGAAATATGATTCCGAAGAGTATTTGTTTTTTACTTTAATTGTTAAGTCATCTTTTGAAAAAGATGCTATTTCATCAAATTCTGCAAAACTTGGTACATAATTATTTGATTTATTAATTATAGATGTTAATTGTTTTTGCCTCAATTCATCTATGTTAAAATCATATTTTGCAATTTCACTATTTATTTCTTCAATTTGTTGATCTAAATCATTTTTTTCTGATATTTCATTAATTATTTTTTGAGCACCACCAATAATTTTTACATATAAATCTTGAATAAGGGATTGAGTTCCAATTTTTTCCTCTAAAATATCTTTGCTTTTAGATAAAATATTTATTTTATCAGATTTCTCATTTATCTGTTTTCTTAGCTGATTTAACTTTGCTTCATATATACCTTTTCCAAGTATATTAGCGTCAATAAGTTTGTCCTGCACAATTTTTAAATTATTATACAGATTATCAACATCTTCTATTACACCAGCATCAGAAGAATTCTTTTTGCAAAAATCTTTTATAAATTCTGCTATTTCTAATCGAGAACGCTTTTCATTTAGTTGTTCTTTGTTTTGTTCCTCGATACCTAATAATTCTTCTATATTATTTCTTTCTTGTTTAAGCGCACGCACTTCAAAATGCAAAGAATCTAATTGACTAATCAAATTCTGAATTTTATTTGCTATTACCTCATTTGCTTCGTCACTAAATTTAATATCTCCAATATTCTTTTCAGAAATTTGTTTCAATAATATTTCTATATTTACAGTATCAGAAATATTTATTTCTGTTTTAGGAATTAAACCATATTCAATAGCTTTATATAGTAATGGTTCTGCAGTCTCTATTTTTCTTTGTATATATATTTCATGTTTATTTTTTTGTCTTTGAAGATCTTTTAATTTCTCCACAAGCTCTTGTTTTTTCAATCCAGCATATAATTGTTCAGAGGTTATTGCACCTATAGCATAATCAAAAATTCTCCTTAAATAAAAACGATAATCAGCAAGATCCATTTTATATAACAAACAATTTGGATTTGCTACAATACTTTGTGTTTGAAAGTTAAATGCAACCAAGTCTCTATAACTAGGATTACCTTTATTGTTTTCACTATCATCAGCAATTTCGGAAAAAGAAATTCCAAACAAATTATTTAAATAAATCTTAAATTTATTAATATCTGTAATGTGCCATTCTTCATCACCGATTTCATCAAGATGTTTTGATGTTAATGCGTAATGAATAACTTTATACTTTTCACCCGAGAACCTTTTAATTAATAAATTTTTATCATCAATTGACAAGTTGATAGCATAAGCACCGCAACTATTTGCTATTATTCCCTTTGGTATTCTATTATGAGAAGAACATAAACAATAATCTATAATAGGAATAATAGCAGATTTTCCTGTTTGGGAAGCTCCATGTATGATATTTAATTTACCTTTCTCAAAAGAAATAATTTTATGCTCTTGTAAATCTTTTGAATATATCCCAAATTGTTGCAATTGTATATTCATTATAATTTTACTCCCGTTGAATTAATAAGTTTCATAAAAGCATCTTTATCATTTGCATATAACTCCCCTAATTTATACGATGCTAAAAATATATTGTTATTAAATTTTTCTTTATCAAAAAATATATTGCTTTTTAGCTCAATATTATTTATTCGTGATATTAATTTTGTTCTTAACCCAAATATTATACAAGTTATGGTATATTCTTTAAATGAATCAACAAGATTATGAAAAGCCCCATATTTTTCTCTTTTATTCAAGATTTTGCTTGATATTAAAGTTTCTATTGTTGTAGCGCCACCTCGTCCAACAGACTTTTTAATCAATTCTCTTACCTGTTCATTCATAATCATTGGTAAGACAAGGAAAATATCAAACCAATTAGGATATTTTTCATTAATAGAATAATAGCCACTTATAAAAGCTACTATTGAAAATGAACCTAAACCGTGATTTTGCATGCTTGTACAATATTTACTATATATATCAGTCATTATTTTCCTCATTTAATAGCCTTTTATAATCTGGATGCCAACCAATATTATAATTTTGCGTTTCAGGATTATTATTTGCTAGAAAGTTACATACTCCTCTAGCAACTTCTTTATGATTATCATCAAAAGGTGTATTCCCAATTTTAATATCGTTATTTGTTATGCTATTATTGTAAAGGATTCTACCTTTGTTAATATCGCTTTCTGCTTTATGTATAGAGAATAAGTACTCTTTATCATCAAGCCATTTTTCATAAATAGTTCTATACATATCATCAAATTCTTTTTTGGAAAATTTCCCTTTTTCTTCTTCTTTAGTTCTTGTTATTAACCATCTATAATAATCTCTGCAATCAAGTCGTTTTAATTCTTCTTCTCTTTCTATTAAACCAAGTTGACGATAAAAATATTGTCTATGAGTTTGCTCTATATCAAATTCTGATACATCGTCAATAAGTGCCAATTTTAAATTTTTATTATTATCTAAATAATTTCTAAAATCTTTTTGTAATAAATCAAACCTTCTTATTTTGGCTTTTTCTTTATCATAAATTTTTTCGTTTACCCATCCAAACATTTTAGTTTTAAATGCTTCTATATCTCTATTTTCAGAATGAAGTTCTTGAATTTTATTTTTAACATCTTCATAAATACCTATATTCGGAACTTTATATGAAAAATTTCTAATTATGTTTACAACAATAGCCTCATTTTGTTTGTCTATAAACACTTCAAAACATTTTTTTATTTTTGAATTTGTTGAGGAAAAATTATTTTTTATTGTTTCAATGCATTTTTTACTTTCTTCATCATTTTGAGCATTATTGCATATATCGATAAAATAACCAGTTGTTAATGGTTGTTTTCTATTGGAAAAAATTATAAATTGTGTTCTATTAGTAAATTTATCCTTATTTTCCTTATATCTATTGATCCAATTTGCAAAAGTACACCAAAAATCTTCAGAACAATTGGAAAAGGTTGTATCTTTATCTTTAATTTGTTCAACGACAATTAGCTTACCATCAGAACCAACTGCAGATATATCATCTTTGTTTTCAATTGAAACTATTTTGGCACCATCAAGAAGGTAATGTAATGCTCTAGGAGTTTGTATTACATACCCAAAATAACTATTTGGATTTTCTGATGTTGGAATACACATACTTCCCTCTAAATCACAGTAACATAAAAATGATTAAATATTAAGAAATAAGTACTTTTACACTATGATTTCACAAATTTATACACATCTCCATCTCATAGTTAATTTAATCTTGTTCTGTATGTTAAATTACAGTAATTTATTTAGGACTTTAAGATGCGGTTTTTTGTTGAACTTTGCCGATATTTTGGGCTTTGAGGCTTGTTTCTTGTTTTGAGATAATGTCCGGAATGTCCGTTTTGTAAGCTCAAAATGTCCGCATTGTATCCAGTTTTTCTTTTAATTAGTACTCATAATTCGTATGTTGTTTACCTTTCAGCCATTCTCATTTTCCGGACATTTTATTGTCTTGAAGTCTGAGATGTGTCGAATTGTCTTTGAGATTGAGACAAAAAACTTGATGTTTCGCCTATGCAGAGCGATGAATTAGTCAGAGGTATATATGGCAGAATTTACTCCTGAAAAATGTAAAAAAATCGCACTCGAAAGATTAGATATTGTTCATCAATGGTTAGAGTTTAGAAAGAAATCTAAAAACAAACTTCAGGCAGATTACGATTTTGTAAAACTGCATAATACATCTGATAGTCATTTATTTGAGATTTTAGGAAAAATATCAAGAGGAAGTTTGCACCGTTGGTATTCAATGCTTAACGGTAGTGAAGATTATACAAAGTTATTGCCTCAATATAAATATAGTAGTGTTAATGATTATCGTACAGTTCTTAATGATAAAGAAATAAAAATATTTATGGGTTTACTTCTACATCAGAACAGATTATCTGTCGGAAAAGCGATTGCACTTACAAAATACAAACTAAAAGAACAAGGACAGAGTTTTATTCCTGCTGATATTACTTTCAGAAGATATGCAAAATGGTTTAAAGATAATAATTATGATAAATGGATACTTGCAAGAGACGGAGAAAAAGCATTATCCGATAAAGTTGAACCCTATATAAAGCGTGATGCAAGTTTGCTTGAGGTTGGTGATATTCTTGTCGCAGACGGGCATAAATTAGCCTTTCAAGTTATAAATCCATTTACAGGTAAACCATGCAGAGCAACTCTTGTTGGATTTTTGGATTGGAAATCAACAGCGTTAGTCGGCTATGAAATTATGCTTGAAGAAAATACGCAGTGTATAGCATCTGCTCTCAGAAACGCAATAATCAATCTTGATATGATACCGAAAGTTGTGTATCAGGACAACGGCAAAGCATTTAGAGCCAAATATTTTACTGTCGATAAAGGATTCACCGAACTTGGTTTTCAGGGATTGTATTCAAAACTTGGAATTGAAACAGTTTTTGCAAGACCGTATAACGCAAGAGCTAAAGTTATCGAAAGATTCTTTAAAGAATTTCAGGAAGGTTTTGAAAAGTTACTACCGAGTTATATAGGTTCGTCAATAAATAACAAACCTGCCTATATGATGCGAAATGAAAAATTTCACAAAAGTCTTCATAATGAATACATTCCAACCATAGAAAAAACAATAAAAATGATAGATATGTGGTTGAATTTTAAGAACTCGCAGCCTTGTCCGAATGCTCCGGATAAAACAATAGCTGAAGTTTTAGAAGAACGAAAAAGACAAAATATTGATATTAACAATCTTGACGATTTGATGCTCGCAACCGAAGTTAAAACAATTCAGCGAAATGGTATTAGGTTTTTAAACTGTGATTATTTTGATGAAAGGTTGTACGGCTTTAAAAGTAAAGTCTTGATAAAATATAATCTTTTTGACCTCACTAGTATTAAAGTTTACACCCCAAAAGGCGAATACTTGTGTACCGCAGAACGTGTAACAGAAACACATCCGATGGCAAAATTACTAGGTGATGTTAAAGACTACGAAGATTACAAGCAGAAAATTGTCAGACAGCGAAAACTAAAAAATAAAACCATTGAATCGGTTAAAAAATATCTGGAAACAGAAGCTATATCACTATTAGAAACACAAATTGAACAACCTGTTGTTCAATCGGAGTTTAAAAGTAGTTTAACTACGGTTTACATGCAGTTTAAAAATAATTCGGAAAAATATGAATATTTAATTACCCATAATCCCAATGATGAATGGATAAAAAAATTTAAGCAGACAAAGGAGTATAAACTACTTTATGAATAAAATTTTTGTAAAAACGCAAAATGTGAGAAATTTTATCGGACTTGTTGAAAATCTTATAAATAAACCGAAAAATATTCCGAAAATTGGACTTGTTTACGGCGAACCCGGACTCGGAAAATCACAGACAGCTTTATGGCTTGCGTGCAAATATGACGGAATATATTTAAGAGCCTCAAACCTTATGACAGGCAGATGGCTTTTGGAAGAATTAGTCAAAGAGCTTGATGAAATACCGAGATTTCTGACCTCGGATAATTTTAATATTGTAGTTAAAAAGTTAAAACAAAATCCGCAGGTTATTTTTATTGATGAGGTTGATTACTTGATGAATAACACTAAAACCATTGAAACTCTGCGGGATATTCACGATGAAACAGACTGTCCGATAATTTTTATCGGTATGGGTTTGGCACACAGAAAACTTGAAAGATACAAGCATCTTTATGATAGATTTTCGGAAATACTGAAATTTGAAGCTTTTAGCATTACTGACTTAAAACAGATTTTTGAACAACTGTCGGAAGTTTCCGTAAATATTAAAGCCACAGAATTTATACACAAAAAATACAACAGATTCAGACAAATTGTTCAGCTTATAAATCAGCTTGAAACCTTGGCAAAAGATAATAATTTACCTGAGATAACGGAAGAAATCGTAAGAGGTATCTTATGAAGCGGATTTTCGGTAGGGCGCCGTGTAAGCGAAGCGAAGCCAGCCCGTAAGGTGTCGGTCGGACGTTACTCCGCCGACACCCCGAATAATCCAAGACTGAAAGGAACTAAAAATGGATATACTTAAACTTGCAAAACATCTCAAAGAATTTACTATTGATGAAATTGAAATGATTGCAGAATGTGATGTTGAATCTGAAATTGAACGGCTATTGAAAGAAGGTAAAATAGTCTTTGAAAACGGAGTTTATAAATATCAGGAAGAAAAGCAAAAGCAGGATTATATCGTTTGTTCTGTTCAAAATACAAATTTTAAGATAATAAATTTTGAAAATGCGATTGAATATTTTTTAGAAAATTATGTCAAAAAGAACTGTAAAAACACTACTTTCAGAAGATACAATGCAGCTTTCCAATATTATATTTTACCGTTTTTCAAAAACAAAAATCTGAATAATGTTAAAAACGACGATATTTCAGAATTTTATTATTTTTGCAAGGATAAAAATTTACCGCCCAAAGTATTGAAAAATACATTAGCACTTTTAAATCAGATCATTAAATATTATCAAAATCTCGGAATAATCGACAGAACCTGCATTTTTCAGGTACGAAGATTATCTGACAAAACAAGATTTATAGATAATCAGATTATTTTTGAAAAATAAAAATGACAAAATACAATCAACTGACACAAGCTGAACATATGTATGTATTGAATTCAGACTTTCCCGCAGGATTTTGTTCTGTTGGAAAAATGATTACAAATGGGATGAAAAGCGGTTTGAGGTTGAGCATACAAAATATTGTTTCAGCGAAGAGTTGCTTGATTTTGCAAGAAAAATGATGCAGAAAATATCAACGGATATTGATAAAAATCAAAAAACTCCACCACCGGAAATATATTCTCTGATTAATATTCTTAAAGAAATTCCGCTTGTAAAACAATATACTGATTCTCTGCAATCAGAACAAACCAAGAAAAAAGAGCAAAAATGCTTAACGCCGGAATTTATCCGCCAAATTGAAAAAGAAATCTTAGGAATAAATTATGAATAGCATTTGAATTTGTGTTATTATTAAACAATGCTAGATGTTGATTTAGATGAATTTCACAAAATAATGGCAACGGGGAATATTGTTGAAGATGAGATGCTTAAGACTTTCAATATATTAAGTCAGGAAGCATTGAAAATCACTATGGAAATAAACAATAAATACCATACCCCTGAAGAAATTGTTGATTTGTTTTCAAAACTCACAGGAAGAAATGTTGATAAATCTTTTAGGCTTTTCCCTCCTTTTCATACAGATTGCGGAAAGAATATTAAAGTCGGTAAAAATGTTTTTATAAATGCCTGCTGTAAATTCCAAGACCAAGGTGGAATTGAAATAGGAAATGGGGTTTTAATAGGGCATAATGTAACACTTGCAACACTAAACCATGATGAAAGACCAGAATTCAGACAAAATATTTACCCAAAACCGATTAAAATCGGTGATAATGTTTGGAGAGGTTCAAATGCTACAATTTTGCAGGGTGTAACAATAGGTGATGGTGCAATAATCGGAGCAAATGCTGTTGTTACAAAAGATGTTCCTGAAAATACGATAGTCGCAGGTATTCCCGCAAAAGTCTTAAGAAAAGTAAAAGGATAATAATGAATGAACATAATTAAAGCAGTAACAAAAAGAGGGTTAGAACTTAAAGGTGCAATATACGGTGATAGTTCAAATGATACCGTTTTGATTATGATGACGGGAATTTCTTCTAACGTTTTTCAAAATGATTTACTTGATGCGACAGGGAAATTATTAAGTAAAAACAGAATAACAACAATAATTGGGCATGCAAGTGATTCGTATTCTTGTTTTTCCTATACAGACCATTCCACAGGAAGACCAAGATTTACGGGAACTTTTGAAGCCGATTTTGATGTTGTTTATGAAGATGTTGAAACCTGGGTTTTGAAAGCGAAAGAGATGGGGTTCAAAAGAATAATTCTCGGAGGACACTCTCTTGGTTCAAATAAGATTATAAATTATCTCGGGAATACAAAGGATGATTATATAGATTATTATATCGTTTCTGCTCCTATTGATATTATGCATTGGAAAACAGTTATGCCAAACGTGGATGAATGTTATTCTCTGGCTCAGACATGGGTTGAAAACGGTAGAGGTAATGATATTCTTCCGATGTTATTCGGTGGGTTTTCACCAATGACGGCAAATACTGTTCTTGGGTTTTTTAATGCCGAAAACCTTAAAAACTGCCCTGTTTTAAGTGGGGAGGGTGAAACAAATTCACTTTATAACATTAAACCGAACGGAACTTTTATTATTGGTTCCAAAGACTCAGTAACAGGTGATAGCCCAAAATCGTTTATTGAACAACTGAATAAATGGACCAAACATCCAAATAACAATCAGGTTATAGAGATTGAAGGTGCAAGTCATATATTCTTTGGTAAACAAGATATTTATGCTCAAACAATATTGGATATTATTCAAAATCATTATATGAAAAATAAAGAGGTAAATTATGCTTAAAAAATTATTGGTATTAGGATTGTCGGTACTATTTATTATAGGAAGTATGAATATTGCAAGTGCAAAGAGTTGTAATTGCAAGTGGGATAAAGTTTTTCCTAAATCCGATAAAGTTAATGTTGAACGTGTTACATTTAAAAACAGGTTTGGCATAGAACTTGCAGGTGATTTATACACACCAAAAGCAATGAATAAAGATGATAAACTTCCCGCTATTGCTATGTCAGGACCTTTCGGAGCAGTAAAAGAGCAATCTTCGGGATTATATGCCCAAACATTAGCTGAACGTGGATTTATTACTCTTGCTTTTGATCCGAGTTATACAGGCGAAAGCAAAGGCACACCAAGACACGTTGCAAGCCCCGATATAAATACGGAAGATTTTTCTGCTGCAGTTGATTATTTAAGTAACAATAAAAATGTTAATCCAGAGAGAATAGGTATTTTAGGGATTTGCGGTTTTGGCGGATTTGCAATAAACGCTGCTGCAATAGATACAAGAATTAAAGCAACAACTGCAATTACAATGTATGATATGACAAGAGTTTCTGCTAAAGGTTATAACGACTCGGTTGATGAAAATGCTCGTTATGAAATGAAACAAAACCTCAATAAACAAAGAATAGAGGATTTCAAGAACGGTATATACAAAGGTGCTGACGGTTTACCTGAAAAATTAACAGGAAATGAACCTCAATTCGTAAAAGATTATTGGGGATATTATAAGACTAAAAGAGGCTTCCATACCCGTTCAATAAATTCTAACGGCAAATGGAATACAACATCAGCATTGTCTTTAATAAATCAGCCGATTTTACAGTATGCAAATGAAATCAGAACTCCTGTTTTAATTATTCATGGCGAAAACGCACACTCAAGATACTTTGGTGAAACTGCTTATCATAAATTAAAAGGCGATAACAAAGAACTCTTTATAGTAAAAGGTGCAAATCATGTTGATTTATATGACGGCGGTGATAAAAATGCAATTCCGTTTGATAAAATAGAGAGTTTTTATAAGGAGAATTTGAAATAATAAATTATGCGTTATTACTATTGTCCAAAGTGTGGTAATAAATTAATAGAAAAACAAGCAGGTGATGACGGCAAAGTCCCATATTGTAATAATTGTCAAAAATATTGGTTTGATTTATTTACCACCTGTGTAATTGTTTTAGTCTATAATGAATTAAATGAAATCGCACTTTTAAGGCAATCATATCTTAGTGATAAGTATGATGTTTTTGTTTCAGGGTATATCAAAGCCGGTGAATCGGCAGAAGAAACTGCAAGGAGAGAAGTTAAAGAAGAATTAGGCATTGATATTGAACGACTTGAATTTGCTAAAACTGTTTGGTTTGATAAAGGACACAGTTTAATGCTTGGTTTTATTGCATATACGAAGAAACAAGAGTTTATACTATCAAATGAAGTAGATTTGGCTAGATGGGTAAAGGATATAGATGTTTATAAAACACTATTTCCAGATTGCGAAGGCAATGCTGCTTTTGCTACGTACAAAGAATATTTGAAAAAGAAAAATATTAAATAAACAGGAGGTAAGTATGGCTAAAAAAGTATTGATAATTTCAACAAGTATCAGAAATGGTGCAAACTCAGAAATTCTTGCTCACGAAACAGAAAAAGGTGCATTAGAAGCTGGACACGAAGTTGAGTTTGTAACTTTAAAGGATAAAGTAATCAATTTCTGCAAAGGTTGTCTTGCTTGTCAAAAATTAGGTAAATGTGTAATAAATGACGATGCAAATGAAATAACTCTAAAAATGAAAGATGCTGATGTTATAGTTTGGGCAACTCCTGTTTATTATTACGAAATGTCAGGACAAATGAAAACTCTTATTGATAGAGCAAATTCACTCTTTGCAACAGGCAAGAATTTCACAGAAACCTATGTTATTACAACATCTGCTGATAGTTCAAAAGGTGTTGTTCAAACAGTATTGAATGGTGTAAAAGGCTGGGTTGCTTGTTTTAGTAATTTAGAATTAAAAGGATACTTAGAAGCCGGCGGACTTGATAATCCGAATGATGCTCAAAACAGAAAAGAACTTTTAGAACAAGCGTATAATATGGGGAAAAATATTTAGGGAAAAATCATGAACAAATATACAAAAACATATAATGTAATCCTTGATAATATGGATTTATTTGAATACAGGTTAAGACCGATTTCGGCAATAATGTATCTGCAAGATGCATTTGCAAGATATACCGCAACAAAGAAAATGGCTGCCTATGACTTATTTTCGACAAATCAAATATGGATTGTAACTGAATTTAATATTGATTTTGTTGAGGAATTGCCGTTTTGGTCAGAGGAAATTGAAGTAAATATATGGATTTCAGAAATAACAAAATTAAAAGTTTATACTGATTACGAACTAAAATATAAGAATAAAACTTTTGCAAAAGGCAATGCTCTTTGGTTTGTTATTGATAAAGAAACAAAACGACCCGCAAAAACCGATGTTGTATCTCAAAGGTTTAAAGTTTGCAGTGAATTGGTTTTAGGTGAACATAAAAAATTTATACTTCCTCAAGCAACAGAAGTTTATACCAAAATTGAACACAAAAACAATTTATCGGATATTGATTTTAATAAACACGTTAACAACAAAAGCTATATAAATCTTGCAGAAATGACTGCTCCTGACGAATTTAGAAAAACAAGAGTATTGAAGAATTTACATATCAGATTTAACAAAGAAACTTTCTTAGATGATATTTTAACTTGTACAACCAACAGAACGGAACTGCCTGACACATACACGCATATTATAGAAAAAGACGGAGTTTCTGTTTGTGATATAGTATCCGTTTGGAATGAAAGAAACAGCAAAAATAATATTGTTGATTATAATTTGGATGTAAAAAATGAGGAATAATAAATGAAAAAAGTAATTATATTAAATGGGAGTCCGAGAAAAAATTTCAACACGGCTCAATTATTAAAAGAGACACAAAAAGGTGCTGAATCAGCCGGTGCAGAGGTTGAATACTTTAATTTATACGATTATAACTTTTTAGGCTGCAGGAGTTGTTTTGCCTGTCAAAGAAAAGGGGCAATCACAAACGGGGTTTGTGCTATAAAAGATGATATAAGACCTATCTTAGAAAAATGTATAAATGCTGATGCTATAATAATCGGAAGTCCTGTCTATTTTTCATATCCGCCCGGGGTTTTTAGAAGTTTTGTTGAAAGATTATTATTTGCCAATCATACATATATGGTTGATAGAGAAAATGGCGGTTTAAAAAGAAGATTAGACAAAGTAATTCCGACAGGTGTTATATTTACAATGAATTGTCCTGAAGAACTTGCAAGTCAAATAAATTATCATATCATTCTTGAAGAAAATGTGAAATCATTAAATCATATTATGGGATATGCTGAAAGCCTTTATTCTTATGATACATATCAGTTTGCCGACTATTCAAAATACAATTGTGATTTGTTTGATGAAAAACATAAAAAAGAAATTCAACAAACCCAATTCCCGAAAGATTTACAAAAAGCATTTGAGTTGGGTAAAAGATTAGTGGAAGTGAATATATAAACAATAAAGCCGAAAGTTTGAATTTAAAAACTCTCGGCTTCAATTAAGCACTTAACTTTTCACGCACACGCTCTATAACCTTGCAATTTGTAGAAGAAATCCATAGGAGTGTTGATAATAGCGGAATACAACTCTTCACAAAAAGTTCGATTCTGGCACTTTTCGGGGAGTTTTTAAGTATATAAATAGGTTAAAATATAGAGTGGAAACCATTTTCCACTCTTTTTGCTATAGTCAATATATAAACAGTTAAATTAAAAATTTATGCCTAAAAATCAATAATCATCAATATTTTACATGGTTCGAGTCCAATTATTATAAATACACTTTAGGGCAATAAACATAAAGCCGATAGTTTAATGCTATCGGCTTTTATTTGGAATTAAGAGTTAAATGTACTATTACAATGACTCTCTATAAATATCAGATACAGCTTTTTTTGTTGCTTTTGTCGGTGCTATTCCCAATAAACCGTCTAATGAAGGTGTTGTAAACGCAAGTTCTGTTAATTTTTCGACATCAGCTTCACTAAATCCTTCATCTTTTAGTTTGTTTGGAACGTCAACTGATTTAAGCCATTCATAAACACCTTCTGCTGTTTTTTGAGCATCTGTTGTATCTTTGACAATAGGTTCAAGAATATATTGCAAAGTTTCTGCTTTGGCAGAATAAATATTTTTGATAACGGCAGGAAGCAAAATAGCTAATCCTAAACCATGCGAAAAATCAGGTTTCATAGCACTCAATGGGTGTTCAAGTGCGTGAGTATAATGTAATAATCCGTTGTCAAAGCAAACTCCGCCCATTAAAGCCGCATAACATAGATAATATCTTGCTTCCTTATCAGCAGGATTTTGAATCGCTTTTGGCAGATATTTCCCGACAAGTTCAATTACTTGTCTTGCTAACGTTACTGAATATGGTGAAGCAACAGTTGATGTTGCGGCTTCTATAACGTGATTAACTGCATCAATTGAAACATATCTTGTTTGTTTTGGGGATAATCCTGTCATTAGATCCGGATCATCAATAGCAAACTCAGGATAAATACAATCGTAAGCAATAGCAGGCTTGTAATTTTTTTCTAATATTGTTGCAACTGCAAAACGATTGGTTTCACTTCCTGTTCCGTGAGTTAAATTAATTGTAACAATAGGAACAGCTTCTGTCGGAGAGAATTTGAATTCATACAAACTGCTACCTGTTTCATTCGGGTATTTCAAAAGAATTGCAACAGATTTTCCCGCATCAGTCGGAGAACCGCCGCCTATTGTAATAACTGCTTTTGCACCAAAATTACGAGCTAATGTGGTTGCTTCATCAATAGCATCGGTTGTCGGGTTTGGTGTAACTTTATCATAATTGATATATTCAATTTTATTTTCTTTTAAAGCTTTTTCAACAACATCCCAAGCACCGGTTGATTTATATGCGTTTCTTCCTGACATAACAACAACTTTGTTTATTCCTCGTTCTGCATAAATATGCGCAATATCATTTATCTTTTGAATAGCACCACAGCCGAAATAAACAGTTGAGCGTGTTCTGATTTCTCTGACTTCATTAATGTTTAAATCATTTTCCCAATTAATCATAATATCCTCCTATATTTTAGAAATATCTTCACTGTTTTGAGTAAAATTATCAATTAACTTTTTGGCAGTTTTTTGATTATTTATAGTAGCATTGCCGCCAATACAACCACCTTCACAGCACATAACTTCAACCAAATTACAGCCTTCACAAACTCCGTTTGTTGCATATTTCTTTAACTGCTTTATGCTGTCTTTATTTAATCCGTTTATTATACAAGGTTTTACAGCATCTTCATCCTTAAGTGATTTTTTCACTGATTCTGCAACACCGCCTGAGTAACCAAAGTTCCGACCTTGTTTAGAAGATTCAACAATATATTTGCTTTCTTCCAAGTCCAAAATTTGTATTTTCTTTGCAACAAATAATGCACCCAACTCTTCATAGTTCATAACAAAATCTACATTCGGATTTTCAAAACCTTCTGCACGTTTTGCTACACAAGGGCTTACAAAAACAGTAATTGCATCAGGGTGCTCTTTTTTCACTATTTCAGCCGTATAGTATAAAGGAGTCTTTGTGTCAGATACAAACGGCTTAATTTCAGGAAGATGTTTTTTGATTAGCTGATTATATCCGGCACAGCAAGAAGTTGTCATAAAGTTTTGACCGTTTTCCATTCTTTCAGTAAATTCTTTTGCTTCAGTATTTGCCGTAATATCTGCACCTTGAGCAACTTCATAAACATCATCAAACCCTGAATTTATAATAGCAGTTTTTAATTGATAAATGTTTCCGGGGAATTGTCCGATTATTGAAGGTGCTATCATTGCTATTACTTTTTTATCCGATTTTATTGCTTTCAATATATCAATAATTTGACTTCTTTCATGAACGGCACCAAAAGGACACGCAGCCGTACATCTTCCGCAATTTATACATTTATCATAATCTATACTTGCGAAACCTGTTTCATCCTTCTTTATTGCTCCGACAGGACAGGAATCTTCGCAAGGAACTGAAATTTTAACAATAGCTTTATAAGGGCAAGCACTAATACACATCTGACATTTTTTACATTTTGCATCATCAATAACAGATCTTCCGTTTACAATAGAGATTGCACCGAATTTACAAGTGGATTGACAAGGTCTTGCAACACATCCCTGACATAAATCAGTTACATAAATCCTATTGGTAGCACAACCTTTACAAGCAGTTTGAAGAACTGTCAGGTTCTTTTCGCTGACTTGAGTCCTTTCTAAGGCTTGTTTTGCATAATCGGATAGCGATACTCTTTCATCATCTTCTTCAATAGGGAAGCCTAGCCCTGCAATAGTTCTGTCTTTTATAATGGCACGTTCTTTATAAACACAGCACCTATATGGAACTTCCATTCCTTTTGGTCGCATATCATAAGGAATAAGTCTTGTCTGATGTTCAAAATCATCAGATAAAAAAGCCTTAATTATTCTGACTAAAATTTCCTTTTTTATGTGTATCGCTTGTCCTAAATTATTCATTTAATTTTTCCTATTGTTTTGCAAGTTGTCTTTCAATTTCTTCTAATACTTTTTCGGCAGTTGCTTCAGACACAACTTCTTCATTTACTTTAACATAAGGCGCTTTAGAATATTCCCAGTTAATAGAACACAAACCTAAACAATTTGCTGCACTAAGCTCAACCTTATCACCGTATTTTTGAGGGATAATTTCGTTTAATTCCTGTAAATTACTTCCACCCATAACAAAACAAGTTGTTCCTAAGCATACTTTTACTTCTACTTTTGCCATACCTAAACTCCTTTATACAAATTGTACATTAACTTTTTTAAGATATTTTTCTTCCAATACTTTAGCAATCTTTTTAATAATATTTTTTCTGATTTCGATTTCAATAGGCAGATTAGGATCGTAGTGTGCTTTGTTCATTTGAGCCCCAACCAGAAAGTTTATCACATCACTATCCAATAAGAAATCCATAAGAGTTTTTGCCGCATTTTCTTCTGTATCACCGCTTTCAAGATATTCAAGCGTTTTAGTAAGTGTTAAGATACCTTCTGTTACCAAATCAACACCTGCCATTTCAGATAGCCCCGGAAGTTTACCGGAATTCATTGAAAGTTTTGCAATAACAGGAATATTCAGCTCTCTTGAAATAATATTTGCGGTTGTTCCGCCTGAAATAGCCTTTTTACCCTTAAATTCCATAAATGTTTTTGCATAATAATTATCTTTTTCACCATGGAAAGGAGGACCTGTAAAAATTAAAGATTCTCTTGGGTCACGAAAATATATTGATAAAATAGATGTATCGTCTTTTAGTTCCTTATTTGGAGCAATAAGTTCTATTTGTTTTACAAGATATTCGCTTAAATTCTTTGATGATATTTCAGGTTCCTGTTCAAGTTTATTGAGAATAATTTTTATTAAACCGCTTCTTTCAAGTCCGAGAGGATATCGTTTGGAACCCATTGCAACTTGTGTTGCACCATCAGAGCAAAAAATAATTCTGTCGTATTTTTCAAGTTTGATATTATAAACTTTCATCTTACGATTTTTAAAATCTTTTGACTGAATTGACTGATATTCAGGTTGTAAAACTTCACCACCTCGTATCCAAATAAAATCCGGATTTCCTTCTTCTACAATTTTAGCTTTTCCGTTTTCAAAACAATCTATTGCGGAAAATGTTGAATAACTTATTCCTCTGACTTTACAAACAGGAAGTGAATTCATAATAATTTCGCAGGACTTTTCTATATCAGAATGGTTTTCCATGAATTTTAAAAGCATAGTTGAAGTCATACAAGCAAGAATATTTGCCTTTATTCCGCTGCCAAGACCATCTGATAATACCGCAACAACCCTGTTCATATTTGGGAAACGGTTTGATGCAAAATAATCGCCATACGCATTTTGGTTATATTTTTTCTTTTGAGAACAAGCTATATCTATAAACATTATTTCTTATCCTCATTTGAACTTGAATCATAGCCTTCGGCAATAGAACTTAAAAGCATCTCCGTTTCAACCATGTGTTCGCCGAGTAAACTTGCGATTTCCTGAACTGTAGCAATATTTTTAGTAATAACTTCTCTTGCTCTTTGTGCAATTTTACTTCTATCCATTTCGGATTTTGTTACATCAGAAATAACCGCACCAACAAGTTCATTATCTTCTATTGTAAATATACTTATGTCAAACACCTTGTCCCCGATTGCATAGTGTTCCTGATGTATATCTTTTCCTCTATCAATAGCAGATTTAAAAAGTTCTGGAAAAGATACTATTCTATCAATACAAGCTCCGGTTAATCCGCTTTGACGAGAGGCAAACACTTCATACATTTCTTCTGACAGGAACATGTGTTCAAATGCATCATTCGCCTCGACAATTTCTAAATTAGAATCCACAATTACGACTGCTGACGGCATACATCTCAGCATTGCGGCAGCTTTTCTTACCGCAATTTTTCTCATGTAAGATACACATTGAGAAGTCTCCGCATCACCTGCAATAAGCGCATTTACAAACTCTCGACAGCTTGAATAACCGCAGCCTGAACAGTTAAGTTCGTCTTCTTCAGAATGCTTGTTTATTTTTTTCAAAGCATTTGAAACTTGTTCAAGAGAATATTCAATTTTTTCGACCGGAGCAGGATTATATTCTTTTTCTACAACTTTTCTTGGTTCTTTAGGAACTACTTCACGATATTGAGTATTAGCATAAATATCAGACGTAATCAGAATTCTTGATTTATCACTTGACAAACAAGGCCCATTTATACAACCACCCGAACAGCCTAATGCTTCAACAAAAATCTTATTTTCAACTTTGTCAGGATTTATGTTTTGCAACGATTTATCAAAATCTTCCAAAGAGCTTACAGCAATAAATGTTACGTCATCTTTTTCAATACCGACTCTTTTAATTGTTTCGTTCATACCGCCTTCAAGAGGATATAAAGCCCCTTCATAGGAATTTTCAGGAACAAATTTGCATGTTTCATCAGGCCCAATTTTTTCTATATCAATAAATTCTTCTTTAATCCAATAATTTAATTCATCAAAAGTTAAAGCGGCACTCATTAAATCAGGGTGTTCATCAGCTTCATTTTTCTTTGCTATACATGGACCTATAAAAACAACTTTTATATCATTCCCTATAGTATCTTTTAAAAGCCCGCAATGCGTAAGAGCCGGAGAAGCAACAGGAGTAATACATTTTGCAAACTCAGGTTTGTACATTCTTACATAATCATCTATAACCGGACAGGCAGAAGATATAAACAGACCTTTTTGAGCATTGTTCAGCATTTTCGCAGTTTGGATAGAAACTTCCTGAGCTCCGAGAGCTGTTTCCGATACACCTTCAAAACCGAGTTTTTTAAGGACTGCTATCATTTTTTCTTTTGGAACATTATAAACACCTGCCCAGCTTGGCGCAAGTGATACATATACTTTTTTACCTGTAAGCATAAGAGTTTTAACTTTATCAATATCACTTCTTACTCTTTTTGCTCCTGCGGGACAAACTTTTACACAATGTCCGCAAGCTATACATTTTTCATTTATAACCGAAGCTGACCCTTGTTGAATTCTAATCGCTTTTATATGACAGCCTCTAATACACTTATAGCAGTCATTGCATTCATTTTTTAAAGTATAAACAGGGTATTGTTTTTCCATAATATAACACTCCAGACTTTTTATTATTAACCTAATTTAAATTTATTATCTTTTTGTATGAATCAAGAACTTCTTTAATTTGTTCTTTTGTAACATTTGTATATTCTTTTTCGTTTATTATAATTCTCGGACCTATTTCACACTTGTTTTCGCACAATGCACCTACAATTGTGATTTCTGAATCAAGATTATTTTCTTCAATATATTCTTTTATGTACTCAAGATTTTCCTGATTGCCTTTTGCAAAACATGCACTTCCCATACATATTTTTATTTCTGTAGTCATATTTTATTTTCCCTTATCTTTTATTGTAAATTGTAAAAAATTACTTATTAAATTTTCATTCCAGACTTTCACGTCTTTAGGCAAGTCAAGAACACAAGTTGTAAAATTCCAAATATATTTAATACCTGCGCCCGCCAAATAATTTGCAGCACCTTGAGCATATTCTCTCGGAACTGTCAGTATAGCAACTTCTACACCAAGCCTTGAAGCTAAATTTCCGACTTTTGAAATATCAAAAACTTCTTTTCCGTTGATAGTTGTTCCGATTTTTTTAGGGTCTTTATCAAACATTGCAAGAACATTTAGTCCGTAATCCTTAAATCCGTCATATTTTGCAAGGGCAGAACCTAAATTACCTGCACCTACAACAAAAGCATCTTTTGTCTTTTTAAACCCCAAACACTCTTCTATTTTGCGTTTAAGTTCTTTTACTTCGTATCCGACTCGGCATTTGCCCTGATTATCTATATATTTTAAATCTTTTCTTACCTGAGAATTGTCTATATTCAAAAGATTAGCAAACTTTGTACTTGAAACATAGTTTTCATCTTCTCTCATGTCTTCAAGTATAAAATGATACATTGTTAATCTGTTTATAACTTTTTCAGGAATATTCATTTTTTAATCCTATTTTTTTATTATACTAAATTTTTCTTAAAAAAGGAAAGGTTAAAGGCTCTGCAAGAGTATGGCAGAGCAGAGCCCTTGAACCAATTTAGACAATCTTTCTATACTATTCCTTCGTATGCATCAAGGAAAATCTTTTTGATTTCACTCATAAGAGGATATCTCGGGTTAGCACCTGTGCATTGGTCATCAAAAGCTCTTTCAACCAAGATATCAATATTAGCCTTGAATTCGGCTTCATCAACCCCGAATTCCTTGATAGACTTCGGCAAGTTAATATCTGTCATAAGTTCATCAACAGCTTTAATCAATAGTTCAACCTTTTCATCATCATTCTTACCGCCCAAACCAAGTTCATCAGCGATTTGACCATATTTAGTCTTAGCACATGGGAACTTGTATTGCGGGAAGATAGCCTGTTTTGTAGGTTTATCTACCGCATTGAATTTAATGATTTGTCTGATTAATAATGCGTTTGCAACACCGTGAGGAATGTTATACATAGCACCAAGTTTATGAGCCATTGAGTGACACAAGCCTAAGAATGCGTTTGCAAATGACATACCTGCAATAGTTGCCGCATAGTGCATTTTTTCTTTTGCAATCGGGTCATTAGCACCTTCTTTGTATGAGCGAGCTAAATATTTGAATACTAATTTGGTTGCTTCTAAAGCATTTGAATTTGTAAAGTTTGTTGCCATACAAGAAACATAAGCTTCAAGAGAGTGAACAAGTGCGTCAATACCCGATGCTGCCGTTAAACCTTTTGGCATGCCGTCAACAAAGTTCGGGTCAACAATTGCCATATTAGGTGTTAAAGCGTAATCAGCGATAGCGTATTTGTAATGAGTTTTTTCGTCCGTTATAATTGAAAACGGAGTAACTTCCGAGCCTGTACCTGATGTAGTAGGAATACAGACCATTGTAGCCTTTTGCCCAAGATCAGGAATTTGACAAATACGTTTTTTGATATCCATAAATCTCATTGAAATATCTGCAAAGTTTGTATCAGGTTGTTCATACAATAACCAAATAATTTTACCCGCATCCATAGGAGAACCGCCGCCAAGCGCAATAATTACATCAGGTTCATAAGGTTTAACAATTTCCATTGCCTGTTTAACAGTTGCTATTGTAGGATCAGGCTTAACATCAAAGAATACCTGATGGTCGATTCCGATTTCGTCTAATATCTTTGTAATATTTTCAACTGCACCTGAATTAAATAAGAAGCGGTCTGTTACAATAAATGCTCTCTTTTTACCTTTTAATTCTTTAAGAGCTAAATCTAAACAACCTCTTTTGAAATATACTTTCGGAGGAACTTTGAACCATAACATATTTTCTCTCCTTTCAGCTACAGTTTTATAATTTAATAAATGTTCTACACCAATGTTTCCTGATACAGCATTACCGCCCCAAGAACCGCAGCCAAGTGATAATGACGGTTCAAGTTTAAAGTTAAATAAATCACCAATACCGCCTTGTGAAGAAGGTGAGTTGATTAAAATTCTGCAAGATGGCATTTTTTCAGCATATGCATTAATTCTTTCGGATTTTCTTTCATCTGTATAAAGAACTGACGTATGGCCTGCTCCGCCTTTCAACACCAATTCATATGCCATTTCAGTTGCTTCTTCAAAAGATTTAGCCTTATACATAGTTAAAATCGGTGATAATTTTTCTCTTGAGAACGGATCATTCCAGTCAAGCTTTGCTCTTTCGCAAAGAAGAATTTTTGAATCTTCAGGGATTGAAAATCCCGCAAGTTCCGCAATCTTATGCGCAGGTTGACCAACGATTAGCGGATGAGCAGTTCCTCTTTGAGGATCAATAAACGGAAGTTCTATCATTTTCTTTTCATCTTCTTTTTTTACAAGATATGCTCCGCGATAGATAAATTCTTTTTTAACTTCTTCGTAAATATCTGAAACAACGATTACTGACTGTTCAGAAGCGCAAATCATACCGTTATCGAAAGTTTTTGACATTAAAATTGAAGAAACTGCCATTCTGATATCGGCCGTTTCATCAATAACAGCAGCAGTATTACCTGGACCAACACCTAATGCCGGTTTCCCTGATGAATAAGCAGCTTTAACCATACCCGGACCACCCGTTGCTAAAATACAAGCGATATTTGGATGATGTAATAAAGCATCTGATAATTCCATTGACGGAGTATCAATCCAGCCGATAATATCTTTTGGTGCACCTGCTTCTACGGCAGCTTCAAGAACAACTTTAGCAGCTTCTATTGTTGATTTTGTTGCTCTAGGGTGTGGTGAAAATACAATAGCATTTCTTGTTTTTAGCGCTATTAAAGATTTAAAAATCGCAGTTGAAGTCGGGTTTGTAGTAGGAATAATACCTGCTAAGATACCGAGAGGTTCAGCAACAATTTTAATACCATTTTCTTTATCAGTGCTTATTACACCACAGGTTTTTGCATCTTTGTGTTTGTTATAAATATATTCAGATGCGAAGTGATTCTTAATAATTTTATCTTCAAGAACTCCCATGCCGGTATCTTCAACAGCCATTCTAGCAAGCGGAATTCTCATTTTATTGGCAGCAGTAGCAGCAGCTTTAAAAATTCTGTCAACATCTTCCTGAGAAAACTTTGAATATTCTTCCTGAGCTTTTTTTACTCTGTCCAATAAATCGTTTAAAGCTTCTACATTATCAACTAATCCAGTTGATTTTGCGCTTTTCTTTTCTTTTTCCAATACTTTTGGCATAATATATCTCCTTTTTTAAATAGTGATTTTATTCCTTAATTAAAATTGTATTACGCAAAATTTTTACTGTCAATATTATTGAAAACAATGGGATATTAAGATTTTATAAATAAGGACAAATTATCACGATTAAATTGTATATAAGGATATTTATCACGATATAAACCATTGCATTTTTTCATTTTTTTTGGAACAAATATCAACCGGTCGTTTATCACCTGAGTTTATTCGTCAAATTGAAAAAGAAATTTAGGAATAAATTACGAATGGGGTAAGCAGAAGATTTACTTTTATAGTTCTTCTACATTAAATACAGTATTTTTAACAAAATAATAGTACATATATAATTGTATATTTGTATCATTCCGACACAAATTTTAAATGCCGTTTAAACAGTTTTTAAAGCAAGTTTAAATGCTGTTTAAATTTCAATATTTTTTTCGTGGTCAATAAAAAACGCATTCAGCAAATCTGCTTCGCGATGCAAATACTTTACAATCGGTGCCAGATTGTAACATTCTTCTTTATCCGGCTGTGTTTCGCAAAAATAATCAACAACAACTGCAATATTGTAAACTTCTTCCGCCCATTTACTTAATTGCTTAAACTCTTTATTTGTAATATTGTATCCGGCTTCTTTCATACTAAAACCTCCTTTGACACACAACATTAGCGTGAAAGAGTTTAAAAAGCAGAAAAGTTTTACATACAGACACAAAAATAAAACTTTTTATTGTAAAATAAAACATACAGAACAAATTTATTCCTATCTCAATCTCACAGATAGTTTAATCTTGTTCTGTATGTTAAATTACAGTTCGTATAGGTTTTCAGGACACTTTGGATGCGTTTATATTGGCTATGATGCCGAGTTGTTGGGAGTTTAAGGCAGGTTTATAGTGTAGAGATTTGCCGGACTATTCTTGCACTTTTGTCCCAAATTTTGCACTAATTTGCACCAAAAACTTGTCACCCTGAACTGGTTTCAGGGTCTATTTAGCATGGCATTTGATTATTAGCGAGTGCAGAATAGTGCAACATAGTGCAAAAATAATTTATCTTTCAATTTAAGATGTGTCAAAATGTCTCTGAGATTGAGATTTGGGACTTGATGTTTCTGCGAACAAGAGCGATTAATGTGTATGCAAAGGAGCATACGCATGGCAGAATTTACTCCCGAAAAATGTAAACAAATAAAACTGCTTGAAACACAGATAGAATCTACAGAAATTCAGCCCTCGTTCAAAATAGATTCAAAAAGGGTTCAAATGCTGTTCAAAAATAATTCAGAAAAATATGAATACCTGATAATCCATAACCCTCAAGATAAATGGATAGAACAATTTAAGCAAACAAAGGAGTATCAATTGTTATATGAAGAAAATATTTGTTAAAACACAAAACGTGAAAAACTTTATCGGACTAGTTGAAAATTTGATAAATAAACCCAAAAATATTCCGAAAATGGGGCTAGTTTATGGTGAGCCAGGACTTGGAAAATCTCAGACTGCATTATGGCTTTCGTGCAAATATGATGGAATTTATCTTCGGGCATCAAATCTAATGACAGGCAGATGGCTGCTTGAAGAAATGGTTAAAGAGCTTGATGAAATTCCGAGATTTTTGACTTCGGATAATTTCAACATTGTGATTAAAAAGTTAAAACAAAATCCTCAGGTCATTTTTATTGATGAGATTGATTACTTGATGAATAACTATAAATCTATTGAAACCCTGCGGGATATACACGATGAAACCGGCTGCCCAATAATTTTTATCGGGATGGGTTTGGCACACAGAAAACTCGAAAGATACAAGCACCTTTATGACAGGTTCTCGGAGATTTTAAAATTTGAAACCTTTGGAGTATGTGATATCGGGCAAATTATTAATCAATTATCAGAAGTTACGTTTACTCCCGATTCGGTTGAATATATCCACTCAAAATTTAATAGGTTCAGACAAATTGTTCAACTTATAAATCAAATGGAAATATTTGGCAAAGATAATAATTTAGTAGAAATAAATATGGAGGTTATAAGTCAGATTTTATGAACATAGAAAAATTGGCACGACATTTAAAAGAATTTACTCTTGATGAAATCGAGATGATTGCAGAATGTGGTTGTAAAGCAGCACTTGAACAGCTTTTGAACGAGGATAAATTGGTGTTTGAACAAGGATTGTATAAATACAAAGAACCGGAACAAAAGCAGACCTTTGAATTTATTGCAAAACCAAAACTATATAAAAATAAGAAGATTTTATTTAAGGATATGGCTTTGTATTATTTGAATAACAGAGATTTAACCTATTCAACATATAAAGGCTATCGTTATCAGCTCAAATATAACATTCTGCCATATTTTGACGAAAAATATATTGATGAAATAACTTACGAAATGCTTATAGATTTTATGACAGTTATGAAATTAAGATATAAGCCAAAAACGGCGAGCAACGGTGTTACTTTGGTCGGAAGTATTATGAAATATGCGTTTTTTGAAGGTTATATAAAATACAACCCTTACTTCGGTGTTAGAAATTCAATGTGTAAATAAGGAGAGACTATGACAAAATTGGATAAATTATCGCAAGCAGAACAGATGTACATTTATGAGAACCAACCACTCGATTTGATTGGTAAAAAACTTGATCTTTCGCGCAGAACTTTATTCTATTGGAAAAAGGAATATGATTGGGATAAAAAGAGGTTTGAAAAAGGAAGAGAACAGGAATTATTCAATCGTGAATTGTTAAACTTTGCTCAAAAAATTATGGATAAAATCTCAAATGATATTGATAATAACCAACAAACCCCGCAAGCAGAAATGTATTCATTGATGAATATTTTGAAAAATCTGCCACAAGTTAAACAGCAAATAACTGAACCCAAACAAAACCAACCCCCAAAAACGCTATTGCCGGAGCATTTTAGACAGATTGAAAAAGAATTGTTTGGAATTGATTTTTAAAGTCGTTCTATATACCAGTTTGAAAATCTAAAATGATTAAAATTCCAATGTAACTCAAAATAAAAATTAAACTCAAAAGAGTTGTCGTCTTTGAAGTTCCAAGAGTATTTATTTAGTTCCCAATAGTCTTTTTCATATTATTGTAAATACTCAAAATATATCTTTATAAATGTCAACATTTTTATAAAACACTTTACAACAAAGTTTCAAGCAAGAACTTTTGTAAATTGCTGATTACAGGGGATTCCAATGCCCTTTCTTTGGCTTAAATATTTTATGGCAAATCAAGAAATTCCAATTATAATGTCATTGATAAATTTGATTTTACTGAATTCGGTCTTTGCATATATCTGTAAAGAATTTTATTTGCAACATCTTTTGGCATATCTACAAATTCAAGACCTGCTTTATTACCTTCAATTTTTACAACTTTTGCGTTTACGGTAACATTAACATCATCAAATTTAAGTGTTATTGTTGTATTTTTACCTCGTTTTAATTTTTTGTCATTCTTAACACAAGCTCCGGTTGTTGAAATATCAAGTATTTCAAAATTAGAGCTTAAACCTTCGTCAGTTGTTGTGTCAAATCTTTCTGAGATACGTTTTTGAAGTTCGTTATAATTATTTTTATTAAGATTTTCTGTCATTTTTTTGTTTTCATAAAGGTCTTTGCTTTCTTTTTGACCTTTATTTACAAAATTCCATTCACTATGGTAACCGTTAACAAGCATGTGGGGATTGTTATATACCGTTGGTGCTGATGTTTTCATATTAATCGTTCTGTCTAAATCAAGATTAAATGAACCGGTTTTTTGAGTGTATAATTGAATATCAGCAGGATTCACAATTCTTCTGAAATCATTATCTACAACCGCAATTTTATTACTGTTTCTAAATTCGGCATAATT
>Ga0256407_10001282_pt1 | contig 54181 bp, 46 predicted proteins | sample RumenRJG_04DNA_FD_193489 | JGI IMG/M metagenome (GOLD analysis project Ga0256407, IMG submission 193489) | Bovine rumen microbial communities from Lethbridge, Alberta, Canada - RJG_04 | ecosystem: Host-associated > Mammals > Digestive system > Stomach > Rumen | place: Canada: Alberta... | reverse complement strand
TGAAATTATGTAACTTTGCAGCCAGGAAGGCTCCTCATCTGGAAAACACGATTAGAAATCGTGTCCCCCATCTGAGGTTAATATAAAAAGGACAATAGCCTTGACACAGTTCAACTTACACTACCATGTTTACGATATAGTTCTCTGGTTTATCAGAATCCGAATAGTTTTTAGTTTGGTCGAACCAGAATCCCATGGCCATATATCCATCATGGCATTTCATGAGAAGAGCGCAATAATTATATTTTGGCACGATCAAGCCATTGCTGAGCGTCCTTGCTATTTGGTCGCTCTTATCCATTGTGCCACCTTTTACGACGAACAAAGTATCTTTGTCAACCTTGTAATGACTCAAATCAAAGCTTACTTGCTTTTCTAGGAGTCTTCTTACTTCAGCTTCCATTTTCTCCCACATACCAGCATTAAAGTCATGAGGTTGCGGAATCATATTCGTCAGATAGAAAGTTTGATCGTTTGCGTCTCTTGAGTATAATCGGTCTGCTGACGGACATAGATGTCCGTGGTCATATCCGGAACCTCTGAAAGGGTCTGTGGAGAATCGGTATGAATTTGGCAGATTCGGGTCTTGTGGATATTGGTCAGCTGTTGACGTATAGGGCTTTCTTTTGACGATGTCCTGCTGATTATTTGTTGTCATGATATAGCAAGTCCATCTGTTAGCCTTCTTTTTAGTATCCCATTCCACGGCATAGTTAACGTCCTTGTTCGTACCTCCCGGTTCTTTTGCATAGTGTACAATGACGTAATTGTTTCCGTTTTTTAGTTTCGGAAACTCCAGTCGTGTAACTTCAGAAGGTAGATTGTCGGTTACAACATTCCTGTTGATGTTGATTTCGTTGCTACTACCATTACCAATGTTATCAGAATCGTTACTGCATCCTGCGAGAACTGTCAGAACTGCAAGGGCTATGAGGTAAACCTTATTTCTTTTCATACGTATAAAAAATAATAGGATGCAAAAATACAAAGATTTTCGCATCCTACCTTTATTTTTTATGAAAGTTTATCTAAATTACTTAGCGTAGACGATCTTGAAGCTTTTTATTCTGAGCTGAGTTTTACTTCCGGTAGCTGTATTACCATTAGTGATCGTCACCTTAGTGTTGTTGATTCCACTGACGGTATATACAAGCCCGTTGAGGGCGATAGTGCCAGGAGAAGCAGTAGCCTTACCTTCAGCAGTATAGTTTGTACCATTGCTGCTGTCGCATGTGAATACGATGCTTTCAATCTTCTTGGTAGCCTCAAAGGTCAGCGAGTTACCAGGATACATACGGATTGTACCATTGCTTGCACTATAATACTTAGGAACATTGCTTCCGGTACCCTTATCAGCGATAATCTTGGTTCCATCAGCCATAGTCTGTGTGCCCCAATCTTTGTTGTTGTCCAAACCGAAGCTGCTGACAGCGATTTCATCAGGAGCAGTACCCTCACCTTCGACAGAGATCAACTTACTATCTTTTGTCATCTGAGGAGTGTTACCCATGTAGTTTACAAGAGTACCCAATACAACAACCTTCTGACCAACCTTCAACTGGTCGGCAGATTTGAACTTAGCACCCTCGAGATACAAACCGCGGTAGATAGAAAATTGAGTACCGGTAGTCTTGCCATCCTCAGAGATGGTGTAAGTAGCGTTACCATACTGTGTGCTCACCTCAACTTTAGAAACGATACCAGAAACATAAACGTTTTCGATCTTACCCTTACTGTCGAGAGAAGAAGCTTTTACGTATGCTGCAGCAGGGTTGTAAGGCTTAGCCAGAGTACCATCACCTTTCTGTTCCTCGGTAACAGTAGGAGTGTTGGTGGAAGAAGTCTTGCCATTCAGAGAATAGATATGAGAAGCGCCCTTACCTACAGTCTCAGGAGTGTTACCCTTAAAGTTTACGAACTTACCATAGATAACAACCTCGTCACCCTCCTTGAGCTGGTCTGCAGAAGTAAATTTCGCACCACCTAAGTAATAGCTCTGAAAGATGTACAATTCGTTGTTGCCATCATCGGTGATATAATAGTTAGCGTTACCGAATCCGCTGATAGCAGAAGCATAGTCGCTAGCGAAACTCTTCACCTTACCTTTTACGTAGATAGCAGTTTCAGTCTGTACGCCAGCCTCAAGACCTTTGATCAACTTTACTGCGGCAGCAACGTTGTAAGGGTCTGCCTGAGTACCGGTACCGGTAGCAGCAACGGTATCTTCGGTTTTTCCACCATTATCGGTAGGAAGAGTGTAAGGCATAGGAACATCCTCACAACTTACGAATGTCATGGCAGTCATTGCCAATGCAAACATTGAACAAATAAGCTTTTTCATATTTATTGTTTTTTGTTTTTTTTACTTGATGAGTATTATTCTACTGTTACATTCTTAATTTCCCATGTCGCAGCAGCTTCAGCAGTACTGGTGTAAAGGAATCCGATATAGATAGTCTTGCCGACATAAGGTTTTAAGTCGCAAGTCGTTGTCACGAAGTTCCAGTTCTTACCAGTCAACTCCTCAGACACAGTAAGGTCAGTCCAGTTCTTTAAGTCTGTAGATACCTGAACTTTGCAGTCGTTGGCATAAGTGCTGAAGAATTTACCTGCCTGATCGAAAGTCAAGGTAGCACCCTTTGCTTTGCTCAAGTCGATAGCAGGAGAAACCAAACGGCTCTGTGTAGCATAATTCTTTTTGCTGATATTAGCAGAAGCCTTCATTCCATATTGTGCAGAAGCCCATGCCCACACATGGTCAACACCTTCGCTCAATGCAATGTTGTCGATGGAGAATTGTCCCTGGCTTTCACTGAATGATTCAGTGAGGAAAGGTTTCAGACTTGGGCAGATCTCTGTAGAATCAGTTCCGCGGAGCAAGATCTGGAAAGTCTTGTTGAATCGTGTGAAGATACCCGTGATGTCCACGCTACCACTTGGTAACACCTCATTAGCAAACTTAGCATAAGTACTTGTGCGTACCACCAAGTTGGAAGTAGAAATGTTCTGACTAGTCTTTGCATTCTTCAAACCACGGTTAATGCTTTGGTCGCTACCTTTAGGAGCGTATGTATTCTTACCGTTAGCGTCAGAGAAAGCCACATTCTTAATATACATCAGTTTACCGGCATTTTTCTTGAGATAAGTTTCGTCGTTAACCTTGTTCAGGTCGAATTCCTCAGCAAGAGCCTCAGCCTTAGCCTTGTCTGGATTACCCATCAGACGATAGAACTTGTTGAAGCTATAGCGGTCGATATAACCTACCGAACCATTATACAGCAAACCGAGCTGAGCCTGTTTGCCATATCCACCGATGTATAAGTCTTTCAGATTGATGAGAACCTCCTGACCTACAGGGAGAGTAGCGAAGAGTCCACCCTGATTTACGCGAATCAAGATAGCACCCGTCTTATCTTGTAGAGAAATCTCCTTATAGATATTTCCCTTCTTATCGTTACCCGTTACGATACCCTTGATTTGGATATCCTGGTCGATGAGTTTATAGCCATTGTTATCGATAGCATTAGCATACTCGTTGATATTTTTCAAAGAGTCGATGCTGATGATATTGGTTCCTATGATAGAATTGTTACCATATGGTGGAATGCTATCGTCCGGATCAGCATAGTCTGCACCCATACAAGATGCGAAGAGCAGCCCCGTGAGTCCTAATGCGATATATTTAAATTTCTTCATGATTTTCTATTTTAGAATCTATAAGATACCTGGAACATTCCATTGGTACCGAATACATAATACTTCTTGCTGTTCTTAGAGAACTTATAGGTACGGGCCTTGTTGTAATCTCCGGCATCGGTTACGGTATAGTCGCTACGACTCTGTTCATAACCGCCTGATACCATCTTCTGGTTGTTCAGAATATTGGTTATAGAGAAGTTGAAGTTCAACTGATGACCGTTTCTCAGTCTGAAGCTCTTGCCGATGCTTCCGTCTACCATCCAACCACCTTTACCCTTAGCCTGTTCAGGAGCGATATATTCACCGGTATTGATGTCGATGCTCTTTGTAGTCTTCAAAGTGCTTTCGTAGCGCATGCTAGGAGACCAAGAGAGATAGATATCATCATAATAGTTAGCGTTCAAGTCGATATACCAGCCACCGAGATGATAGTCAAGACCCAAGCTGGCAACCTTCAGAGGAGTACCACTCTCGCGCATATTCTTGCTGTAGACAGTCTCTGAAGTGACGTTGGCTTTTGTAGAGATCAAATATGTTGCGGTAGCATTGTTCAGATATTTAGCCTCGCTGATAGTACCTACAGCCTTGAAGTTCAACCATGAAGTAAGTTTAGCGTTCAAACCGGCTTCTAAGCCATAATAAGCCTTGCGGAGGTTGGTAAGACTTACGTAAGTGAAAGAGTTAACATCATCGAAGTAGAAGTTCTGCCACTCCGTACCATTACTCATATAGTTATAGTAACCACCGATGTTAGCATGTAACCATCCGTTCTGGAACTGATAGCTAGCTTCAGCGCTATAGATGTTCTCATTCTTCAAGTTAAGAACGAAGTCGTTGTTCATCTCAGGAGCCGAGAAAGCAGTAGCGGCTGTTGGTGTATGCTTCTCATATCCGATACCCAAAGCCAAGGTATGACCAGGAGCCATAGCGAAAGAAGAACTCAACTTGACACCGCCATCCACGAAGTCAGCCTTTTTGCTCTTGCCGTATGAGTTGTCAGCGAACAAACCATTACGCATGTAACCGTTACGATACATATTAGTATATCCGATCTTGGCAGCAGCAGTATAGTGAGCGATACCGAAGATCTCGCTCCAACTTAACCATCCCTGAGCTTTGCGCTCGTTGAGGCGGTAATCATAACCGAAGGTGTCACCGACACCGACAGATTTAGCATTACCACTTGCGTCAACAGTGTTCAGGTCATACTGAACGAGTGGGTTAGAAAGAGCATACTCACCAACGGCATAAGTGTTGATGTTATGGAACTCACTTGCACCGAGCAGATCGTCTATAGTCTGATAGTGACGAGCTGTGTTGGCAGCAAGGTTGATACCAACATTCAGAGTCTGCTTCTCAGTAAAGTTATGAGTCAAAGCAGAAGACATACTCAGCATCAAGTTATCATTATGCTTAGCCTGTATGTAATAGATAGCATCACCGTCAGTATTTTTGTTGGCATAATACAAACGGTCCCAGTTGATCTGGCGATGCATCTTCATGCTAGTCCAGTAATCGTAAGAGCGTTGCCATTGAGCCTCGTCGGCTGCATTATAGTTTCCCCATACATCATAGTAGCTACTAGGCATATTCTTCCAGTAGTCAGGCTGAGGATTCTCAGCATTGTTATAGTTCAACTTAGTGCTCTTATACATACTATATTTACCAAAGACAGAAGTAGTCAACTTCGTTTTATCGTTGATGTCCCAGTCCCAGGTAAGGATGCCAGAAGGAGCAAAGTCGTTAACGACGCGAGAGTTACGCTTATGTCCGTTCTGATAACCCCAATATGGATTATAGTAATAATCGTTAGCCATCCAGTAAGCCTCATCGGTAGAAGCACCCTGAGTAGAGCGCTCGGTAGGGTTACCCCAAGTTGTGAAACTCAGTGAATGTCCATTGTTCCATATCTTCTGGACGCCAAAGAAATAAGAAAGCGCATTATAGAAAGTACCCTCTACATATCCACGGTTAGCCCAGCGGTAAGTAAGACCAGCAGCTACAGCCCAACCTTTCTCGTTAAAGCCTGAAGCATAGGTATACATACCACGAAGTGTGTAGTTGCGATTAGCACCGGCAAGGGAGATATACTGTCCTGCTTCCATGCTTCCGGCACGAAAATCGTAGTTGTTGCTACCCGCAATATTACCATAAGCGAAGTTGTTTGATTCAAAAGGAAGAGCAAACTCAACGTTTCTGGTGAAACGGTTTAAACCTCCGATGTTAGAGAATCTGAATTGTCCAGATTCCATGTCGTTCATAGAAGCGCCATTGATATAGACCTCATTGTACTTCTGGTTTAATGCACGATAACGGAAACGCATAGGGGAGAAGAGAAAACCCACTTCTGATGCATACGCATTGTTTGTTGAATTTAGGATGGTAACATTCTGAGACATGTTGTCATCCTCACCCAACTGTGCTTCGGTGAAAGTGAAAGCGTTTTCGTCAAGAACTTTAGCTTGATTCTCAGAATTTACATTTTGAGCGAAGACCAAAGGACTGTAACAGAACGCCATCACAGCGATTTTTACCTTTTTCTGCATAGTCTTATATTAATAAATATTATACTTTGGTTGCAAAGTAACGAAATAAATTTTAAAAAAGAAAAGAAATTTGATTAAATTTTCAGTTAAAAGATGGTTTTTTTAAGAATAAATACCGATATTTGCAGAATGATTTTGAGGATAAATAAATAGAAAATATGAAAAAGCAGCTTTTACTGGCCATTCTGCTATTTGTTAGTTTGGCAACTTTTGCCCAGAAAAAGTTTTCATGCTATGCAGTGGGCTTCTACAATCAGGAAAACCTTTTCGACACTTGTCATGACAAAGGGAAAAACGATTATGAGTATCTTCCAGCCAGAGGATGGAATGGTCTCAAGTATTCACACAAACTTCGTAATATGTCGAAGGTACTTGCCGAGATGGGTACCGATGTCCTTCCGAATGTAGGTTGCGCCTTCATTGGTGTGAGCGAGGTGGAAAACGCGCGCGTGATGAGCGACCTTGTAGCTCAACCGGCTTTGGCAAAGCGTGGCATGAAATATGTTCACATCGAAGGTCCAGACCGTCGTGGAGTAGACTGTGCATTAATCTACAATCCACAGTTGTTTAAAGTTACCGATTCAAAACTCCTTCCTTATGTTCAGGAATTGAAGAAAGACAGTGCCTTTTTCACTCGTGGCTTCCTCACAGTAACGGGAAAGTTGGCTGATGATGATGTCACCGTCATTGTATGCCACTGGCCAAGTAGATTCAGTGCAGGATTCTATCGTGAGAGTGCAGCCCGTCAGGTAAAGGCTATCAAGGATTCCATTCTTCATGCTTTCCCTACTCGTAAAGTCTTTATCATGGGAGACCTTAATGATGATCCTACCAATGCCAGTTTGACACAATATCTCAAGTGTAAACCGGAAGTTGATGAAGTGGGCGAGGGCGAGATGTATAACCCATGGTATAATCTGCTGGTGAAGCAAGGCGTAGGTACCTTGACCTATAAGGGAGCATGGAATCTTTTCGATCAGATCGTGATGACTCCAAACCTACTAAACCAAAAAGGCAAGAAAGATTTCTCCACATTAAAGTATTGGAAGAACCAGATCTTCCGTCGTGATTATCTCTTCCAGACCGAGGGAAAATATAAAGGTAGTCCAAAGCGAACAAGTGCCGGCGGAGTATGGCTCGATGGCTATAGCGATCACCTTCCAGTAGTAGTCTATTTGTTGAAGGAAAAGGATTAATACTCTCATGGAGATAGAGACGCATCCTTTTGAACCATGGCTTCCCGCTGATGCTCGATTGCTGATGCTGGGTACTTTTCCTCCAGCCCCCAAGCGGTGGTGTATGGAATGGTACTATCCCAATTTCACGAACGATATGTGGCGTATCTTTGGTATTGTCTTTTGGGGTGATAAACTACATTTTGTAGATACAGCACATAAGACATATCGTCTTGAAGAATTGAAGGAATTTCTTCGAGAGAAGCGTGTCGCGATTTTTGATACAGCATTGCGGATACGTCGCACCAAAGGCAATGCCTCCGACAAAGATTTGGAGATTGTAGAAGAAGCTGACCTGGATGGTATGCTTCGCTCATTGCCGGATTGCAAAGGAATACTTACGGCAGGACAGTTAGCGACGAAGGTGTTTACAGATCATTTTGGTATTGATGCCAAGAGAATGAAGATGGGTTCATATGTAGAGTTTACTTTCGAAGGACGAACCCTCCGCCTTTATCGCATGCCGAGCAGCAGTCGTGCCTATCCCCTAGCAGTAGAGAAGAAAGCAGAATATTATAGAAATATGTTTGACGAGATATTATGAACGTAAAGGAAGACCATATCACAATTATTGGTATCGCCGGAGGTACCGGAAGTGGCAAGACCACAGTAGTAAAGAAGATCGTTGAGGCTTTACCTCCACATTATGTAGCCGTAGTGCCTTTGGATTCGTACTACAATGATACGAGTCATATGACAGAGGAGGAGCGTCATGCCATCAACTTCGACCATCCGGATGCATTCGACTGGAAGTTGTTGCATAAGCAGATCAATGATCTTCGTGAAGGCATAGCCATAGAACAGCCTACGTATAGTTACATCCAGTGTAACCGTCTTCCGGAGACGGTACATGTAGAGCCAAAGCCTGTTATCATCATCGAAGGTATCATGACCTTGTTGAATAAGAAACTGCGTGACCTGATGGACTTAAAGATTTTCGTGGATTGCGATTCTGATGAACGACTGATTCGTAATATTCAGCGTGACACCATAGATCGCGGACGTACTGTGAGCATGGTTGTCGACAGATATCTCAAGGTGTTGAAACCTATGCACGAGCAGTTTATCGAGCCTACCAAACGTTATGCTGACTTGATTATCCCACAGGGAGGTGAGAACGTTACCGGTATTGGAATCTTATGTAAATATATTGAGGGGTTGGTTCCTCAGGAAGAAGTCTAATATCGGAAGTAATATTAGAAAACGTTAGTCCAAAAATATAAGGCCTTGTATCTCATGTCTTTTGACATTGTTGACACAAGGCTTTTTTTTGTCCGAACTGCAAGAGAATTTGAACAGAGTGCTGTTTATGTTATACACGAGTTTATGAGAATTGAGTATTTTGTTCACAATCTTTAAACTTTATCGCGGAACTGTTAAAGAAATAATGTTCCGAATTATGCTTCATCTAGATCGTATAACTGCATTTTCACTCTCGAAAGCCATCGAAAATAATCCTCAAAAGGTTGTGTTTTTGAACGAAGTTAACTGCATCAGCTTACGCAGTTAACTTCGTAAACTTACGCGAATAGGTTTGTAGCCTTACGCAGTTAACTAAGAAATGCTGCAAATTCGGTAATTTCCGAGAATGAAATCAAAGGTGGAAATCTCAACTCACTGAAAATCAGGCAAATACGTTTTGTTCATATTTTTAATACTCATAATCAACTCGTCATTATTTCTGAATTTGCGAATTATGAGCCTCTTTTTGTAGATGAAAATTAAACTATGAAAGGTTATTTAAACATGAGTTCTCTGCAAGCAAGGTGTCTCCAACAAGACGATGGAAAAAAACTTCTTATTATCTTTTTACTATATAACTGTTTAGTTGTCTGTGTCTTTTATCTCAATGGCATCATGTTCCATCTTATTTTGTTTCTCCCACATCTTATGACAGGTATGAATCTTGAAAGCATTGATGCATTCCACGACACCATATACCAGCATACCCCAACCGATGACGAGAAGGGGAAGTGATGCACTGTCCATAGGTTTGATACAGATGTAAATGCCTGTGAGCAAGATGAGGGACGGCATCAGCCAATAGAAGAAACCGATGCGACTGAATTTTAGGGCAGAGGCAAGGTTGAAGAACTGGTTGATAGCACCCAGTATCAGAATTGCTGCCAGTATGTACATCAGACCGGAGATAAAGGAATGTGGCATGAAGGCAAGGACAAGTCCTAATATCAAACTTCCTAATCCTACGACGGGGAAGTTTGGCTTCATTCCGGATATTTGTTTGCCATGAGCATCATAGACGATCGTGTCGGAACGCTGTCGCGATGCTGCATAATATACGATAAGGGAGATGACTCCCGACAGGAAGAATAATATACCAATGGCTATTGTCAGCCACTGTACCATGTCTTCACGATATTTTATGAGTAATGCACCAACGATGATGGCGCAGATTGCTCTAAATAGATGACTTTGTAATATTTTCATACTCTCTTTCTTGTTTTGTGCAAATATAGTAAAAAAACGCAAAACCTTTATCATTAACCCATATTCTTTTGTATTTTTGCACACAAATTGTATTCATTATGACAAGATTATATTTAGTACGTCACGGTGAAACCGTAGACAACGCAGCACAAATCCTACAGGGGCAGACTCCTGGGGAACTTAACGAAAACGGAATACATCAGGCAGAGATTGTCCGTGATCAGATGAAAGATGCCCATATTGATGTTTTCATTTCGAGCGATTTGCATCGTAGTATCCAAACGGCAGAGATCATCGCCGCACCACATCATAAACCTGTAGAGACCACAGCACTGATCCGTGAGCGCGACTGGGGCGATTTCACGGGTAAGTTTATCCCTGACCTGCAAGATGTAAAGGAATGGCCGGAAAATGTGGAGTCGCTAGAGAAGTTGAAATCGAGAGCGCAGAACTTCCTGACATATCTTAAAGTGACTTATCCCGATAAAATTGTCTTGGCAGTGGGACATGGCATTATCAATAAGGCTATTCAGAGTGTGTATTTTCATAAACCTATGAACGAAGTTCAGAAAATGACGAACGCTGAGGTTCGTGTGTTGGATCTCTAAACCTCCTCTTGTGTAGTTAACTGCGTGGACAAACGCAGTTAACCACATCACCCCTTATCCCTTATTTCATGCTAATACTATGACTTTTGTAGTTTGATAATGTGCAAGATTTGCAAAAATATTGCATATTAAGTTTATATTGTAGGCTATATACCATTATTGTGGTATTCGTTATACCATGAAGTATGTAGTATGAATACCATAAAAGGTGTAGTACGAATACCATAGAGAGTGTATTGTGAACACCATGAAACTGCCGTACCTTTGCATTCGTAAACGTAAGTAAAATGATTAAAAGCGGAAAGGTATGAAAAGAAGGTATGTAAGGTTTCATGGAATGTGTGTTATCACTCTCACATTGCTATTCAGTTTGGTTAGTACGTATACCTGGGCTGGTAATGACGTAAGCGAAAACAACAGTACAAGCTCTAATACGTATTATATTGATGCACCTCGTTTTGTTCGACCTCTCATAGAGAAATGGATTACCGAATATAAGAAGGTGGCACCGGAAGCAAATTTCGCCATTGCCAAATCGGCCGTTGCTAAGAAAGGCAGTAAACTGAATGTCTTGCTTTCGGAAAAGCAGAAAACGAATCAAGACGATAGAACCGTATTCTTTGCCAAATATGCGATCTTGCCCATCACTGCCAAAAACTCGGATGCCGAGAAGATCATTGCTAAGAAGGCTGTCAATAAGAAAGGTATCAAGAAAATCTTCTTTGAACAAGATGATGATAGCGATGATACCAGTCAACTAACGGTTTACGTAAGTAATTCTGCGAATTCTATAGCCGTACCTTTCGCTGCTTATTTCGGCGAAAATACCATTAACTATCGTGGAAGACGTATAGCCGGCGATGATGTGTATTTGAATCAAGCCGTAGAAAATGATACGAAGGGCGTTTCTATTAATACGTTGCAAAACATATATGATTTAAGTAATCGGAAGCTCAAAGACGGATTGTCGATTTTGATTAGTGGCAAAGGGAAGGCCGATGCATGGAAGTCGATAGACGATGCCATAAACTATATAGAACAGCATAATGCTTATAATGTGGACATCGAGAAAATAGGACTCGCATACAAAAAGGATGAACATGTTGATGAGTTTATCTCATGGATATTGAAAAATGGTGAGAATTATAACCACGAATACGGTTTCTTAAAGCTAAATGACAATGAGCATAATCAATAATATCAGTAAACCTATAGCTGCATTAGCTTTCACAACTTTGTTGCCTACTTCTGTATGGGCACAGAGTAATATCACGGGTAGGGTAACGGATGCTGTTACAGGAGAACCGCTGATTGGTGCTGTTGTCAGTGTGAAAGGACAGAAAAATACAGGGACAGTGACTAATGCCGAGGGTGAGTTCTCTGTACATTCGGCCAAGAATACTCCGGTATCTATCGTGGTAAGCTATCTGGGATATCGTCCACAGCAGATCGATGTGTATGATGATGAAGACGAAATCTCTGTTGCTTTGCGCGAAGCCGGTGGTTACCTGAAAGAGGTGGTTGTGATAGGTTATGGAACACAGAATAGAACCCAACTTACCGGTGCGGTAAGTACGATAAAAAGCGATGTCTTTACCAATACTACCAGTGCTACACTAGATGGCGCCTTGGATGGACAAGTAGCAGGACTGCATGTTACCGCCTCTAGTGGACAACCTGGTAGTGAGAGTAGCATCCGTATACGTGGTGGTAATTCTGTAAATGCCAGTAACGAGCCTCTTTATGTGATAGACGGTTTTGTCTATTTTAAAGAAACTGCCAATAACGGCACTGGGTTGGGAGCGATAGAAAGCGGACTGAACCCTTTGGCGACAATCAATCCAAATGATATAGAGAGTGTAGAGGTGCTGAAAGATGTGAGTGCTACTGCAATCTATGGTAGTCGTGGTGCCAATGGTGTCATCATCATTACGACAAAGAAAGGTAAGACGGGCCAAAAAAAGGCTGACATCAGCTATGGGTATAGTTTAGGCATAAGCAACGTAAGTCGTAAGTTGGACTTGATGAATGCCTCTCAATGGGCACAATATCAGAAAACCTATTGGGGCAATAAGGGTGGATATACCGATGAACAGATCGCTGCCTTAGGGAAAGGCACAGACTGGCAGGATGCGGTGTTGCGTACTGCACTGCAACAAACTCATGAACTGAGTATTACGGGGGCCACCGAGAAGAGCAGATATGCTTTCTCCGGCAATTATACTGATCAGAATGGTATTATTATAAATTCTGGTTTTCAGCGATACAACTTCCATGTAAATGCTGACTGGGATTTGCAAGAGAATCTGAAATTTGGTATAAGCGTTACTTACGGTCGAAGTAAACAACAGGGACTTACCACAACTGAAGAACAACGATTTAATTCTTCGCCTTTCTCAGCCGGTATCACAAACAGTTTTGTGTATGCTCTTCTTACTCCTCCGGTAGTCAGTATCTATAATGCTGATGGCAGTTATAACTTTAAGAATCCATACGAGTATGCCTATTTTGCGATAGGTGATCATGCTGCGAATGCTGTATATGACCTAAAGGAGAGTATTGCTGAAAATATCAACAACTATTTACTTAGTAATATATGGGCTACTTATCAGTGGGGTGATTTTAAACTGAAAGCTTCGTTGGGATTGAGCGATGAGAAACTCACACAAAATTATTTCTCCGGTGCATTTACTTCACTGGGACTGGCTACTGAAGGTATCGGTGGTGTCGGTAACCGTCAAACCGATATCTGGCAGCAGGAGTACACGATAGACTACCGTAAGTTGATTGCAAATATACATCAGGTAGAGTTGCTGGCAGGATACAGTCGTCAGCAGTCTACATCTACATATAATAGTAGTCGTGCCAATCACTTTACCAACGAGGCGCTTAAGCAGTATAATCTGGGTGATGGTGCAGAAGTTTATAAACCACAGAATGGTATCAGTGAGTCAAAGTTGAATTCGCTCATTGCCCGTGTAAACTATACATTATTTGATCGGTACAATGCCACAGTTACATTCCGCGCCGATCATTCGAGTAGGTTTGCTAAAGACCATCGATGGGGATATTTCCCTTCATTGGGTTTATCGTGGAATCTAGATAAAGAGTCGGTATTCAATGCTATCAAACAGTTGGATTACCTGAAACTCAGAGCTTCGGGTGGATTAGTCGGCAATCAGGAAATTAGTGATTATGCATTTACGACATCGTATACTACAGGTTCGTATGCCGGTTCTTCTAATTACAGTAAGGGGAATGCGGTAAATGATAACTTAAAGTGGGAGACCACTGCCAGCTATAATGTGGGTGTAGACGCCGGATTCTTTGGTGGACGGTTGAACTTGGTAGCTGATGCCTATTATAAGAAGACGAGCGACTTGCTGCTCGATGTGCCAGTAGGCTTTTCGTTGGGTGTATCTTCACAGTTGCAGAATGTGGGTAATGTGGTGAATAAAGGTTTTGAATTGGCTGTAGGCGGGGCGCTGATCAGTAGTAAGAAACTCAGTTGGACAGTGAATGGTAACATCGCTCATAACAAGAACGAGATAAGTAGCACCGGTGGTGCTCAAGATATCATACTTGGATCGCAGAATCAGCAGATTATCCGAGAAGGTGAACCTTTAGGTTCTTTTTATGGACTGGAGTTTGCCGGTATTGTACAAGAAGGCGAGGATGTCAGTTTGTTGCCTACCATTAATGGTATTGTACCACAACCTGGTGATGTGAAATTCGTAGATGTAAACGGCGACCATATGATTAGCGGTACAGACAGAAAAGTATTGGGAAGTATCCAACCAAGTCTAACTTATGGCTTATCCACCCAACTGCAGTATGGGGGTATTGATGTGTCTGTAAATTTTGCAGGCAGCTATGGCAACAAACTCTATAATTCACTGGGACGACGACTGGAGCAGACTGGTGATTCATACAATGTGCTTACCACAGTACTTGACTCGTGGACACCGGAGAATAGAAGCAACGTATTGCCAAAAGCCAGTACATCACGACCATTCTCGTATATCGATAGTAGATATGTGCAAGATGCATCTTATCTGAAACTCAAGAATATCACCATTGGCTATCGTCTCCCTCTGTCCAAACAACAAGGAATAGGAGTGCGTCTTTATGCCACAGCAACCAATCTGTTTACCATTACCCCATACAAAGGATACGATCCGGAAGTTAGCAGTGGAACAGATACAGGGGCATATCCTGCAGCGCGTACCTTTACATTCGGCGTAAACGTGACATTATAAAAACAGATTTAGGATCATTACTTTTTTAAGAACATAATAAATTATAAGGAGATTTTAATCATGAATAAAACTTGGATTTTAACAGCTGTAGCTGCAGCAACATTGCTTTCAGGTGTAACCACATCGTGCAAAAGTAGCGACGATGAATCAGGTGTTAACCATCAAATCACAGACGATAATGTAGTAACTGATGACAATAGTGCGCTTTCGCTTGTAAATGGTGTATATAGTCACTGGCAACCACTCAGTTCTTCGTTTTCGTTTATCATCGAACTGCAATCTAATAAACTGATCTCATTTGAGGGCGAAGAGAGTGAAGCTGGACCTGTGAATAGTAGGTTTGAGGCCCAGGGAAATACTTGGTATCAGATTAAGATATTCAATCATCTGTTGTTGGGCATTGTACAAGATAATGATGCTATCGCTCAAATTACAAAGGCATATCAAAGTGGTGTCGTCACCAAGGCGGGCTATCAGGCTGCTGTGGGAAAGGCTAAATTCTTGCGTGCTTTGGCTTATCTGAAATTGGTGCAATTATGGGGCGAGGTTCCTGTATTTACCGAAGAGGGAGGAAGTACTACCGAGCGTAAACCTATCGATGAGGTCTTTAATCAGATCGTTGCAGACTTTACTGCTGCAGAGAGCCTCTTGAAAAATTATGATGGCGATCCACGTGTGCCATCTGTTCAGGCTGCCCAAGCATTGCTGGCACGTACCTATCTAGTATGGGGAGACAACCCATTAAGTGAGTCTCAGGTAGCAGCTATTGCCAATAGTCAAACCGATCCTCAGTTTACGACTACTCCTAGTCGACTGGAAAAGGCCGTGGAATATGCTGATAAGGTAATAAACAGTGGATTGTTGGCACTTGACCCAGATTATAGTAAATTATGGGGTAGAGAATATGAGAGTAATAAGCGCCATACCAACGAACATCTGTTTACCATCGCTCACGATGGCGATAAAGTAGATGCACAGGGTAATCATCAAACCCATTGCTCGTGGACATTCCCATTCCAGAACGGACAGAACGGTCAAGGCTACAGTCAGAACCATACCGAGGTGGCTGATGATAATCTATACGATGACTGGAAAGCAGAGCAACCTAAAGATAAGCGACTCGCTAAGACATACTTTACCAAACTCATGAACCCTGCTGATGGTAAGACCTATACCTACTATTCACCGGTATATACACCAATAAATGGTAAGGGTGTAGACCAAAGCTACGATAATTCTGAAAATTTGGAAATTACCCACAACTCTGTAGACCGTATCGAAATTCGATATGCCGAAGTATTGCTTACGAAAGCTGAGGCTTTGGTACAGTTGGGTAGAAATAAAGAAGCTGCCGCACCATTTAATCAGTTGCGCCAGCGTGCAGGTATAGCAACAGTAGATGCACCAACTTTTGATCAGATTAAGCGCGAATGGGATTATGAGTTCACTTACGAACAGTTCTCACTGCTTAACTCATATCGTTGGAAAAACCTGATATCTTCTGTACAACAGGTAAAGAACTATAAGCATTTTGCTGATGATTGGGAGAGTAAGGAAAAATATACTGCCAATGAGGAAGCCTTCTTTACCAAGGTGCATAATCATTTGGTTGCTAAATATAAGAATGTAAAGGGACGCAACTATCGTCAGCCTATCCCTACAGGATTGACAGGTGAGGATCTGCATATCAAACAGAATCCCGGTTATTAGAACTAAAGTATTAATCATTAATGATGATAGTAATGAATAGAAAAATTAGTAAGTTTATCTTCTCATTCTTCGCTGTGGTGTCAACTTTATCGTTGACATCCTGCAATAGCAATGATGATGTTTCTCTGAATACTTTGTTGTCCGATTCGGGTATCACGATTAATGGTGATGAGGATTGTTGTTCAGCAGAAGAGGCTCTGCAGATATATAATTTCCTGAAGACAGTGAAGAATATACCGGAACTCACTCGTGAAGTGGATGGGAAATATAGAGTATTGGCATATAGTAAGACCGGTAAATTTCATGTAGGATATAATGATATCTATTTTGTAGCGACTAAGAAAATATCAGGTAATTATGTGAAGGATTTCGATATCACCAATCTTGCTCCACTTATGCAAATGTATTCGAAGCATATGGCTCATAGCACGTCTACTGCTCAGCAAGTAAGTGCTTTCAATAAGGCATATGTCGCTGTTAAGCATGGTTGGATATCGTATGTTATGGCTAGCTCCGACATGGGAGATTGGTCGCTCTCTTATGATATCAGAGTGCTCCGTGCCAAAGATAGCATTGACCATAGAAAAGTTATTGTGGACCCTCTTCCTGATGGACAAAAATGGCTTAGATCATTTAATGTTGGCAAAGAAACTTATCACATCTCTTTGGTAAATCCTGATGAATGGAAGACCGGAACAAATACGATAAAGGCTTATATCACCCGTAAAAGTGATGTCATCACAACACCTTGGACCCCTGCTGATAAGCAGTTTGTCGTGGAGTTTACACCGACCATGCCTGATATGGGAGACCATTCTTCGCCGGGGAATACTCCACTCACACTTCAAGCTGACCAGTCGTATCAAGGTAACATAAATCTTACCATGACAGGATTGTGGCGTATCCACCTTACGATAAAAGATGCCGATGGCAATGTCGTGGCTGGTGGAGATAATTTGAGTAATGGATATAGTTCACTCTATTTCGACGTAACAATTTAATCATTTATGCTTGCAACTTTACTACTTTCAACTTTATTATCCGTTAGCGCAGATACAACCGACCACTCTCGTCAGATAGACGAGGTGGTGGTTGTATCATCTCGTACAGAGGGTAGAAAACGTTCTGTAAAGGGTGCTCTTGCCAGTATAGAAGAACACTTAGCTCAATTAAGTAAGGTGCATCTAGTAAGACGAGGTTCATATGCCAGTGAGGCTATTGTGAATAATATGTCTACCGAGCGCTTGTCTACAACGATCGATGGTATGAAGATTTTCTATGCTTGTACCGATAAGATGGATCCTGTGACATCGTATGTGGAAAGTGGTAATCTGCAGAGCATTAGTCTGAATAGTGGATTGGATGGAAATCCACAGTCTACCGGTAATATTGGTGGTAGTATCGATTTGAAGTTACGCAAAGTGGGATTCAACAATAAACCGTTTGCTGTTAACTTTTCCTCTGGTATCGAATCCAATGGACTGTTGCAGGTATATGGTGCCGATGCTTCACTTTCTACCCATCGATTCTATACCAATTTCGGCACATTCTTTCGTAAAGCCGGTTGCTATCGTGCCGGTGATAATCAAGAGATTCCTTTCTCTCAATTTCAGAAGGTTAACGGATTCGCTAATCTGGGATATCGACTTAGTGAGCGTAATATACTTGAGAGTACGCTGATCTATGATCTGGCTACGCATGTGGGATATCCAGCCCTTACCATGGATGTCGCTAAGGCCGAAGGATTTATCTCGTCGATATCTTATCGGCATGAATTCGATCATACTCTATTGTCATCGATAGAGACGAAATTGTATTATAACCATATCATTCATGAGATGGACGATACCCATCGCCCTAATGTACAAATCCACATGGATATGCCGGGGAGAAGTACTACTGCCGGACTATATAGTATTGTATATCTGCGTAATGCGCGTCATGATGCATCGTTCAACTATGATCTGTTTTTCAATCGTAGATTTGCCGATATGACAATGTATCCCGGTGAGGCCAAACCTATGTATATGGTGACATGGCCCGATGTGCATACGTGGAATACAGGAATAGCATTCAGAGATGTTGTCTCTTTGAGTAGTACTCAATATCTGAATATTTCCACCAAATGGGCTTATCAGGCGCAACGAATCAATAATCAAGAGGGCTTTGATGCACTTCAAGTGTTCTTCCCTGCCATGAAAAAGCTCAATACACAGATCGTGGGCCGTATTGCTGCAAGTTATGCTTGGCGTCCTGACTCTTGGAATCTGAGTATCGGTGCAGGATGGGGGAGTAGAGCACCTACAGTAACCGAGGCATATGGCTATTATCTCAATAATACGTTTGATAAGTATGATTATATTGGTAATCCATTGCTGAAGAATGAATCGGCTATAGAACTGAATGCTGCTGTGAACTTTGTTCCAAAGAAATTCTATCGAGGTTGGGGTGGTAGTATAGGTTTGGAAGCCAACTCTTTCTTCTTTCGTAATTACATCGTCGGACAGTTTGAGCGTAGACTGTCTGTTATGACGGTAGGAGCCGAGGGCGTAAAGGTATATGCCAACATTCATGATGCGCGCATCGTAAACGCCTCACTTCATGCAAGTGTGGCGTTGCCGAAGTTGGGCGAAACGCTGGTAAGATGGAATGGACAGTTGAGTTATGCTCTGGGCACTGATAATAAGGGCGACTATCTCCCCTTTATAGCTCCATGGGGTGTAACAACAGCTGTTGATGTAAGCATAAAGAACTTTAGTGCACAATTACAGTTCAAAGGAGATTCCCGACAGAAACACTATGCGACAAAATATGGTGAGACTCTTACTCAAGGTTATGGTATCGTAAACCTGAATGCTCAGTATCACTTTGTCCTGCGAAAAGTTGCGTTTACACTACGAGCAGGTGTGGAAAATTTGCTGGATAAATATTATTCTACTTATTCTGATTGGAACAAACTACCACAAAAGGGAAGAAACATATATGTGAATTTGTCGGTGGGTTTGTAAAAAAATACCACGATTATAGTATTGTGGGTATGTTTATTTGTAGGTACCTTTGCAGGTGTAAATCTACAGATATAGAAAGATGATAGATCATAAAGAGAGAATTACTGCACAGAAGAAACAATTGATATGGTGGATAGGGGCTTTGGTTATAGGCACTTTATTGGGAATATTCGGCGTAACATGGATCAACGAGCTGATGAACTTTATAGCTACGGTATATACCCGATTGTTCCAATTGTTGGCAGTACCAACTATCGTTTTGGCCATTATATCAACATTGGCCAACTTCGGTCAACAGAAAGATACAGGACGAATCTTTAAGTGTGCCATAAAATACACGCTGCTTACTACATTTATGGCAGCATTGGTAGGCTTAATCCTTTACAATATCATTCAACCGGGTAATCTGCCGGAGGAGATGATCAGTCGTAGTGCTGCCGATATACCGGAAACGTTGGGTGGCGAAAGCTATTACCAGCATATATTGCAGGTGGTACCGGATAATATAGTGAAACCATTTATCGAAGGTAATGTGTTGTCTCTTTTGCTGTTGGCATTTGCTTTAGGATATGCACTCGTAAAACTGCCCGATGGTGACGAAAAGTCTGTATTGCTCAAAGGATTACAAGGATTACAGAATATCCTCTTCATCTTGATAGGGCTACTTATCAAGGTGTTGCCGTTGGGTATCTTGGCTTTTGCGGCCCAACTGTCAGCTCAAGTATCGGCAGGAGTAGCAGCGGAATCTTTGGGAAAATATATCACGGTGATATTGGGTGGCAATATGATACAGTTCTTTATTGTATTACCCCTGTTTCTGTTAGCTCGTGGAATTAATCCTGTGCGCCACCTGAGTAGGATGATGCCTGCTGTGCTCATGGCCTTATTTACGAAGAGTTCAGCAGCCACACTACCTGTAACGATGGATACCGCCGAAAATCGTGCAGGAATATCGCATAAGGTATCTCGATTTGTGCTACCAATTTGTACTACTATTAATATGAATGGGTGTGCAGCATTCATTCTGGTCACATCACTTTTTGTGATGCAAAATGGTGGCGTTTCCCTTGATGGAGTACAAATGCTGTTATGGCTCTTTATCTCTGTATTTGCAGCTGTTGGCAATGCAGGTGTTCCTATGGGGTGCTATTTTCTTACACTTTCGCTGATGGTGGGGCAGGGAGCCCCTGTAGGTATCATGGGTATTATCTTACCTGTTTATACCATTATCGACATGATAGAAACTGCCGAAAATGTATGGTCGGACAGTTGTGTCTGTGCCATGACCGATAAAGATTGCAAATAAAAAAAGAACACACAAAAACGATAATATATATTTATGAAAGAAAATGAAATTTGTGAGAACGATCCTGCCTGTTGTTGTGGATCGAGTGATAAATTAAGTAAAAACACCCGTGCCATTCATGTACCTTATCGCAAGCGTGATGCCTATGATGCATTGAGTGTACCTGTTTATAATTCAGTAGCATTTGAATTTGATAATGCTCAGGCTATGACAGAGGCTTTTACCGGTAAATCAGGTATGCCCGACTATTCACGCACAGCCAATCCTACTGTAACGAATCTAGAAGATAGGGTACAAGCACTTACCGGTGCTGACAATGTGATAGCCTTCAATAGTGGTATGGCAGCTATTAGTAATGCTCTGCTGGCACTTACTGCTGCTGGTACGAATGTGGTAACATCGCACCATCTGTTTGGTAATACGTACTCGCTGCTTACAGGTTCGCTGAAGCGTTTTGGTGTAGAAACCCGATGTGTGGATCTTACAGATTTAGATGCTGTGGCTGCTGCTATTGATGAACATACGGCTTGTGTGTATTTTGAGATTATTACGAATCCACAGATGGAGGTGGCCGATATAAAGGCACTTTCTACTATGGCACATCATCATGGTACAGTATTGGTGGCCGATACAACTACTATTCCATTTACACAGTTCTCCTGCAAGAGTTTAGGCGTGGATGTAGAAGTGTTATCGAGCACTAAGTATATCAGCGGTGGTGCTACTTCGTTGGGTGGATTGGTAATCGATTATGGTTCAGCCAAAGGTTTTGCTAATCGCATAAAGAACGAACAACTCTTTAATTTTGGGGCTTACATGACTCCGCAGGTTGCTTTTTTGCAGACTATTGGTTTGGAGACGCTGGCTGCACGTTATCGGGTACAGTCGGATAATGCGTTGCAGTTAGCTACGAAGCTGTCTAGCGTAAAGAAGATTCAGCGTGTAAATTATGTAGGTTTGCCAGATAATCCTTATTATGCATTGGCTCAAAAGCAGTTTGGTCCTACTGCAGGTGCTATGATTTGTATCGATTTAGTAGACCAAGATGCATGTTTCCGCTTTATCGACCGATTAAAGCTTATCCATCGTGCTACCAATCTCTTTGATAATCGTTCGCTTGCCATTCATCCATATAGTACTATTTTTGGTAATTTTACAGCCGAAGAAAAGCGACAGATGGATGTGCTCGATACTACCGTAAGATTAAGTATTGGTTTGGAAGATGTAAACGATTTGTATGCTGATATCATTCAGGCATTGGCATAGTAATTCATTAGACGATAAACATGAAATATGATTTTGATACGCTGATCAGTCGCAAAGGTTCGGGTGATTTAATGCACGAGGCTTTATTGCCACGATGGCATCGTGATGACCTCTTGCCTATGTGGGTGGCCGATATGAACTTTCCGGTTTGTGATGCTATTCTCGATGCCCTGAAGCAACGATTGGAACATCCGATATTAGGTTATACCGTTGAGCCCAAAGATTACTTTCCTGTTATACATGATTGGGTGCTCAGTCACCATCAGTGGGAGATTCGTCGCTCTTGGCTTAAGTTTATTCCAGGTATTGTAAAGGGAATCGGTATTGTGTGTAATCTTTTTCTAAAGTCTGATGAGAAGGTTATCGTTATGCCTCCCGTATATCATCCTTTCTTCCTTACTCCTCAGGGAAATAAGCGAGAAGTGGTTTGGAATCCGTTGAAACGGAAAGATGACGGCTATTACGAGATAGATTTTGATGGCTTGCAACAGGTATACGATGAAAAATGTAAATTACTTATACTCTGTAATCCACATAATCCCGGTGGTATTTGTTGGGATAAGGAAACACTTGTGCGATTAGCAGAATTCTGTTATGAACACCATATATTGGTAGTGAGCGATGAGATACATGCAGATTTGGCAATCTTCGGTCATAAGCATATTCCTTTTGCTTCTGTCAGTGATAAGGCTGCGCAGATAAGCATTACTTTTCAGGCTCCTACCAAGACCTTTAATATTGCCGGTATCATATCGAGTTATGCTATTGTACCTAATCCTGAGATCAGAAAGGTGTTCTATACTTGGCTACATGTTAATGAACTTGATGAGGCTCATATCTTTGCCCATATCGCTACTATAGCGGCCTTCCGTAAGGGCGAAGACTGGCGACAGCAGATGTTGACATATATAGAGGATAATGTGAGATATGTAGAGGATTATTGTCGGAAACATATTCCTCAGATTCGTCCATTGCGTCCACAGGCTTCTTTCTTGGTATGGCTTAATTGTCGCGATCTGAAACTGAACCACGAGGAACTGCTCGATCTCTTTATTGATAAAGCCCATCTGGCTCTGAATGATGGCGAAATGTTTGGATCAGGTGGAGAGGGGTTTATGCGTCTTAACGTGGGATGCCCCCGACAAATGTTGGCGCAAGCATTGTCTCAGTTAGAACAGGCTGTTAATAACATATAGTAGTGTGATATTTTGCTAATATCAGATTGGGTATAAAAAAAAGTGAGCGTGTCTCACGACAAACCCACTCCACATGCGAATTTTAATTAACTCTTAAAATAACTCTCTGATTAGTCGTCTCGTAAGATTTTATATAACTCTCTAATTTGTTGTCTATTATATTGAATTTGTTTCTATCTCACAATTCTTGATATCTTATCGATGTCCTCCGAAACTACCCGAACTCCTGTTTGGTGTGGAAGTCCTCGTGGAATTACCGGAACCTCTGGAACCAAAAGTGCCTGGAGCTGTAGGGTGACTGTTACCAAAGCTATTCGATCTAGAACCGAATGTATTGTTTGGACGAGTAGATTCAAAAGTTCGAGGAGAATAACTGCCGAAACTTCTGTTCTCTCCAAAACTGTCTCCATTCCTTACGGTAGTCCGTGTGGAACTCTCTCTCATCGTATTGTTGGAACGGTTCTCTAGATTACCGAAAGAACGTCCGCGTCCATATATTCCGTTGTTGAAGTTATCACGCATTCCGTTGTATCTTCCGTTTCCTCTGTATCCGTAGGTTCTGTCTTTATACCAACTTCTTCCGCTATTGTTTCTCCAACTATGTCTGCCTCGATATACGGTATAGAAGTGAGGACGGCCAAAGTAGTAATAGTTGCGATGCGGATATCTTGCATAGATCCTGAAATGCCAGTAATCTCCATCCCAATATATAGGGCGATAGAAATACAAGCATTCGAGATAGTTACGATATTGCCAGTCGTACAATATGTATTGTAGGTCGATATTGCGTTGCTGCCAGTAGTTACCGTAAATGTCGCTATAATTGTTGATACCCATCAGATAGTCGAGGTTAATCTCATAGGCGGCCTCGTATTGGTCTTCTGTAAGATTCAACTCATACGCCATCTTATCCGTCAAGAAGAGCGCTTGCTCGCGAGCCTGCTCATAACTCATGGCGCTTGCTGATACTGTTATGGTGAACAGTGCTATAAGGGCTAAAATCAACTTTTTCATAAGCGTATTCATTATTATTTGCAAAGGTAGTCTTTTAAGTTTATCCGTGGGGGGGGATTTTCCCTAAAGTAGAGGGGGAAAATCCCTATAGTTTAAAATAAATGGTCTGTAATAGCGTTATCATACCATAATAAAAGTGAAACCATGAGATTGCAAACGATCATATATATTATCATGTCTGTGATGTCTCTGCCATCGTATGCGCAATACACAGGACAGACGAATGTGGATGGAGAGAAGCATCATAATCTTACACAAAATTTGGTATATTGTGTTGAAACACAGGGGTCTTTCTCTAGTGGGAAAACTCCGTTGTGGTTGAATGCCAATAAGTATGGGTTAAGTTCCTTGAGAAAGAATAACGGGTATCTTCGCGGAAGTATCTGTCGCCCTTTATCTAAGGATTCCGATCGCCATTGGGGGATAGGATATGGTATAGACTTGGTAGCTCCATTGAATTATACCAGTAAGTTTGTGGTACAGCAGGCGTATGGAGAAATGAGATGGCATCATGGCGTGCTCACCATAGGTAGCAAAGAATATCCGATGGAATTAAAGAATAACTCGTTGAGTAGTGGCTCCCAGACGTTGGGAATCAATGCCCGTCCGATACCACAAGTGCGTATCGCATTGCCCGAATACTGGACATTGCCCATCGGAGGACGCTGGTTGCATATGAAGGGACATATAGCCTATGGATGGCAGACCGATGAACGCTGGCAACATGATTTTACATCTTGTAATCATAAGTATGCTGATGATGTGAAGTTTCATAGTAAGGCCGGTTATCTGAAGATAGGAAATAAAGAGAAGATCAAACATTGGAGCTTAGAGTTAGGTCTGGAGATGGCCACCCTTTATGGAGGAACAGCTTATGGAGAACCAGACGCATCGGGTAACGTAAGAATATGGCAAGGCGAAACAGGGCTGAAGGGAATGTGGCATTCTTTTATACCTGGTGGTGGTGATCAAGGAGAAGGACTCTATGAGAATATGGCAGGTGATGACTTAGGCAGTTGGGTGGCACGTTTGAACTATGATACGGATAAGTGGGCAGCTCATTTATATATAGATCATTTCTTTGAAGATCAGTCGATGATGTTCCTCTTCGATTATGACGGTTATGGAACGGGAGAGAATTGGAATAAGCGTGAAAAGCTCCGTTTACTTCATTATCCCATGAAAGATATGCTGTTAGGGACAGAAATCAATCTCAAACAAGGTAGATGGCTTCGTGATATTGTCTTTGAATATATATATACAAGATATCAAAGTGGTCCTGTATATCATGACAGAACGGAGACAATAAGCGATCATGTGGCTGGAAAGGATAACTATTATAACCATTATATATATCCGGGATGGCAACATTGGGGACAAGTGATGGGTAATCCGTTGTATCGTTCTCCGCTGTATAATACGGATGGTATGCTGATGGTAGAGAACAATCGCTTCTGGGGATTCCATCTAGGATTGTCGGGGCATCCTGTGCAGCCGTTTGATTATAGAATATTGGCCACATGGCAGGAAGGATTCGGTACTTATGACTATGCTTTTGACAAGATACGTCATAATGCCAGCGTTATGTTTGAAGGTGTATTCCATCTGCATCGAAATTGGGATGTAAAGGGTGCTTATGCTATGGACTTTGGAAGTATATTAGGTCGGAATACAGGATTTCAGATAACAGTTACAAAAATAGGAGTACTAGGTTTATGAAAAAGATATTTGTTCTATTCGTGGTTTTGATGTTTTCCCTCAATTCTTGTGAATTAGAATATATAGACAATGGAGAACTCGACGGAAACTGGAATATGGTTTCTATCGAGACGTTGGCAACGGAAAAGCAAGATGATGTATCCGGTTTAAGACGTTTTTGGGCTATACAGGCAAAACTCCTTCAGTTGTCTGGTGGAGGAGATTCTTACTATTTTAGATTCAAGCATCAGGGAGATAGTTTGTGGATAAGTGAACCGTATAAGTATATGGAACATCAGACGGGTGGTGACTCTCTGTTGACAAAAGTTCCGGTAGATTTTGCCAATTATGGGATATTCCATCTCGAAGAGCATTATAAGGTAGAGAAACTGTCAGGGGGAAAGATGATATTGAAGTCAGATAGTATCCGCCTGTATTTCCGAAGATTCTAATTAGAAGATTTTACCGAAAAGGATTTTAAAGATTGTCTTTATGATGATAGAAGCATCGGTAAGCAAAGATCTTTTCTGGATATAAAATAGATCCATTCTCAATCTCCGAAGCATTTTATCCATGTTGTCGGTATAACCATTATATAATGTGGCAAAAGAGGTAAGACCCGGTTTCACTTGTAGGATCAACCGATATCTAGGGTCTCTCTTCATGATCTTGTCAATATAATACTTACGTTCCGGTCTTGGACCAACAAACGACATGTTGCCGATGAAGACATTCCACAGTTGAGGAAGTTCGTCTAGATGATGATTTCTAAGAAAGCGTCCCACCTTGGTAAGTCTTTTGTCGCCATGGAGTTTGGCAAGCATAGGACCGTCCTTTTCTGCATCCTTTCTCATACTTCTGAACTTATAGATATAGAATGGGCGCCCATGTTTCCCTATACGCTCCTGTTTGAATATAGAAGGTTTGCCGTCTTCGCATCGAATAGCGAGAAAGCATAATAGCATGACGGGAGAAGAGATAATGAGAGCTAAACAAGCAAAGAGGATTTCAAAACATCTTTTTATAATGACGCTAGTTTGCGAAAGTCTACTACCTATTATATCTGCGTTCCCGTGGATACTATATCGTTCTATATATTTTGTTTCAATATTCTTCATGAGCACCTTATTATAAACGTAAGTGACGGCTCTTTTATTGTCTGTCTCTTAAAAAAAACAGATAGAGATATTTCCTAATCTTGTTCGGTACCAATCTGACGAAGACTCTGATACTCAGATTTCTGATATATTGTCGGATGTTGATAAATCCACTCCGGAATGCATAGGTTTGCAATCTAATGTCAGACTGGATATATCTTATACCGCCACGGCGTTCGAAGGTGTCGTTGGATTGTCTGAAATATACTAATGGCTCTTGGATATTATAAAAGATGTAGCCTTTGTTAATCATTCTAATCCATAGATAGTAGTCTTCGAGAAGGTAGAAGGGTTTGTAGTTACCTGCTTCCAGAACTTTAGACTTCCTAAACATGCATGCCGGATGGTTGACAGGATTCCTCGATATGGCATATCGTTTGATGTCATGATCGAATTCCGGAACCATCTTGATGTTCTCGATATGAAAGATATCTTTCGAGAAGGTAGACATCCATGAACTAACGACAGTAATCTCAGGATGCGACAGAAGAATGTCGAGTTCCTTTTCGAATCTTTTGGGATAGCAGATGTCGTCGGCATCCATTCGGGCCACCAGTTCGTGCGAACAATGTTGCAGACCATGTTGAAGGGCATATCCTAATCCCATATTTTCTTCGTACGAAACAATCTTAAGAGTATGGAATTTCTCAGAGAACCTGTTGATGACATCATATAAACCATCGTTCAGTTTCCCATCTTCCACCAGTATAATCTCGTCGGCTTTTACAGTCTGATGGATGAGGCTCTCCAAACATTCAGATAAATGTGTGGGAGTCTCTTTGAAGTATACAGATATAAGAACAGAGAATTTCATTGTGTAAAATGTTTAGCGTATTATCGGGTAATCCAATCCTTGCAAACGGGAGAATGATAGTCTTTTACATTGTTCCATCTTTTAGGTGCGATAACAACTTTATCCTTGTTCTTGTTCAACCAAGCTCCCCACCACGAAAAAGAAGAGTTGGCGATAATATGATGTTTACATTCAGACATGAGATGCATATCATTATAGCTATCGCCATTCTTGTTCCAGTCTACTAAGACAGAATGCTTATTGAGTAATGGAACGATTTCCTGTTTGCACCATTCCATATCGTCAGAGAATATACAATATAAGTCAGGGTGTACCATTTCCTCAATTGTCAGGATAGCCTGTTTATAATAATCGATGTTGCAGATATCCCTGTACATGTTACTTTTCAGATAGTCTCCTCGTCGGATATGGATAGAAACCGAGTTGCAAGTTTGAATCGTTTTGCTGAGTTCCAAATTCCTTTTATTGTGATAGGCAGGAAAAGTAAACGCCTTCATGATTTCATCCTTGATGCCATTGAAATACTCTTCATGTTGCCAATATCCATCATAATACTTACTTTGTTCAATCTCCGTGATGTCAGACAATAAAGTCATAGACAAATCCTCAATGATTGTATCTTTCCTTTTGGGTAGCAATCTAACTCCTATTCTCCAACAATTATAATTAGGGTAAGGGTAGGCAAGAGGTAAAATCTCCGACCATGAAGCTGTAGAAAGGTTGGTGTGGAAGACAGAAGGAATCTCATACCCATGATGCTTATGATAATTCCTAGCACATCTCAAGTCGAGAAGCACCCTTTCCTCAGGATGTTTCTTTTTCAGAGCAAGAGCAAATGCAAACTGGAACATTTGATTGCCTAATCCACCTAATATCTTAACGATTTTCATACGAGTCGTTTAATGATTTCCTTGAAATATTGTATCAATTGGTATGCCAGTAATTCGTATCTGAACAAATTATTGTATTTAGCATTTAGAATTTCACAATCCTGTTTGATCATTGCTTTCCGGTCGATATTCATAGATATCTGGTCTGCATGCCCATGTTGTGAGATGATATGGATATGTCGGTCATAATAGATATTCTGACCATTCAGCAGATGATAATACCAGTCAACGTCAACGAGCCAATGTAATCTCGTATCGAACATCTTCATCTTCTCGTGTTCGAATGCAATGGCAGAACATGGTCCTATGGTATTGCAGACAAAGAGAAGACGAGGATGTGATGCGAAGAAGTTCGTCAGTTTGTTAACGTATCGTCTCCTTACGCCTTTAGTATCCTGTACGATTACTCGAGAGATAATGATCGAATAACCTTTTCTGAAGTCAGACAGAAGTTCCTCCAGATATTTTTCACCCATCATCTTCTCATCATGATGAAGAAGGATGACATATTTCCCATCAGCAAGTTCCAACCCCTTATTCCAATTCCTTACGGCTCCGAGAGAAGGTTTGTTCGCATGATATCTGATTCTCTGGTCGCTGATGGAGTCAACATAATCTCGTATATCATCATTCGTAGAGTCATCAGTAATGATGATGTTGAAGTCCTGTACACTCTGACAACGAACGGAGTCTATTGCTTCCTTTGTCAGGAGCAAGTTATTATAGGTCGGTATGATGATACAGAAGTTATTCATTTCTTAATATATTTGCCGGCTTGTGTTACAATATATCCATGATAGTTGATCAGTCCCAGACTCAATAACAGAATAGATAACGAGATACAGTTGTCGAGACTACCGCCCCAAAATAAGTCGAGCGATAACCCAAGGAACAGTCCCAATTCTATAGAATACTCCTTATAGGTAGAATAATAGGTAAGTGTCTTGTATATCGCATAGAGGAACAAGAGCATCACCGGAATTCCGAAGCATAAAGCGATGAGCAATATCGTAGATTCCGTTACTCCGGCCATTGCCAAATTGTGGAAGGTGAATATCGTGTTATCCTTTAAGGTTTGGAAGAAGAAACCAATCCCTGTCAACGGACTCTGTAGGATCAAACCGACGGTTCTTTCCCAAAGCGCCCATCTTAACTCGTTACTCTGACTGATATCTACTGTGAGTGCCGTCATAATGACGACAGCGATGACCAACAGAAAATAGAGCGATTTCAATAGTCTTGGATGTTTGAAGAACTGATATTTGTAAAGCAGGAATACAGCCAATAATATGATGTAATATCTAAACGAACCCGCAAGGAGCAGATTGATCAACATACTAGCCATAATGAATCTCTTGATCCATTTGTTTTTGATGTCCTCGTGTAAAAAACAGCATATTGCCAAGAATGATATACTTCCGGAATAGAGAGTGTTGCTTTTTACACCAGGGAATCTCGGTAAGAACTCTCCCGGGCGTACGGGTGGAAATGCAGTCCAAGGTAGTGAGAACCCCATCGCCAATAATATGTTGGAAAGGATATCTGCGATAAAGATGAGATAGACAACAGCCTTGATGATGGAGATCAGCTCAGTCTTATGTTGGGTACCCATAAAGAAGAATGCAAAAAAGTAGAATTGTCCCCACATCATGATCGATTTACTTGTCGTATCCCGGAATATCACGTTGGCAATACCGATAAGGAGAGAAATGCCCAAGAATAATGAAAATACAGGTATTGTTCTTATCTGATAGATAAAGGTATCCACAGAGAACAGAAGTATGGCAGCCAGAGCGAGCAGAGGTAGCGTATAGGGCGTATATCCCGCAAACTGGAACAGAATGAGGGATATTGCGAAGATATAATATTTTATACTATTACTGATGATCATAAGTCTTCAATATCGTTTTTATATATATCCATATCATGAGAGTTTTGGCAACATACGAGATGAATACTGCCAAGGCCGGCGCTGAGGCTCCATACCCCATCTGAAGTAAATAATATGTAGACAGAATCAAGACGATAGCCCATATCAAATTCAATAAGAAACTGGTCCATATCTTGTCTTTACTATATACAGACATCTCGATGACATTGGAGACGGAAGAGAATACCGTGGAAAATCCTAGTAGAATAAGAGGTGTGGTATCTTCAAATCCGTTGCCATAAAAGTTCATGATCATGTTACTAGCAAGAAGCGTGAAGATGGCAAAGAGAAGAGATATACAAGATATGCCGATAATATTGGCAAGTAGGGTGTTCTTGAACTCCTTGTTGCTGGTAATGCTGGCGAGTATAGGTAACACAATCTGACTGATGGCTCCAGGGATGAAAAGTAAGATAACTTTCCATTGGTCAGCAGCTTCAAAGATGGCAAGTTCTCCGAATCCATTGCTCCTCACGAGTAGAGTACGTATGATGAAGAATGCCGGCGTCACCATGATGGCCGAAAGCGTTGCGGGAATGCTGTACGTATATAACAATTTCCAATCTTCTTTTCGGATGCGTCCCTTTTTGATGTCGATATGATTCTTTGCGAAAGATCTCCTGACGGATAAGAAGTTCAGTCCATAGAGTAGTGTGATACCTAAACCGAATCCTATAATGGCACCGGATAGGTGAAAATAATAAGCACCGGCAACCATGAGGACAGCCTCAGCGATACCTCCCCATAGTGTGTTGATGGCAATACTCCTGAAATCCTCTAGTCCCATTAATGTACCATTCTCAATTCCGTTCAATATCGACACGAACAACATGATACTACCATATCGGATGATTGTATCCAAGTCTGGACTGTCGAGAATATGTTCTGCGATGACGTGGGAGAACAGCAAAAGCAAGATCACGATAGCGAGTCCGATGACGAGCGAGAACCTATTGGAAAGTTGATAGACAGAGGCAGCATGGTCAGGACTATCCTTACGATATTGCGAAATGAATTTCGTCGCTGTCACGCCAATTCCCGTGGCACCAAGGACTATGAACATACCAATAGTAGAACGGATGATACCGAGTTCACCGAATATGTCTTTCCCCAAGATACGGGCGCATAAGATACCAGACAGGAAGAAACAAAATTTTCCTATAGCTGTACCCGTGAACGTCCAGAAAGCCCCGTGTACTAATCTGTTGGCAATATCATGCTTTCTAAGATTATCTATTATTCTCGCCATTTAAGATGAGTTGGACATTCTTTATAATTCCGTCGTTCTCCAGCTTTTCGATATTTCTAATATCGTTGATATTTGCCATTCCACTCCTGATTACCAACAAAGAACGTTGGCAAGCGTCTGCGAACATCTCTACATCAGAATAATGCAATAGAGAAGGTGCGTCGATGACGATGAAGTCGTATACCTTAGACAATTCGCTCATGAGTGATTTGCCATAAGGTGATAATAAGATGTCGATAGCATGATCTCTTTCAGTTCCGAGTGGCATGAAGTACAAGTTTTCCTGCAACTGCATGATGTAAGAATCTTGGTTAGCGGCATCTTCCTTCAGCAGAAGATCTGTTAATCCTTCATGCTGAGCACCATATGTAGATGTCAAAGTATAGTATCTGGTGTCAGCATCTATCAGCAAAGTCTTCATCTTAGGAAGTCTGCTTAGAGATTTTGCCAAGTTTAAGGCCGTATGTGTAGCTCCCGACCCTTTAAGAGTAGGACAAATCAGAAGATTATAACTTTCGTTGTTCTTCTTATCTTTCGTCATTCGATTCCTTAGTATACGGATCGCATCATCATAGTTGGCCTCATGCTCTTCAGGGAGTTCTGCACAGAGATGCAGACTTGTGCCGAAGATATCCTCTTTTCTTCTAATTGTCTTACTGAGGTATAGTTTGATGAAGAAGAAGATAAAAGGAAACAGAATACCGAAGAGTACGGCGGCAGCCATCGTTCTGATCTTCTTAGGGAATACAGGTTTAAACTTACCCGTAGGTTGAGAGATAACCCTAGCGTTGTCAGAGACAAACAAGTTGGAGAGTTCTATCTCCTCCTTTTTCTGCAACAAGAAAATATACAACTGTTCGATAACCTTCTGCTGTCTTTCGATAGGCAGAATCTTCTTGACCTTCTGTGGAGCAGAGGCGATCTCACTATTTGTCGAATTCTTAGTTTGTTGCATATTCTTTGCTTGCAACTTTGCCTGTGCCACGGCGTGGTCGAGAGAGGTGGCAAGTGCCTTTCTCATCGCATTTACTTGGCGCGTGAGTTCCTCTACGAGCGGATTCTTCTCGCTACTATTCTGAAGCATATTATTTCTCTTCATCAAGAGCTCGTTATAGTTGATGATCTGCTTGGCCACGTTCTCATTGTCAGGTAACAAGTTGCCCGGCAACGGCTGATAGTTGTTAGCCCCCTTAGCAAGGTTACTCATATTCTGGAGCATATACAACTGGTTGTTCAGTTTTGCAGCCATCTCGTTTTCCACCAACGAAGTTTCCAGATACATTTTCGCATTCCCAGCATAGTCAAGTATCATGTTATCACTCTTGAAATCCATGATATGATTGTCGAGTCCAGAGAGCGTCTTCTCAATATCCGAGATTCTGTCGTTAACGAATTTTGCCGACGATTGCATAGAAGTCATCTTCTCTTTGAAATGCTTCTCTTTGTATATGTTGATGAGCGTGTTGATAACCCGTTCAGTTCGTTTGGCTGTGATATCCTGATAAGAGAGCTCGATAACAGAGGTCTGGTCGTCGGAATTCTCTATCTTGATGACTTTCGAGATCTCGTCAGCGGTATCATACACTCTATCTTTCTTTACCTTTACCGTGATTTCCTCCTGATCGCAGAAAGCCTTAGGGAAATACTTTGTCGGCGTGATACAGATAGAACCGATAGGCGTATGAATCACAGAATTTATCCTTCCTTTGACCTCATCATCATAGTCAGTTTTCTCTTTCTTGAAATCACTTAGCGTAACCTCACCATTCTTGTTGAGTTTCACGATAACCTGTCCCTTCGACGAGTCATCGATGTTGGCGAAGGAAACCTTTATTGGTAAGTTCTTGTCGCATACCTCCTGATAGAATAGACCATGTTGAATTTGATACGAAGTGTTTAGGTCAAGTCTTTTTACCAATTCTTCTAAGGTTGACATCGCCTGTAGAATTCTGATTTCATTGTTCACGTTCGAAGAGATATGGAACATTCCCAAATTCGAGAACACACCTAAGTTTGATGCGACAGCAGAGCTCAACAGACTACTGCTGTTGTTATCCTCGTCCTTGATGAGAACCTCAGCATCCCTTTCATATTTCGGGGTTACTATCAGGAGAAACAGAATAGCGACAGCTATTGTACAGACAAAGAATATAGCACATCCTATCCAATGATTTCTGCATTCGTCAAGGATTCTTTTCAACGTAATATGTCTTTCTTTCTTTTCAACTAATTTTTCGTAATCTTGAAAATCCATGGCGCATTTTATTTAAAGAAGAGAACGGCAATAGTGGTGAGGACAGAAGCAACGGAAAGCCATACCGAAACATTTCGTGACGTATTACCGTTGGCCGTAGATTGTCGTGCCCTGTAATTGTTCGCTTTCACATATATCACGTCATTCTGGTGGATATAAAAGGCATCAGAACGAAGAAGGTCTTTCCCGGAAGCTAGATTAAGCATATAAGTTTTCTTCATTCCGTCCACATCGCGTAGTACGACGATACTGTCCCTCTTTCCGAATAAGGTTACGTCACCAGATTGTCCAAGGGCTTCAAAGATATTTGTCTCATCCTTGGTGATCTTCTTTATGCCCGAAAGGGTTACCTCACCTAGAACAGTATACGAAAGATTCTTGTATCCCACGTTGACGGTGACATCCTTAGCCATTCCCGTATTCACTAGCTTTTCCTTGATGATTCCTTCGGTTTCCTCTCGGGTTAGTCCCGAGAGATGTATCTTTCCCAAGATCGGGAAATCGATATTACCATCAGAGTCGATTGTATATCCTGTAATGTACTGGTTGCCCGAAGGACTTCCCGAACTGATGTTCGTGTTCAGGTTACCATTGAAGAGATAGTTGAACTCCGGAATTTTACTCTTGACGATGATAGATATCTCATCACCTTTCTGTAGTCTGATCATTCCGTTGTTCGAGGTTTGTATGGTAGTACCATCATAGAGGTCTTGCATATAATTGAAGTTCTTTGGCGTTTCACAGGAAAGAAAAACAAAAGACAGTAAAAGTATAATGATATGATATGATTTCTTCATGATGAATCTTAATATTGTTTTAGAGAAAACTCGTTTTATCCTAAATTATTGTCCCATGACCCATGCGAATCCCTTTGCAGTTCTCAATCCATTGTCTTGAAAATGGTTGCCGGGATTCCATTCCAGAATACTGTTTATCCCCTTGTCTTGCAAGATCTCGTATTCCCGACGCATACATACAGCCACCTGTTTCATGGCCACACTCTTGGTATGTTCCTCTTTGTCTCCTAAACTCAGATAAATATGCTTTACCAAAGGGTCATGCTCCTTAGAGTATTTTATCCAGTTAGGATACCATATCGATGGTGATGCCGATACCGTACCATAGAATATGTCACTCTGGAAAGCCGCCCATATCGAGAAGAATCCGGCAAGGGAATATCCTCCGAGGACGATCTTCGTGTCAGGGGGACAGAACACAGGGATGATATTCTCGATGATATAGTCGAGTGTTTGCGGACCGCCATTACCGAAAGGAATCTTTCCGAATACCGGTGGGGCAGGCCAAGGCGTAAGTTCTGCATTCCATTTCTCTATCTTGAAAGCCACAAGCGTAAACGACTTGTCCGTCAGTTGCTCTAACTGTTCCACCTCATGGTCGAGTTCCGTCACATCATGACTGTCTACCGGTTGAAGGAGAACAAACTGAGAATTATCCTCACAATAGACGTAGCAAGTCTTGCCGGCTATAGATTGTACATTCTTATTATGTCCCATAAAAAAATAGTATGAATAATGTCCTGTGATGCTACAAGAGTTTGTAGATGATGCAAAGGTAGCATAAAAAAGGCAATCATATATATAATATGTGCTAAAACGAACAAAAACTTCAAATTTATTTTGTTATTACTATAATTTGGTTTATCTTTGCAGCAGAAAAGTACATTTCAGGGGGTTGTTTGGATTTGACAGCGGGATGAAATGGTACGTAAGCACGCGGAGCCTCGATGGCTAGCTCCTTAATCTGAGTGATCAAAAATTAATTGGCGAAAACAATTACGCTCTCGCTGCCTAATCGAAGTACAGTAGATTACTGGCTTAATCCGGTCACTAGGTGATAGGACGAGACACCGCTCCGAGGATGTTGTTCCGAATCTAAAGATATAGTGGTGCAGGTTAAATCGGAAATAGTTTGGCGATGCCTCGCTCGCCTGATGAAATTTTAGAGGATAAGGTATCGGTTGGTGGTCCAGGTCTTGCCGATACACGAAAACCGAAGGCTGGAATAAACGTGTAGAAAGCGTATGGTTTCCCTGTTTGGACGCGGGTTCGACTCCCGCCAGCTCCACGATCATCTTTCTAGACTATGTCAAGAAAACAATTAGAGATCAGCAAAGTGCCGTGACTTCATGAAGTTACGGCACTTTGCTTTTTTAGGGGGCACAAACATCTTATATCACCCAGTTCAAAGGTCATCTTGCGCTCTTCTTTTTTATCGATATAGATATATATCAATAAATTACGGAGGAGGAGATATAAATGAGACATACTCGCATTTATTAGGTAAATTATAACTACCTTTGCACTCGTTTTTTTAACGGTAAAAGATAAAGTATGATAATTACAATAGCGCGCCAATGTGGTTGCGGGGCAATCCATGTAGGCGAGATACTTGCAGAACATTATGGCATACCTCTCTATACGAGAAAGAGTTTGATGGATATGGCCGAAGAAAAAGGCATCTTGCAGGAAATGGATGACTTCTTCGAAGAGCGTCCTGTAGACAACCTGATGTTCGCAATTTCCGAAGGATATGCAGAAGCAAATATCAGTTTGCATGAGAAACCTATTAAGATGCTCTCGGATATGATAGGAGAGAAGAATTGCATCATCATAGGACGATGCGGAAACTATATCTTCAGAAATCGAAAAGATTTGATATCTGTATTCCTTAAGGGTAACGTGGATGCGAGAGTACAGGACATCATGCAAGAGAAAAATATGAAGAAGGCCGAGGCACAAGAATTTGTAGACTATATCGACGATTGTCGTATCAACTATCATAAATATTATACAGGGTTGACTTGGGGAAATGCTGCCGATTACGACATCTGCCTAGACAACTGTCGGTTGGATTCCTCGCATACTGCATCGATCATAGAAGGATATATCAAAGCATTGAACATTAAATAATTAAAAGAAGGGTAAAAAGAAGGATAGCAAAATGAAATATATTATACAACTACTTATTATTATCATATTCGCATTTATCGGGGAAGTACTTCATCATTTCATACCGGTTCCGGTACCCGCCAGCATCTATGGCATTATCTTGTTGTTCGGAGTATTGGAGATGAAATGGATCAAGGTGAAAGATATCCGAGAAGTCAGTATGTTCCTCATCGCTGTGATGCCTGTGATGTTTATCCCTTCAGCAGTAGGACTTATTGACTCTTGGGAAGCCATCAAGGGCTCAATATTCCAGTATCTCGCCATTACGATAATAAGTACAGTAGTAGTGATGTCTGTTGCCGGACTCGTGACCCAATATGTGATTCGTCGCGGAAAGGAGGCAGCCGAATGAAAGACTTATTGCAGAATTCAGTATTTCTGGGTGTCCTGCTCAGTATCGGAGCCTATGCCATTGGTATGTTGTTGAAACGAAAGACGGGTTGGAGCATCCTCAATCCACTATTGGTTTCTATTGTTTTGATTATCGCATTCCTCTTGGTTACAGGACTTCCTTATCAAACCTATAGTGAAGGAGCAGATATTATCAGCTATATGCTTACTCCAGCAACGATCTGTCTGGCAGTTCCATTATATCAACAGGTAGAACTATTGAAGAAAAACTATAAGGCAGTATTGGCCGGAATATTATCCGGAGTGATTAGTTCGATGATCACGATACTTGTCCTAGCCTTATTGTTTGGGTTCGATCATGCATCATACGTAACTTTCCTTCCTAAGTCTATTACGACCGCCATCGGTATGGGCGTCTCTCAGGAGTTAGGTGGATACGTATCAGTAACAGTCGTTGTCATTGTGCTTACCGGTGTTATCGGAAATGTGATCGCCGACAGAGTATTAGGATTCTTGCATATAGAAGAACCTATTGCCAAGGGTGTCGCCATAGGTAGTGCATCCCATGCCATTGGTACGGCCCGTGCTATGGAAATGGGACAGGTTGAAGGCGCCATGAGCGGATTGTCCATCGTAGTAAGTGGTATCATGACAGTACTTGTAGCTACGGTATTTTCTTGGTTTATGTAAAAAAGTAACCAATAAAGGAGATATTTGTAGTTAAAGAAAGTTAAACTGTAAGCTTTTAAATTGTAATATGACCGTACGGTTTTCTGTTATTCTTGTATACTAAAGATAAATAAGAAACAGATGTTATGTGTGATTGTGTGGATAAAAAATGAAAAAGCGTGTACTAATCGGAATGGATATTTCTACTTTTGATTGCTAAATTATTTTGTTGGTTCCAACAAAGTTTTGTATATTTGCACTCGGAAAAATAGAAAGAGTTCTTATTAATCGATAGAAAAGTAAATTTAAAACTTGAGTAATTGTGAACGGGGGCCAGTCGGGAGATAGTCCCCCTTTTTTGTATACCTTAATATTATACGATATTTGATGAAAAATAGATAGTTTCTTATTCGTTTTTCATATTTTTTTGTAATTTTGCACGCCAAATAGGACTCAAAGTATATATTAGATTATTTTTGGATGAATACGATACCCCATGTATTAGGAAACCTTCCTTCCGATAGTTTCCTAAAGAATCAAAATGCGTTTAAACAATTTGTCGATATAGTTTCCGACTATTTCGAACAGGGCATCGTTAGCAAGGATGAATTAGACAAGATTTTGCTCTTCTCGATGAAGAAAGCCTGTGGCATGCTCTATCAGTATATCGATGAATACAATCATCGTGCAGCAGGTGTGTCGCAAAGTCTCATCGACTTCATGAGCGACAAGGAACAATTTGTCTATGATATTAAATTTCTTTCCAGAGCGGGATACATCCTCAATATCGAAGATGTAAACGATATGAAGAAAGCATTCCTTACCACCAAACCTAAAGCACTGGAGTGCTTTCTCTTTGCCTGTCTCAAGAGTGCCAACTCGAAATGGCTGGAGATGGAACCACTTGCCAACGGCCATGCCAGACAGTCTACCAATCGTATAATCTTTATCGATGTACTGGCCAATAGTATCGGTCTCGATAGTGATGATAAAGGACAGATGATTATGTTTAGGATGAAGATAAGATATCTGGAAAAGCAAATTAAAGACAATCGGAGTTTGCGCGATATCATGCCTAAAAGCAAAAAGAAAAAATAATAGTATAGTATAATGACCGACTCAAAGATTGAAGAAGAAATAAGGAAAGCCCTAAAGGCAGGATTCCAGGTATCATTTGATGACTATCGAGCTATAAAGAACAGTAATCCCAAGGCTTATAGACAGAATGTGTTGAAAGGACTTCGTCTCTATCGAATCCTTTCCCCGCACAACTCAGCTTTGCTGAAACTCTGTGAGATTCATCATTTAAACTTAGAACAGATTATCTCGGAGGAATATCAGAAAGCCATGCAACTTTTGTGAATTGTTGCGATATCCAGTATGACACATCGCCCCTAATGCTACATAAACAACTTTAACGGGTCGTTCTCTCCCCAGTAAAGATGCGTGTAGCTAGCGATGACGTTCCCCTTGCTGAATAGGGGAGTTTTCACGGGAGTCCCGGCAGCATTATATACTTGCGTCATCGACGCAGGAACTTCATCACAGAATTGAGTATAATGAAATTCATGTCCTCGAAGATTCAGATGATTCCATTCCATTTGACGATATCCGAGAGATAATTTCCGGTCTGATTTTCGTGCTGTGATGGAATACGGCAATACTCCACACATCTCCCAACATCCCTCATCGGTGAGGATTTCCTTGCATAGATACATCATTCCCCCACATTCGGCAAGAATCTTTCCTCCTCTCTGTGCATATTCTCTGATAGACCTCCTCGTGGTCTCAGCCTTCGTGAGAGCTTCGGCGTGCTGTTCAGGATAGCCACCCGGTAGATATAACAGAGAAGTATCATCAGGAAGTGAGAAATTCTCTTCCGGATCAAAGAAATCCACGGTTCCGAGCGTACGCAGAATGTCGATATGTTCCTGATAGATAAAAGAGAAAGAATCAGCGTTTCGCGCCACAAGGATATGCCCCCCATCCCTTTGTGAAGTTACGGGAGAAGGAGCCGCGAGCGGATGTTTCAATTTGAGCAATCCCCGCCAGTCAACCGTCTTGTCGAGTTGTTCGATAAGTTGTTGTGATTTAGAATCCGTGTTGAAGTCTAACCCCAGATATCTTGATGACACCTCCCATTCAGACTGTTTGGGAAGATATCCGAAGCACCGAACATCGATGTCGTCGCAAGCCTGTTTTAGCATGTTGAAATGGCGCTGCGACCCCACCTGGTTGAAGATAACTCCCGCAATCTCCACATCCTTTCTGAAGTTGATGAATCCCTGTAGCAGAGGAGCGATGGAATAAGCCGATGATCTCGCGTTTACGACCAGTATCACAGGCAGATGCAAGATACGAGCAATCTCGGCCGAAGAACCCAGGTCGCGGTCATATCCATCGTATAGTCCCATCATACCTTCCGTGATCGTCAGGTCAGCATGGTCAGCGTACCGAGCATAAATCTCTTGGATATGAGCTTCGCTGGCCATGAACGTGTCGAGATTTACCGAAGGACACCCACATACCATAGCATGATACTTCGTATCAATATAGTCAGGTCCACACTTATAGGGTTGCACATGTAATCCCTTGTGTGTATAGAGCGCCATCAGTCCACGTGCGACCGTTGTCTTTCCGGAAGCCGAAGAAGGTGCAGCGATGAGAAATTGAGGAATCATATTCATTATTGCAAAAGTAAAACATTCTAAGAGAAAATAAAAGGATGTTTCTAAAAAATATATCAAAATTACCCTCTTTTTCTTAATTTATATGTATCTTTGCATTCCAGATGAGGCAATCCTTAAGAAGAATCTGAAGGATGCAAGGGAATCCGGTGGAATACCGGAGCTGTTCCTGCAGCTGTAATCCTCATTTTACTGATTCACTAGTATAACGCCACTGCGTCGAGCGGGAAGGTATAGTGAATTGAGGAGAGCCAGAATACCTACCTTATCTATATTATAGAGTATAAGACTTCCAGGAGTTGAAGTTTAACTAGGATTCATGTTCTTTATATCACGACATCGAATCCGTAAATCATAAAGTAATGAAGAAAGTTTATTTATTGTTAGTGGGCGGAATGGTCGCCACTTACCCTGCAAATGCTCAGATGCATCAAAAGAATGATACATTGAGCGTTTATCGTACTCATGTACTTGATCCTGTAGTGGTTACAGCCTCGGGACATCATCAGCATCTTAAATCCTCATCAACGCCGGTACATGTACTCACGAAGAGTGAAATCCACGAACAAGGCATTACCACCCTTGATGCAGCATTGACCCATATGCTTCCTCAGGTTTCATTGGCTCCTAATGCCATGGGATCACAGTTGCGTCTCAACGGATTGGGAAACAAGTATATCTTGGTGCTCGTCAATGGTCAGAAGTTGTCTGGTGATATCAGCAACAATGTTGATTTGAATCGTGTCGATATGTCTCGCGTGAAGCGTATTGAGGTACTTGATGGTGCGGCTTCCTCACTTTATGGCTCTGATGCCATCGGCGGTGTCATCAACATCATCACCGACCAACCTACGAACGATCTCGTATCTGTAACATCAAATACTCGTGTTTCAGGACGTGGACAGTTGACACAGTCTGTAAACCTTGATGCCTATTATAAGGGCTTCGGATCATATACGACATTCACCCACGACAGAGCAGACAGCTATCGTATCAACCCTTTGGAATATGTAAAGGGAGATCAGGGTGACACCCAAGAGTCTTTGTCTCCGATCTTTGTCGGTTATAAGTCGGATCTCTTCAGTCAGAAGTTTGTGTATGACGTCAATCGTCACCTTTCTTTTAATGCTTCGTTGAGTACCTCTTATAAGATGACCAATCGTCCGGATACCCGTACCGATATCGCCGGAGGATATGATTACGAGATGCGATATAAAGGATTACGATGGGATTTAGGAAGTATCTATAAGATCAACGACAAGAATTCTATCCAGTTTACCTTTACCACCGATAAGTTCCGTTATGGAAAGGAATATGATGTGGCTACCAAGAGCAATGCCATTGGCGACTATATTCAGCAGAAGAAGCAACGCTCTTATGAGTCGGATCTGAAGGGTGTGTTCCATTTCGTGAAGAATGGTACCACCGTGATTGGTGCCAACTGGCGTAACGACTTCCTTACAGCCTCTTCGGGCAAAATCGATGAACACGTATATACCTTGGCCGGATATGTTCAGCACGAACAAGCTATTGTAAGAGGTTTGAAGGCTACTGCCGGATTGCGTTACAACTATCATGAAACTTTTGGTAACCGACTTACTCCAAAGTTTGCGTTGATGTATTCTGTGGGTAACTTCAACTTGCGTGCCAACTACGCCATGGGTTTCCGTGCTCCGGGACTTGATGAGTTGTATTACAACTACTTCTCTGTAAACCATGGTAAGGTGATGGTAACCTTCGGTGACAAGAACCTTAAGCCAGAGAAGAGTAATTATGTTGCCTTGAATGCAGAATACCGTACCAATAGATTCTCTATGTCTGTTAATGGCTTCATGAACTATATCAGCGATATGGTCATCAAGGATTATGTTGATGTAACTCCGGAGAAATTGGCTGAGTTGCGCATTGCGTTCCCAGAGATGACAGATGCACAGGCTAAGAAGCTCACCCATTATTCACTCTATCAGAATAGTGACCGTGGATTGGTAAAAGGTGTACAGGTAAACCTATGGGCTAACGTCCTCCCGGGTTTTGATCTCACAGCCAACTATGCCTATACTAATGCAAAGACCAAGAGCGCTGACGTATGGCAAGTTTTGGAACGTAGTATCCGCAATACCGTAACCGTAGCAGCCAACTATCACCATGTATGGAACAAGTATGCCCTCAACGTGAATTTGAACGGCAGACTGCAGAGTAAGACTTATTACCCAAGTTATGAAGATGCTCCGGGTTTTGCTGTATGGAATCTGAATACGACACACACTTTCGATTATCTGAAGTGGGCCTTTATCGAACCAAGTATCGGTGTGGATAACATCCTGAATAAGACCGATAATCGTATCGATAGCGACAAGCGCCGATATGCACTCTATTCACCGGGTAGAATGCTTGTAGTAGGTTTGAAGGTGAGATTTAAATAATCATTGAATGATGAGTAACGCAAAAATCATAGTTGTAGGTATCGGTCCGGGTAGTGCCGATGATATGACCTCCGCCGTACAGAATGCCGTTCGCGAGGCAGATATCGTGATAGGGTATAGCTATTACTTCCAGTTTGTCAAGCCTTATCTTCGTAGTGATGCCCAATGTATCGACACCGGCATGAAACGGGAGCGCGACAGAGCCTTGCAGGCTTTCGAACTCGCAGAACAAGGCAATGTCGTTGTCGTCATCAGTAGTGGTGATGCAGGCATCTATGGCATGACACCGCTTATCTATGAGATGAAGCGCGAGCGCGGTAGCGATGTTGAGGTCATCTCCTATCCAGGTATCAGCGCCTTCCAGAAGGCGGCCTCTCTGCTCGGTGCACCTATCGGTCATGATTTTTGCGTTATCTCACTATCCGATCTGATGACCCCATGGGAGGTCATTGAAAAACGAATACATGCTGCCGCGATGGCCGACTTCATCACGGCAGTATATAACCCTAAGAGTCATGGCAGATACTGGCAACTCTATCGACTGAAGGAAATCTTCCTGCAAGAGGGTAGAGCCAAGGAAACCCCGGTAGGCTATGTGAGACAAGCCGGCAGAGAAGAACAGAAGGTGACGCTGACGACCCTCCAAGACTTTGACCCTGAAGAAATAGATATGTTCACGGTGGTACTGATTGGTAATTCGCAATCGTACGAATGGAATGGTAGTATGATAACCCCTCGCGGATATTATCGTCGAGATGATAATCATGCCGCGAAGATCGGACAGGATATCATGATTCATAGTTTTAGGACTATAGAGAGCGAACTCAAGCATCCTGATATCCCGCTTGATCATAAATGGGCTTTGCTCCATGCCATTCATACGACGGCAGATTTCGATATGGAAGATATCCTCTATACCGATGACCATGCTGTGGAAAACCTATATCGTAAGGTAGCCTCAGGCGAGTTGAAAACCATTGTGACCGATGTGACGATGGTGACGAGTGGCATCCGCAAGGGCGCCTTGGCACGGTTAGGGGTAGAGGCAAAATGCTATCTGATGGACCCTCGTGTGAGTGAACTCGCCCAACAGAAAGGTATCACCCGTACACAGGCGGGAATCCGATTGGCTGTAGAAGAACATCCTGATGCCCTCTTTGCCTTTGGCAATGCACCTACGGCATTGATGGAACTTTGTGGTTTGATTCGTAAGGGCAAGGCACATCCTGCCGGTATCATCGCAGCACCGGTAGGCTTCGTACATGTCAAGGAGTCTAAATATATGGTGAAACCGTTCCATGACATCCCTAAGATTATCGTTGAGGGCAGAAAGGGGGGCAGCAACCTTGCCGCCACACTCTGCAATGCCATCCTTTGTTTTGATGATGCTGCACAGTTACGTCCCGGGCGCGACTTATGATGGCTGTATAAAAGAATAACAGATGCACCTATGAAAAAGTTTTTTGTAATAGGTATTCCCGATTCTCCTGATTTCCATTTTGCGAAAGAAGTAGAAGAACTCTTGTCTACCGCACGTGTCTTCTCGGGTGGTAGACGTCACCATGAACTGGTGAGTGAGCAATTGCCCGTTGATGCGCAATGGATAGACATCACCGTACCCTTGGAAGATGTTTTCCGACAATATTCCGCTGTAGAGTCACCTATCGTCGTCTTTGCCTCCGGTGATCCCCTGTTCTTTGGTTTTGCCAATACCATCCGTCGCAAGATGCCGGATGCCGAGATCATCGTCTATCCCTGGTTCAACTCCCTTCAGACCTTAGCGCATCGCATGGTGATACCGTATCATGATATGCGCATCGTATCGCTCACAGGGCGCGACTGGCCTGAATTTGACAGAGCTTTGATAGAGCGTGCAGACAAGATCGGTCTACTTACCGACCGTCAACATTCGCCGTCAGCTATTGCTCAGCGGATGATAGAATACGGATATACACAGTATCAGATGACGATAGGCGAGCATCTGGGCAATAGAGAGAAGGAAAAGGTGCGTACAATCTCCCTGTCGGAGGCCGCACATGATACCTCAGAATATCCCAACTGTTTGATTTTGCAGGCATCATCCCCATTACCACCGCGCAGGTTGGGCATTCCCGATCACGAGTTTATGCTGTTGGACGGGCGTAGCAAGATGATTACCAAGATGCCTATTCGCTTGTTGTCCCTTCAGGCCATGGATTTATATCAGCGTCGCGAGATGTGGGATGTCGGCTTCTGTACCGGTTCCGTATCTGTCGAAGCGCGCCTGCAGTTTCCGCACCTTCATATCACATCCTTTGAGATCCGTCAAGAGGGCAGGGCACTCATGCAGGAGAACTGTCATCGTTTCGGAGCTCCAGGAATAGAAGTACATATCGGTGACTTCATGCAAGAAGATCTTTCTGTGCTGGAAGCTCCGGATGCCGTCTTCATCGGCGGTCATGGGGGACAACTTCGCGATATGATACATCGTATCTATAAGTATCTTCGTCCCGGAGGATGCATCGTGATGAATGCCGTCATCTCTCAGGTTGTTCCCGTAGATAGTAGGGCGATATTCGAATCCATAGCCACAGAACTCGGTATGACATTGCAATCTGCCGAACGTATCCAATTAGATGAATTTAACCCTATCATTATACTAAAAGCGATAAAACAGGAGTTGTAAAGTAAAGACCATACGATATAATGAAGATTGCTGTTATACAGATTTCGGAGACAGGACATCCTGTAGCCCAACGATTGATAGAAGAGTTGCATGCCCATCCTTTTAGTTTGCATGAAGGTATGACACCGGAACATTGGAACACTCATGATGCCTTTGTCTTTATCGGTGCCATGGGCATTTGTGTCCGCAGTATTGCACCTTATCTTCGAGATAAACATACCGATCCGGCAGTAGTCTGTGTCGATAGTTTGGGCGAGATGGTCGTTTCAGTCTTGTCGGGACATATTGGTGGGGCCAACGAACTCACCCATAGAATTGCTGGATTATTGGGAGCTATGCCCGTTGTCACCACACAGAGTGACCGCATGGGATTATGGGCTCTCGATATGCTTGCCGGACGATTCGAGTGGACCGTAGTGGATGAGCGGATGAATCATCAGATCGCGCGCTTTACCAATTGTCGACCGACGGCCTTATTACTTGATATTCGTGATAAGGGAACAGACTGGATGGAAGCTAACCTTCCCGATCATGTAAAGGTGTTCTATCATCTTGATGACATCCCGCAACAAGATTATGAGTTGTTGCTGGCGGTGTCTCCTTTCCAACTCCATAACATTACAATACCCTGTCTGCAATATATCCCACGATGCGTTCACCTCGGTATAGGATTGGCGCATCAGGCTCAACCCGTTGATGATATTCTGAGGGAGATGATGGCATCAATGACCGGTCATGATATTCTTTCGGAGGCTGTCGCTGACTATTCCACGATCTGTGAGAAGAAAGAAGAACCTGTGGTCAAGGCATTACAGGCACAAGGTAAGACCGTACATTTCTACGATGCAGCCCAACTCAAGGATGTGGAAGTTCCTAATCCCAGTGCCACTGTCGAAAAATACATGTCAACAGCGAGTGTCTGTGAAGCATCCGCCCTTCTCTCTTCCCGGTATGGTCGTCTACTGATGTCTAAGCAGAAAGGAGAAAAGTGGACATTGGCAGCCGCTCTCGATGTTGATGCCGTTCGTCAGGGACATATCGAGATAGTCGGAGCAGGTCCCGGAGATCCCGACCTCGTATCAGTACGTGGGCGCAGGATGCTCGAACATGCCGACCTGATCTTGTATGCCGGTAGTCTGGTGCCTCGTGAACTTACGGATTGTGCCAAGGCCGGTGCTACCGTCCGTTCCTCTGCCGACATGGATTTGCAAGAGCAATGCCAGTTGATGAAGACCTTCTACGATCAAGGCAAATATATCGTACGATTGCATACCGGTGACCCTTGCATCTTCGGTGCTATACAGGAGCAGATGGCCTATTTCGACCAACAAGGTATGCACTATCATATCACTCCGGGAATATCATCGTTTCTGGCAGCTGCCGCCGAACTGCGTTCCCAGTTTACCATTCCGGAACGTGTGCAGACAATCATTCTGACACGAGGTGAAGGTCGTACACCGATGCCCGAACGTGAGAAGTTGCACCTGTTGGCACGCAGTCAGAGTACGATGTGTATCTTTCTGAGTGCCGCAATCGTCGACAAGGTGCAACAGGAGTTACTCATGGAATATCCCGAAGATACTCCCGTTGCAGCTTGCTATCATCTCACCTGGGGCGACCAACGCATCTATCGCGGTCAACTCAAAGACTTGGCTAAGATCGTAAAAGATCATCATCTTACCCTGACCACGATGCTTGTCGTTGGTGAGGCGATAGATAACAGAAGTCATGAGTCAAAACTCTACGATAGACATTTCACGCATCTATTCCGTCAGGGCAAATGATACTCGTATTTGGAGGAACGACAGAAGGTCGTAAGACGGTAGCGGAACTGGAAGAAGCGGGTAATCCCTTCTTCTATTCTACGAAACAAGGTGAACAGGATATCGCCTTGCTGCATGGTATTCCGCTCTGTGGAGCTATGCCCGAGAACGACATGATCGCCTTCTGTCGGTCACATTCCATCCGCCTCATCATTGATGCAGCTCATCCTTTTGCCGCGCATCTGCATCATACGATAGCCCGTGTATCTCGTCAACTTCATCTTCCTGTCATCCGCTATGAGCGAATCTATTCTCCTCGTAATCCTGCTATCCTGTGGGTTGCCGATTACGATGAGGCAATCCGTATGTTGACCGACAAAAACAAAACCGTGAAACGTGTACTTTCAACCTGTGGGGTGCAGTCGATATCTCGGTTGCAACCTTTGAAGCAGCGGGGCATCCAACTGTGGTTTAGGATACTTCCTCGGCAGAGTAGTAGAGTGCTGGCTTATGAGCAGGGAGCATGTGATGACGAACTTTGTTACTATCCATCTCCCAGTGATACGGAACGTTCTACGACGGAAGACGATGTAGCCCTCTTTGAACGCCTCCAGCCCGATGTAGTCCTTGTCAAAGAGAGTGGTGAGAGTGGAGGTTTCGAAGAAAAGACCCGTGCCGCCTTATCTTTGGGCATCCGTGTGATGACCATCAAGCGTCCCGTCATGCCCGAAGGTTTCCTGACCGTAAATGGTGAGCACGGACTGCGCCGGATGGTAGAACATGTACTTCCGGAGTTTTATCCGTTGCATAGTGGACTTACCACTGGTACATGTGCCACGGCAGCGGCTTTGGCAGCTTGTTTTCGTTTGTTGAAAGACAAATGCCCTACAAGTGTGCCCGTCATCCTCCCTAATGGAGAGACGATTCCCGTTGACGTCCTTTATCATGATGATGGCGCTTCGGTCATCAAGGATAGTGGTGACGACCCGGATGTGACCAATGGCTTGGAGATACAGGCCTCGGTGAGCCATGCCTGTGATGCTCAACATGAAAATATCATTATCAAGGGAGGTAAAGGCGTAGGCACGATAACCCTTCCCGGTTTCGACTCTCCCGTCGGCGAGTCTGCTATCAATCGAGTACCTCGTGAGATGATCCGTGATAATATTCTTGCTCATTTCCCCGATGCCCATCTTGTGGTGACGATCTCCATTCCACAAGGCGAAGAGATAGCCCGTCGCACGTTCAATCCCCGTCTGGGTATTGTTGGTGGCATCTCCGTGGTAGGAGTTTCTGGAATCATCAAACCTTTCTCCAAGGCTGGGTTCTTAGATTCCATCAAGAAGTGTATGCAGGTGGCTAAGGCTTCGGGATGCGATCGGGTGGTCATCAATTCCGGTGCCAAGAGTGAGCGATTCGTCAAGGTCTATTATCCCGCATTGCCTTCACAAGTTTTCGTGGAGTATGGCAACTATATCGGTGATACCATCCGGATGGCCTCAGAACTGCATTTTCCTCAGGTAACATTGGGTGTGATGCTTGGAAAGGCGGTAAAGTTGGCGGCAGGAAATTTGGATACCCATAGCAAGAAAACCGTGATGGACAAGTCTTTTGTTCTGGATATGCTCCGTGAAGTGCCATGCGACGATACGGTCATCCGTCAAGCTGAGCAGATCACCTTAGCCCGAGAATTATGGAAGATCATCCCGGAGAGTCAACTTCAGCGATTTGCCGAAGTTGTCATTAAGCATTGTGCCTCCCATTGTGAATCCCTGTTACCGCATGGTCAACTGACCATATTGTTGATTGATGAAGACGGCAACATCTATCATTCATGAAATTCACGATTTCTTCTTCTGAATAATACAACAGCGATGACAGGAGCTCCGATGAGAGCCGTTACCGAGTTTACCGGTAGCACACCCTCGAATCCCGGCATCCTCGCCAGTAGGTTGCATACCAAGGCCAGTGCAGCCCCCATGAGCATTGTTCCCGGCATCAAGATACGATGGTTGGAACTGCGGAATACGGCACGACAGAGATGAGGTACCGCCAGACCGATGAACATGATCGGTCCACAATAGGCGGTGACGATGGCGATGAGGATACCGGCACTCAGTATGATCAGCGTGCGGGCACGGTTGATGTTCAGACCGAGGTTCTTGGCGTATTCATCACCGAGCAGCATCAGGTTGAGCGTCTTGATGAGCAGCATAGAGAGTGGTATCAGTATGGCCATGATGACCACGAACAGTACCATCTGGTCGCCTGATACGCGTGAAAAGCTGCCCAGTCCCCAGACGACGAAAGCCTTTACATCTTCCTCAGGACTAAAGAACTTCAGTATACCGATGATCGCTGAGGCCAGATAACCGATCATCACACCGATGATCAACAGTGTGACATTACCTTTTACACGTTGTGAAATCCATACGATGAGGCCCATCACGGAGAGTGAACCGATGATGGCGGCAATAGACAAGGCCGTGTCACCGAGATATCCCAGTCGGCTCAGAGCCACATTCCCTATAGCTCCGGAGAGTAGGACGACAAAGGCAACGCCCAAACTGGCACCACTGCTCACTCCCAATACCGAAGGACCAGCCAGTGGATTGTGGAATACCGTCTGCATCTGTAGACCGCTGATAGCCAGTCCTGCTCCCGCCATAGTTGCCGTGAGGGCCTGTGGAACTCTTGACTTTAAGATGATGTTCTGCCAGATCTCTGATGTCTCATCGTTGCCCAAAAGGATAGCTACGACATCCTTTATAGGGATGTCGATAGAGCCAATAACCAAGTTGATGACAAACAACAAGGCGATGGCCACAAGGAGCAAGATCATCAAAGGGGCAGTTCTCCGTATCATTTCAGTAGGGTATAATAAGTTGGTTTATAGTCTTTCGGCATCAGTTCCGGATGGAAGATAGCGATGAAGTCTTTCAACAAGATATCCGGTTGCACCGGTGACAACTCATAGTAAGGAGTTTGCTTCATGTTGCAATAGATGACATGCTTCTCTTTGAAAGCCTTGAAGTCAGCATTCCTTGGGTCACTGGCCTTTAGTGCATCATACGAGAAATTGCCCGGATAACTGTTCAGAATCCTCCAATAGTCAGCCTGTGCAGCCTGAGCATACAGAGATTCAAAATCCATAGGGACGCCTCCGGTGTGGTGATCATTCTTCAGCACATATTCGGCACCGGCGTCGCGGAACATCTGAGCAAGATAGTTCTTACCACCCACGGCAAACCAGTTGCCACCATGTATTTCACCGCTGAACACCACCGGTCTGTTCTTCACCTTCAGTGCCAAAGCCTTCGCTGCATTGTATCGTTCCTCGATACCTGCGAAAATCTTGTTGGCCTCCTTCTCCTTACCGATGAACATACTGACGAATTTGATCCATTCAGCCTGACCTAATGGAGAGAGTTCCTTATAGCCCAGATGAGGAACCAATGTGATACCCGTCTCCTTGATCGTTTCATATCCACCACGTTTAAAAGGTGAGATGAAGATGATGTCAGGGTTAGCAGCCATCACCACCTCGGTATCAAAGTTACCTTCCTGTCCGATCTTCACGATGTCTCCCTCTTTCACGCGTTTCAGGATATCTTTATCGAAGAGATTCTTAGTGCTGGTGATACCCTTCACATAGTCGTGGGCATCGAGGGCGGTGAAGTTGGAGAGTTGCAATAGTGTCATACAGATCGTACTCTTGATAGGGATTTCTATAGGAGTATATCCTGCAGGCACATTCACCTTGGCGCCTCGTGGCACCAGAGCAAAGTGATAATCACTCTTATGGTCATCCATCATGTGCTCTTTGTCGTCCATCATGTGCATCTTACCAGAATGTTCACCATGAGCCTTCTTCATCCCTTTGTCGTGATGCTTCTTCATACCCCCCATACCTTTCATCTCCATTTCAGAACCGAAGATGTCGACGAGTCTCACACCATCCTTCTGATATTTCACGGTAAACCCTTTAGCATATTTCGGTTGGATCAAGGCATCCTTGCTCATGATCTCCGTCACGTCAGCCTTAGGATAATCTTTCTTTTGCAGATTATCTTTACATGAGTTCATTGTCATCGCGAAGATGACAGCAAATGCGATAAAAGCAATTCTCTTCATAGTTTGATAATTTTATGCAAAGATACAAAATAGTTTCCTGATGTGATAAAATTTACACTATTTAAACCTTGTAATGCAAGTGTTAAAAGAAAAATAGGTCTGTTTATAGCTCTTTCTAGAATATATGAGGGCTTTCTTGGCTCTCTAAAAGTATGTGGAATCCATGTTCATGACTTGTGTTTTTGAATGCAGTTAACTTCATCGGCTTACGCAGTTAACTTCGTAAGCTCGTGCGAATAGGTTTGTAGCCTTAGTTAGTTAACTGAATAAGCCGTTATTTCTGCTATATTTTGGTGATAGTATAGATGTGAGTTAATCTAATTTGCTGATAATTAGAAAGTTGCATTTTGTTCATAATTTCAGTTTTCGTCATCAACTCGTCATGGATTCAGAATTTGCGAATTATGAGCATCTTTCTGTAGTTGCAGGTTAAGGAACATAAAACAAATTTAACAGTTGGAGAAGGCAGTTGCGGATCAGAAGGTTTTGCTTTTTGATGATAAAAGTAGAACATATTGAAATAAATACGGCTCTTTTACAAAAAAATATTGTAATTTTGCACATAATAAAATGAATACACGATAGTTTTTGGCTTTCCCAAAAACAAAAATAATTTAGTGTGCACAAAGACTGCACTAACATGATGTAACTTTGCATCGAAAAATGAAAAATAGTGATGATGAATAACGATATTCAACAGCAGACTACGGTCAATATTCAAGAGAAAGCTAACCTTATCTGGGCTATTGCGGATAAGTTGGTAGGTGTGTACAAACCCCATGAGTATGGTAATGTGATTCTTCCTATGTGCGTGATCAAGCGTTTCGAAGATACATTGGCTCCTACCAAACAAGCTGTTCTCGATATGAATGCCAAACTGGATAAGGATGGCATCGTTGTGAAGAAGGGGTTCTTGGAGACGGCTGCAAAACAGCAGTTCTATAACCTTTCTCCTTTTACCTTCCAGAGTCTGCTCAATGATGCTGACAATATCAAGGTAAACTTTGAGTCTTATCTTAACCATTTCTCTGAGAATGTTATCGATATCATCCATCGTATGGACTTCGATCGTGAAATTCAAAAGATGGCAGACAATAATGTGTTGTATCTTGTCATCAAGGAGTTTTGTACTCCTAAGGCTTACCTTGGCGCCGATCTTGTGAAAAGTGTCGACATGGGATACATCTTCGAGGAACTTGTACGTAAATTCTCTGAGAGCTATGATGAACAGGCGGGAGCTCACTTTACCGCTCGTGATATCATCTATCTGATGGCAGAGCTACTTGTTGGCGATAATGAGGAGCAGTTGCAGGACGAAGGCATCACAGCCTCTATCTACGATATGGCGATGGGAACCAGTCAGATGCTGGGTTGCCTCACTGAACGATTCCAGAAGATAGACCCTGATGCTGAAATCATCAGCTATGGACAGGAACTCAACAATCAAACTTTTGCCATTGCCAAGGCTGATACCCTGATCAAGGGTGGTAACGCGGAGAATATGCGACAGGGCGATACTCTTGCCGATGACCAGTTCTCAGGTTATAAGTTTGACTATATCATCTCGAATCCTCCTTTTGGTATCGAATGGAAGACTTCGAAGGCTGCCGTACAGGAGGAGCATAATCTTGGTGAGGCAGGGCGCTTTGCTCCGGGATTGCCGGCTATCGGCGATGGTCAGATGCTGTTCTTACTCAATGGTGTTGCCAAGTTGAAAGATGAGGGCGGTCGCATGGCGATCATCCAGTAACCACCAATTATCCCAAGCGGGTCTAACCATCGGAAATGAAAGGATAGTAAGGTGATGTAATATCACTGATTTACAGTCTATTAGGAATGAAAGCCGATTTTGGATTGGTTCGTTATTCTTTCCTAAATTAGCGGATTGTTTACCCACTTTTGTCTCGTTTTTGTCCCTCGTTGTATTATCTTTGTATCGCAAGCTAAATGCTTGATAATCAGTGATAAAAGAATATATTAACATCAGAAAAGAAAGGAAATAAAATGGGACGAAAGAAGAAAGAAATCCGTTTGAAGGAGCCTGTGCGCATCCGAGAAAAGAAGATAGCAGGTGGCAACATCAGCCTCTATCTTGACATTTACCAGAAGGGATTGAGAAAGAAAGAGACGCTGAAACTCTATCTTGTGCCAGAAATCAACGCTGCTACCAAGTTGCAAAACGCCAATACAAGAAAGTTGGCAGAGCAAATCAAGGCGCAGCGCATTCTTGACA
>Ga0256407_10001281_pt1 | contig 54257 bp, 37 predicted proteins | sample RumenRJG_04DNA_FD_193489 | JGI IMG/M metagenome (GOLD analysis project Ga0256407, IMG submission 193489) | Bovine rumen microbial communities from Lethbridge, Alberta, Canada - RJG_04 | ecosystem: Host-associated > Mammals > Digestive system > Stomach > Rumen | place: Canada: Alberta... | reverse complement strand
AAGCCCGCTTGCGCCGATGGTACTGCAATGCAATGTGGGAGAGTAGGTAGCCGCCTTCTTTATTATGCGGGAGCCCTGGTTCGATGACGAGCCGGGGCTCCTTTTTTTTGTGTCTGTGCCTGTGGCAATTGCTCTCCTTCCTGAACTATGTTTTCATGTAGGCACAATAAGTCTAGTTTTATGATTATATTGAAAAAAAACTGATTTCTTTTTGCGATTGGAACTTTTTTTTATATATTTGCGTCCAAGTCACTGAAGATATGTCAAAAGTGCAGAGAAAATTAGTCTGGCTGAGCCGGTTGGGGCACTGTCGAGGATTTGGAATCCAATCGCCCTGGGCATATAGCCTGGATCGGTATGTCATCAATGAGCATTTTCCCTATTATGCGTATGATGAGCTGGCCAGTGCCTATCCGGATGTAGATGGGGAGACTCGTCGACTTTGTGAGCTCTACTTTCGTCTGGCCAATTACCGGCAGCCACATAAGATTTGTCTTTTCCTACCGCATGCTGACGTGTATGCTGCATATCTGAAGCGCGGCTGTATGACGGCGGATGTGATTCTTGCCAAGCAGTCGTTGGAGGGTATTCAGACGGTGGAGTTGGCACTAATGTCGCTGAGTGACAGTTTTGCTGAGTCGTGTTACGAGTCAATATTGCAAAAGGTTGATGAGCATTCGGTCCTGGTGGTAGAGGGAATTGCTGCCAATCGACAGTCGAAACAGATGTGGAGAGATATTGTTGACGATGACCGTACAGGAGTTTCTTTCGACTTGTATGATTGCGGACTTGTATTTTTCGATAAGCAGCGATATAAGAAGAATTATATTATTAATTTTTAAATACTTTAATACTATGGCTATTACAAGAGTTTACACAAAAACCGGCGATGACGGAATTACCAGCCTTGTAGGCGGTGTAAAAGTGAAGAAGACGAATGCCCGCATCGAGGCATACGGAACGGTCGACGAGCTCAGTGCTCACCTGGGCATGCTGGCTTCGTGGATGAAAGACGGTCCCGATAAAGACATTATCATTCGTACACAGCGAAATCTTTTTACAGTATGTTCCTACTTGGCCACAGATAAAAGCAAGACCCCACTGGCTCCTTCTTATACCATGGATGCTTCGGAAACAGAGTTCCTAGAGCAGCAGATTGACGAGATTAATGCAAGTATCCCGCAGCAGACAGCCTTCATTCTTCCTGGCGGATCGCACGAGGCCGCTCTTGCCCATGTATGCCGTACGGTTTGCCGTAGAGCCGAAAGACGCATCTTTTTCTTGGGTGAATCAACCGAGTTAGACAACGAGGTGACCCATTATATCAACCGTCTGAGTGATTATTTGTTTGTTTTGGCAAGGAAATTAAACTTTATTGACGGTGTGAGAGAAAAAATATGGAAGAAAACGAAGTAGTTTAAAGAAAAAATATTACTTTTGCGGTCGATTAAGAAACGTATAAATTTTTAACGACTATGTATTGGACACTTGAACTGGCTTCTAAACTTGAAGATGCACCCTGGCCTGCTACTAAGGACGAGCTGATCGATTATGCCATCCGCTCGGGTGCGCCACTCGAAGTATTGGAAAATTTGCAGGAGATCGAGGACGAAGGTGATGTCTATGAAAGTATTGAGGATATCTGGCCCGATTATCCTACAAAAGAAGATTTTCTATTCAACGAAGATGAATATTAAAGGGTAGAATTACTCTTAAATAACTAAATACCAGCGAGATAAACAAATAGCCTTGTTTGTCTCGCTGGTGTTTTATGGTTGTTTCAACCAGCAGTATAGGAAACATTCGTAAAAAAATACAATTATAAATATGCGTAATGCGTTTTTGTATAATTGACATAATATATAATATATGCCATTCACAACTGTTCGAGTTTCCGAACGGTTCGCTATCTATTAACTATCTGACGCGGAATATTGAGGGAGCATAAAATGATGCTTACCACTATGCTCCCTTAAAATATCTTTCTACTTGTGGTTAATATCGAGATAGTCCTTCAGCGCATCGACGTATTCCTCGAATGCCTGTCGGCCCCTTTCGCTGATGCGGCAGAGCGTGCAGGGTCTCTTGCCCTTGAAGGTCTTCTCTACCTCTATGTAGCCCGCCGCCGAGAGCTTGTCTATCTGCACGCTAAGGTTGCCCGCCGTGGCTCCCGTCTGTTCCTTTATATAGGGGAACTCGGCCTCGTCGGCACTGATGAGCAGCGACATGACGGCCAGTCGTAGCTCGGAGTGCAGCAGTGGGTCTAATGGCTTAAACATAGGCTATTTCTTTTTCATCATCCAGCCTGGGAGTGTCAGGCCGATAAAGGCAAACACGGCGATAATCATGCTGGGAAATATGCCATTGATAATCCCAAAGTAGTTGCTATTTGTGTAGTAAATAATCTTGGCGGTCAGCGTTTCTGTCATGCAGAAAGCTTCCCAGAAGAATCCCCCAATGCCGCCAATAATTCCACACCACACCATCCAGCGGCTCTTCAAAGTGTAGCCGTTGATGGTAATAACCATACCCATCATCAGGTAAATGATACGTACAGGGTTGATACGGTTCTGGAAATACACTTGCATATTATCAGCTACCAAAGCATCGTGGAGCATCAGCTTGTTGAAGAGAATAGAAAGCACGAAAAGCGACAGTACGAAGATGCCGAATGTCTGCCACGTCTTGTTTACCATGCTGCCGACAAAACTGTCTGGGACTTTAGGTTTGTTTCTATTGACATAGCGGTCAACGACGTAAATAACAAGCGGCAACAAGATATACAGTAAATAGAAAGCCGCATTTTTCGTAAAACAGATGCAGAGCCCAATGAGCAGCGCCCAGCCCATCAAGCAGAGGCCAGAGATGTAGAGCGTCTGCCCTGTATGCCTTGCCACTGTCTGTCGGCTGCGCTCAAGCTGTTCGGTGATTATCTCCAGACTGCGCTCGGCAGTCAGGTTGCTTTTTTCTTCCATTGTTCTTTTTGTCTTTGGATGTTACACATTTTGTTTACTTGTTCTCCAGCCTTGTCCCAGCTCCTGCAGAAAGCCCGGATTCAGCCTCATGTGTTCGAACCACGGTGCAAAGATAAATAAGTTTATAATATAAACCAAATTATTCTGTAAATATTTTGCCTTTTGTTTTGCTTTTTTAACATTTAACAGAAAAAAGGTACCTTTTCAAAGATTTTTCAGGAATCCTGTAGTTTTTTCTTTCTTTGTGCGACTTATTATCAAACAGGACAATTGAATGAAAAGCTGAATGACCTTTTCGAGCAGAACAAGCGTGGCAATGCAAGTTACGCTACAAGACATCTGGGGAGTGCTAAAATGCTTGGTTTGGCATATGAGTATTTCGGTCACTGGTATTTGAATTGTCTGAGTTATACTTATGTGGATCTCAACAAAGAGGAGCGTGAAGCTATAGTAGCTCGTGCGATGCTGCGTTCACCATTCTTCAAGGCCGTATTTGCTAGTAGTAATCGAAGAATTGTGCTGTCAGATTTTCTAAATCGCTTTTCTCCTATATTTGCTCGGAAGCATTTCCTCTCAGTCGTGAGATTGATTGACATCTGCATCAATGAAGCACAGAGAAACGGCAGGAAGATTCTGTTTGACAGTCGCCTTGCAGACAGGAAACCACTGGGAGATATTTTCAATATAGACTCTATTGCAAAGCCTTTTTCAACGCGTTCGCTGATGAGGTATGTAGAAGAGGTGAAGGGCTGGTATAGCATGAGCGAGAAGGATGCTCGGCGATTGGTTGACAAGCATAGAAAAGGCGACAGAAACGCGCTTGAAGAATTTGTCAAAGCCGCTCAACCCATTGTCATACGAAATGCCTCTGAGTTTGATTTTGCGCCAAAAGAAGATATTATCCAGGAAGGAAACCTGGGACTACTGGCCGGAATTGAGAATTTTGAGTTAGAGCGGCGAGTGTCATTATATGGCTATCTCTCCTTCTGGGTGAAAAGATACCTACAGTCATATAAAGACAGTTTAGCCAATCTGGTGCGTATCCCTATAAACAAGTTCACTCTCATTAACTCGGTGAAGAAACAGACCTGGCAATATCTGCAAAAATATGGGTATATGCCGCCATTCGAAGAACTTGATTGGGGATTGGCGTCGGAAGAGGAAAGCAAAATAGCATACAACATCATGATGTCAATGGCAGAGTATGATAGCCAGACAACCATGATAGACGAGGACACATTATATGCTGATGAGAAAGCCTATTCGCCTGAACGTACAACAGACTTAGAGTCGCTAAACTTCGAACTACACCACCTGATACATTTCCTGAGTAAGCGCGAAGAAAACATTGTGCTCGATTATTTCGGAATGGACGGCAGAAGAACAGAGACGTTCGAAACCATTGGTAGTAAATTGGGATTGACACGAGAACGCATACGCCAGATATACGAAAAGAGTATTCGTAAACTGCGAATTCTTGCAAAAGCGAAGAACGGGATTGGCACTCTGAACGAAAAGGAACGTGAAGAACTGACAAATATGATAGAGAAAGGCGCACCTGCGTTTAAGGAAAATGTAGTAGTTCGAGGAAAAGAGAAAATACATCAAAAATATGGACCAGAACCTCAGCGGACAGAGCCTACAGTCTTAGAACGGAAGGATGATACGGCAGGAAATGACGCTCGTAAGACTATAGTTCCGCTTGTAACTGATAGGAATCCTGTCGCAAATTTCCCTGCTAAACATGAAGCAAATGTGGGTGACAAGATCCTTTACAATGGGAATGCATGTGTCGTGCTGGAAAGGATTCCCAGAGGCGATAGCTTCAGGCTTTCAATAAGGTATGAGGATGGAAGGATAGATAATATCCAGGATGACATGAAGAAATACAGCATTATAAAGAAAAGCGTGAAGGAACGTAAACCGCGCGTCAGAGAAGATTTAGAACCTTCCAGAGAAAACGATAAAGTCTCTCGTCCTTCGAAGACTTCACCATAGCGAAGGGCAGTCGTTTTCTGAAATTGCAAAAGCCATAGGCAGAACAGAAGTCGCTGTAATGTCACGGCTTGGTATGCTGGGATTGATAGATTATTCTTATGGTCAGGAATACAAACCGAAAGAGAATGAGACACTTTACAAATGACGTTCAAACAAGAACCGAGCCGAACCGACCATATAATGATACTGAGGTAAATAGGATAATTGATTGGATTGGAAACAATGAAAGGTTTGTTTGTCCAATTTACCTTATTATCGTCCTACATCGCCTCTGATAGTGCTGTAAGTTTGGCTAAAAATAGTTAAGAATAGTGTAAGTTTCTGATAATCAGTTGTGAAACATGTCTTCAACGAGGATGAGTATTAGTGAGTTTTTATCGAACAAACTGATTGAAAATCAACAAAGTGTGAAAGTATTTGATTACTTTCGCACTTTGTTTTTTATATGAAAAGTCTATTTAAAAGGCTATACTTTAAATTATATTGCTAACTTTGCATCAAAATACTAACTATATGAAAAAACGATTACTTTTATTAGCGTTGTCTGTTTTAGGACTTCAGTGTGTTGTTGGCCAAAAGATAGAGGATGTTTTTATGAATCCTCCTGCCGAGGCCAAACCTATTATGATATGGCAGTGGATGGACGGCTTGATAACAAAGGAAGGAATAACCGCAGATCTGGAGGCTTATCAGAAAGCAGGTATCGGAGGTGTACAGAACTTTCAGGTGGGCGGTACAGGACAGGGACTAGTAAAGGACACTACCAATGCTATTGGTTCCGAGCGATGGCAACAGCTGATGCGATTTGCTATCAGTGAATGCCGCCGCTTAGGTCTTTCGTATGGCACACACAATTGTCCAGGGTGGTCATCGAGTGCCTATCCGACGGTTAAACCTGAATATTCCATGCAGAAGCTTGTATGGACGATGGTAGAGTCACAAGGTAAGCGGCATATAAGACTGATACAACCTGAGGCTAATTTTGGCTATTATGAAGACATAGCTGTTGTAGCAGTTCCAGATGACAGCATCGTTCAGAAAGAGCAAATCCTCGTTTTTCTAGGTGCTGCCAGCATCCAGCTTCCTAAAGGAAAGTGGAAAATCTATCGTTTCGGCCATACGGCTAATGGTAAGACCAATGGTAGTACGTCACCCGAAAGCGGTACAGGTCTGGAGTGCGACAAGATGAGTCGTGAGGCTGTTGCACACTATTGGTCGGGCTATCCTGCCATGCTGCTAAATCTTGCTGGTGAAGAGACTGGCAAGACCTTCCAGCGATTGGAGATTGACAGTTATGAGGCAGGCGGTCAGGAATGGACCCAGCGAATGCCAGAGGAGTTTTCACAACGAAGAGGATATGATATAGTTAAATGGTTGCCAGCTTTGGCAGGGGTGGTCATCGACAACAGCCAGGCGACGGATCAGTTCAAGCGTGACTGGCGTGAGACAGTATCGGATTTATTTGCCGAGAACTATTATGGCTATATGAGTCAACTGGCGCATGGGCACGGCCTGCAGTTGTTGGTGCAGCCATACGGAACTGGTTCTGCCAAGCCGTTCAACCCCATCAACACCGATAAGATTGTGCGCCAATTAGCCGCAGACGACCCTATCTGTGCAGAATTTTGGGCAAAGCCAACCAACTGGGGCTGGAAGGATATTCCTCGTGTAGTGAATGCAGCAAGGCGAGTTGGACATGAGACCGTTTATGCAGAGGGGTTTACCTGTTGGCCGCTTCATGCCTGGAAGGATGATCCTGCCCGTCTGAAAGCCATCGCCGATTCTGCTTTCTGTCTTGGCATTAACAAGTTGATGCTTCATGCAGCAGCCCACAATCCTTGGGTGAATGCCAAACCTGGCATGACCTTCGGTATGTGGGGTACATGGTGGACACCAGGACAGACATGGTGGAAAGATGGTGCAAAACCGCTGTTTTCGTATTTCTCCCGTTGTCAGGCTCTCTTGCAAAGAGGTCGCTTCGTCGATGATTTCAAGAGTAAGAATCCGTCGTTGTCTGCTGATGTAGAAGGTATTCAGTGGATTCACCGTAGTGACAATGGTACCGACATTTACTTCATTGCCAACGCCAAAGATGGTGGTCTTGCCCCGACACTTACCATAGAAGGAACTGGTAGAATGCCCGAGGTGTGGGACCCAGAGACGGGAGAGACATCCATCGCTAAGACATGGAAGATGGAAGACGGGAAGACACAAGTCAAGTTGAACCTTACCACCCGACGGTCTGTATTCTTGATACTTAAAGATAAAACAACAGAAACTGCATCAAACGCAGACGGTATCTCCAGTGATGTGATAGACACGCTGCCTGTCAATGGTCAGTGGACCATCAAATTTGCCGATGGCAAACAAGTAGAGTGGACATCACTTATGCCTTGGAACGAATCGACTGACAACGATATCAAGTACTTCTCTGGCACGGCACGTTATTCGCAACATCTGTATCTGAAAGAATTGAACCGCAACTACAATTATGTGCTCGACTTGGGCGAAGTGAAGAATCTCGCCGTGGTCAAGGTGAACGGGAAAGTGTGCGGTACACTTTGGCGACCACCTTTTACTATCGACATTACTGACGCTTTGCTTGGAGGCGATAATACGCTGGAGATAGATGTCACGAACCTCTGGGTGAACCGAATGGTGGGCGATGAACTGGAGCCTGATGATGTGGAATGGTCAGAGCCTGTGACCTTTGGTGCTACCTCAAAGTCGCCGAGTATCGGGCGATTTATGAAAGAAGTGCCCGAATGGCTCAGCAAGGGAATGCCACGTTCCACAAAGCGCAAGGCCGTTGTCTCCATGAAATTCTTCGAAAAAGACACGCCGCTCCTTCGTTCGGGTCTGTTAAGCCCAGTGGTGTTGCAGAAGAAAACAGCCAATACCATAAAGCCTTCCGTAGAAAAAGAACTATGGATAAAACAAGGTAAGCAGCAAATCTATGGTGTATTGAGCACGCCCGACAATGGCGAGAAGCGACATCCGATTGTGATTGTATCTCATGGCTTCAATGGTACGCATCATTCGGGACGTAATTATTTCAAGATGCTGAATGAGTTGGGCTACATGTGTTACACTTTTGACTTTCCTTGTGGTGGAACAGGTAGCCGTACAGACAACAATACGGTAAATATGTCTGTGCTCGACGAACAGAAAGCATTGGAGGCTATCGTGCGATACTTTAAGTCACGCCCCGATGTTGACAAGAAGAACATCGTGCTATTGGGAGGGAGTCAGGGAGGACTCATATCAGTATTGACCGCTGCCAAGATGCAAAAAGACATCAGCAAGTTAATTCTTGAGTTTCCTGCCTTATGTATTCCGGACAACTGGAACAGCCGCTATCCACAGGTGTCAGACATCCCTGATACTACAAGAATCTGGCGAGTACCCATCGGGCGGCGTTTCTTCGCGGAGATTCGTAATATGGATCCCTATAAGGCTGTAGAGGCATATCACCGACCTGTCCTGATTGTTCATGGCGATGCCGACGCAGTAGTTCCAATAGAGTATTCTCGTAGAGCCGTAAAGTTGTACAAGAATGCCCGACTGGTTGAAATTCCCAAAGCTGGTCACGGTTTCAACGGGAAGGATTTCAAATGCTCTTTGGATAATATCAGACAGTTCCTGATGGGGAAGGAGAACATCACGGAATGAACATGTTGTCATCAATGGCGTTCTTCTTCCGACCTCACCAACTGGCAGTTTGAACGTGTTGTCTTGCCAGTTCAGAAAGATGGCATCCTTGGACCGAACCGAGTAGGTGAACGTGCCAAGGTGATGAAGTGCCCCCTGATGTTTTATTGTTGCTTTATCCGATAGTATAATAAATAATCGTAAATGAAGTTCTGTCCGTTATTGCTTGTAACGAAGTCCTTTTTTTGTAAAGCAGACAAACTTTGAAAAAATACGTCAGATTCTGTAGTTTTTTCTTTCTTTGTGCGACTTATTATCAAACAGGACAATTGAATGAAAAGATGAATGATTCAGAACGCAAGTTTGAAGAAATGGTGAGAGAGCATCGCGGTACAATCTACGCCGTCTGCTATATGTTCTCCAACGACCAGGACGAGGTGGCCGACTTGTATCAAGAGGTGCTCATCAACCTGTGGAACAGCCTGCCCTCGTTTGAGGGGCGCAGCGATATGCGCTCATGGATCTACCGCGTCAGCCTGAACGTGTGCATCTCGCTTGACCGCAAGAAACGACGTCGTAAGACCGTGCCGCTTACGATGGACATCAATCCTTACGAAGAGACGGAGACCAACCAAAACTCACGGCAGATGGACATGCTGCGGCGACGCATCGCCAAATTGGGACAGTTCGACCGCGCCATCATTCTGCTGTGGTTAGAGAACATGAGCTACGAGGAGATTGCCGCCATCATGGGCATCACGGTGAAGAATGTGTCGGTGAGGCTCTACCGCATCAAGGAGGAATTAAAGAATATGTCAAACGATTAAAAACTTAACAGGAATTATGGAGAATCAGAACAATAACTTACAGGAACTGGAAGAATTGCGCAGTCAAGTAGCTGAGTTTAAGAACCGCATGGAACAGCAGGAGATTGTCAGCCGACGCCTGTTGGAAGAGGCGATGAAAGGCCACGTGTCGTGGATTAAGCAGATGAGTTTTTGGGGCAGCGTAGCGGAATTGGCGTTATTACCTTTGTTTGTTTACGTTCTAAGAAGCATCGCTGTTTTTTTATGGCTACCAATTATTGTCCTAGGTCTTTTGATAGCTGGTGAGGCCGTTTTCAACTTTTGGAATGTCAGTACCATCCGCGACAAACATCTTGCAGTTGATGACGTGCTCAGTGCCCAGCAGCGGCTGATAACCTTCAAGCGCAGAGAGAAACTTTACACGTTCGGCATACTACCTTTCCTATTGCTCTGGTTAGCATGCATTCCGTTTGGCGTTTTTCATGGCACCGACATCGCTTTCCCCTCAAGTGATAGATTGGTTGCTTATTGCGTAGCTATTGTCATTGTATTTGCCTTGTCATTCTATGTCTTTTCCCGTGAGATGCGCTCGTTGAACAAGGCTATCAAGGATATAGACGAATTTGCCGGTAAGGAATAAACAAATAAGTTTGTCCACTACAATATTCCCCAATCTGACCGCAACTCAGACAGTTGGAATCGGTCGTTGTGGAGTTATTTGTTGTCGGGGAAAATCACTTCGAGTTTCTTGTCTAAATCCTTACCGGCATATCGGCGGGAATGGAGAGAATGAGTGCCATCGTGATGGCCCCGCTGGCGATGCCCACGATGAAAGCCGCCACCATGGCCATCTTATAGCGTCGGATAGCGGCCTCCTGATGCTGCTTGAGATACTCCACGGCATCGAGCCGCTTGGTGAGAGTGCAAGTACCAAGAGGGGGATGCCTGCCGGATAGAGCAGATGTTCAGAACTTTCTACTTCAGCGTATTGAACTTTTTGTTTTTCTCGATGGTCCAGTCTTTGCGTTTTGCCAACTGGCATTTCTTGCCCTTGAACATCTTGGCGGCCTGTTTGTCGCCTTTCAGCTGCCATTGGAGCCATGCCAGCGCCACCACGGTGAACTCGCCACCATGCGGTTCGCGGTAGGTTCCGCCGTGACCCACCGGGAAATTGGCGGCACAGGCGGGCACATGGTTGATGCGGTGGAAGTCGTCCATGCCGTTCTCGTAGGCAATATCGGTCTTTCCGCCCAGAATATAGATGACAGGTGTGTGAATCTCGTTCAGTTTCTCTTTGGGCGGCATGGGCATTCCTCCCACAGCCTGCGAGGCATTCTGCTGGTTGAAGAGTCCGCTGTTGCAGATCATCAGCGACGTGATGCGCGGGTCGGCACAGTTGAAGAGCGTCTGCAAACCGCCGCACGACATGCCGGCAACGCAGATGTTCCTCACGTCGATCTTCTGATAGTAAGGCGACTGCGGGTTGTCGTTCTGCGCCATCACCCAGTCGATGCTCTCTATCTGCTGCTCGGTGGTCGACATTCGTCCGCGGTAGGGCTCATCGTCCATGGGTATGAATCCCGTGGCCACCACGATGAATCCGTGCGAGGCAATCTCGTTGAGGAACTTATAGTGTTCCCACGGTGAGTTCGAGCAGGCTCCGTTGCCCCATACCAGCACCGGCAGCGGGTTGCCGGCATTGAATGCGGAGAGGTCTTGCGGCACGAAAACCGTATGGGCAGCCAGGCCGCTCTCTTCTTTCATCACAGCCTTATAGGGACCCGTCCCGCCGTCTTCTACCACACGGCTGCGGGGCACAGCCGTTGTGGCTACGCCGCCAGCCTCTTCCTGGAAGAACGACACCATGGTCTTGAATGTATTCTCATTGAAAGTCACCGGACCGTGCTGGCCGTCGGGAATGCTGCAGAACGCCTTCAGACGGCCTGCTTTCTCGAGCGCCTCGGAGAAACGCACGCCCTGGCAATGAGGCACCACATTGTCGGCCTCGCCATGGAAGACCAGGAAGCGCGGCCCCTTGTCGGTGATGTAGGTGATGGGACTGATGAGGCTGACCAGGTCGGGGTGGTCGGCCGGTGCACCGCCGATGAGCACCGCCTCGGGCGACTTCTCGTCCTTCACCGTCTCGCAGTCCTGCATGTGGGCCATATCCACGGGTCCGAACCAGTCGACCACGGCATCGACGTCGCTCGAGGCAGAGAGGCAGTTGCCCACTTTCCCTTCGATGTCGACCGTCGTCTGTCCCACGGTGCGCTCCTTCATGCCGTTGGTCACGCCGGCCAGCGCAGCCAGGTGTCCGCCCGACGAATAGCCCGTGATGCCCACGAACGAGGTGTCGAGCTGATATTCAGAGGCATGTGCACGAATGAAGCGGATGGCCGCCTTCACATCGTTGATTTGTGCTGGGAACTTGGCTTCCGTGCTCGAGCGGTGGTTAATGCACACAACGGCAAAACCGGCATCGACCAGAGGCTTGCCCACCGATTGATAGGTCATGAGTTTCATGTTGTTGCCGAACCAGGCGCTGCCGTAGATGGCAATCACCACTTTGTATTTCTCTTGTTGCTGCTTGGGCAGATAGATGTCCAGCCGGTGGGCCTCCAAATCATCGCCCGCGTAGTTCAAGTCCTTGAAAGTGGCTTTGTTCTCAGGCTTCGGGAAACCGCCCCTGCCCTGTGGTTGTGCCATGACTGTCATTGCCATGCACGCAAGCACTGCTAATAATGCTTTTTTCATGATCATACTCATCGTTTTTTAGAGTGAATAGTTTCGTGTCTAGGTGAAAAGCGGAAAGACGTTTGTCACATCCCTCCTTCGTTTCGATGCCTGGAACACTTTGAAGCGGAGTGTGACTACTCGGGGTTGGTGATGTCGCGATACTGTCCCGGCGAGAGACCGATGGCCTCCTGTATCTTTCGCTGCAAGGTGCGCACGCTGTTGAACCCCGAGTCCTGTGCAATGGCGTCGATGCTGTAACCGGGTTTCTCCTTCAGTATGCGCAGGGCACGCATCAGCCGCAGGAAGTCGAGATACTTGTCGACGGAGTGATAGATGGTCTTCGACTTATAGAGATCGGCAATGCGCGTCTGGGTGGTGCCCACCAGCTCGGCCACCTCTTTGATGCCAAACTCGGGGGGCAGGGGAATCTCGTCGCTCTCGATACGTGTCTCGATGACGGCCAGCAGCTCCTCGTCGCTGCGCAAGTCGGCCTGTGCCATCATCTCGCGGTGGCGGCGCACCAGGTCTTTCAACCACTCTACATGCATACGCACATTATAGTAGATGTCCATCTTTTCGGCAAGCATCATGTTGCGGGCAATGAGTTGCTCGTTTCCATCGATGAGCCGTTTGTTGTCATCTTCCAGTTGTTTCACTTTTTCTTGCAGCTTTTCCACCTGCTCCTGCAGTTGGGTGTTCTGCTCCTTCAGCAGTTTCACGGGGTCGTTTCCTTCGTTGTTCATGGTGCTTTTGTGTATGATTTTGGCAAAAATAACAAATAATCAGAGAACAAACAACAAAAAGGGTATCAAAAAACTTGCTTTAACAACCGTTAACGAGGCAATAAACAGCACAAAATTGCGTTATGTTGATGTGCCTAGACGCATTTACACGATGATAATGGTGCTTGTGCTTGCCGTGACGGGGGCAAAAGCACAGTATGACGTCAGCTTCAGCCATTACTATGACTTGGAGCCGACGTTCAATCCTGCGTCGGTAGGCAAGCAGCATAAACTGAACATCACCGCGGCCTATGCCATGGACCTGGCCGGTTTCGAGCATAACCCGCAGACGATGTATATCGGAGCCGACCTGCCTTTCTACTTCCTGAAGAGCTATCATGGCGGCGGACTGTCGATCATGAGCGACAAGATAGGCCTTTTCACTCATCAGCGGGTGACAGCACAGTATTCGTACAAGCTGCGGCTGTTTGGCGGAACACTGGGCATCGGTGTGCAGGGTGGTTTCCTCAGTGAGGTGTTCAATGGCTCCGAGCTCGATGTGCAAGACACCGGCGACCAGGCCCTTGCCACTTCTGAGGTCAAGGGAAACGCGCTCGACCTAGGTGCCGGACTCTACTACACGCATGGTCGGTGGTATGTGGGTGCGTCGGTGCAACACCTCAATTCGCCGCTGGTGGAACTGGGCGAAACCAATGAGTTGCAGATAGATAAAACATATTATTTGACGGGTGGATACAATATTAAGCTGAGAAATCCGTTCTTAACTATACACCCGTCTGTCTTGTTCAAGACCGATGGGGTAGGGTGGCGCGCCGATGTGACGGGCCGTCTGATGTATACTAACGACACGAAGAAAATGTATGGAGGCATCTCTTATAGTCCCACCAATTCGGTGACGTTTCTCATAGGAGGCTTCTTCCATGGCATACATGCCGGCTACAGCTACGAGGTCTATACCTCGGCGGTGAATCCCGGCAACGGCAGTCACGAATTGTTTGTGGGCTATCAGGTCGACCTGAATTTCGTGAAGCGTGGCAAGAACAAGCACAAAAGTGTGCGACTGCTGTGATGAGGCGTGAATAAGAATCTATGACAAGTAAGATAGGAGAAAAGCGATTAATTGAGATATGAAACAAACGAAGAAGAATAGAACTGTGGAAGGACAGGCAAGAAGGCTGACGGCTTTTTGCCTCTCGGCCTTTTTGCTGACGTCGTTGCTCACCGCCTGTTTCGGTGGTAAGGCTGCTTTGTCGTCCGGACGCGGCGGCGAGGTGACGGGAGTCGGCGCAGGCAAGGGATTCACCGAGCCGACGCCTTTTGGCATGACATTGGTGAAACGCGGATTCTTGAAGATGGGTATTGAGAAACAAGACTCACTCTGGGGCATGCAGACACCGGTGAAGGAGATTTCGGTCGACGGCTTCTGGATGGACGAGACCGAGGTGACCAATGCCAAATACAAGCAGTTTGTGCAGTGGGTGCGCGACTCTATCCTGCGCGAGCGCCTGGCCGACCCTGCCTACGGTGGCGACGAGTCGTATATGATTACCGAGGATAAGAACGGCGACCCCATTCCCCCACGCGTGAACTGGAAGAAAGCCCTGCCCCGCAAACCCAACGAGGATGAGTTGCGGGCCATCGAGAGCATGTATGTCACCAATCCTGTGACGGGCGAGAAACTGATTGACTACAAGCAGTTGAACTATCGTTATGAGATTTACGACTATACGGCCGCCGCTCTGCGCCGCAACCGACTTAATCCGCAGGACCGTAATCTGAACACCGACATCACGGTGAATCCCGACGAGGTGGTGATGATCTCGAAAGACACTGCCTACGTCGACGACGAGGGAAACATCATTCGGCAGACCATCGACCGCCCGCTGAGCGGACCGTGGGACTTCCTGAATACCTATATCGTGAATGTGTATCCCGATACCACCTGCTGGGTGAACGACTTCCAGAACTCCGACAACGAGATGTATCTGCGCTATTACTTCAGCAATCCCGCCTACAACGACTATCCTGTGGTGGGAGTGACCTGGGAGCAGGCCAATGCCTTCTGTGCCTGGCGCACTGACTATCTGCTGAAGGGACTGGGCGAGGCCGCCCGATTTGTGCAGCGCTACCGACTGCCCACAGAGGCAGAGTGGGAGTATGCCGCACGTGGAAAAGATGGCACCGAGTTCCCTTGGAACAACGAGAACATGGCCAGCGACAAAGGCTGCTACTATGCCAACTTCAAGCCCGACCGCGGCAACTATACTGAAGATGGCAACCTCATCACGAGCAAGGTGGGAGCCTATTCGGCCAATACCAATGGACTGTATGACATGGCCGGTAACGTGGCAGAGTGGACCAGTACCATCTATACCGAGGGAGGTGTGGATGCCATGAACGACCTGAACCCCACGCTGAAGTATAATGCAGCCCTTGAGGACCCCTACAAGCTGAAGAAGAAGAGTGTGCGAGGCGGTTCATGGAAAGACCCCGAGTCGTTCATTCGCAGCGCATGGCGGTCGTGGGAATACCAGAACCAACCACGCTCGTTCATCGGCTTCCGCTGTGTGAGAAGTCTGGCTAACAGTGTAACAACAAAACAAAAAGCAACAAAGAAGAAAAGATGACCAAGTACAGCAAATATAACATTATCTACCGTCTGCAAAAGTGGATGGACAGTGTTCCCGGCCAGACATTCCTGAACTATGCCTACAGCTGGGGAGCAGCAATCGTGATCCTTGGTACGCTTTTCAAGCTGACCCACATTCCCGGCGCCAACTTCTGGTTGTTCCTGGGAATGGGCACTGAGGTGGTGGTGTTCTTCCTTTCGGCTTTCGACCGTCCCTTCGACAAGACGACCGACGGTATGGAACTGTCGCGTCATGCCGGCGAGGAACTTGGCGAAGGCGCTGAGATAGAGGGCACACAGAAACCCGAGGTGGTGGTCAGTGGTGCCACAGGCGGTACTATTATTATAGGTGGCGGTGGCTCATCGGCTGGCCATGTGGCTGAGGGTGAGCCTGCTATCGCAGGGCAGACCGGCTCATTTGTTGTGGCAGGACAGCCAGGTGTTGCCGGTGTTTCCGGCGTGTCTGGCGTATCTGGTATTTCCGGTGCATCCGGAGCAGCAGGCAGTGCCTCTGGTGTTGTTCCCGCAGAGCCGGTGGTGGCTCCGCCGCTGACACCCGATATGACTGATGCCACTAATGCCTACGTGGAGGAGCTGAAGAAGCTCACTGAGGTGTTGGAGCGCGTCTCTGAGCAGAGCCGCCGACTGACCACCGACTCAGAGGAGATGGAGAACCTGAACCGTACGCTGACTGGCATCTGCAAGGTCTATGAGATGCAACTCAAGAGTGCCAGCTCGCAAATCGGGACCATCGATGAGATCAACGAGCAGACACGTAAGATGGCAGGGCAGATAGCCGAACTGAATAAGATTTACAAGCGTATGATAGAAGCCATGACGGTGAACATGCCGTTGGGCGCAAAACCTTTATCTGAATAATGGCAATCAAGAAAAGACCGGTATCTCCGCGCCAGAAGATGATCAACCTGATGTATGTCGTCTTGATGGCAATGCTTGCGCTGAACGTTTCGTCGGAAGTGCTCGACGGCTTCTCTATTGTGGAGGAGAGCCTGCGCCGCACCACCGCCAACTCGTCGGCCGAGAACCAGGTGCTGTTCGGCGATTTCGAGGCTCAGATGAAGAAAAACCCCGAGAAGGTGAGACAATGGTTCGAGAAGGCCAGCGAGGTGAAGCAGATGAGCGACTCTCTGTATGATATGGCCCAGCAGTTGAAACTGGCCATTGTCAAGGAGGCCGACGGCAAAAACGGTGACTTGGAGCATATCAAGAACAAGGAAGACCTTGAGGCTGCCAATCAGGTGATGCTCGCACCGGGTGTCGGCAAGGGCAAGGCGCTTTTCGATGCCATCAACCAATTCCGCACCCGCATTCTTGCGATGGTTACCGACGAGCACCAGAAGAAGGTCATCATGAGCAATCTGTCGACCGAATTGCCTAAGGATGCGCGCACGATGGGAAAAAATTGGCAGGAGTTCATGTTCGAGGACATGCCCGTGGCGGCCGCAGTGACCCTGCTCTCGAAGTTGCAGAGTGATGTGCGCTATGCCGAGGGAGAGGTGTTGCACACCCTGGTCTCGAACGTCGACGTGAAAGATATGCGTGTCAACAAGATTGATGCGTTTGTGATTCCAGAGAAAACCACTCTTTATCCAGGTGAGACCTTTGCCGCCAATATCGTGATGGCAGCCGTCGACACCACCATGCAGCCTGAAATCTATGTTAATGGCACGCGCATCAACAGTGCCAACGGACGCTATTCGTTTACGGCAGGCAGCGTGGGCGAGCATTCTTTCGGTGGTTATCTGCTCACCCATAACGCCGCCGGTGAGACCATCCGCCGCGACTTCCTGCAGAAGTATAGTGTGATACCAGCTCCCAGCGGAGCCACGGTGGCTGCCGACCTGATGAATGTGCTCTATGCCGGATTCCAGAATCCGATGAGTGTCAGTGTGCCCGGTGTGCCTCAGAATGCCGTCTCGGTATCGATGAGCGGCGGTACGCTGACAGCCAAGGGCAATGGCCATTATGTGGCAGTGCCGTCGGCAGTGGGCAAGGATGTCACCTTCACCGTGTCGGCCAACGACAAGGGCAAGACCCGCCAGATGGGACAGGTGACCTTCAAAGTGCGTAAACTGCCCGATCCGACACCTTATGTGGTGGTGGGTACCGACCGTTTCAAGGGCGGCGGACTGGCCAAGGCATCGCTCATGGGCCTGAGCGGCATCGGTGCTGCCATCGACGATGGCCTGCTCGACATCCCGTTCAGGGTGGTCAGCTTCGAGACGGTGTTCTTCGACAATATGGGTAATGCCGTACCGATGGCCTCAGAGGGCGCCTCGTTCTCTGCCCGCCAGAAGGATGCCTTCCGTAAGTTGTCGCGCAACCGCCGGTTCTACATCTCGCATGTAACGGCCATTGGTCCCGACGGCCTCACCCGTAAGCTGACATCAGCCATGGAGATAGTTGTGAAGTGACAAGTGAGTTTGAATGAATAATAACAACAGAATATGAATCGTATGAATAGAATATGTTTTCATCATAAGAAGTGTGAATGGTGGCGGATGGTGATGATGGTTCTTGTCATCTATCATCTCGCTCCAGTCATGATGCAGGCTCAGCCCGCCTCCCGCCGTCAGGCAGAGCAGCAGAAGAGCAGCCAGACCAATTCGGGCAATGTCACCAACCGTGCCCGCATCTCATTCCCGACCACGGCAGTGATGTCGGAAGACGTGGTGTGGCGCCGTGACATCTACCGCCAGCTGAACCTGGAGGAGGATGCCAATGCCGGCTTGTATTATCCCGTGGAGCCCACCGACGGACAGATGAACCTGTTTACCAACATCTTCAAACTGATGATGCGTGGACTGATCAAGGTCTATGAGTACCGCATGGACGGTAACGAGGTGTTCAACGACTCAGCCCGTGTGAAGCAAAAAGATTTCCTGGACAACTACCATATCTATTACGAGCGTACCGACCGCGGCGTGCATATCGACAACAGCGACATCCCCTCGCGCGAAGTGAAGTCGTATTACATCAAGGAGAGTGCCTACTACGACCAGCGCACCTCCACCTTCCATCGCAAGGTGACGGCCTTGTGTCCCATCATGAGCCGTGAGGACGATTTTGGCGATGCCGCCACGCAGTATCCGTTGTTCTGGGTGAAGTACGACGACCTGGCTCCTTATCTGGCCAAGCAGACCATCATGACCAGCAACCTGAACAATGCTGCCACGATGAGTGTCGACGACTACTTCACACGTACCATGTACGAGGGGAAAATCTATAAGACCAATAACATGCTGGGCCGTACCCTTGCACAGTATTGTCCCTCCGACTCGGCGATGGCCAAAGAGCAAAAGCGCATCGAGGCCGAACTGCTGGCATTCGAGAAAGGTGTCTGGGGCAACCAAGCCCGCAAAGACTCGCTCGACAGTATTGCCAAGGCCGGCAAGGACGTGAAGGCTGCCAAAGCTGTCAAGAAAAACCGTCGTGCCTCATCATCCACGAAGTCGGCCACGGTGAAGAGCAAGCGCTCGTCGGGCTCATCGTCAGCAGGATCTTCCTCACCGGCCCGTGTGTCAGTGCGCCGCCAGCGCCACTAACAACGTCACACCACCTTCGTGAAGTATGTCGATGTCATATTGCCGTTGCCCCTTGAGGGACTGTTCACCTATTCTCTGCCACAACCGCTGTGCGACAAGGTGAGCTTCGGCATGCGTGTGCTGGTGCCGCTGGGCAAGAGCAAACGCTATACGGCCATGGCTGTGAGGGTGCACGACGAGCAGCCTCAGTTTAAGTGCCGCGACATCATCGACGTTCTTGATGCTACACCTGTACTGCTGCCCCAGCAATACCGTATGTGGCAGTGGATAGCAGAGTATTATCTCTCGCCTATTGGCGAGATTTTCAAGGCTGCCCTTCCTTCAGGCATGAAGTCGGAAGACGGCTATAAACCCAAGACAGAAGTTTATGTCGGACTGGCCGACAACCTGAAAAACGAGCAGACCCTGCATGTGGCGCTCAATATGTTGTCGCGTGCCACCCGGCAGCAGAAGGTGTTCATCGACTATCTGGCGCTCTCGCATTGGGACACCATTGAGGGCGACGTCTGTCGCGAGCAGCCTGTCGAAATTACCCGCGACGAGCTGATGAACAGCAGTCATAGCACGGCGGCTGTCATCAAAAGCCTCGTCGACCGTCAGTTCCTGGTCACTTATGAGCGGGAGGTAGGGCGCTTGAACGATGCCGGAGAACCGCATCTCAACCGTGCCAAACCGCTCAGCGCGCATCAGCAGGAGGCTTACAATCAGATACTTTTCCAGTTTCTTAAGAAGAATGTCGTGCTGCTCCATGGCGTTACCTCGAGCGGTAAGACAGAAGTGTATATTCATCTCATTCGCCAGGCTTTGGAGAAGAAACAGCAGGTGCTGTATCTGCTACCTGAGATTGCCCTCACCGTGCAGATGATGAACCGGCTGAAGCAGGTGTTTGGAAACCTTTTAGGCATCTATCATTCCAAATACTCCGACGCCGAGCGCGTGGAAATGTGGAATAAACAACTGTCAGCCAATCCCTATGAGGTGATTCTTGGTGCCCGTTCGGCGCTGTTCCTGCCCTTCCAACGGCTGGGACTCATCATCGTAGATGAGGAGCACGAAACTTCGTTCAAGCAGCAGGATCCTGCCCCGCGCTATCATGCCCGCAATGCGGCCATTATGATGGCCTCGCAACTTTCTACCAGCACCAATTATCACCCGAAGATTGTGCTGGGCACAGCGACCCCCTCGATGGAAAGCTACTATAATGCTATGACGGGCAAATACGGACTCGTGCGTCTCACCACCCGCTATCAGGATATACAACTGCCTGAGATACAGGTGGTCGATATCAAGGACCTGCAACGACGGAAGATGATGAACGGGCCGTTCTCTCCCCAGCTGTTGGGCGCGATGCGGAAGGCTCTCGAACAGGGCGAACAGGTGATTCTGTTTCAAAACCGGCGTGGCTTTGCCCCGATGGTGGAATGCCGGCAGTGCGGTTGGGTGCCACGGTGCGACAACTGCGACGTCAGCCTCACCTATCATAAGAACACCAACCTGCTCACCTGCCACTATTGCGGTGCCGTCTATCAGGTGCCCGAGGTCTGTCCGTGCTGCGGAAGTACCGACTTGCGAGGACGGGGCTATGGAACAGAGAAGATAGAGGACCAGATTCAGGCCATCTTCCCCGATGCCCGCGTGGCCCGCATGGACCTCGACACCACCCGTACGCGCAATGCCTACGAGCGGTTGATCAACGATTTCTCGGCCGGGCGCACCAATATCCTCATCGGTACGCAGATGATTAGCAAGGGGCTTGATTTCGACCGGGTCAGTGTGGTGGGCATCCTGAGTGCCGACAGCATGCTCAATTATCCCGACTTCCGTGCCTATGAGCATGCGTTCATGATGATGTCGCAGGTGAGCGGCCGTGCAGGACGGAAAAACAAGCGGGGTCTGGTGCTCCTGCAGACCAAGAATGCGCAACTGCCGGTCATCAGTCAGGTGGTGCACAACGACTATGAGGGTTTCTACAACGAGCTGTTGGAAGAGCGCCAAGCCTTTCATTACCCGCCTTTCTACCGGCTTACCTATGTCTATTTGCGCCATCGCGACGACCGGGTGGTTGAGGCTGCCGCTCAACTTATTGGCACCCGTCTGCGCCAGTGGTTTGGTGCCCGTGTGCTCGGCCCCGACAAACCTGCCGTGGCCAAGGTGAAAACCCTGCATATTCGAAAGCTGGTGCTCAAGCTGGAGAACGGCATCGACATGCAGCGCGTGCGCGACTGCCTGCGGCTGGTACAGCAGCAAATGCAGGAAGACAGCCGCTTTGGTGCTGTTCAAGTGCTGTATGATGTTGACCCGTTGTAGTTAACAGACATCTGAAACACCCACCTTCGGACACTATTTTGGGCATTTCTTGTCATCTGTCGCATATTCGTGCGTCTGTCGCAACAACCTTTGCTGTTTCATTCGAAAATATTTGGAAAGGGCCATTCCCTCGTATTATCTTTGCAATATCAAAACAAAGAAACGAGTAATAACCCTTTTAAAAATAGAAAAATGATGAAGCAGATGAAACTATTCACGGTAGCACTGATGTGCATGATGATGCAAACAATGGTATGTAACGCCAACCACGATGTGATGATTTCCGTCTCGCAGCTGCCCTCTGCAGCCAAGACCTTTGTCCAGAAGCAGTTCCCCGGCAAGAAAATCCTCTATGCACAGCAGGACGGCAACTTCAAAGCCAAGTTCGAAACCCGCCTCGACGACGGCACCGAGATAGAATTCGACCGCATCGGCAACTGGGAAAAATAGAGTGCAAACCCAGTGCTGTTCCCGCAGCCCTCGTCCCCGCCCCCATCCTCAACCAAGTGAACGCCAACTTCCCTGGTGCCGCCATCCTTAAAATCGACAAGGAAAGCTACGGCTTCAAAGTGGAGCTGGCCAATGACATCGAGCTGAAGTTCAGCAAGAACGGCCTCCTGATGGGCTTCGACGATTAACCCCGGCTGTATGATTCATTCATATATTTTGTTCCCGTTGCAAGAGAATTCTCTTCAACGGGATTTTTTATGGAGTTAGGAGGCTCGCGTAAGTGAAAGGTTTTTTAGGAGTATAGGAGTGTAGGAGTATAGGAGTGTGGGAGTGTAGACAATAGCTTTGCTTCATGCGGATATACTCCGTCATGCACAACAGTTGGCCACTCATGTAAAAAACGACAATGCCCGACAATCTGTTGCCGGACATTGCTGGTATGATGATATGTTTGTCTTTACTGTGTCAGTTCCGTTTGTCTTTACAGCGTCAGTTCCACGCCTACGCCAAACACGTTGTTGGTGCGGGTGAAAGAGTCCTTGCCGGCAGGGATGTTGAGACCGAGGCTCTGCATATTCTGCTCGGGAGTGTTCATGTCGTAGTGCTCATAGTTGGTCTGGAAGTAAGCCACATTGATTTTCACCTTGTCGCTCACCTTATAGCCGGCACCGAGGCCGAAGGTCCATGAGTTGACCACAAACGACATGTCGTTCATATACTCATCGGTCAGTCCGTAGCGTGTGAGCTGCACGCCACCGCTCACCTGCAGTTTGTCGTTGATGTCCCACTCAGCACCGCCCAGATATTCGTTGGTGTCGCTGTCGAGCAGTTTCTCGCTGTGCTGATACCAATGGGCGCTCTTGTCGAAGAAGTGATGGTAGCCTGCGTTCAGACGTACATTGTCGGTCACACTCCACTGTGCTCCCAGGGTCAGCAGGGCAGGGGCGTCCTCTGGAACGCTAGTGCCGTTGACGAATTTATTGGTGGCAGAGATGACAGAGGCCTCTTTCAAGTCCGACTTGTTCTTCATGCGCATACGGGTCTTGAACTCATACTTGGCTGCGAAGTTGAAAGCGCCGGTCTTATAGTCGATGCCGAGCACTGGAGCAATGCCCCAGCCTGTCTGGTCGGACATAAGGTTGACACCGTTGGAGTAGGGGGCGAGTGTAGTGGCACTGGCTGTGAGCTCATTACCCACTGCCTCCAAGTTCTGCCCAGCAGCAACCAACTGCTGCACCTGAGGTAGCTGCATAGCCTGCTCCTGTGTCATTCCTGCTGCTACTGCCTGACCGACAACCTGAGTGATGGTATGCTCAATGTTGACACCTGCCGTCTGCAAGCCTTTTTCTACACCAGCGAAATACTCGGGCAGCGTCATTCCCTCTGAGCCGTTCATCACGCGGATGTTGTTCAGACGGGCCTCATACGAGGCTGTTCCGTAGAGCAGGCGGAGACCTCCGTAGACCGAGAGATGCTCGTTGAGTTTGCGGGCAGCACCCAGCTGCAGACCGAAATAAAACTGCTTTCCTTTCATATATCCGTCAACGTCGTAGCCCGTGACGTTGGGAACACTGGCACCGAGGGCGCCAATCTGGCTGTTCAGGGCCGACGAGACGCCAATAAGACGGCTGGCAATGCCGCCCACTACGGTCTCGAACGAGCCGATGCCTTTGTCGAACTCGCACTTGCCGCCGCCGCCAGGCACCGAGAAGTTCATCTGGAACGACCAGTTGCCTTTGTTGTAGGCAGCCTGCAACGAGGGGATGATAGGCGCATTGGCCACACCCTCGAACTCCTTGGTGTCGAGGCCGTTGTTCTTATAACCAAGTTTGAAGAGCTGATTTTGCGACTCTATGGTTCGGGTCTGATGCGCATATTGCCAGTTGAATCCCAGATGCAGTCCATCGCCCAAGAAAATCACACCTGCCGGGTTGCTGTAAACACCGTCGAGGCCGATGGCAGCATCGCGTGCCGGATTCCTCAAAAAAGCTACGCTTTGGTTGGTATTGGTAAGTATTCCTCCAGCTTGAGCAGCAATCCCTGCTGTCAAAGCCCATGCTAAACAAGCAAATTTTAATTTATTCATCTTAAAATACCTTTATTGAATTGGTTGCAAAGGTATGATAATTGTTCGGTAATTCTTATTTATGGGGCTTGTATTTAATATTCGTTAACCAAATATTGCACATTTCTTACACAAAAGTGCAATTCTGTGCAAGAAATGTGTACGCAAACAGTGTCCTTATTGTAGGCAATTCTTATCTAAAAATCCCTCGTTTGGCAACTCGTCGGCTCCCCGGTGCTACTTCTTCAACTCGGGGTATGAGATGCGGGTGTGATAGATAGACTTCAGGCGGTTGATGAGCACCTGTTTCGTTGTGCTGATGTCACGGAAGGTGATGGGGCAGTCGGTGAAGTAGCCCTCTTCCACTTGGGTGTCGATAATCTTGTTCACCAAGTTGCTGATGCTCTCTTCGGTGTACTCCGGCAGAGAGCGCGAGGCGGCCTCCACCGAGTCGGCCATCATCAGAATGGCTTGCTCACGGGTGAACGGGTTAGGCCCGGGATAAGCGAAGAGCGTGTCGTCGATGGGCTCGTCGGGGTGCTCGTTCTTATAAGAAATGTAGAAATACTTGGTCTTTCCCTCGCCGTGGTGGGTCATGATGAAGTCGGTGATGATGCGCGGCAGGTCGTATTTCTCGCCCAGTTTCAAACCTTCAGTGACATGGTTGATCACCATCTGGGCGGCCTCCGGGCGCGGCAGTTTCTCCAGTGGGTTCACGCCCACCTGGTTTTCGGTGAAGTAGGCCGGGTCTTCCATCTTTCCGATGTCATGATAGAGCGCTCCTGTGCGCACGAGTTGGGTGTTGGCTCCTATCTTGTTGGCAATCTGAGCGGCCAGGTTGCTCACCATGATGCTGTGCTGGAAGGTGCCGGGAGCCGTCTCGCTGAGTTTGCGCAAGGGGTCTTTACTGGTGTTCGAGAGCTCGATGAGCGTGACGTTCGAGATAAATCCAAATGCTTTCTCAATGAGGTACATCAGCGGGTAGGCGAACAACAGCAGCACACCATTCATGATAAAATAGATGTAGATGCTGTGGTCCATGGTGAAGATGCTGTTGTCTTGCATCAGTTGCAGGGCCAGATAGACGGCCGCGCTGGTGAGGGTGACGAGCACGGCAGTGCGGAAGAGCTGAGCGCGCTGCGATAGTTCGCCCAGCGAATAGATAGCCACCAGTCCTGAGGTGATCTGAATGATGATGAACTCATACTGGTATTTCACGGCAGCGGCGCAGAGCAGCACCATCGTCACCAGCGAGATGAAGGCCGTCCGGGCGTCCATGAACACCCGCACAAAGATGGGCACAAGGGCAAACGGCAGTATGTAGACGCTCAGGAAGGCGTGCTTCATCATCAGTGATACCAGGATGGGGAACAACGTGATGAGCACATAGAGCATGGTGGTGTTGCGGGGTTTCTGGAAATACTCTTTGCGGTAGAGCACCAGGTATAGGGTGAAGAGAATGATGAGTATGGCCACAAAGAGTGTCTGCCCGAGAATGGTCGACGTGATTTCGCTCGAGTTGGCGCTGCGTCTCTGCATCTCCTTCTCAAACGAGTTGAGCACGCGGAAGGCATAGTCGTCGACAATCTCGCCACGGTCGATGATTTTCTGGCCGCTGAGCACCATGCCGCTGGCCAGCGGAATGCCTGCCATCAGGTCGTTCATCTCGGTCTCGCTGCGCTCTTTGTCGTAAATCAGATTAGGCGTGATGTAGTTGTTCAGGTTACATTTCTGAAGCACAGCCCGCTGCGGCGCCAGCTTCTCGTCGTTGAGCAGCTGTTCGTAGGCACCGATGGTCGAGTAGATGCAGTTGATCATCAAGCTGGAGGCCTGCTTGCCGCTGATGATTCTCACCATGTTGGTGCTGTCTTTGTTGATTTCCGAATATTCGGGAGCCGCCATGATGCCTGCCTGGTAGATGCGGTGCAGTCGGTCGGCGATGATTCTAACATAGTCGTACGACAGCCCCGGGATGCCATTCTTGAAGTCGCTCATGAACTCGTCGATTTTCTCTTTCTCCACATCGGCGGCATAGGCGTAGTAAGGCTCAAACTCGTCGGCCAAACTGTCGCGCTCGGCCTTGATGGCCTCGTCGGTCTTGTAGATGGGGAAGTCGAACTTGGTGATGAACGAGCCATACATCCAGGGCTTGCCTACGTCGTAGCGGAACTGCGGACCGCTGTTGCGTGGCAGGAACCACACGATAATGGCTACCGTGACGAGCACCAGCAGGGTACGGCTCAGCAAACCGCGCCAAAAATGATTGTCTTCAATGTTGAATTTACTCATGTTTTCTACCTAATCTTCTGTTTTACTTTGCGAAAATACAAAAAAAATACGCTAATATGCAAAAAAAAACGTAATTTTGCACCAAAATTTTAAAATCAATGGCAGAAAGAAAGGTTCGGGTGCGTTTTGCACCCAGTCCCACAGGGGCTTTACACATAGGTGGTGTGCGCACCGCCCTGTTCAACTATCTCTTCGCCCGCCAGCATGGGGGCGACTTTGTGTTTCGTATTGAGGACACCGACTCCAACCGCTTCGTGCCCGGAGCCGAGGAGTATATCATCGAGTCGTTCCGCTGGCTCGGCCTCAAATTCGACGAGGGTGTGAGCTTCGGCGGTGCCAAGGGACCTTACCGTCAGAGTGAGCGTCGTGACATCTATAAGAAATATGTCGACCAGCTGCTCGACGCTGGCAAGGCTTACATCGCCTTCGATACTCCCGAGGAGCTGGAGGCCAAGCGTGCTGAGATTCAGAATTTCCAATACGATGCCCATACGCGCGGTCAGATGCGTAACTCGCTGACCATGAGCGCCGAGGAGGTAAGCGCAGAGATAGAGAATGGCAGCCAGTATGTGGTGCGCTTCAAGATTGAGCCCGGCCGCGAGGTGCTGGTCAACGATATGATTCGCGGCGAGGTGCGTGTCAAGAGCGACATCCTCGACGATAAGGTGCTTTACAAGAGTGCCGACGAACTGCCCACCTATCACCTGGCCAATATCGTAGACGACCACCTCATGGAAATCTCGCATGTCATCCGTGGTGAGGAGTGGCTGCCCAGTGCGCCCCTGCATGTGTTGCTCTACGAGGCTTTCGGCTGGCAGGACACCATGCCCCGCTTCGCCCATCTGCCCCTGTTGCTCAAGCCCGAGGGCAAGGGCAAACTGTCGAAGCGCGACGGCGACCGCCTGGGATTCCCCGTGTTCCCGCTTGAGTGGCACGACCCCAAGACGGGCGAGGTAAGCTCTGGTTACCGCGAGAGTGGCTATTTCCCCGAGGCCGTCATCAACTTCCTGGCCATGCTGGGCTGGAACCCCGGTACCGAACAGGAAATCTTCTCGCTCGACGAACTGGTCGAGGCGTTCGACATCAGCCGTTGTTCGAAGGCCGGCGCGAAGTTCGACTATCAGAAAGGCATCTGGTTCAACCACGAGTATATCCTGCGCAAGAGCAATGAGGAGATAGCCCAGCTCTTCGCACCTATTGTCGCCAACAACGGTGTCGACGAGTCGATGGAGCGTGTCACGAAAGTAGTGTCGATGATGAAAGACCGTGTGTCGTTCGTCAAAGAGCTGTGGCCGTTGTGCTCGTTCTTCTTCATTCCTCCTATGGAATACGACGAGAAGACCCGCAAGAAGCGCTGGAAGGAAGACTCTCCGCAGGCCATGACCGAGCTGGCCGACCTGTTGGAGACGCTCGACGACTTCTCGCTCGAGAACCAGGAGCGTGTGGTTGAGGCTTGGATCGAGGAGAAAGGCTACAAGCTGGGCAACATCATGAATGCCTGGCGTCTGACGCTCGTCGGCGAGGGCAAAGGTCCCGGCATGTTCGACATCTCGGCATTCCTCGGTAAGGAAGAGACCCTGCGCCGCATGCGCCGTGCCATCAAGGTACTTGGACAGGCGAAGAGTGAAGAATAAGAAAGTGAAGAGTGGAAAAGTGACAAGTAACTAAGCGTCAGGAATGTACAACATTGTGATTTACCTCTATCTGACAGGCGTAGCCATCGTGAGCCTGTTCAACCAGAAAGTGCGGAAGATGTGGCGCGGTGAGCGCGAGGCTTTCTCTGTGCTCAAGCAGAAGGTAGACCCCAATGCCAAGTACGTGTGGGTGCATGCTGCCTCGCTCGGCGAGTTTGAGCAGGGGCGCCCCATCATGGAGCGCATCCGCCGCGACCATCCCGAATACAAGATACTGCTCACGTTCTTCTCGCCCTCTGGCTATGAGGTGCGCAAGAACTACGAGGGAGCCGACATTGTGTGCTATCTGCCCCTCGACACGATCACCAACGCCCGTCGTTTTCTGCGCCTCATCCGTCCGTGCATGGCGTTCTTCATCAAGTATGAGTTCTGGTACAACTATCTGCATATCCTCCGCCACCGTGGCGTGCCCACCTATAGTGTGTCGAGCATCTTCCGTCCCGGTCAGATTTTCTTCCGATGGTACGGACGGCAATACGGACGGGTGCTGAAGTGCTTCACCAAGTTCTTCGTGCAGAATGAGGTCAGCCGTGAGCTGCTCGCCACCATCGGCATTCATCGTGTAGAGATTACTGGCGACACCCGTTTCGACCGGGTGCTGCAAATCAAGGATGCCGCCAAGCAACTGCCGCTCGTCGAGTCGTTCGTATCGCCCGTTGCTTCCGAAGCCGCAGCTCAGAGGAAATGCTTCATCGTGGGTTCCAGTTGGGAGCCCGACGAGGATATCTACATCCCTTATTTTTCTGATAAAGACTGGAAACTCATCATCGCCACCCATGTGGTGTCGCCCGAGCGCGTGGGCCTGTTGAAAAAGCGGTTGGTGGAACAAGGCAAGAAGGTAGTGCTCTATTCCGAGGCCGACAAACCCGAGGTGAAGGGCACTCTCTCAGAAGCCGATGTGATGATTATCGACTGCTACGGCCTTCTCTCCAGCATCTACCGTTATGCCGACGTGGCTTATGTGGGCGGAGGTTTTGGCGTGGGTATTCACAATCTGCCTGAGGCTGCCGTGTGGGGCGTGCCCGTGTTCTTCGGTCCCAACAATGCCCGATTCCAGGAGGCGCAAGATTTGAAGCAGAATGGCGGCGGTCTTGAAATCACCAACAGCCATGATTTCGAACAACTGATGAACGACCTCATTGCTCATCCCGATACCATCAAAGAGCGTGGACGCCAAGCCGGCAGTTATGTCATGAACCGTTCTGGTGCTACCGACAAAATCCTCCGTGCCGTGGAATGGGCGGAGTAGGCTGCATTTCATTTTATAAAGAGCATCATTAGAGTTCTAAAGGGCATCTATAGAATTCTAGAAAGCATCATTAGAGTTCTAAAGAGCATCTATAGAATTCTAGAAAGCATGATTAGATACAATCCCCAAGAAAGAGGATGTTAAGATAAATAAAGAATCGTCCACTTCAGAATGCAGAACAGGACTTTGAAGTGGTTGATTTCATCTCTTTCTTACATGGGGCTCAACGAGTAGGGCTTGTCGGTGGGGGCAAGGCCTCGCTTCCTGTTGGGCTTGCTGTCCATGATAAACTCGATGATGCAGCCGTCGGTGAGCTGGCGGTGGGTGATGTAGAGCTTCGAATAGGGTTTGCCGTTGATGCGGACGCTTTTTACATATCGGTTTTTGTCGCTCACGCCAGGTGCCTTGATCTCTACTACGTTCCCGTTCTCCAGATGCACACGCATGTAAGGCAGGTAAGGAGCGCCCAGCACGTACTGGTCGCTGCCCGGGGCGACAGGATAGAAGCCCATGGCCGAGAAGACATACCATGCCGACATCTGTCCGCAGTCGTCGTTGCCACCGAGTCCCCTGATGTCGTTGCGATACATCTTGTTCATGATGGTGCGCAGCCACTCCTGCGTCTTCCAGGGCGTGGCAGTCCATGCATATAAATAAGGTATGTGATGGCTGGGCTCGTTGCCATGCACATATCCGCCCACCAGACAATCGGCGGTGATATCCTCGTTGTCGGCATAGTATTTGGCTGGCAGGTCCATGGCGAACAGTTGGTTGAGTTTCTCGCGGAAGGCTGCTTCGCCGCCCATGCATCTCATCATCCCGCAGACGTCGTGGGGCACATGGAACGAGAAGTTCCACGAGTTGCCCTCGATGAATCCCTCGTTGTAGGTCTGATAGGGGTCCAGGTCTTTCTTGAACTCTCCGTTGCGGTAGCGGGGCGAAGCAAATCCTATGCGCGGGTCGAACGTGTTGCGATAGTTGAGTGCCCGTTGCTTGTACTCCTGTGCCACTTGCTCGTTGCCCACAGCCTCGGCGGCGGCATAGATGGTCCAGTCGTCGAAGGCATACTCCAAGGTGTTAGAGGCGGCAGTGGCATCACTGTCGTAAGGGGCATATCCCAGTTGAATGTAGTCGGTGAGGCTGGGGAAATAGCGGTTGGTGGCTGTTGCGGTCATGGCCTTCAGAGCCTCTTGGCGGTTGATGCCGGCACCTTTGACGATGGCATCTGCCAGAACGGTCACGGCATGATAACCCGTCATGCACCATCCTTCGTTGCCCATCAGACTCCATACGGGCAGCATGCCCACAATGTTTTGTTGCTGGTGGCGGATCATCGACTGCACCATGTGGGTGTTGCGCGATGGCTTTAACAATCCCAGCAGCGGATGCTCGGCCCGGTAGGTGTCCCAGACAGAGAAGATGGTGTAGTTGTCAAAATCGCCGGCATAGTGGATGTTACCGTCGATGCCCCGGTACTGCCGGTCGACATCCATATAGACAGAGGGGTTGATCATGGTGTGGTAGAGCGAGGTGTAGAGCATGGCTTTTTGGTTGTCGGAGCCCTCGCAGTCGATGACCGACAGCTCGCGCTCCCAGGCATTGCTGGTTTCGGCGCGGAGCGTCTCAAACGACTTTCCGCCCGTCTCAGCCCGCAGGTTCTTCAAAGCCCCCTCGGTAGAGACGGCTGAAAGAGCTACCTTCACCGTCAGTTCGCGGCCCGTGGCCTGCTGCTCGTTGAAATTGAAATAGGCCACCACGCTGCGGCCGGCAATATCGGGGAAGTTACGGTAGCGGTCGAACTTCCGCCAGAACCCCGCATATTTCTCTTTCTTCCTGTCGCGGTAGCCATAGCTGCTGACAGGTTTTGAGAACGAGATGGCGAAATAGGTGTAGTTGGAGCGGGCCCAGCCGTCGGTGATGCGGTAGCCCGTCAACAGTGTGTCGTTCTCCACGCGGAGCGTCGACCACAGCACCTTTCCGTCGTAGTTGTAGATGCCGTGCAGCAGGTCGAGGATAATGCGCTGTTGGCTGCCCTCGGGGAAGGTGTACTTGTGAATGCCCGTGCGTTGGGTAGCCGTGAGTTGTACGCGCACGCCATTGTCGGCCAGCGTCACCTCGTAATAGCCGGGACTGGCCTTCTCGGTGGCATGCGAGAATCGCTGGCGGTAGCCGCTGTCGGGCTGGTCTTTTGTGCCGGGATTCAGTTGCAGCTCGCCTGTCTGCGGCATGATCATGATGTCGCCCAGGTCGGCATGCCCCGTGCCGCTCAGGTGCGTATGGCTGAAGCCCACAATGGTGTTGTCGGTATGCTGGTAGCCGGCACAATAGTCGTAGACCTTGCCCACGTATTGTCCGTTCACATTGTGCGGGATGGTGTCGGTGTCAGGACTCAGTTGCACAATGCCGAAGGGCGCGCAGGCGCCGGGGAAGGTGTGGCCCATGCCCTCGGTTCCAATCATGGGATTCACGTAGCCGGTTTTATAGTCGGTGGATGCGGCGTGGGCGGCCCATGTGGCCAGGGCCATCAATGCTGTGAGCAGGAAGTGTCTTTTCATTTCGGTTTTTCCGATCGTCAGTCAATATAAATGTTTTGTGTTCTCGTTGCCGCAAAGTTACACATTTTTTCTGATATGTCAAAATACATCCTGGCGATTGTGGAGCCAGCCGATACGAAAAGCACCGGCTGTAATATAGATGTACGCGTACAAATTGAATAAAAAATGGATCATAGACGAAACAAATCAATGGTTTCCTTCTCACTTCGTCAGATTTTTCGTAATTTTGCAGCAGATCATGAAAGTATGGCGATTCATAGGTAAGTGCCTGAGGCTTGCCGTAGAGCCCATCAGGCGTCATTGGGTTTTCTTCCTGTTCATGTATGTGCTGGGTTTGGCATGTGCATGGATAGAGTTGCATCCTTGGGAGAAGGTCTATGGCAATCTTTATCTGGAATTGTTTTTCGACCTCTATTTGGTTTGTCTGCTGCTGACGCTGCTGCCCAGAAGAGTGGGCAAGTGGGTGCGACGCGTATTGACGGTGCTGTTCTATGCGGTGTCGATGGCCGATGTCTATTGCTTTGTGAAGTACGGCTCGGTGCTGAATCCCAGTATGTTGATGCTGGTGGGCGAGACCAACGCCCGCGAGGCAGGCGAGTTTTTGGGGTCGTTATTGAATGCCGACGTATTGTTCAGTAAGTTTGGCTGGGTGACGCTCATCATGGTGGTGCACATAGTGGTGAGTGTGCTGAGTGGCTGGCTCCGCAAGAAACAAGGTGCGGTACGCGAGAGCGGACCGCAACGCTTCGGACGGCAGATGGGCAGTTGGCTTTCAGCGAAGGGAGCGGCCTCGTCGCTCGTGGGTGCCGTGGTCGTTGCATTGCTAGTGTGGTCGGCCATCGCCTCATGGCCCAACAAGGCAGCCCTTTGGCGGTTGATGACGCTCGACACCATTGGTCAGGTGGAGCACGAACTGACACGGTCGGACTGTGGTAGGCAATACGAGCCGCCTTATAGGCTGGCCTTCAGCGTGCGTGCCAACCAGTTGGCCTCGCAACAGATAGACCGGCTGATCATGGCTTCCGACAAGGCACAGGTGGACAGTTGCTCGTTTACGACGCCGAACATAGTGCTGATTATTGGTGAGAGCTTCGGCCGACACCACTCGCAGCAGTATGGCTATTTCATGCCGACTACCCCACGTCAGTCGGCCCGCGAGCGTACGGGCCTGCTTGTGAAGTATACCGATGTGGTGGCACCGTGGAACCTGACTAGTTTCGTGTTCAAGAATGTGTTCTCGATGCATGTGGTCGGTCAGCAAGGCGAATGGTGCGACTACCGGCTCTTCCCCGAACTCTTTCGCAAGGCAGGGTATCATGTGACCTTCCTCACCAATCAGTTCCTGCCCCAGGCCAAAGAGGCTGTTTACGACTTTAGCGGCGGTTTCTTCCTCAACAACCCCACGCTGAGCAAAGCCCTCTTTGATGTGCGTAATGAGAAACTGCACGTTTTCGACAAAGATCTGATTGACGACTATGAGCAACTGAAGCAGCACAACGGAAAGCATAATCTCACCATTTTCCATCTGCTGGGGCAGCACATGAACTACCGGGTGCGCTGTCCGAACAAACAAAAGAAGTTCCAGGCCTCCGACTACGAGGAGCGGCGCCCCGAGCTGTCGTTGAAACAGCGTAAGATACTGGCCGACTATGACAATGCGACGCTCTATAACGACTCGGTGGTCGACCAGATTGTCCGACGCTTTGAGGACCAGGATGCTGTGGTGATTTACATGCCCGACCACGGTGAGGAATGCTACGAGGGCAACCGCGGCTTCATCTGCCGCAACCACTCGGCGGCTATCGACTACGACCTGGCGCGTTTTGAGTTCGAGATACCCTTCTGGATTTACTGCTCGCACCCGTTTGCCGTAGCCCATCCCGAACTATACAAGCAGATTGTGCAGGCCAAGAACCGCCGGCTGATGACCGACGCGCTGCCCCACATGCTGCTCTATCTGGCCGGTATCCATTGCAAGGACTACCAACCAGCCTACAACGTGTTGTGCGATGAGTACGACGAGATGCGTCCGCGCATTTTGAAAAATACCACCGACTACGACCGGGTGATGAGTGAGAAACGTGATGAGCAATGAACAAGAAACAACGAACAACAACGAACGATGAGTGACACTAAACATATATTGTCGCGGGCCGAGTGCTCGGCACTGAGGGGAATCGCCATTCTGGGCATTTTCCTGCATAACTACTGCCATTGGCTGAAAGGCATCGTGAGAGAGAACGAGTATACATTCCACATCGGCAACAGCGAGGGTATGTGGCATGCGATGACCAGTCCCGATGGCAATCTGCCGCTTCATCTGCTGTCGTTCTTCGGCCATTACGGCGTGCCCGTGTTCTTGTTCCTGAGCGGTTACGGATTGGTGCTGAAGTACGAGAATTCCTCGAAGCCTGTCGCAGAATGGCCTTTCCTGCGATATCACTTCCTGAAACTGTTCAAGATGATGATTGTGGGATTTGTGGCATTCACCATTATCGATATGATTACCCCGAACCGACACCATTATCAGGCACTCGACATCATTGCACAGCTGGGTATGTTCAACAACCTGCTGCCCGACCCCGACCACATCATCTGGCCCGGTCCTTATTGGTTCTTCGGCTTGATGATGCAGCTTTACATCGTCTACCGGTTGGTGCTCTACCGCCGCCATTGGGGACTGACGGTAGCGCTGATGGTGGTCTGTTGGCTGTTGCAGATGGTTTGTGACCCGACGGGCGACACCCTGAACCGCCTGCGCTACAACTTCATCGGAGGCATACTGCCGTTTGGCTTGGGACTACTCGTAGGCAGGTTCTCGTGGACAGGCAGTTTGCCACCGCTCGTGAAGCGTAACTCTGTGTTTATGCTGTTCATCTCGCTGGCCCTGATCTTCCTGTTCAGCTTCAACTATCAGACCTGGTACTTCGTGCCGGTGTTTATTATCTCGGCATCGGTGGCGTTGGTGAAACTCCTGCCTGCCGCCGTGAACAGACAGTTGGACTGGATGGGCTCCATCTCGGCCGCCTTGTTCGTGTGTCATCCTATCTTGCGTAAGATCTTCATTCCCATGTCGTTGTGGGGTGATGTCTATGCCGGGTTGCTGCTCTACATCGTGTCATCTGTCTGTGTGGCATGGGTGTTCAAGCTGCTGATGGACAAAATGCCCAGTCCCAGAAAGGTCTGAGCATCCTCTGATGTTCTACTAGTATACTCCCTCTGTCGTTTTGTCAACCCTTCTGCCCATGACCCCGATTCAATTGGAGAAAATCAGCCGATATCGCGGCGAACTAATGGGAGCTGCCATGCTGTTTGTGCTGCTCTTTCATATCCCTCTGTCAAGGCACGACCCGTTCTTCGGGCTGCGACGCTGTGGCAATGTGGGTGTCGATATGTTCCTGTTCTTGAGTGGGGTAGGGCTGTGGTTCTCGTGGGTGAAACAGCGCGAGGCGCTGGCTGTGGGGATGAAAGATGCCCTTCGGCATTTCTTCAAGAACCGCTACAGGCGAGTCTATCCTGCGTGGCTCATCATTGCCTGCCTGCATTACATTCCCTGCTATCTGGAGGGCAGGGGCTACAGCCGCAACGTGCCCGACCTGATTGCCAATATCGCTTTCAACTGGAGTTTCTGGCGTGTAGACGACCTGACATTCTGGTATGTGCCGGCAGCCATGATGCTCTATTGCTTCGCACCGTTCTATATGGAGCTCATCCGCCGTCATCCTGCCTATCGCTGGCTGCCTGTGATGATGCTTGTGTGGTGCGTCATGGTGCAGTGGATACGTCCCATTCACGGGGCTGTGGGCCATCTTGAGATTTTCTGGAGCCGCGTGCCCATCTTCTTCATCGGCATCAATATCGGCCAGTGGGTGAAGCAGCGACACACCATCGACGGTGCAGCATGGTGGTTCGTCGCGCTGGCATTCGCCATGTCGCTCGGTACCTGTGTCTATCTGGAGCAGCAATTGCACGGCCGGTTCCCGCTGACCATCGAGCGCTGGGTGTATATACCGCTCACCGTCAGTGGTATCCTGCTGCTCAACGAGCTGTTCTGCCGTGCGCCGGGATGGCTGAACCGCGGCTTGCGCTTTGTGGGGATGGTCAGCCTGGAGTTCTATCTCATTCATGTGCAGTTTGTGATGTACAAGCTCACTCCCCTCAAACTAGGCTATTGGCCTACGGCTCTGCTAACGTTTGCCATCAGTCTTCCCCTGGCCTGGCTGTTGTACAAACTCACCTCGGCCATGTGGAAGAAACGCTGATGAGCCAATGGTCGTCTGCAGGCAGTAAGCTGCAGCTGATTTGTTGCTTGAAATGTGGCTGTTAGGGTCGGAATACGGCTTGAATGCGGTTTGTATGTGGCCGGAAGACATGACTTTATAAAAATATTTAAAGAAAAACTTGGCAGTTTGATAAAATTGATGTAACTTTGCAGCCGCAAATCGTGGCTACACGTAAAATAACATAAGTTTAACATAAAAATTAGAACCAAAAGCATGATTATTGTACCCGTAAAAGATGGCGAGAACATTGAAAGAGCTCTCAAAAAGTTTAAGAGAAAGTTCGAGAAGACAGGTGTTGTGAAAGAACTCCGCGCACGTCAGCAGTTTGACAAGCCATCTGTTCTGAAGAGACTCAAGATGGAGCACGCTATCTATGTACAGAAGCTGCGTCAGAACGAGGAATTGTAATTTGTTCCCCGAAAATTTGGTAGTTTGAATAAAATTCCGTATATTCGCTGACGAAAACATGGAGATCATGATGAAGCGGCGAAGCCTATGACGATAGATGACTTTTTGAACTACCTGCGCTATGAACGGAATTACTCCGAGCGTACCGTGCAGAGTTACGGCGAAGACCTCCGGGCATTTGAGTCGTACTTCAAAAATTCAATGGACCATGCGCTTTCATGGGAGTCGGTAGACTCTGATGTCATCCGTGACTGGATGGAGCACATGATGGATAAAGGAAACAATGCATCATCAATCAACAGACGATTGAGCGCGTTGCGTTCCTTTTATCGTTTTGCCCTTGCCCGCAAACTTGTCGATGCAGACCCTGCACATGGCGTGACGGGACCGAAGAAAAGCAAGGTGCTGCCGCAGTTCCTCAGGGAGAGTGAGCTGGACGTGCTGCTGGACCGTGAGTTGAGCGATGCTGACGATTATATTAATGTACGTGCGCGTACTATTATTATGATGTTCTACGCCACGGGAATGCGACTGTCGGAACTTGTCGGACTAGACGAGACGATGATCGACTTCACGACGTGCCAGCTGAAGGTGACGGGCAAGCGCAACAAGCAGCGCATTGTTCCTTTCGGCGAGGAACTGAAAGAAGGGCTGCTGCACTACATCAACATGCGCAACGCCCGGTTCCCCGAGCGTCAGGCCGAAGCCCTCTTCCTCACCGACAAGGGCCAGCCGATGAACAGCAACCAGGTGCGATATGAGGTGAAAAAGCATCTCTCGAAAGTGTCGACCCTGAAGAAGCGTACGCCTCATGTCCTGAGGCATACCTTCGCGACAGCCATGCTCAATCATGATGCCGGATTGGAGAGTGTAAAGAAACTGCTGGGGCATGAGAGTCTCACCACAACCGAGATCTATACTCACACAACGTTCGAGCAGTTGAAACGTGTTTATGAAAAAGCCCACCCCAGGGCATAACCTTTTAACTATTAAAAAATAGGAGGTATCTATGGAAATTAAGATCCAGTCGATTCACTTCGACGCTACCGAGAAGTTAGAGGCGTTCATCGAAAAGAAGATCGCCAAGTTGGAAAAAACATTTGAGGATATTCAGAAGGTGGAGGTGCAGCTGAAAGTAGTGAAGCCTGCCACGGCCATGAACAAGGAAACAAGTGTGACCGTAACCGTTCCTGGCAACACGCTATTCGTGAATAAAACCTGCGACACTTTTGAGGAGGGAGTAGACCAATGCGTGGACTCTATGAAGGTCCAATTGACCAAATTCAAGGAAAAACTAAGAAATAAATAAAAAAAACACCGAAAAATTTTGGTGGTTCAAAAAATAATCGTAACTTTGCAGCCGTTTTAGAACACATCCTAAATGCGATGCCAAACGGCTGCAAGGATTTGCCTCTTTAGCTCAGTTGGCCAGAGCACGTGATTTGTAATCTCGGGGTCGTTGGTTCGAATCCGACAAGAGGCTCGGCCAGAAGCAGACTCGAAGAGGTGAGACAAAAAAGGAGGTTCGACAAACAAGGGTGTTTTCCAGAGTGGCCAAATGGGGCAGACTGTAAATCTGCTGTCTTTCGACTTCGGTGGTTCGAATCCATCAGCACCCACTTCAGTAGAAGAGGTTCTTACGCGGAAATAGCTCAGTTGATAGAGCACTAGCCTTCCAAGCTGGGGGTCGCGGGTTTGAGCCCCGTTTTCCGCTCTAACGGAATGCTGTAATAGCTCAGTGGTAGAGCACTTCCTTGGTAAGGAAGAGGTCCTGAGTTCAACTCTCAGTTACAGCTCTACTTGAGTTGTCTATTTATTAGAAGCAGAAAAATTCACGATTATTCATAATTAATAAATAAAAGTAAAGCTATGGCTAAAGAGAATTTTGTGCGCACCAAACCGCACGTAAACATTGGTACAATTGGTCACGTTGATCATGGTAAGACTACTCTGACCGCCGCTATCACGCTCGTGCTCTCGAAGCGCGTGTCTGGTAACGAGGGTAAGATCAAGTCTTTCGACCAGATTGACAATGCTCCTGAGGAGAAGGAGCGTGGTATTACTATTAACACCGCTCACGTTGAGTACGAGACCGAGAAGCGTCACTATGCTCACGTTGACTGCCCGGGACACGCCGACTATGTGAAGAACATGGTAACTGGTGCTGCTCAGATGGACGGTGCTATCCTCGTTGTTGCTGCAACTGATGGTCCTATGCCTCAGACTCGTGAGCACGTTCTGCTCGCTCGTCAGGTAAACGTTCCCCGTCTGGTTGTGTTCCTGAACAAGTGCGACATGGTTGACGATGAGGAGATGTTGGAGCTCGTTGAGATGGAGGTTCAGGAGATTCTTGCTCAGTATGAGTTCGAGGATAATACTCCTATTATCCGTGGTTCTGCTCTTGGTGCCCTGAACGGCGTTGAGAAGTGGGAAGACAAGGTGATGGAGCTGATGAACACTTGCGACGAGTGGATTCAGGAGCCCCCACGCGCTACCGACAAACCGTTCCTGATGCCTGTTGAGGACGTGTTCTCAATCACAGGTCGTGGTACTGTTGCTACTGGTCGTATTGAGACTGGTGTTATCCACGTAGGTGATGAGGTTGAGCTGCTCGGTCTTGGTGAGGACAAGAAGTCGGTTGTTACCGGTGTTGAGATGTTCCGCAAGATTCTTGACGAGGGTCAGGCTGGTGATAACGTAGGTCTGCTGCTCCGCGGTATCGACAAGAACGAGATCAAGCGTGGTATGGTGCTCTGCCATCCGGGTCAGATCAAGCCCTTCAAGCGCTTCAAGGCTTCTATCTATGTGCTGAAGAAGGAAGAGGGCGGACGTCACACTCCGTTCGGAAACAAGTATCGTCCTCAGTTCTATCTCCGCACCATGGACTGCACAGGTGAGATTTCTCTCCCCGAGGGTGTTGAAATGGTAATGCCTGGTGATAACGTAGAGATCACTGTTGAGCTGATTTACGCTGTTGCTCTGAACCCAGGTCTGCGCTTCGCTATCCGTGAGGGCGGTCGCACAGTAGGTTCTGGTCAGATCACAGAGGTTTACGAGGACTAATCAGTGTCCCCTGAGTATTCCGACTGCTCTGATTGTTCAGAAGACTCCGGTTACTCAGAATCTCAAAACAATACAAAGCCCCCGCACATCGGGCGGGGGCTTACTTACGGGAATAGCTCAGTTGGTAGAGCATCGGTCTCCAAAACCGAGGGTCGTGGGTTCGAGTCCTCCTTCCCGTGCTAAATAGAAAGATAATATGTACAAGAAAATAGTTAATTATTGCAAGGCTTGTTACGACGAACTTGCGCATAAAACTACTTGGCCAACACGTCAACAACTTACTCACACTGCGATGGTTGTATTATCTGCTTCCCTAGTCATCGCAGTTGTGGTGTTCGCGATGGATTCGTTGTTCAGATGGATCATGACGATGGTTTATCCAGGTTAATTCGTTTAAGGAAAAATGGCTGAAACAGGTAAGAAATGGTATGTGCTTCGTGCTGTGAGTGGTAAAGAGGCTAAGGTGAAAGAATACATCGAGGCTGAGATCAAGCACAACCCGTTGCTCCAGCAGTATGTTTCTCAGGTGTTGATACCTATGGAGAAACATGCTACATTGCGTAATGGCAAGCGCGTGGTGAAAGAGAAGATTGCTCTTCCCGGTTACGTGCTTGTTGAGGCAGAGCTGGTTGGCGACGTGGCTCACACGTTGCGTTTCATGCCCAATGTTTTAGGCTTCCTTGGCGGATTGGACAAACCGACTCCTGTCAGACAGTCTGACGTGAACCGTATCCTTGGCACTACCGAAGAGACCGAGTTGGAAGAGGATGTACAGATCCCATTCTTGGTCGATGAGACGGTGAAGGTGACGGACGGTCCATTCAGTGGTTTCAGTGGTGTGATTGAAGAAGTCAACGCCGAGAAACACAAACTGAAGGTGATGGTCAAAATCTTCGGACGTAAGACTCCGTTAGAGTTAGGTTTTATGCAAGTCGCAAAAGAATAGTATGTTGTTACGGGCATGCTGATTCTTTTATAATCATCATTTAATAACAAACAGAAAAATGGCTAAAGAAGTTGCTGGATTAATCAAATTACAGATTAAAGGTGGCGCTGCGAATCCCTCTCCCCCCGTGGGACCTGCTCTGGGTTCTAAGGGTATCAACATTATGGGATTCTGCAAAGAGTTCAACGCCAGAACCCAGGATAAAGCAGGAAAGATTCTTCCTGTTGTTATCACTTACTACACCGATAAGTCATTCAGCTTCGTCATTAAGACTCCTCCCGCAGCAGTACAGCTGTTAGAGGCTGCCAAGGTGAAGAGCGGCTCTGCCGAGCCCAACCGCAAAAAGGTGGCTTCTGTGACATGGGATCAGGTGCGCGCTATCGCCGAGGACAAAATGTCCGACTTGAACTGCTTCACCGTTGAGTCTGCAATGAAGTTGATTGCTGGTACAGCTAGAAGTATGGGTATCACTGTTAAAGGGGACTTCCCTGGTAAATAAATCATAAACTTCAATTAAGAACATGAGTAAACTGACAAAGAATCAGAAATCAGTCGCTGATAAGGTTGAAGTAGGGAAAGCATACTCTTTACAAGAAGCCGTTGAGTTGGTAAAGGAAATTACTACTACCAAGTTCGATGCTTCTGTGGATATTGACGTACGCTTAGGCGTTGACCCGCGTAAAGCCAACCAGATGGTTCGTGGCGTTGTGTCGCTGCCGAACGGAACTGGTAAGGTCACCCGTGTGCTTGCGCTTTGTACACCTGATCAGGAAGCCGCTGCAAAAGAAGCCGGCGCTGATTATGTTGGTCTCGAAGAGTATATCGAGAAGATCAAAGGTGGTTGGACAGATATTGATGTCATTATCACCATGCCCTCTTGCATGGGTAAGATCGGACCTCTCGGCCGTATCCTCGGTCCCCGTGGTTTGATGCCTAACCCCAAGAGCGGTACTGTAACTATGGACGTTGCTAAGGCAGTGAAGGAAGTGAAGCAAGGTAAGATTGACTTTAAGGTCGACAAGACCGGTATCATTCATACCTCTATTGGTAAAGTGAGTATGACTCCTGAGCAGCTCTACGGAAACGCTAAGGAATTCATCGCTACCGTTGTCAAACTGAAGCCCGCTGCCGCTAAGGGTACATACATGAAGAGTATCTTTATTTCCAGCACTATGAGTAAGGGTATCAAGGTTGATCCGAAGACAGTTGACTAACTCTAAAAGACGTGTAAACAAATGAAAAAGGAAGTAAAAGATACTATCATTGTCGAACTTGGTGAGAAGCTGAAGGAGTTTCCTCATTTCTATCTGGTAGACGTTACCGGTCTGAATGCAGAGGCAACCTCTAATCTCCGCCGCAAGTGCTTTAAGAACGAGATTCAGATGGTTGTTGTGAAGAACAAACTTCTGCACAAGGCTTTCGAAGCATCGGACATTGACTATGAACCATTATATGGTTGCTTGAAAGGTAACACAGCCGTGATGTTCTGCAACACAGCCAACGTACCTGCCAAGTTGCTCCAGGAGTATAAGAAGGAAGGTATCCCCGCCCTGAAGGCTGCCTATGCCGAGGAGAGCATTTTCGTGGGTGCCGACCGTCTTGATGAGCTTGTGGCTATCAAGAGCAAGAACGAGCTTATCGCAGATGTTGTTGCATTGCTGCAGTCTCCCATCAAGAATGTTGTTTCTGGCCTCAACGCCGGTGGCAAGATTCATGGTCTGCTTGACGCTATCGCTGAGCGTAACAATTAAGCGAAGAAGTAATACATTAACATTAAAAACAATTAAAAATTTAGAATAAAAATGGCAGATATTAAAGCTATTGCTGAAGAGTTGGTAAACCTTACAGTGAAAGAAGTAAATGAGTTGGCAACAGTCCTGAAGGACGAGTATGGAATTGAGCCTGCTGCTGCAGCTGTTGCTGTTGCTGCTGCTCCTGGTGCAGCTGATGCTCCCGCAGCTGAGGAGAAGACATCGTTCGATGTTGTCCTGAAGTCAGTTGGTGCTGCTAAGCTCCAGGTTGTAAAGGCTGTGAAAGAGGCTTGCGGTCTTGGTCTGAAAGAGGCTAAGGATCTCGTAGACGGTGCTCCTGCTACCATCAAGGAAGGTCTGTCTAAGGACGAGGCTGAGAACCTGAAGAAGGCCATCGAGGCTGCTGGTGCCGAGATCGAGCTCAAATAATCATTGATTAGAATATCACACGAGGTTAGGATTTCCTAGGTAGGGGAGTCCTAGCCTTTTTGTGTCTAATGATGCACCTATAGGTCCTATGGGGACATATAGGACTTATAAGGACCTGTATTTAATTATTCAAAACAAAGAAGAATGGCTTCAAAAATTGTTGATAACAGAGTAAACTTTGCCAGTGTGAAGAATCCGATGCCCTATCCGGATTTCCTCGATGTGCAGTTAAAGTCTTTCAGAGACTTCCTACAGTTGGATACTCCGCCTGAGGAACGCAAGAATGACGGTTTGTATAAGGTGTTCGCCGAGAACTTCCCTATCACCGACACTCGTAATAATTTCGTTCTTGAGTTCCTGGATTACTATATCGACCCGCCCCGCTACACCATCGACGAGTGTCTTGAGCGCGGTCTCACTTATAGTGTGCCTTTGAAGGCCAAGATGAAACTGTATTGTACTGACCCTGACCACGAGGATTTCGGTACGTTCATTCAGGATGTGTTCCTGGGCACTATTCCTTACATGACGCAGAACGGTACCTTCGTTATCAACGGAGCCGAGCGAGTTGTCGTATCACAGTTGCACCGCTCTCCCGGTGTGTTCTTCGGACAGGGCGTTCATGCCAATGGTACAGTGCTTTACAGTGCACGTATCATTCCGTTCAAGGGCTCATGGATTGAGTTTGCCACCGACATCAATAATGTGATGTATGCCTACATCGACCGTAAGAAGAAGCTGCCCGTGACCACTCTGCTGCGCGCCATCGGTTTCGAGAGCGATAAGGAGATTCTTCAGATCTTCGACCTTTGCGAGGAAGTGAAGGTGAACAAGAAGAACATGAAGGAGGCTATCGGCAAGCGTCTGGCAGCCCGTGTGCTGAAGAGCTGGAATGAGGACTTCGTTGATGAGGACACCGGTGAGGTGGTTTCCATCGAGCGTAACGAGGTCATCATGGACCGTGAGACCGAGATTACCGCCGATAATGTGGAGGATATCCTCGACAGTGGCGCTTCTACCATTCTTCTTCATAAAGATGCTGAGGCAGCCAACAAGTATGCCATCATCTTCAACACCCTGCAGAAAGACCCCAGTAATTCCGAGAAGGAGGCTGTGCTCTATATCTATCGTCAGCTGCGCAATGCCGATCCTGCCGATGATGCCAGTGCACGCGAGGTCATTCAGAACCTCTTTTTCTCCGACAAGCGTTATGACCTGGGTGATGTAGGTCGTTACCGTATCAACAAGAAACTTGGTCTGAACACCGATATGGATGTTCGTATTCTGACCAAGGAAGACATTATAGAGATTATCAAATATCTCATTCAGCTGGTAAACTCGAATGCAACCGTCGACGACATCGACCACCTGTCGAACCGTCGTGTGCGCACCGTGGGCGAGCAGCTGAGCAATCAGTTCTCTATCGGACTGGCCCGTATGAGCCGCACCATCCGCGAGCGAATGAACGTCCGCGACAATGAGGTGTTCACCCCGACCGACCTGATCAACGCCAAGACCATCTCGAGCGTCATCAACTCGTTCTTCGGAACCAACCCGCTCTCTCAGTTCATGGATCAGACCAACCCGCTGGCTGAGGTCACTCACAAGCGTCGTCTCTCGGCTCTGGGTCCTGGTGGTCTGTCGCGTGAGCGTGCCGGATTCGAGGTACGTGACGTACACTACACACACTATGGCCGTCTGTGTCCTATCGAGAGCCCTGAAGGCCCGAACATCGGTCTGATCTCGTCGCTGTGTGTGTATGCCAAGATCAATGAGCTCGGCTTCATCGAGACACCGTATCGTAAAGTGGAGAATGGTGTCGTCGACCTGAAGAACGAGGATGTGGTCTATCTCACCGCCGAGGAGGAGGAAAGCCATATCATCGGTCAGGGCAATGCACCGCTGAACGACGACGGTACCTTCATCCGCGACGTGGTGAAGTGCCGTAAGGATGCCGACTTCCCCGTTGTGCCTCCTTCGGATGTCGACCTGATGGACGTTGCTCCACAGCAGATCGCCTCTATCGCAGCTGGTCTGATTCCTTTCCTTGAGCACGACGATGCCCACCGTGCCCTGATGGGTTCGAACATGATGCGCCAGGCTGTGCCTCTGCTCCATAACGAGGCTCCTATCGTGGGTACCGGTATTGAGAAGCAGGTGTGTGTTGACTCTCGCACCATGATTACTGCCGAGGGCGACGGTGTCATTGAGTATGTCGACGCCACCACCATCCGTATTCTCTATGACCGCACCGAAGACGAGGAGTTCGTCAGCTTCGAGCCCGCCCTGAAAGAGTATCGCATTCCTAAGTTCCGTCGTACCAACCAGAATATGACCATCGACCTGCGTCCTATCTGCGACAAAGGTCAGCGTGTGAAGAAAGGCGATATCCTCACCGAGGGTTATGCCACCGAGAACGGTGAGCTGGCCTTGGGTCGCAACCTGCTCGTGGCTTACATGCCTTGGAAGGGTTACAACTACGAGGATGCCATTGTGCTCAACGAGCGTATTGTCCGCGAGGACGTGCTCACCTCAGTGCATGTCGATGAGTACTCTCTCGACGTGCGCGAGACCAAGCGCGGTATGGAGGAGTTCACTGCCGATATTCCCAACGTCAGCGAGGAGGCCACCAAGGACCTCGACGACAACGGTATCATCCGTGTCGGTGCCCGTGTGGAGCCCGGCGATATCCTCATCGGTAAGATTTCGCCGAAGGGCGAGAGCGATCCCTCACCCGAGGAGAAACTGCTGCGTGCCATCTTCGGCGACAAGGCCGGCGATGTGAAAGACTCTTCGCTCAAGGCCAACCCGTCGCTCACGGGTGTCGTCATCGATAAGAAGCTCTTCTCGCGTGCCGTCAAGACCCGTGAGAGCAAGAAGCAGGACAAGATCATCCTGGCCAAGATCGACGAGGAGTATGAGGCCAAGAACAACGACCTGAAGGATATCCTGGTCGACAAGCTGCTCGTTCTCACCAAGGGCAAGACCTCGCAGGGAGTGAAAGACTACACCGGTGCCGAGGTGATCACCAAGGGCAGCAAGTTCACCGCCGCAGCCCTGAAGAACCCCAACATGGAGTACGATGGCATCCAGAGCAACAACTGGACCAATGATGAGGCAACCAACGAGTTGATTCAGAAACTCATCATGAACTACATCAAGAAGTACAAGCTGCTGGATGCAGAGCAGAAGCGCCGCAAGTTCGCCATCACCATCGGCGACGAGCTGCCCTCAGGCATTCTGCAGATGGCAAAGGTATATGTAGCCAAGAAGCGTAAGATTGGCGTGGGCGACAAGCTCGCTGGTCGTCACGGTAACAAGGGTATTGTCTCGAAGGTGGTACGCCAGGAAGACATGCCGTTCCTTCAGGATGGCCGTCCCGTCGACCTCGTGCTCAACCCGCTGGGTGTGCCTTCACGTATGAACCTGGGACAGATTTTCGAGGCCATCCTCGGTGCTGCCGGTAAGCGTCTTGGCGTTAAGTTTGCAACACCTATCTTTGATGGAGCCAAACTCGAAGACCTCTCCGAGTGGACCGACAAGGCAGGTCTGCCGCGTCTCTGCTCTACCTACCTCTACGACGGTGAGACCGGTGAGCGCTTCGACCAGCCTGCTACGGTGGGTATCACCTACTTCCTGAAGCTCGGCCACATGGTTGAGGATAAGATGCACGCTCGTTCCATCGGTCCGTACAGCCTCATTACCCAGCAGCCGCTCGGCGGTAAGGCTCAGTTCGGTGGCCAGCGTTTCGGAGAGATGGAGGTGTGGGCCCTTGAGGCATTCGGCGCCAGCCATGTGCTGCAGGAGATCCTGACCATCAAGTCCGATGATGTGGTAGGCCGCTCAAAGGCCTACGAGGCAATCGTCAAGGGCGAGCCCATGCCCACACCGGGTATTCCCGAGTCGCTCAACGTGCTGCTACACGAGCTCCGTGGACTTGGTCTTAGTGTGAAGCTGGACTAAGCGAGTTGATAATTGAAAAAAAGACAATTGATAATTACGAGATATGGCTTTCAAGAAAGAATCAAAGATCAAGAATAATTTTACGAAGATTACCATCGGGCTCGCATCGCCCGAGGAAATCCTCGAGAGTTCGTTCGGCGAGGTGACCAAGCCCGAGACCATCAACTACCGAACCTACAAGCCTGAGCGCGACGGACTGTTCTGTGAGCGCATCTTCGGTCCTACCAAGGACTACGAGTGTGCCTGCGGTAAGTACAAGCGCATCCGCTATAAGGGTATCGTCTGCGACCGTTGTGGTGTAGAGGTCACCGAGAAGAAGGTCCGCCGCGAGCGTACCGGCCACATCGAGCTGGTGGTGCCCGTAGCCCACATCTGGTATTTCCGCAGCCTGCCCAACAAGATGGGCTATCTGTTGGGACTGCCCACCAAGAAGCTCGATGCCGTCATCTATTACGAGAAGTATATTGTCATCCAGCCCGGTGTGGTGGAAGGCAAGAAAGACCAGGACGGCATAGAGATCAACGGTTCCCACAAGATGGATTTGCTCACAGAGGAAGAGTACATCGAGATCATCGAGAACCTGCCCAAGGACAACGAGTATCTTGAGGACACCGATCCCAACAAGTTCATTGCCAAGATGGGTGCCGAGGCTATCTACGACCTGCTCGCCGGCCTCGACCTCGACGCTCTGTCCTACGAGCTGCGCGACCGTGCCAGCACCGACTCGGCCCAACAGCGTAAGACCGAGGCCCTGAAGCGCCTGCAGGTGGTCGAGGCCTTCCGTGGCAGCAAGGAGATCAACCGTCCCGAGTGGATGATCATGAAGATTATCCCCGTCACACCGCCTGAGCTCCGCCCGTTGGTACCCCTGGATGGCGGCCGTTTCGCCACATCCGACCTCAACGACCTCTATCGTCGTGTCATCATCCGTAACAACCGTCTGAAGAGACTCATGGAGATCAAGGCTCCCGAGGTGATTCTCCGTAACGAGAAGCGCATGCTGCAAGAGGCCGTCGACTCCCTGTTCGACAACTCGCGCAAGGCCAGCGCCGTGAAGAGCGACTCCAACCGTCCGCTGAAGTCACTGTCCGACTCGCTGAAGGGTAAGCAGGGACGCTTCCGTCAGAACCTGCTCGGTAAGCGTGTCGACTATTCAGCCCGTTCGGTCATTGTCGTCGGTCCCGAGCTGAAGATGGGCGAGTGCGGTCTGCCCAAACTGATGGCTGCCGAGCTCTACAAGCCGTTCATCATCCGCAAGCTCATTGAGCGCGGCATCGTCAAGACCGTCAAGTCGGCCAAGAAGATTGTCGACCGCCGCGAGCCCGTCATCTGGGACATCCTGGAGAACGTGATGAAGGGCCACCCAGTCCTGCTCAACCGTGCACCGACGCTGCACCGTCTCGGTATCCAGGCCTTCCAGCCCAAGCTCATCGAGGGTAAGGCCATCCAGCTGCATCCGCTGGCATGTACAGCCTTCAATGCCGACTTCGACGGCGACCAGATGGCTGTCCACCTCCCGCTGAGCAACGAGGCCATTCTGGAGGCACAGATTCTGATGCTCCAGAGCCACAACATTCTCAATCCCGCCAATGGTGCACCTATCACCGTTCCGTCGCAGGATATGGTGCTCGGCCTGTACTATATTTCCAAGATTCGTCCGGGTGCCAAGGGTGAGGGCCTGACCTTCTACGGTCCCGAGGAAGCTATCATTGCCCACAACGAGGGCAAGTGCGACCTCCACGCCCAGGTGAAGGTGCTTGTCGACGACATGGTCGAGGGCAAGCCCTGCAGGCGCATGGTCGAAACCTCTGTCGGCCGCGTCATCGTGAACGGCATCATCCCCAAGGAGGTAGGCTACGTCAATAAGATTATCTCGAAGAAGTCGCTGCGCGACATCATTGCCGACGTCATCAAGAACGTAGGCTTTGCCGAGGCTTGCGAGTTCCTCGACGGCATCAAGAACCTCGGTTACCGCATGGCCTACGAGGCCGGTCTGTCGTTCAACCTCGACGACATCATCATCCCCGAGGCCAAGAAGGGACTCATCGAGAAGGGTAACGAGGAAATCCGCCAGATCACCGAGAACTACAACATGGGATTCATCACCGATACCGAGCGCTACAACCAGGTCATCGACACGTGGACACACGTCAACAACGACCTTGGCAACGTGCTCATGAAAGAGATGACCGAGGCCGACCAGGGCTTCAATGCCGTGTTCATGATGCTCGACTCCGGTGCCCGTGGTAGTAAAGACCAGATTCGTCAGCTCTCAGGTATGCGCGGACTGATGGCCAAGCCGCAGAAGGCCGGTGCCGAGGGACAGCAGATCATCGAGAACCCCATTATCTCTAACTTCAAGGAAGGAATGTCGGTGCTCGAGTACTTCATCTCCACCCACGGTGCCCGTAAGGGTCTGGCCGACACCGCCATGAAGACAGCCGACGCCGGTTATCTGACCCGTCGTCTGGTCGACGTCAGCCACGACGTGATCATCACCGAGGAAGACTGTGGTACCCTGCGCGGACTGGTATGCTCGGCCCTGAAGAGTGGCGACGAGGTCATCTCCTCTCTCTACGAGCGCATCCTCGGCCGTGTGTCGGTGCACGATATCATACATCCCTCTACAGGCGAGCTCATCGTCGCTGCCGGTGAGGAGATCACCGAGTCGGTGGCCCAGGCCATCGAGGACAGCCCCATCGAGAGCGTCGAGATCCGTTCGGTGCTCACCTGCGAGAGCAAGAAGGGCGTCTGCATGAAGTGCTATGGCCGCAACCTGGCCACCCGTCGCATGGTGCAGAAAGGCGAGGCCGTAGGCGTCATTGCCGCCCAGGCTATTGGTGAGCCGGGTACACAGCTCACGCTTCGTACGTTCCACGCCGGTGGTGTGGCTGGTAACGCAGCCGCCAACGCCAGCATCGTGGCCAAGAACGACTCGCGTGTCGAGTTCGACGAAATCCGCACCGTACCGTTCCTGGAGGACGGCGACGAGGGTTCTCGCGAGTGCGAGATGGTGGTCAGCCGTCTGGCCGAGGCCCGTTTCATCGACCCGCACACCAATATTGTGCTCTCCACGGTCAACGTGCCCTACGGTTCGTCACTCTATTTCAAGAATGGCGCCAGCCTGAAGAAGGGTGACCTCGTGGCCCGTTGGGACCCGTTCAACGCCGTCATCGTCACTGAGTATGCCGGTAAGCTGAAGTTCAACGATGTCATCGAGGGCGTCACTTTCCGTGCAGAGACCGACGAGACCACCGGACTTACCGAGAAGATCATCATCGACTCCAAGGACCGTTCAAAGGTGCCCACCTGCGACATCATCAATGCCGAGGGTACCGTTGTCGGAACCTATAACTTCCCCGTAGGCGGCCACGTGGTCGTCGAGGACGGACAGGTCGTCAAGACCGGTACCACCCTGGTGAAGATTCCGCGTGCCGTAGGTAAGGCCGGCGATATCACCGGAGGTCTGCCCCGTGTTACCGAGCTCTTCGAGGCCCGCAACCCCAGCAACCCCGCTGTAGTGTCGGAAATCGACGGCGAGGTCACCATGGGTAAGGTGAAACGAGGCAACCGCGAGATTATCGTCACCTCGAAGACCGGCGACCAGAAGAAATACCTCGTCAGCCTCTCCAAGCAGATCCTCGTGCAGGAGCACGACGCCGTGCGCGCCGGAACACCGCTCTCCGACGGTGTCATCACTCCCAACGACATCCTGGCCATCAAGGGCCCCACGGCCGTACAGGAGTACATCGTCAACGAGGTGCAGGACGTCTACCGTCTGCAAGGTGTGAAGATCAACGACAAGCACTTCGAGATCATCGTGCGTCAGATGATGCGCAAGGTACAGATCAATGATCCCGGCGACACCACCTTCCTCGAACAGGAAGTAGTCGACAAGCTCGACTTCGCCGAGGAGAACGACCGCATCTGGGGCAAGAAGGTAGTTGTCGACGCCGGCGACTCAGAGAACTTCCAGAAGGGTCAGATTGTCACCTCCCGCAGGCTGCGTGACGAGAACTCCATGCTGAAGCGCCGCGACCTCCGTCTCGTGCAGGTGCGCGATGCCGTGCCCGCCACATCCACCCAGATACTGCAAGGTATCACCCGTGCAGCCCTTCAGACCAAGAGTTTCATGTCGGCCGCATCGTTCCAGGAGACCACCAAGGTGCTCAACGAGGCTGCCATCCGCGGAAAGGTCGACACCCTCGAGGGTATGAAGGAGAACGTCATCTGCGGTCATCTCATCCCCGCCGGTACCGGACTGCGTGAGTTCGATAAGATTATTGTTGGTTCGCGCGAGGAATACGAGCGCATGCAGGCCAACAAGAAGAATGTGCTCGACTTTGCCGAGAAGGCAGACGACTAATCATAGAATCATCCTGTTCTAGATAGAAAATGCTCATGTCGCAAAGGCATGAGCATTTTTTTGTCCTACTTCCCCATTTCATCCACTTCATCCTATTTAAAGAGGAAATCGATCATAAGACCCCAAAAATGTGGTCTTCAAGGTATCCGTTTCCAATTAATGCCTAATTGGGTTGTAATTAGTCGACTAATTAAGGTCTAATTAATGCCTAATTACAACGTAATTAATGCCTAATTGCAAGGTAATTAATGCCTAATTAGAGCCTAATTAATGCCTAATTGGAGTCTATTTGATGATGAATTGGAAAACACCTTAAATCTGAAACTCCGACAATCTGAATTCTAACGATGGTAACGACCGTTTTAGGATAATAACGAAGTGCCTTTGTCACAAAAACGAAAACCGCTTTGTGGTAACTGACTTTACGTATGATCTTATACCAGTATCATGGTGATGAGGAGCTGCATCAGGTCGTTTTTCTTGAATTGCTGGCGCAGGGTGTCGATGAGTCGCGACTTCTGCCTGGCCACTGTGGTGGTGGAGACATTCAGCACGGCGGCTATCTCGTGTCCTTTCAGCCGTCGCTCGTAGGTCATCTCGTAAATCTCCCTCAGGTCGTCGGGCAGCTGGCGGATAGCCTGGTAGAGCAGGTCGAGCGTCTCTTGCAGCAGGAAGGAGTCGATGGGACTGTTCTCCACCCACTCCTGCGAGCTGGCGTATTGCTCCTGGCGGTCGTTCTTGCGGAAGATATCGACAATCTCGTTGTGCACGGCAGAGAACAGATATGCTTTCATCTCGATGGGCTTGTTGAAGCGGGTGCGCTTCTGATAGACCTTAAAAACGGCCTCCTGCACGCAATCCTCGGCCATGAAGGCCTGATCTTCGCCCAGCACACGGGTGGCATAGCGCAACAACGACGGGTACACGTCCAGATAGAACGACTCCATGTCGCCCTTTTGGAAGTGCTCCATCATGTTGACGTCTATCCTCATTTATAAATAAATTTTTTTTAAAGGTCGCTGCAAAAATAATACTTTTTATTCTACTTTCCTAGCATGAATATAAAAAAGTTGTGAAAAAGGTGACAAAAAAACGAAAGTTTGTCGTGTTAGAGTTATAAAGACTTAGATGATGATGAATCAACAAATAGAAAACCTTGAAAACAAGGCGCGGCTTCTGGCCAAGCTGGGGGCAGGCGCATTGACTCCTGACGAGCTGCGGCAACTCGACGCGCTGATGTCGGAGGATGCTCGTTATGAGGATATTAAGAAGCGGTTGGGCGATGCCGCCTTTGTGGGCAGCGAACTGGCTGCCATGCAGCAGATTGATGGCCGGAAGGCATGGGCCGACATGCAGCAGCGTATCGCCTCGGAGGGTGGCTCCGGGCAAAGGAGCGCCCGTCGTATTCGCCTTTTCCCGCATCTCGTGAAGAGAATAGCCGCCGTGGTACTGCTGCTCCTGCTGGGCGGTGCCTGCTGGTATCATTACGACTATACGCGGGTGACGCCGCCCGAGGTGTCGGAGGCGATAGAGCTGGCCATGCGCCAGAGCCGTGAGAGTGGCCGTTCGGCTGCCGAGGTGGAGTCGATTACCACCCGCCACTCGCAGCCCATCAGCCGTGAGGAGCGCGTACTCTACCATGTGGACGACGACTTTGCCGAGCAACTGACCGAGGCCAAGCGCATCACAACCTATCAGGACAAGGAATTCTGGGTGACGCTCGACGACGGCACGTTGGTTCACCTGAATAATAACAGCCGGCTTATCTATCCAGAGCGATTCGGCGATCGTCGCGATGTCATCCTCGACGGCGAGGCTTACTTCATGGTGGCAAAAGACAAAAGCCGCCAGTTTGTGGTGCACACCCCACAAGGCGACATACGGGTGTATGGTACCGAGTTTTGGGTAAACACAAGGGTGTTAAGCGACAAGTTACAAGTTGCAAGCGAGAAGCATGATTACTCTCAAGGAAGTGGTTCCAGTTCGGAAGCTAATCGCACTTCCCATTTGTCACCTGCCACTTCTCAGCTGATTTTAGTTCGAGGCTCCGTTAGTTTCACACCCACAGAGGGTGATGAGCAGATGCTCCGTCCCGGTCAGCAGTTGTCTGTTGTCAATTCTCAATTGGCAATTAAAGACGTCGACACCACCCCTTACGAGGCCTGGAACACCGGTCTGTTTGTGTTTGAGAATACCACACTCGAACATCTGTTGAGCGTCATGGCCCAATGGTACGACATCAAGGCCGTCAACTATACCAACGACTCTTTGCGCAAGATACACTTTACAGGCAACCTGAAGCGCTATGGCAGCGCGGAGCGCATCATGAAGGCCATCATGATGGCTTGCGAAGTGAAGATTGTGCTGCAAAATGATACGCTCTTGGTGAGCAACTGAAACGAAAACAAAAAGTTATCCATAAAAAACACTCAATGAGATGAAGAAAAGAAATGTAAAAAGTGTGCTGGCACTCTTCCTGATGATATTCATTGCCCAAGTGCTGCCGGCTCAGACCCTTGACAAGTCTCGCGTCACGGTGACCATGGAGAATGCCACGGTTAAGCAGTTTCTCGACGAGGTGGAGCGCCAGACAGGCATCGAGTTTCTCTACAACGCCGACGAAGTGAAGAATCTGCGCGTCACCGTGAGGCAAACCAATGCTGTGGCCAGACAGGTCATCACACAGGTGATGGCCGACATTGGATGCGAGATCAGAGAGAACAATGGCATCGTGGTTGTCCGCTTGATGAAGGACACTAAGGGACGGCACACAGTGAGCGGCTATGTGCTCGACGAGGACAAACAACCCGTTATCGGTGCGCAAGTAAGGATTATGGGCACCAAGATGATGACCGTTACCAATGCCGACGGTGAATTTTATTTTGACCAGCCCATGCCCGAGAAAGCCCGCGTGCAAATCACCTATATCGGCATGCAGGCGGTTCATCTGCCCGCCCGCAACAATATGGTAGTCAATATGAAAAGCGACACCCAAATGCTTCAGGGCGTGGTGGTTACAGGTTATCAGCAGCTCGACCGTCGCAACCTCACCAGTTCGGTCACCAGTAAGGACATGAGCGAACTTGAGATTCCCGGTGTGGCAGACCTCTCGAAGATGCTCGAAGGTAAGATTCCCGACCTGGTGTCGCTCAGTAGTAGTGGAGAAATCAATGCTACAAACCGCATCCGTATTCGCGGAACCAGCACACTCATCGGCAACCGCGAACCGTTGTGGGTGCTCGACGGCATCATTCTTTCCGACCCTGTAGGCTTGTCGCCCGATGTGCTGAACGATCCCGACTACATCAACCGCATTGGTAATGCCATCGCTGGCA
>Ga0256407_10001280_pt1 | contig 54296 bp, 43 predicted proteins | sample RumenRJG_04DNA_FD_193489 | JGI IMG/M metagenome (GOLD analysis project Ga0256407, IMG submission 193489) | Bovine rumen microbial communities from Lethbridge, Alberta, Canada - RJG_04 | ecosystem: Host-associated > Mammals > Digestive system > Stomach > Rumen | place: Canada: Alberta... | reverse complement strand
ACACGACATTGGTTATTGACGCTCACGACTTCCCCGCCTTCAAGCCCGCAAAGAGTTTCATTGGAAAGATGAAGTAATCTCAAAGTAAACATTTCAATATTAAAACATTTAAGAACTATGCCAAACGGAAAGAAAAAGAAGGGCCACAAGATGGCTACTCACAAGCGTAAGAAGAGACTGCGCAAGAATCGTCATAAGAGCAAGTAAGCTCTTACCTGACAGTAAGGAAATGAAGGGAGTGTGGTTGCGTGGGTACGCGCTGCACCCCTTTTTGTTAAAACCCCAAAACACCCCAAGCAACGTTTTTTAAAGACAAATGACAAGCGAGCTAATTATTGATGTGCAACCGAAGGATATTTCCATGGCGCTGCTTGAAGACAAGCAGTTGGTGGAGTATCAGAACGAACGGCGCGAAGCCTCGTTCTCGGTCGGCAACATCTACATTGCGAAAGTCCGTAAGCTTATGCCTGGACTGAACGCCTGCTTTGTCGACGTAGGGTATGAGAAGGATGCCTTCCTTCACTACCTTGACTTGGGCACTCAATTCAGCTCTTTTGAAAAGTATCTGAAACAGGTACAGAGCGACAGAAAGAAGCTTTATCCCATACAGAAGGCCACGAGGCTGCCCGACCTGCCTAAGGACGGCAGCGTGCAGACCACCTTGCAGGTAGGTCAGGAGGTGATGGTACAGGTGGTGAAGGAACCCATCTCTACGAAAGGTCCCAGACTGACGTGCGAACTGAGTTTTGCCGGCCGTTACATCGTGCTGATTCCCTTTGGCGATAAAGTGAATGTTTCTACAAAAATCAAGAAAAGCGAGGAACGCAGCCGATTGAAGCAGCTCATCCAGAGTATCAAACCGAAGAACTTCGGCGTCATTGTCCGTACGGTGGCCGAAGGCAAGCGTGCCGCCGAACTGGATCAGGAGATGAAGATCCTGCTGAAGCGCTGGGAGGACGCCATCACGAAGGTTCAGAAGACTCAGGAGCGCCCGCAACTCATCTATGAGGAGGAGAGCCGGGCCGTTGCCTTGTTGCGCGATTTGTTTAATCCCACCTATGATGGTATCTACATCAATGACGATACCATCTTCCAGCAGGTGAAAGACTACGTGGGGCTGATAGCCCCCGAGCGTCAGGAAATTGTGAAGCAGTATACGGGTACTGTCCCCATCTTCGACAATTTCAACGTCACCAAGCAGCTGAAGTCGGGATTCGGCAAGACCGTCAACTACAAGCGCGGTGCCTATCTCATCATTGAGCATACGGAGGCTATGCACGTCGTCGACGTCAACAGCGGCACTCGCGTGAAGAAGGAAAACGGCCAAGAGGCAAATGCGCTTGAGACGAACTTAGGTGCTGCCGACGAACTGGCACGGCAGCTGCGACTACGCGATATGGGAGGAATCATCGTGGTCGACTTCGTGGACATGAATCTGGCAGAAGACCGTCAGCTGCTCTACGAGCGTATGTGCAAGAACATGCAGAAAGACCGTGCCCGCCATAACATCCTGCCGCTGTCGAAGTTCGGACTGATGCAGATTACGCGTCAGCGCGTGCGTCCGGCTATGGATGTCAATGTAGAAGAAGACTGTCCCACCTGTTTCGGTACTGGAAAAATCCGGTCGTCCATTCTTTTCACCGACCAGTTAGAGAGCAAGATTGACCGCCTGGTCAATAAAATAGGCATCAGCAAGTTCTACTTGCACGTTCACCCCTACGTAGCGGCTTACATCAATCAGGGAGTCATCTCGCTGAAACGCCGCTGGCAGATGAAGTACGGCTTTGGCGTACACGTCATCCCCTCACAGAAACTGGCATTCCTGCAATACGAGTTTTACGATGCCAAACGCCAGTTTATTGACATGAAAGAGGAGATAGAAGCAAAAAAATAAGAGGGAACATCAAAAATGTTCCCTCTTTTCTTGCCTATGTCGATTTTTTTCCGTTTCTTTGCATAGAAATTGGAAAGATAGTCATTTATGATGGGCTCTGTCAAGCTGATTTTCTGGATTTGCCTGTTCCTCGTTTTCTATACCTACATCGGGTATGGGCTGTTGCTCTATGTCCTGCTTCTGTTGAAGCGCACATTCGGGCGCAAGCTGCCCGTCCTGACCCTGCCTGCCGATGACCAGTTGCCCGCCGTCACGCTGATGATCTGCGCCTTCAACGAGGAAGAGGTCATCAAGGAGAAGATGGAGAACATACGCCAGATAGACTATCCGCGCGACAAGTTCTGCGTCATGTGGGTGACCGACGGCAGTACCGACCGCTCTAACCAGCTGCTTAGCGCCTACGACGACGTGACGCTCGTCTTCAGTCCTGAACGGCGCGGCAAGGCGGCTGCCATGCAGCACGGACTGCAGGAGAATAAGGCTGAGTTCGTGGTATTTACAGATGCCAATACGATGCTGAATACCAATTCTATACGCGAAATCGTTCGACTGTTTATGGACGAGCGTGTAGGCTGCGTGTCGGGCGAAAAACGAGTGGCTGCCCGTGCCGACGGAGAGGTGGCTGCCGAGGGCGAGGGACTCTACTGGCGCTACGAGAGCACGCTGAAGCGCTGGGACAGCGAGCTCTATTCCGCTATGGGCGCTGCCGGCGAGCTGTTTGCCGTGCGTATGTCGCATTATCGGGCTGCGCCCAGCAACGCCTTGCTCGACGACTTTATGATTTCGATGCTCATGGTCGAGGACGGCCACCGCATAGCCTACACCTCTGAAGCCTACGCCGTAGAGTATGGCTCTGCCAATATGCACGAAGAGTCGAAGCGCAAACGCCGCATTGCCGCGGGCGGACTGCAGAGCATCTGGTGGCTGCGGTCGCTGATGAACCCGCTGAAATACCCCGTCGCCAGTTTCCTCTTCGTCAGTCATCGCGTGCTGCGCTGGTCGGTGACACCGTTCGCCATGCTGGCCCTCATTCCGCTGAACGTCGCCCTGATACTCATGGGCTGCGGTACGGTCTATACGGTCATTGGCGTGTTGCAGGCACTCTTCTATGCGGCAGCGGCCATGGGCTGGCTGCTCGACAAGATAGGGCGTAAGAGCAAGCTGTTGTACGTGCCATATTACTTTATGTTCATGAACGTGAATGTGTTCCGTGGCATCAGCTATCTGACCACTCACCACACCAGCGGAACGTGGGAAAAAGCAAAAAGAGGGTAAAATTATGTAAAATTATTTGCAGATTACAAAAAAACTGCTTATCTTTGCAGTTCTAAAGGGACAAAACAGGGGACAATGGATCAAGACGAAAGAGAAATCCTAATGCAGAAGTTTGCCGACGCTAATAGGCGATTACTGTTAGCTAACGAAAAACTGAATGCAGCAAATGCCAAACTGAAGGAATACGAGGAAAAGGCCGCCAAAGCAGAGAATGCCAGTCGCATGAAGTCTCTGTTCTTGGCCAACATGAGCCATGAGATTCGTACACCCCTGAATGCCATTGAAGGTTTCTCGCGCGTTATTGTCGAGACCGACTCCCCCGAAGAGCGCATGAAGTATATGGAGATTATTGAGAGCAACAATAATCGCCTGATGAGCCTGATAAACGAGATTCTCGACCTCTCGCGCGTAGAGTCGGGCGAGATTGTCATCAAGAAGGCTCCCGTCAATCTTGAGGCGCTCAGCAAGAGCATCAAGCAGCTGTTCAAGTTCCGCTGTCCCGATACCGTCGTTCTCGACTGCAAGAACCCCACGATGCCCATCACGATGAATACCGACGAGAACCGCCTGACGCAGGTGCTCTCCAACCTCATCAGCAACGCCCTGAAGCACACGCCCAGGGGCCGCATCACCTTCGGCTACGAGATTCTTGACGACGGGCAGGACATATCCTTCTACGTGAAGGACACAGGCTCGGGCATCGCCCCCGAGTTCATCGAGCATATCTTTGAGACATACGCATCGAAAGACGCCGAACAGCAGAAGGGCTACGGACTGGGTCTGGCCCTCTGCCGCATCATTGTCGAGAAGATGGGCGGTCACATCAGCGTGGAGTCAGCAGTAGGCGAGGGGTCTACCTTCACGTTCGTCCTGCCGTTCCACGGCACCATCGGCGGTATGGCCACCAGCAACCGCACAACGTCTACCAACGTCCGTACGCTGCGCGTCAGCAACCGTCCCGACGAGTCGAGCCTGAAGACCATCCTCGTGGCCGAAGACGAGGAGAGCAACTTCGAACTGGTGCGCATCGTGCTGCAGAAGCGCTACCGCCTGCTGCGTGCCCGCAACGGTATTGAGGCCGTCACCATGAACGAAGACGAGCATCCCGACCTCATCCTCATGGATATTCGAATGCCCGAGATGAACGGACTCGACGCCACGCGAATCATCAAGGAGGTCAACCACAACACCCCCGTCGTGGCCCTCAGCGCATACGCCTTCGAGGAGAACATCCGCGAGGCCCTGGCCGCCGGTTGCGACCAGTTCATGGCCAAGCCCTTCCGCGTGGAGGACCTCATAGAGGTTTGCGCCAAATACACGAAGTAATCACTATAGAATAACCACTTGCTGTCTATGGGTAAGTTAGCTGTCTACAAATATTTTTCGTTTATATTCCTCATCACCACCTTCCTCATGGTGGGCTTCACGTTCTTTGGACTCTTCGGCGGCAACGTGCCCCCAGCCGGAAACACGGCCCGGGCCATGCTCGTCTATATCCTGCCCCTGCTCATCATAGGCGACTTCGTGCTGCTGCTCTATTGGCTCGCACGTCGCCGCTGGCATTGGGCTGCCTTCCCCTTCGTGACGCTACTCTGCTGCATTCCCTACTGCGGAACCATCTATCAGTTCGGCTCCTACGACCAGAAGGCCGAAGCCAAGTCGGGACTGAAGATAGCCACCTACAACGTGGCACGCTTCAACCGCGAGACAACAGGCTTCATCGCTATGGACATACTCGCACAGATGAGGAAGCAGAACGTCGACGTCCTCTGCCTGCAGGAGTACAACGACGTGGCTGGCGACAAGAAAGTCTCCGAGAACTATAAAGAGTACTTCCCCTATATGGCTATGGGCAAGAACGACATGGTGGTCTTCAGCCGATTCCCGATAACAGGCAAGCGCAACATCGAGTTCGAAGAGACCAACAATAGCGCCATGTGGGCCGACGTCAACGTCAACGGCCAGCTCATCCGCTTCGTCAACGTCCACTTGGAGACCACGGGCTTCAACCGTACGCTCCACCAGGCAGCAAAGCTTGACGTACAGGGGCACGACGTCAAGAACAACCGACTGATTCGCGCCATCTACGGCAACTACACCATGGGCATGATGGTGCGCGCAGGGCAGGCCGAGCGCATACGCAACGAACTGCTGATGGCCCGCGACAGAGACGACCACGCACTCGTCATCTGCGGCGACTTCAACGACGTGCCCTATTCATACGTCTACAACACCATGCTGGGCGATGACCTCATCGACGGCTTCAAGGAGTGTGGCAGCGGATGGATGTACACCTTCCGTGGCGGCAAGGGCGTACGCATCGACTATATCTTCCACGACGAGTCGATGAAAGGCCTTACCTATTACAAACAAGACCTAAGCTACTCCGACCACTATCCCGTCCTCATGAAGGTCGAGCTTTAAGCCGCAACACTCATACAATCTTGAACCTTACGCGGAACGAGTGCTCCATTTCGTCCCAGTTCGTGCCTAACAGCTCGAACCGCCCTATTTGGCTTGTCGAGCGCACGTGTCGCCCTATACACGGGCAGACGTCGTAGTCGCCGATACGCACCAGTCGTATCGTCTCAGAAGCATCCTCCGGCAGCCGTTCCGTCGACACACCCTCAGGCAGCTCGTCGCGCGTGACGAACTCAAACGTCACCGGCATGTCTTCCGCTATCAGCTCGTTCATCGTCCGCTCTATTTCCTTCTCCTGCTGTCGCGTAGGCTTCTGGTCGAGGTGGAAGCTCATCTTGCTCTTTTTCCGCTCGATATGCGCATTATACGACCGTCCGCAGCCGAAGAGCCTGATCATCGTCTGGTTCAGCAGGTGTTCCGCCGTATGTGCGGGCGGAAATTCCTCCTTGTTATGTTCGTTCAGAATGTAGTTGTCTGCCATCGTTATTGTTTGTCATTGTTGAAATTCTGCTGCAAAGATACGAATTATTATTGACATACAAACATAAATCCCCAGAACTTTATATGTTATGGTGGGGTATGAAGCACGTCATTGAACTTCCAATCGCTTTTCTCGAACACTTAACATCAGCGTAACATCAGCGTAACATCAGCGAAAAGGCACGAAAACTTTGAGATAACTTTGAGGAAAAACATATTTTTTGAAAAAAGTTGCCGAAAAATTTGGTGGTTTCCAAAAAACTACGTACCTTTGCACCCGCAAATCAGAAATGAGGAATCTTTTGCAGGTTGGCATCGCCTACCAGACAAGAATTTAGGTTCCGTAGCTCAACTGAATAGAGCATCTGACTACGGATCAGAAGGTTGTGGGTTTGAATCCCGCCGGAATCACAAGATGAGTAAGAGAGGTCGTTGAGAAAACGACCTTTTTTATTGTCTGATAATCAAAGCATTAGATTGTAAGTATAAGACTATCAACGAGTTATTCCACGCAAATTTAGGTATCGAAAGGCAAAATCAATGTTTGTCGTAGTCTGCTATGGTATGGCAAAATAAGGCAAAATATGCTACTTTGGTGTTACTAAAACGATACCTACTTTTTTCAAGGGTGTTACCATTTTGAAGAATTTTTTTGTAACGTAATTTTATTAACAAAGTTTTAACATGGGTACACCTAATTTAACACTCGTATTTGACCGGAAAGGTCAGTCGAGTAACAAGAAGACCGGAGTGGTCGAGTTGAGAATCAGCGGAGATAATGTTAGGAAGTTTATAAGTACTGGCATACATCTCTACAAAAAGGAGTGGTCGAATGGTTCTGTCGTAGGTCGAAAGGACTGGCGTGAGCTGAACGACCAGCTGCAGGTCATTCTGCGTAAGTGCAGGGAGATAGTGACGCGGATGATGGATGAGGGGCGTTTGGATCTGAACGCCTTGCCGAGTGCGCTGAAGAGCGAACTGATGCAGCAGGAAACGTTCTTGGAGTATGCGCAGGAGGTGGCTGAAAGGCGTTACCGAAAGGTTGCTCCAGGAACAAAGCGGAACTATGAGGTAGTCCTCGACTTTCTGAAAGAGTGGAGAGGTCTGACGTACTTTTCGGACGTGACGGAGAGGTCACTGACGAAGATGGACGATGTGCTTGCCGCGAGAGGTCTGAAAGAGCAGACGCGGTGGAACTACCACAAGGTGGTGAAGTCTGTGGTGAAGCAGGCCGTAGAGGACGGACTGATAAAGCGGAATCCTTATTCGCGGTTGGACTTCAAGAGGGGCAACGGGACGGGCTGAAGCGCTTCCTTACGCCTGCGGAGTTTCATCGTTTGGAATCGTGCAAGATACCTATCGAGCGGTTGGCAAAGGTTCGGGACTTGTTTGTATTCCAGACATACACGCTGATGAGTTATTCGGACTTGGCAGAGTTCGACTACAAGAAATGCGTGAAGATAAGCGGGCAGGTCGTGTATAGGTCGGTTAGGGTGAAGACGGAGCAGCCTTTCACGGTGGTACTGATGAAGCCTGCGTTGGCGATTCTTCAGCGTTATGGTTACAAGCTTCCGGTCATATCGAACGTGAAGTACAACGAATACTTGAAAGCTGCCGTGTTGTATGCGAAGATAGACAAGCAGGTGACGACGCACTGGGCGCGTCATACGGGTGCTACGCTGCTTCTGAATGACGGGATGGTGCCGATGCACGTCGTTCAGCACATCTTAGGCCATGCGACCATCAGAGAGACGGAAAAGACGTATGCCAAGGTGTTGGACGAGACGATAGTCAAGGCTATGGACGGCTATGAGAAGCGGATGGGCCGTAGGGTTATAAAACGCAAAAAAGCCCTGCCTATCCTCGCGGACGGGCAGGGCGGTTAGCTTATGAGTTACCGAAATTCAGTAACGTCGGTGCAAAGGTACATAAAAAAGGGAGAGCCTACAAGCGGTTCTCCCTTTTTAACTTTTCGCGGATGGCGCGGTCGACAAATTCCGTGAAACTCGGGTAGTTGTCGCGGATGATGGCGAGGTGTTCGCGGTTGATACGGAAGCTGACGCTCTGTGAGCCTACACCATCCTTTGGCTTGCGTCCTGCTCCATCGCGGTGTCCACCTCGCGGCTTTGGGGTCTGTTGTTCTTGTTCTTCCATTTGCTATTGTTTGTTATTGTTTGCTATTGTGTATAACGTAATCAAAGATGGTTTATTGTGTAAAGGGCGGGAAAACCGCCCTGCGCTCTATCCTAAAAGACCAATGAGGAATAGGACAATAAAGATGATGGTCAGAATTAGTCGTTTCATTTTAAAATAGCGATAGTTGTTTGTTATCAAGTTTACAAATCACGTACTTGTAATCGACAGAATTTTGTCGGTCACAATATTTACACTCCTTCAAGCAATAGGCACTGCCAACATAAGCTGGGTTACTATTCCCCATTCGCCCTATACCATTTGGGCAATGGAGGGATAGGTGCGACCACCTATCCCCCTCCTGCTTCTTGTATTCAATCGGTATCTTTTTCATGCTGCTTTTCTGTTACGTCTCTTAATCTCGCCAAGATTCCTCTTTACCAAAGAGACGATGGCGTTGTGATAGGATGTCGGTTTATTCTGCAGTCCACGGCTCTGTACGATGGTATATTTGTCTAACTCAACCTCGATAGTTTCCATTCGCTTGCCGTCAACCTTTGCAGAGAGGATAAGTGAACGTGTGTTGTTGTAATAGCCGCCCACGCAATGATGCATTGCACGTCCCTCTTCAACGATGGCTTCAGCCGTCGGTATGATAGAGATTGTAACGTGACCTTTGGTGAATGTCATATCAAGGAATTGCTTTCGGTTAGCATAGAACGTATCTTCATAATTCCTGGCATTCTCCAAATCTTGCAGGTATTGTTCGTATCTGTCCTTGTCCTCGCGCTTCAAAAGCCAATGTGTGTGTGCTTCCATCAGATTGGTAGGACAGATGTAGTGAGGATTGCGGGTGTCGAGTCCGAGGAACTCCAAATCGCGCACCATTCTGTACCAACTGCTAAACTCGTCATGGTTGTCCCAATGGTAGCCGTGACGTAGTGCTATGCGTACCGCCTGCCACATTGTATCTGTTAACTCATACTCGTTTTTGAAGAACTCGTATACAAGTCTGTACTGACGCACCTTGAACAAGGTTTCGAGTCTGTTGCTTGTGAGAAGTGCTTGGCAGAGTGCAACGGGGTTCATGCCGTGTGATGACGTGCGCAATCCTCTCTTCTTCAGCTCCGGAAGTAAAGAACGAATCTTCAAGCCACTCCAACCTAACCGCTCGAAGCCACCAAGGTAGGAATATTCCATATACTTGTGTTGTTTCCAAATGGTCATTTCGGAGGTCTCTATCCATCCATCGACACGCATAAAGCGTTTTTTTGCGCGGATGATGCGCTCTCCATCAGCATTTATCCACGCCTGCATGAACTCAAACAGACGCTGACGTGAACGATAATAGTAGCGTACAACCTGCCACTCCTTGCATCGTTCCATGATGAGGTAATAACACAGACCTTTGTTGTGGTAGGTGGTCTTAAAATCGTCTATTATCCACTCTACATCGGTAGGGCGAATATCGGGCAGGGAGACGGAAAGTTCCGTCACCCTGCGCTCTTGTTGCGTTCTCGGTTTCATAAGCTTATGCAAATAAGTCCATCTGTACGACCTTGGGCTTTTCCTCGGTCTTTGTCTCACTCTTAGCAGGCTCTTCGCCATTCTCCTTAGTATCGGGCACAAGTACTGGTGTGGCAGGCTTCTTCTCCTTTGCTGCCTTGGCCTTGGCCTTACGCTCTTCGTCTTTCTTCTTCTGCTCGGCTATCACATCGCTTTGATACTTGGCGATAGCTTCTTGGCGCATCTTCTGTTTCTCTTCATCTGTAAACGATGTGGCGGAAGCTGATACGATTCTTATGTTGTTGAACTGCGAACCATCGACCTTGATGTCATCGTCAAGATAGTATTGCTCGGCAAGGGCGAACACTTCATCGTCGGACGGAATGACGCAGGCTGCACCGCCTTTCTGTTGTTCCTCTGTTACTTTCTCCAACATCTTTGCTTGGAGGTATAACACACACTCGTCGAGGTTCTTGTTTGGGTTCTCGAACTTCTGTTTGAACTCTGCATCTCCATAAGCCTTTGCGGTCAAATAGAGATTAATTGCTTGTCTGATTTCCATAATTAAAAGTCTTGAAATAGTTTGAATTCTTTTGAGTAAAACGTAGCAGTGAGCATTGTGTTATCGTCGTTGACCTCACAAGTCACGAAGATAGAGTTGGTCTTGTTGTAGTGGGTCTTGGAAAGGAACTCACTCAACATTGCCATAGGGCCGTGAAAGGGCATGGCAAAGAAGATGTTGTTGCCCTCAATCTTGGCGGTCATTACAGAATCCTTGTAGAATCCCATGCGGATGGTGTCAGAACCATAGGACTTGCCGCCATCAAAAATCTTCTTGAAGATATGCGCGACCTCGTTCATATCCTCTACTGGTTGGAATTGATTGTAGTCCATAATCTTACAATTTAGTAATTGATACAATCTCGTTATAATCAAAGTAAGACCCAGTAGTAAAACAATAAGTTTTAATGTAGTGTTCCTCACACTTACAAACAACCTTGTACTGCTCGTTCGTTTCTTGGTTAGTAACCAACAATGTAGCGTTGTCTCCGTCTTGGTCTAACAACTCTTTCTTGCGTCTCCACTCGGGAAACGTGTTGAAGAACTCCCAAAAGTTCTTGCCAATAAAATCTTTTGTCTCCATAATCTTTTATTTTTCAAGTACGTAAAATCTTCTACCTAACTTACCATCAGAGGTAATGCCATAAACCCAAGGCATTGCATACACATTTTTTTGTCCGTTATACCTCCTCCTAATCTTTTGGCAGGTGGCGCGAACATCATCTTCGCTCTCTATTCTCATCGCGGATGAGAGAGAGCGGACAATCGTTGACGAATTACCCCAATATCCAAGAGAGATATAGGGCGCATCCTTTGTGATAATCTCAATAACGTACATAAGCATTAAGTTTTAATAAATTGTTTGTACCCTGCGCAGGAATCGAACCTGCGCAAGCACCATGCAGGGTTATGAATGTTTGTCAATATACTTCCTTGCTTCTTCCAATGTGTCGTGCATAATCGCATCACGTTTTCCGTCAAGGTCATTAGTAAAGCAGATGGGGTAGACGCCCTCACCTCTTTCCGTGCCATACTTACGTATTGTGACACCCTTATAAATCTCTTTTATCATAATCGTCAATTTACTTATATCCATTAATGAAAACCAGCCTTGCAGCCTTTTTGGTTGCACACTCAAACATAACTCCCAATCTCATGTGGAAAGCATAAAACTTTCCGTCAGTCTCCGTAATATGGCTATCTATAGCCTTTCTAATCTTGCTCATAAATTTAAATCCTTACGTAATTATCTAAATTATCTCTGTATGCTGCGTAGAAATAGTCGTTAGGTGTGTGGAAAACAACTCTGTCGTAATAATAGGTAAAGTCGTAGGCTTGTGACTCTCCGAACCAATCAAAGAGGTCTGAACACTGGTTAAGCGTATAAGTATCGCCCTTGAAAAGGAATTTCGTCCTATCAACGACAACGGCCGAGTCTTCATCATGAATCGCTTTTACACATAGTCCGTTGGCCTGCATTGCATTGCAAACCTCTTTCAAATCGACCGAAGAATCAAACAGATAAACGTCCGTGTCTCCGTAATTGTCTACCTCGCATTGAGCATATCGCCCACCATCGAGAAAAATCTTTCTTTTCATAACAGATAAGTATTAAGTTAATGATTTGTGTGTAATCTAAATAGCTTCCGTCCGCATTCGTCTACGCAGATGCCGTTCAGCCTGCATTTGTCGCAGGGATTTATAACAGAATGAGGTGTGCCCCCAATCTTCGGAGAATAAGGGACGCTATAAGTACTTGTAGTCGGTGTGTAGTCCGTTATAGCCAAAGCGTGACCATCACGAACAAGTCTCGGTGCATGGAGATATAGGCTTTCTTCAGGTATACGACCTAAATTGTATTCCTCGGCCAAAACACCTGCACTTACTGCGTCTGTTGGGTATAGATACCCATTCACGTCTTGTAGTCTGATTGTTGCCATAATATTTGATATTTGATTAGTGTTTCCAAATGAAAAGGGAGGAGGAAAGCCCCCTGCCCTTTCTGTGCGCGTGACATCATCGCCCGATGGTAGCCTTTGTCTTTATGTGTCCGAGTTGTGGTCTCTCTCCTTTTGCGCTTTCCTCTATCGCCCAGTGTTACTCACTTGGTGGTTGCATACCCTCGGTGCTTTAACGTTCCTAACCGACATCAACGGCGTTTTCATTCCAAGGCGTCTGAAAACTGCAAAAACAACATCCCTCACTCTCTTTCAGTCACTTTCTTTAATGTGGGGTGGCTCAAAGGAGTTAAGCCCCGAAAATCTATACCCACCGCGCTTGCAGGCAGGCAGGCATTGAACCTACCATGACCGCCTTTAACGGATTTGCCTAAATGTCCTTATTACTCCAAACTCTCCACTTACGCACCTCGGCTGAGAATATGCCGTTACGTTCTTTACTCTCTTTCCATCTATTTGCGGCCCTCTCTGAATCAAAGTAGTCGCAATCCTTATTCCCATTGTGAATGTTAGTGGAAATCACTTCATAAACCCATTTCATAACTTGTCCTCCATTGCTTTAACTGCGTACTTGTGTATCTTCATTAATATTTCGCCTTGGTAGCCCTCATTGCCGTACAAGTTCCATGCGACATCGTTAATAACCTGCAACAAGTCTTTCTTGCTCATACTGCCCAGTCTCTCGTTCAACTGGGAATAATTGCCGTTAACTACATCAAGGATAAGAATATCCATGTAATCTGCACTCTCGATTTCGTTAGCCTCGCGTATAAGACTTTTAATCGTTGTTCGCTTCATGTTTATGCCCTCCAAATCTTTAAGTTAATAACTTCGAAACCATTCTTGTGCCAGTAGGAAAGTGTTTCGTTCATTTCTCTGATAGTCATGGGAGACAAGTGAAGATTCTCGCTACCCATGTTCCTGCCCTTGGCAGTCGTGTAGTGCATCTTGTATGTGTGCATACCTTAAATAATAATGTGTAACAATCTTATAACCTCTCTGTCGCATGGTACAAACGTGCATTTGCCCATCCGGTATAATCTGTAAGCGGCAGAGCGCAGGGAAATCTCACCACGCTCCACCATTGTCTTAATGTCGTTCATAACTCAAATTGATTTGATTGTAACGTTACTGAACTTGTGACCCTGCAAAGCCATGTGTGCAAGGTTACGTAAAACACTCGCCACTTCCCATTTGTAACAACGAAGAGAAGCGCACCCTAAAGTGTGGGTGTAACTAATTTCATAACTCATAAGACTTAATGTTTTTATAGTGAATAATGTTTGTTGGTCTCAACCTTTATCCCGACTTGACCTACGGACTTACATATAATATATAAGGTGGTTTTACAACAATAAGGAGTAATCACGCCCTCGCGTCTGTCCTAATAGCCCTCATACTCCGTTTATTGTTCCCGTTCGCTATAATCTTTCGAGAGTAGATGCCGTAACACATCATTTTGGCTCATGGCTTACGTCTCACGTCTCTGTCTTCCTGCCTACCAATCAAGGCTCGTTTCCCGTCTCTGTCTCCGCTTGGGTGTTCCCTGCCACCTCTCTACTAAATCAGTCTGTCAAAGATTCGCTACCTTGTAGCCTCGCTCAATCCTTTCGCTTCCGCTCGCCCTCGTTTGACAAATCCTTCCTGCGGTGCATCCTTGGGCTTGGTTTGCGATGCAAAGATAGTAAATATTTGATTACGTAATACAAAATCAATGAAAATTTAAGCTTTATTCTGAAAATGTATGACGAAATTAAGGGTTGTTAACAGAAAAATTGGGCAAATGAAAAATGTTGACAAGTTTTTGGTCTCCACCCTATTGAACGATTTTGACTAAAAAATTGATACTCAAAGAGTTCTGAAAAATTGACAAAAGTAAGAAAAGTTTACGTGGAAGAGGGTGTGCAAACGATTGCACAAAAGGCGGCCAATCCGAAAATGACACGGAATGTTAAAGAATGTTGCGAGGTACAGACTCGGGCAAACATTCCCCACATTTGGCTATATTTGCGCCCGTAGAGACGCCCTAAATACGCCCAAGAGAGCGCGGAAAAACGGGTCTGTGAGCAGGGGGATTGCGTGCTGGGTATAAATCCTTGCAGGATTGCAGGAAGTCGCGTGAAAGGGCTTTAAATAGGGTGTTTTTGGCCGATAATAGGCGAGTGGCGGTACACATTGGTAACATTGGCCGCATGTGAGTGTGAAAATAGCATTTGTAACGAAATATACTAAGATATGGTAACAAAGTACGTAAATCAGCCCTTGGGAATGGGCTACGGCACTGGGATGGAGGGTGCGCGCATTGGTGCATCATCCGTTAGTTGTGGTGGTGTGATGATGGATTGTGCGTTTGCCGGTAGGCCGAAGTTGTGGATTCCCGTCGTTTTGGCCGCTGCGAGTCTCGCTACGAGCATTGCAGGCGGTGCTGCGTCTTCTGCTGCGTCAAGGAGGGCAGAAGCCCGTCAGCGCAGGCAGGAAGCGGAGGAAGATACTTGGTACAAGCGGAGATATAACGAAGATTATGTTGATACCGCAGCAGGGCAGAACCTTGTGAGACGTGCCAAGGACTATGCGAGGGAGCAGGTTAAGAGAGCAGAGGGTGCGAGAGCGGTTGCAGGCGGCACTGATGCGGCTACCGCACAAGCGAAAGAAGCAGGTAATAGAATGGTGGGCGACACCATTGCCAATATTGCGGCCACAGACCAACAACGGAAGGCACAAGTCGACAATATGCACCGACAAGCTGGGATGCAGTTCGCACAGATGGATATTGCCCGAGAGAATCAGAGGGCGCAGAACATAGCGCAGACGGCACAAGGTGCGAGCAATGCCCTTGCAAGCGGTGCAAGCGCGTTCAGTGCGGCTTCGCAGGGGAATAATAATGGTGTGAACCTTAATGGCTCTGACAATGGCGGCTTTAGGCGGGTGGCTGGAGGTGGTCACGTGTATAGCGATGGCAAGACGGTGCTGAACCTCACGGACATTGAAGAGGATGTGCGGCGAGGTGCGGCTGCCCTGCGGTGATGTGCGGCGGGGCGATGCGGGGCGACCCCAAGGGGGCGGGGGTGTTGACCACCCGAAAAAGGTACAGCAGAGAAAAGCACAGACAGACCGACGCTTTTTATGCTGCTTCACCACCCACGGGGTACTTACCACCCGAAAAAGCAATCTTTGTCCCTATTATCACGAGAAAAAGAAACATTAATACTTTGCGATAGAAGATGAGAAGGAAAACGATATGGAATGAGTCCAAGGATGCTTATTTGCGTGAGCATTATCCTACGGGTACGCTTGGTGACATTGCCGATGCTCTTGACATGTGTACTGGTACTGTGAGTCGTCGTGTCAAGGAGTTGGGTTTAAAGAAGGCTCCTGGTTGGAACAGGAGTGCTTTTTATGGTCGTTATACGGGTAAGACCCGTCGTGTTTCTGTTTAACGTTTAAAAAATCTGTTTGTTATGCCATTCAATTTGTTTGATACTCGTAAGATGAAGCCTGCTCCTGTTTATGATCCTCAGAAGGCTGTGGATGGGACTGTGGCTTCTGGTGGTACGGTTGTTCCGTCAGGTGGTACTATTCGTCCGTTTACGGGCAGTGGTGACAGTGTGACGGACGGTATTGACTATTTGAAGAGTCTTTATACTTCTCCGGCCAAGGAAGAGAGTTTGCGCAGGGCGAGTATTGCTAATAGGAAGATATTGGCTGTTACTGATGCTTTGCGTCATATCGGGAACATTTATAATACTGCGCGTGGTGCTTCACCTCAGACGTTCAATTCTCCTGTTGTTGAGGAGGAGGCGCGTTATGAGCGGGGTAAGGCTTTGCGTGATGCCGCCAATGCGAAGTATTACAGTTATCAGCAGGCTAAGGCGGCTCAGGATGCGGCTCAGAGGAAGTGGGAGCAGCAAATGGCCTATAACCAGGCTAAGGATGCCGCTACGCTTCAAGCCACACAGGCCTATCGTGCCGCTACCCTTGCCGAGCAGCAGAGGTATCATGATATGATGAATACTCTGTACACGCGAAAGGCTGATGACGCTAAGGAGTATAACACGAATAGGCTGGGTATTATGCAGCAGAATGCGAATACGAGCGCACAGAGGGCGGCTAATGCTGGTTCTGGTGGCAGAAGAGGTGGCGGAAAAGGAATGGACGAATATACAACTTCGACCGAGACCACCTATAACTACGATAATCTTGGAAGAAAAACCGGCTCTACGACCACTAAGAAGAGGACGGTTAATGGTAGGCAGCAACCCACACAGTCCACGACCAAGAAGAAACTCCCCGGTCAAGGAAATACAGGAAAGAAGAAACTCCCATAAAAACGAAATATCATGCCAGACAATATCAGTAAACTTTATAGTGCTTTAAAAGACACCTACGAACTTGGCAGCGAGGCCGATTTCAGGAAATATTTGGGTGATGGAACGAAGCGCGAAGCATTGAGAAAAGAGTTAGAGAGTGAGTACGAAGTAGGTGACTCAGCTTCGTTCTCGAAATATCTTGGTTTTGACCAGCAGGGCAAACCTGCTGGCACTGTGAAAGAGCAGGAGCCGAGTGTTGGCGATATGGGCGCCGGTGTTGGGGCGGCTGTTCTTGGTGCGACGGGAAAGCCAAAGGTTGCTGTAGCACAGCAACAAACACAACATAGACAACCGAAGCTTTCGCAGATGCCATCAGGATTTGGAGAGCTGGATATTCAGCAGGCCAACCGCAGGGGGCTTGGGATGGGACCGGGAGCTTGGGGTCAGCCTGAGCCGGGCACTGTCAACCCAAAGACTGGGAAGAGCGAGCCTAAGCAAGAGAAGAATATTGCGAAGCAGCTTGACCGCGCTCTAAAGGGCGACAAGAAGGCTGCCAAGGAGAGTGGTCTGGATGCTGCTGTTCAGAGGATGCGGGAAGAAAAGGAGTATTATGAGGCCACTGGCAAGCCGTTGGCAAATATCGTCAACACGCCCGTTACGGCTCCTACGGCAGTACGTGACAAGGACGGACAGATGCTTATGGGGCAGACGACCGACGAACAGCGTGTGGCCCAATACCAGCAGCAGGAAAAGGAAATCGCAAGGAAAAAGATCATTGACCCCATTGTTGATGATATACAGAAGCAGTTGGAGGGCAAAGTGCCACTTTATACTACCCCTATCAAAGGAATGTCCGCCGGTCCTCAGTGGAATGCTATGATGAACCAAACGGAGCAGATGCGCAGGGCTTTTTCCGCCGACAGTCCTGAAAAGCTCTGGGGTGAGTTGAACAAGTACTTTGGCTTGGGTAAAGATTCGGATGAAGAAGATTTCACGAGCAAGTTCCTTCTTGATAACCAAGATGCCATTAATGAAGCAGCGCAAAGATTAGGCATGGATACCGACGCCTTTATCTGGGATGAGCTTATACCTAAGATGAGCGAAACCATTGCCAAGCGTTTCAATGAGAATATGAGCGAGAAGCATTCGGTGAAGAGTACGGCCGATTATATTGCCAAGCGCATGATTAACTCTTCTGTCGGTGCTTTGGCTCGTATGGGCACAATGACAACACGGCAGAGTCAGCTTATGCAGGAAGAGTTGGAGAAGAGTGGCCGAGGCGAAGGCCGGCACTTCAATGCCGCTTGGTACGACAAAGCCGTTGGCGAAGTGGCACAATTCCTTCCCGATACGCCATTGATGGTGATTGGCGGTACTATTGGTGGCGCAGCTACGAAAGGTCTTGGCGCAATGATTACGAGGGCCGGTGCAGAGGGACTTGGCACTATGGTATCTACTGGCAGTCCATTCCTTGCCGCTAACGTCGGTAAGATGGTTAAGTGGGGTGGGTTGTTAGGTCATAGTGTTGTTAGCGGTGCTGCTAATATGGGTTCGTTTATGGGAATGTCGTCTATGTTGCAGGCGATGGCCTCAACACCTGTTGATGACGGCTACCTCTCTTCTGTTGGTATGGCAGGCTGGGAAGGCATCAAGGAAGGAGCCAAGATTGGCACAGCCCTTGGCGTGCTTGGAACTGCCAGCGGAGCCGGTAGTGGACTTTGGAAGACCGCCAAAGGTCGTGCAGCCTGGGCAGGTGGCACCTTCCTTGCAGAGAATCAGATTTTTGCCCTTTCCGATTATTTGGCAGACCCAGAGAAGTTCAACTGGGTAGACAGTTCGCTTGATGCTTTTTATATGCAGATGGCTGGCAAGGTTCAGGGGATGGCTACACACGGAACCGAAGGTATCAAGAATAGTTGGCGCCAGATTTTCAAGCCGATGTCGAAGATGCCGACGCTGACAGAAACCGAAAAGGCACAGATCCAGCGCGCTTTCGGTGGTATGAGCTTTGAGGAGATTGCCGGCGACATGGGTAATCTGGAGAAGATTCTGAAAGACAAGCAGAATATCCCTCTTACCATCCGACAGAAAATTTCTGGCAGGGTGCTTGGTGTGTTTGAGCCAAATCGCCCATTTACCTACAATATCAATATTCGTGGTAAGGAAATCTACGAGCGTTCAAAGGAAGGTGAGTTGCTGCAAGTGCACACCTTTGAGACGCCGGATGAGCGCGATGCTATCATGCAGGAGATTGCCGACCGCAAGCAGCACGACCAGATGGCGCACGACTTCATTGCGCTGGATATGAAAGAGCAGGCAGCCCCCATTCTTGACTCTTTTGCTCAGGAGTTTGGCATGACCAGACAAGAGTTATGGGATATGATGCAGAAGAAGCCTATTGAGCTTGTTGAGGATGAGTATGACCTGATGCAGGAGTTAGGACGCAGACTTCATGAGGCAGCAACCCCGAAAGGCGAACTCCATTCTGCACAGTCTAATACCGACGGCGCAGAGCTGGCAGGGAATAATGGTTTATCCGAACCAGATGTTGCATTGCAGTTAGCCAAGGAGTTGAGCGAAGCAAAGGAAGCTTACGATAATTTCCCATTGAATGAAGAATTGCGTATAGCCGTGCAGAGTCTCGGTGATGCCCGTCTTGACGAGATATACATGAAAATACGCTCTAACTACAGCGGTCGCGAGGTTGATGACTTTCTTGCTGTCCTGGCCGACTACGCCAATGCCAAATCGAAGAGTGACGGTTATATTTCCAAGATAGGAGAAAACATTGAAGAATCTGTTCAGCAGGAGATAGACAGGAACTCTTTCCGCGGTCAGCTTGACAATGCTCCCGAAACCGACAACATCATGTTTATCGACTATAACGGCCACAGATACACCGTACTCAATGGAAGTATCGCCAGCCGAATAGACGTAAAGACAGACCCCACGAACGGTACACAGTATGGAGGTGACAGGATTGTAGACACAGGCAGATCGGGGGATATAATTATCGCCACCGACGAAAACGGCAATTGGGTTTCGTTGAAACCAGATGCAGGTATGGTTATTTCACAGCTGATGTCCAAAGAAGAATTTGCCAATGCCCGCCGAGAAGAACTTGGTGTTCAGAATACTCAGGTCATGATAGATTCGGGTTTGGCAGATTTGGCAGGTTTGGTTAGTCAGAAGCTCAACGTCAATCCCAACGAAACTCCGTCTGATTCCAAGACACGCCCGCCATTGTTGGAAAGTCCTGGTCCAAAGACGGCAAGCAAAGATTTGCCCGAAGGAGTTGATGAAGGCCAAAGACTTACCTTAACAGATGAAAACGCTGGAGCGGAAGGAATGGTTCCTGCGGGAGATGCTACAGGCACTGGTGCTGCAGGTGCAGACAAAGTAGAACAAGGCGATAATGCAGTAGGTGAGGCAGGTGTCAATGGTGACACTGGAGCAAACGAGCCTCCGGCAACCGCTCTTTCAAGAATACCCACGTTAAAGGATGAACAAGGCCGCGACATTCTTGATGAAGATAACGACGTCAGTTACCAGTGGGAACAGGCTCCATTGGAAGACACCCTGAATGCGCTGACAGAGGTGAACCACGGCGACAGGAAGAGAGTTGTTGATACCGTTGATGCTATGATTGGAGCCGCCGAGAAAGGTGTAAAGGATGCCGAGAAGCTAAAGCCCAAGAATAGTGACCCCATCAAGCGAGCAAGGGAGCAGGATGCTATTGACGCTCAGAAGGAAGTAGCGCAGCAGAAGTTGGACTATTGGACTGCCGCCAGGCAGGAGTTAGAGAAAGTGAACAAGGCTGAAAGTGAGTTAAAAGATGAGCCTGTTAAGGACAACGAACCCGAAAACGTTGTACCTTTGCAGCCACAGGCTGCAAGTGAGCAGCAGAAGCCTTCTTTAAAGTCACGTTTGCAGAAGCTTGCCGAGCGTTACAAGAAGAAGTTCGGCGAGTTTTTCAATGATGACATTGATGTTCCCGGCGATGCGACAGAACTTGTCGCTCTGAATATCGGTACTGGCAGACAGTTCAGATGGGACGATAAGCCCAATGGTGCAGGAGGTGTTATTAGAGGATTTAAGACAGCCCTTGGAATAAACACCGAATTTGGTGGGCGAAGAGGTTCTGAAGGCCATGCATTTGCCCATCTGTTCAAAGGAAAGGATGATACAACAGGATTAGGATTCGATGAGTTCGTTGATAAAGTATGGCGCAGTGACGAGAACACCATTCACGGGCTTGACGGAAACGACACCAAGCGTTTCACTGAACAGCAGATAGGCGATGCCATCATAGATCTGTTCATGTCGGCAGAGCAAGGTAAGGATATTACCGAGTACATCATCCGTAACAGAGTTGAAAAGGCTCAGAAGGCATGGGAGGCAGAGCAGGCTCGTCTCAAAGAAGAGGCAGAACGTAACGAGAGGATTGAGCTGACGGACGAAGAGGTAGAAAAGATTGAGTCTGAACTACCATTCGCACGGTCAACCAACGACGATATACCCGATTCACCAATCACCAAGCTTGATAAGGAGGCAAAGGCTCTGATGGCGGAAGATGGTACGCCTGAGATAAAGGTGGTGGATACAGACAGAATCTCTGATAACACATGGAGGCAGATAGCCGAGAGAGAGTATGACGGAGCTTTCCTTGATGAAGAAGAGGTAAATGCTGTAAAAGAATTCCTGGTTTCAAATGGTGTGTTCTACGACGAAAAGACAAACAAGATAACTGTTTATTCGGGCGAATTGACACCAGAAGAATTAAGAAAACGAGTACAAACAATTAAAGATTACATCAATGATAGAAGTAACAGAGAAAGACGGAACGAAGAGGAAGATTTGGTCGATGAGAGACCTACCTCAGATCGTGAGAGAGATAAGGGCGCAGAAAAAGCAGAAGCAGGCGATGGAAGCCAAGGCGAAGGGCGTCCTGAGTCAGGCGGAGAACCCGGAACCTCAGAGCGAGACGAATATCTGAAGCCCCGCAACGAGAAGGAGGAAAAGATTGTCTCTGACGTTGAGGCTAAACTTGCTGAAGAAATCAAGGCAGCAGAGGAAGAAGTAAAGAAAGCGAAGAGTACATACGAGAAGGCGAGAGCGAAGGAGAGTGACAAGGCTACCGATATGTTCTCCGATGACAAAGCCTTTGAGAAGCCAGACCAGCTATTCTCCTTTGACGAGATGGGCGGCACCGACCGTACTCAGGAAGGTGTCAACAGGCGTACGGAAGAAGTACGCGAACGACTGATAGATGCGCAGGCGAAACTGGATAGACTGCAGTCGCAGGCAGAGCATGACAGCCGTGTTCGTGGCGCACTTGACAATGAGCGCAGGCAGACCAGCTTCGAAGAAGATGATGTTTTCACTGTTACCACCAAGAAAAATGGTTCCGTGAATGTCTTGGACAAGAACCTCATCCCCGAAGGGAGGGCAACAAATGAGGATTACGTATGGCTTTACAACGAGTTCAATAAGCTTGAAGGCAAATGGGACGAGAAAACAGGTTGGACGTTCCCAAAAGAAAAAGCGGAGGCAGTTGAGAACATTCTTGGACAGTTCAAGGAAAGAATTTCCAAAGAGCCATCCGATAACCCGATGGAAGCCATCGAGAAGGCATCTACGGAGTTTAATGAGGAGAAAAAAGCAGAGCAGAAAGAACTTGGCATAACAACCGACGAGACCCCCGAGCAGAAGGCAGACCGCGAGAGAGCCGAGAAACTTGCAGACACTCCTCTCACTGACGCAGAGGTGGACTCTTCATCAGCCTCAGACGTACAGAAGACATTGGCCAAGGCTTATCTTAATGGTAACCACGGACTACTACAAACAGCAGCATATTTAAACGTATATAACGATGTTAGGAATCGACGACAAGACAATGAGACAAATCGCTCAGATGCCGACGGAACACAGTTGGCTGGCCTCAATGATAGAGAAGAGCGAAGACCTGGACAGCCTGGAGAGCCGACTGGCGAATTGGCTGATGAAGGAGATGTACCCCTACAGGACGATGGAAACGCTGACAAAGCGCGAGTACAACGTGTGGAGGATAGTACGGACAATGTTCCCGCTTCTACTGGAGAACGAGGCGATAGCAGCGTTTCTGAATCAGAGTCCGAAGTGGATAGACTACCTGCAGGAAGTGAACAGCCCGTCGGAAGCAGCGGAGATAGGAGCAATGGACGTGATGTACGTCCCACAGGAGCAGGTGAGCGAGGCAGCGGAGTGGCTGGGCAAGCTGAACAGCGGGAGATTGAAGCCAGACATGACAATTCTCCGAAGCCAGCAGCCGGAAGTGATGCCGCCATTGCAGCCAGCAAGCAGCGACTCGCAGATTTAAGAAAAAGATTCAAGAAAGCCGGACGCAATGGAGAGCTTAGTATCTCCCTTGTTGGCATGAATAATGAGCAGATTGGTATTCTTGGTGAGATAATCACCGAGAGTGCCAATCTTGGTTATCAGTATATCGCAAAGGGTCTTCATGAGTTCAATGAGTGGAAGAAACAGATGTGGGAAGACTTCCACGACTGGCTCCACGAAGATATGAAATGGACTGACGCCGAGATAGACGAATACATGCAGGAGGTATGGAACTGCGAGTATAACATTAATGGTGTCACCAGAACCATCGGAGAGTGGGCTTCTTTCATTGGCCAGGAGAAGATGCGCGAGGTTGTGCGCGAAGACCTCAGCACTAAGTTTGAGAAGCAGAAGGCCGCAGAGAGTGTAGAGACCAAGGTAGGTGACATTGACAATATCCGCGAATCCCTTCCTTATCTACTCCCCGAGCAGCAGGACGATGTACTGAAAGCTGAGACCCAGTTCTTCAACGGGCAGCACCAAGACCGCCAGCACGGTTTTGGTAAAGGAATGATGTTCACCAACGGAACTGGTACAGGTAAGACATACACGGGACTTGGTATCGTGAAGCGTTTCGTGAAGCAAGGTAAAGGCCGTGTTCTGATTCTCACCCCATCACAAGAGAAAGTTAGCGACTGGCGCAATGACGGTTTGAACCTCGGACTGAACATCGAGAGTCTTGACGAAGAGGCCAAGATTAAGGGTACGTCTGCCACAAAGGCCAAGGGTAAGGGTGTGGTAGTTACCACCTACGCTAACGCACGTCAGAACCTTGCCATGCTGGAGGACTGTTTTGACCTGATAGTGTATGACGAGAGCCACAAGATTATGGAGAGTAAGGAAGCCACCAATACCACGATGATGGACTTCCACGAAATGCTCACCAATAAGAATGTTGAGCGTTCGATGGATAGGCAGACCTATTGGCTACCTGAGTGGGTTGAACATCGCAACCTTCTAAAAGAAAGGGAAGAGAACCGAGAACGTCTTGATGTCCTTAGCAATTATGGCGACAATGAGACGGTAAAGGTAGATGGCAAAGATGTCGTTGTAGCCGAATTGAAGGCCAATCTCAATGCTAGGATGCGGGATATAGAGACCCGTTTGGAGGAACTTCGTCCCATCATGCAGGAGATACGCGAAAGTAAGCGTCCTCAGGCCGAGATAGACACGAAGCGTACCAAGACCGTGTTCCTGAGTGCAACTCCGTTCAATGTGCGCGAGTCGCTGAGATATGCCGAGGGTTATCTGTTCAGTTTCCCCGAAGAGGACAAGAATACCATCGGAACCTACAACCACCGTTCGCCGGAGGATGCTTTCCTGGAACAGATGTTCCCCGCAGGCTATCGTTGGAGATATGGACGTCTGGAGAGTCACGTCAGCAATGCCGAGGCTTTGGGTAGGCAGGAGATAGATTTCTCCGACTACCTTCAGAACACCTTGCAGACGATGAGCGGGCGTATGATAGCCAGTGACTACGACTACAGCCGCGACTTCCCGGTGCTGACCCTTGACCATGCAGGCCGTTTCAATCAGGCTATGAGTGAGGTGTACCGCAACAAGCGTTATCAGCCACTTGCCGAAGCTTTCAAGAAGAGTTTTGACTACAACTATTCTACCGCCTTGTTTGAGGCCATGAAGACCTCTTTGGTCAACGAGCGCATCAAAGAACACTTGGCGAGAGGTCAGAAAGTCGTGGTGTTCCACCGTCGCAGAACCAGTGGCGACCTTGAACCGCCGTTCCGCAGGGCCTTGGATGCAGCCAGCGTTATGGCCTCGATGGAGCAAGACGGAAAGCGCAAGAGCGATATTCTCTCTGCCATAGCAGCTTTCGAGCATGATTTTGCTGATATGCTGGAATGGGAGAAGACTCTTGACTATACTCTTCCGAGAGAACAGATAGAGAGACGTTTCGGTAAGGACAATGTAGCTTTCTTTTCCGGCGCAGAGACCAAGAGCGTCAAGCATAAGAGCGTCGAGGAGTTTATGAAAGACAATGGTGGTAAGGATATCATCGTCATTCAGGAGGCTTCAGGAAAAGAGGGAATTTCCCTTCATGACAAGACTGGTGAGCATCAGCGCGTAGAGATTAACCTTGCCCTGCCTCAGAGTCCTATTGCCTTTATTCAGATTGAGGGTCGTATATATAGAATAGGTCAGAAGAGTAACGCCATCTTCGAATATCCTTTGCTTGGTCTTGACCTTGAAACGAACCTGTTTGCGCAGAAGTTTAACAATGCCCTTGGAACCACCGAGAACCTCGCGTTAGGTTCTAAGGCGAGAAATCTAAGGAAGAGTATTGCCAACTCTGTATTGGAGAATACTGGTGAGGTGGACTACGAGCGTCAGGGACTTGGCGGTAAAGATATGGACGGACGTGTAGCAGGCGGTGATGACAAGGACGGTTTCGATGTGTCTATCCAAGACTACTACGGCAATCAGAAAATGCAGCGTGGCAGGGATAACAGAGAGGGCGTCGATTACTTCCCGACTCCAGAGCCTATCGGTTACAAGATGGTGGAGTGGGGTATGATGATGGAAGGCGAGACCGCCCTTGAACCGAGTGCCGGTCATGGAGCTATTGCAAGATATGTGCCAGAGACCAACGGTATGACGGCCATCGAGCCAAGTTCCAGCCTGTTTACGAAGTTGCAGATGCGAGCTGGCGGGCCGGGCAGAAGGTTTGAGGAAATGCCGTTTGAGAATTATCCGCTTGGCAATAAGCATGATGTCGTGCTGATGAATCCTCCCTATGGTGTAGGTGGCAAGACGGCTATGGAACACGTTGCGAAAGCGTTTAGACACTTGAATGAAGGTGGTCGTGTTATTGCTATTATTCCTGATGGGCCTGCTATGGAGAAGAGGCTGGACGCTTGGCTGAATGGCGACGGGGAAACCGCCGCCGGCGGGGCTGCCGTAGTGACTGGCGAGGTTAAGCTGCCGAGCGTTGCTTTTGGCAGAGCAGGAACCAATGTCAGGACAAGGATTGTTGTCATTGACAAGGTGAGCCGCGCGGAGATGCGTCAAAAAGCACCTCAGAAGGTGACTGTGGATCTGTCTGGCGAGGAATCTATTGCCGGTCTGTTTGACCGAATCCGCAATGTGAGGATGCCGGAGAGGACTATTGACCAAGTAGCCATCAATACGAAGAAAGCTTTGAGAACAAAGAGGGCTTTAGAAGACAATCCGTTTACAAGTTTGTTTGAGATTACTCGTGATGGTTATCTTAGAGTACGGAGCAAGTCGCGTTACGATGTTTCGGAGATATGGCTGAACCTTGAAAACCCGAATATGGAGAATGTTCTGTTGTGGTATAGAGGTCTGAAAGAAACGATGGAGAATCCTGACAAGCTGGAACATGGCAAGTACAAAACCAAGACCTATGGCACTGGCAAGAACAAAGTACCTGCCTTGGATGCTATCAAGGACTACTGCCAGCAGGCCATCAAGACATTGGAGAACGTTACCGGCATGACCGCCGACCAGATGGATAAGGCTGTCCGTGAGCAGGAGGCTGAAAGAGAACGCAAGCGTCAGGAGCGCGAGGCTGAGTATCAGCGGCAGAGGGAAGAACGTGCAAGGCAGGAGCGTGAAAAGCTTGATTCCATCAAGCGCAATATCGAAGAAGGCTTCACTGGCGAAGGCATCTACAATGACGTAGAGCAGCTGAAAAGGATGGTAGACCTGTATCATTCTCGCGGGAGCGGTCTGTTTGAGAAGAGACGCGCCAAGTTTAACTTGGAACAAGCAGGATTTGATCCTGAGACTGGCAAGAAGATAGACAAGAACGAGCCTGTCAATGCGAGGACGTCAACGGTTGTGCAGCCTGCCGGAAATGCGGCAGGCACGGTGGCTACACAGCGGAAGGCCGACTATGAGTATAAGTTGGATAAGAATACGCGGACGGGTGAGGATATGCACCTTGTCAGCTATAACGGCGCACGTCTGAGCGATAATGACTATCGGGCTGTTGAGCGCAAGGCCAAGGCTCTTGGTGGGTATTACAACCGTTTCAAGAAAGCGTTCCACTTCAAGACTGCGGAAGAAGCACAGAAGTTTGCGGAGAGTCTGAACGGTACTACACAGGAGCCAGGCACCACTACCCGTTTCAGACTGAGGGAGAAAGAAGCCCCGAAGAAGACGCAGAAGGTGTATAAGCTGATGCGCCTTGGTGACGATGGTAAGTTATATCCATTGTTCATTGATTCAGCAGCACCTACGGAGTTGGGCAAGTGGTATGATGCCGACAGCCCCGATTTGAGTATCTTGCAGAAGATGCCGTCAGGTACATTCTTGGTGGACTATAAGAATGGTACGTACACATCAATGGAGGATTATGCAAAAGAACATGGCATGAAGATGGGTAAATATCCATCGAAGGAAGCCGTGAACGATGCCACCTCCAACGGACTTCGCTGGGTTCGCATAGAAGACACCGGAAGGAGCCAGCGTCGTTATGGTGGTGAAAGTCGTAAGTATATGAACCTTGGCATCAACGGAAGCGGCACGGTGAGCGAGTTTGCCATGCGTCCCGGTTGGCATGCTGGTTCTCTGCCTTCCATGCGTCAGATTGGCAAGGGAAAGGACAGAAACCTCAGAGATGATAGGTTTGTTTGGGTAGAAGGCGAGGTGCCTGCAGACCGCGAGTGGCAGTCTGTTGCTGACCAAAACCCCGACAAGGATATTCCAACCCAGATCCCCGAGGATGGTTTCTATATGAAGGCTACCAACGCTAACAAGGCAGCTTCGCAGGCAGACCGTATCGGATGGTATGTGGCAGGTGCATTCAAGGCTAACCGCATCATGAGCGATGTGGAAGCAAGAAATGTCATCACCAAGTGGAACAAGGAGCATCCCGACCAGCCCGTAGAGTATGACTTTGAGCGTGAGAGCGGCAAGGACTTCAACGCGGAGACCATGCAGTTGGAGGACAGGCCGACAACAAGATTCCGTTTTGCAAAGGACAAAGAAGAGTTTGATAAAATACGGGAAGATGCTGTTAGGTCAAAAGGACTTGTCGTAAAAGGCCTTAATGATGCAAACGTTTCAATAACTCATGTTAGTAATCACGATTTTGGTGAAAGGCCTATTGATAAGGCAAGGGATTGGGCAATCAAGAATCTTGTTACATCAGAGGAAGATATCAAGAACAATAAACTTCCAAAGATGAAAGATGGAACTCCGTATGTCATAAGTAAAAAGGCCATAGGCAAATACCTTTCCGAGGACGGTATGGCCAACAGCGACAATCAAGAGGTGCATCTGTCTGTCTTGAAAAAGCTGAAAGATGTTATATCAGAAAGCATCGAGGCAGAAGTCCATCCTGATTATCCGAAAGTGGACGGTGTCCGTACGACTGAAAAGTACAATGATAACGCACTTATTCATCGTCTGTATGGAGCAGTAGAGATAGACGGAAAAGTATATCGCGTAAAGACCACCATGCAGGAGTTTAGAGGTAGCGAAGCCAACAAACCGCATAGTTATGAGGTAACAAAAATCGAGTTATTGGATTCTCCGATGACAGCGAGTGAAAGCCCGTCAGTCAACGTTGGCCAGCATAAAACTGACACGAAGGAGTCCACCAACAACTCAATTTCTGGCGCAAAGTTACTAAAAGATGTTGAGAAATCCTATGATTCTGGCAAAAAATTGTTGGACGAGAGCGAAAAAAGTACATTTTTCCGCAAAGGAGAGCCATCACAGACACCGTTAGAGACCGATTATCGTCGCAAGGAAGAGGCAGGCCGCAAGCTTGCCAAGAAGCTGAATAGCGACTTTGAGGCAGTTACGGAACTTGACCAGATTCAGAATAAGGAAGTACGTGATGCCATTGCAGCAGGGCATGAGGTACCGGGATGGATTGAGATTGGCAAGGACGGCAAGAAGAAAATCTTCATGTTCCTGCCCCACGTCCGTGATACCTACGACGCAGAAAAGACCATCGCCCACGAGACCATCGGACATCAAGGATTGCGTGAACTGCTTGGCGAGAAGGGTTACAAGAGCTATTGCCAGTCGTTGCTGTATGAACTGAAAGATCCCGAGTTGCAGAAGTACTGGACGGAGAAGCTTGCAAAGAACGGTTTTGATACCTACCGAACCATTGACGAGTTTTTGGCCGAGGCAGCAGAGAAAGGCTATGGCGACCTGAGCATGTGGCAGAAGGTGAAGAATGCCATGACCGATGCGCTCCGCAGCGCAGGGTTTACCATGAGTCCGAGTATTTCCGATGTGAAGTATATGGTATGGCTGAGCAAGCACAACTTGGAGAAAGGCAATGTCATGAACCAAGTGGAGCGCGAGGCTTTGCTATTCAGGCTTGGCAGGGAGAGGTATGAGGCCAAGGTTAAGAATGGGGAGTTTACTTATGAAGGAGGTCGTGACACGACCACAGACACAACAAGAGTGCCGTATTTCCCTGGGGATGGAAAGACATTGTTCAGGCATACGCCATCTGTGAAGAACCAGCGGATGAATTATGAGCGCTCTTTGAAGCGGATAGGGTATGTGTGGAAAGAGGCACATATAGACGCTATGCAGTCGGCTATAGAACTGATGCGCTCTATTAGTGGTGTGAAGAAAATAGAAGACATTCCTTCTGCAGAGAACTTCGTGTTGCTCGAAAACCAGATGTCGAGCAAGGAGGAGCAGATGGATTTCCTGTTTAACCGCGACTACATGAAGCCTTTGGACGATGCTGTTGGCAAGTGTCTGCCTGATATGGGCAATGGTGTGGATGAGCAGTTAAGAAACCTGCAGCTCTACATGATTAAGAAGCACGGCCTGGAGCGTAATAGGGTTTTGTTTGTCCGTGACGCTATTCGTGCCTTGCGTAAGGACTCTGCCGTTGACCAGAAGCAGGTTGACGATATGGAGCAGGACTATTTCGACACGATGCGCGGACTCAGAGACGATTTGAGGAATGGAAATATTGACCTTAGAGAGTATTTTGAGGAAGTTGATAAGTGGATTGGTCATAACATGCCCGAGTACAAGGTTGGAGAGAAGGACTATTCTGGACTTTCCTCGATGGGCAAACCATCGGGTGCGGGCGTTGGTTATGACGATGCGGGTATTATAGACGAGGTGATGAGTACCGAGTCCATGCTTGGGAAAGAAAGGGTGGATGGCCTTTGGGAGAAGACGAAGGCCGTCAGCCAGTTTGGTCTTGATATGGAGTACGAAGGCGGTCTTGACTCTAAGGAGAAGCACGACAAGGTAAGCGAAATGTTTGAGTGGTATGTTCCTTTGAGAGGTTACGACGAAAAGACCGCTGAGGAAGTTTACGACTACCTTGAAGAAGGTGGCAACGACCGCAAGTGGGCTGGCCCCGTTCTGATGAACGCAAAAGGACGTGAGAGTCTTGCTGATGTAGATGTGTTTGCCACCCTTGGAGCCATGAGCAGCAGTGCTATCAACCGTTCGTTAAGAAACCAGATGAAGCAGGCGTTTGCAAGATTTGTCCGCAGTCATTATAACGAGGTTGGTGCCGACCAACGTTTAGTTACTGAATTGCCTTACCTTTGGGCAGAAAAACAGTATGATCCTGTGACAGGACAAGATGTATGGGTAGAGAAGTTCCCGGATATTCCAGAGGGCGCTAAAGCAGATGATGTTGCCGCTATCCTTGACCAGTACCAGCAAGATATGGAAGTCAAGGAAGCTAACGGTAATGCCAAGCGAGTACGTCAGAACTCCAATATCCCCTTCCGTCCTGCAGACAAGGAACATAAGGCGCAGCACATAGTCGATGTTTGGATCAATGGCGAGAAACACTCATTCGTTGTTAATGGTAATCCCCGTGCAGCGCAGGCCGTCAACGGACAATTGAAGGCAGAGCGTAATAGCAACATCCTTTGGCTGTCGAGTCTGAGTCACTTCATGGCAAAGATGAACACCTCTTATTCTCCCGACTTCATTATGCGAAATACGGAGCGCGACTTAATCTATTCTGCAGCCAACATAGCCGTTAAGGAGAATGCTGAATATTGGCTAAGATGGGCTAAGAATTATGGCGTTGCGATAGGACGAGTGGCATCCGGTGTTCCAGCTATGCACACCAATCTTTTCAAACGCTATCGTGAAGGAACCCTGAATATGGCTAATGCAACAGACCGCTACTTCAAGGAGTTTATGGAGAATGGTGGTGAGACCGGCTGGGTAGAGCGCAAGAACCTTGACAAATGGAAGAAAGCCATCAAGGAAGGTGTGAGTAAAGACAGTACACCCGAGAAGGTAGGCAAGGTTGTTATTAATGCTCTTCCTGATGCTATTGAAGCCATGAATGAACGAGCCGAGAATATGGCACGTTTCGCCACCTATATGACATCGAGAGAGATGGGTAGGACAATCACCCGGTCTGTCAGCGATGCCAAGGAGGTGTCAGTGAACTTCAACCGCAAGGGAGCAGGCCGTAAGACTGTTAGTCTCAATAGGGGCGATGACAGTTGGCTGAGCAATGCCAATGCCTATATGGCAGGCTGGAGTGCTCAGAACTTACAAGACTACATCATGTTCTACAATGCAGGTGTTCAAGGCATGACTAACATGATTAAAAATGTGGCCAATCATCCTATTAAGGGCACCACAGCTTTTGCTGCCTTCGCACTTGCTGGTATGCTGATGCCTCAGTTGAATCAGTATCTATTTGAGGAGGATGATGACAAGACTGGCAAGGAGCCTGAGAACCCATATGCAGAACTGCCAGAGTATGTACGCAGAAACAACTTGTGTATCTATAACGACAAGGGTAGCTTTATAACGATTGCCCTTCCTATTGAACTCAGAGCAATGTATGGTATCGGAGATATGGCTGCAAGCTACATCAACCACCCGGAACTCCGTTCGACAAAGAACATGGGTGAGGACATTGTTACACAGTTGTCTCAGGTCGCTCCGCTTGACTTCTTCGGTGAAGGTGCAGGCCCAATGTGGGCAATGGTTCCTTCCGGCATACGTCCGTTTGCTGAGGCTGCAGCCAACAAGAACTGGCTTGGTCAGCCCATTGAACGTGACGAGGAGCGTTGGAACAAGAACAAGCCACGTTGGACGAGAGCCTTTAAGAATGTCGGTGATGCTTATGTAGGTGCTTCGAAGAGGCTTAATGCTGCAACTAATCCCTATCATGACGAGAACATCAAGGGATGGGCAGACGGAGCCATCACAGACCCGGCACTTGTGGAGCATATCGTCAACGGCTACTTTGGTGGTGTCGGATCTACCGTCAACCGTGTTGCTCAGTTGGCCAAGCATGCCAATGAGATGAGTCCGAAGGAGGCTATCACCTCAAACTGGATGCCCATTGTAAGAACCCAGCACTACACACCTAACGAGCGCACACGCTACGCACGTACACGTAATAAGTGGTGGTACTACAAAGAAGAGGCAGACAAGACCCAGGAAACTATAAAGGTTTTGAAAAAACGCGGCGAAGAAGACCCGATGAGTTACATGAAGTCTGTTTCAGAGAAAGAAGGCAAGAAGGGTTCCAGGGCTATGATTATGGCCGAAGCTTACAAGCGTTACTCGGCTGCTAAAAAGGCACTTGAAAATACCGACGATTTGCAAGAGAAGAATCTATATCAGCTGCAGATGGACCAAATTATGGAAGAAACCGTAAAAAAGCTGGAAAAGATAAAATAGAAACAACGGGGGCTGGCGTTTCTGCCAGCCCTTGTTGTTAGAGGTTGAAGTATGAGCGTATTGAGAAGGCTTCGTCCTTGTCTGTTAGTGGGTGGTACTACTTATAAATGAAAGTCGGGGGACTTTTTATGTTCCCCCGTCTTGCTTGTTCAGATCAACGATTTGTATGGTTGTCGGTGTGTTGGTTAGGTAGAATCTGAAAAAGTGACCGACATCGGAGCCGTAGATGCGTATTGAGAAGTCCGGTCCTGCCCACTTTGATATGAGCGCCTTGGGGAATGGGCCTTCTGCCGTGTCGGCCATCTTGACGACGATACGCCCTTTGGCAGGCAGCGACAGTTCGAGCCAGTGTTCTCCCGTCAGGAAGAGTGTCTCGCTGACCCAGGCATTCGCCTCTTCGCTCCATTGTCCGTTGACAGGTGTTAGTGTTCTCATGCGTTGGTACGTCCGATATTCATCTTTGCAATCTCCAGCATAGCAGAAGCCCTTGCGTCGCCGTAGGCCGTTAGCAGTAGGAAGGCGAGGTAATAGACGAAGCTTGTCTTTACCAGCGGCGGTACTGCTACCGTTGCCGGATCCTGCGCGTCAGGGCTTGTCGCTATTGCCGCCGGGCTTACGACACACGAGAACTCGAATGACGGAGCCGCAGGCCAACATTCCAACTCCTTTCGTGCCTTGTCTATGAGCGCCACCTGCGGACGGTCAGCCGTGGCAAATGCGCAGACGGGGTCGTGGAGTTTGAGGTAGTCGTCGGAATCCTCTGCTATGAGCGTGTTGCCGCTGACAGAGCGATGCCACGAACTACCCCTTACACGTAGGAGTTTGATGAAGTTGGCAGGCAGTACGAAGCGGTTGCCCGAGACGGAAGCAGGCGCACCATCGATGATGCCTGCTGCTGAGTCAGTCTGGGAAACAGACTGAGGCGAGACGGTGTCTTCGTAAATGAGATCGGTGTCAGAGCCTCCGACGTCAGAGCCGGTGAGTAGTTCCGATGGTGCATAGAGACATACCCATCTGAGCGCGTCGGGAATCTTTGCTATGATGATACGGTTCATCATTCCCGTGTCTGTATGGTTATTCCCCCCGAAGTCGAAAGCCGAAGCCCCTTCCAAGGCAGCTTCGTTATAAGCCTCCTCGTCGATACACCATCGTACCTGCTTGATGATTTCGTCGGTTGTCATTGCCTTACAATATCAGAATGACTTTACTCTGTCTTCTTCGTGTAGCGTCCGTCGCCCCACGTCTCGATGCTGCCGTTCTCGCCGATGGCAGCCGTGATGGCAGCCGTGATGGCATTGGCAATGGCTCCGTTTTCGCCGAGAGCAGCCGTGATACGTGCATCGGCAGCTGAGTTCATCACGCCTCCAAGCTTCGTGTCGCCGTCGTCTATCTGGCTGAGCAGGTTCAACACTTCCTTCAACGACTCAATCTTGTCGTTCTCGGTCTCTTTGTTCAGCAGTTCGTCGATGATGGACTCTGCCTGCTTTTTCTTTAAATCGTCTGCGTAACGCCCCATAGTTATTCCTCCGCTTTCTTTAGTGTGAGATTTGGAAATTCGTAGCCTTTGCTTTTGGCGTAGTTGAGAGCGGCTTCCGGCCGCTGGTATACCTTTTCGAGGACAGTAGCCACGAACTCTATGAGCTGTTCTGGCGACTTGATGTTCTCCATGACGTTGTTCACGGTAGGCGATGCTATCTCTCCACCTTCATCCGTCCGTACCAGTACGACGATACCCTTCTTGAACTCGTCGGAAGACTCCAGCAAGTACTGCGAGTACTGCGTATGAAGCATGATGGTAGCCGCCTTTCCAATAACCGGGTCTCCGCCAGCGAAGTTGAATCGCTGCGAGTTACCCGTTTTTCCGCGAAGCACGAATGACGTGTTTCGTGACGGGATTGTCAGTTTGTATGTCTTAATCATAACCTTCTTGATTTTAAAAAGGTGGAGCCTCCTCAGTGGAGAGGCCCCACCCTCTGATTGAATCTATCGAATTAAGCAGCAATGTCGGAACCAGTGTACTCCTCCCAAGCGGCCGGTGAAGCAGAACCGTTGTAGATGTAAACCTTACCCTTCTCGTAGGTCACATCGTCCACGGTGTAGTCAGCGGTCAGCGCAATCTTCATGTTGGCAGAGGGGCTGGTGGGCAGCGTGGCGGCACTCACGATGTAGTTGACAACACCCTGACCCATGAGGTTGAAGATGCCGCCCTCTGGACCTACCATGATGGAGTTGTAACCCTTCAGAGCCACGGCGTCGGTGTCGTACTCCCAGTGTGTCTTTGCCAGACGGATGTCTCCAGCACCCTTCGACATATCGTTGGTACGGCTGCGGTTGCTCTCCTTGATGTAGTGGACGGCGTTATCCATGTCGAGGATGAACATGTAGTCGCTCATACCCATGAAGTCGAGGGTCTGATCCCAGATGAAGTTAATCTCGCCGAAGGTGTCCTTGAAACGCTTGAAGGTGAGATCGTAGCTCGACTCGACGGTCATGTGAATCTGACGGTTGGTTCCCGGGTTGATGTTCTCCAGACGCTCGATAGCGTTCTTACCGCAGAAAGCGAATGCACGGTTAGAGGTTGCGAAGTCGGTGAACTGCAGCTTCGAGAGTGCGATGAGGTCGCTGAGCGTGTACTCGTTGCCGATGGCGTAGTGGTTGGGAATCTGTGTCATCAGACCCTCCGAGTAGAAGACGTCCTCCACAGAGCCATCCTCGTTCATACGCTTACGCTTGGCCTTGGCACCGAACCAGTAGCCGCGCTCCACACGCATATCGTCCTTGATGGAAGCATCCTCCAGCAGGTTTGCCACCTTGACGGGGTACTTCTTCTTGGCCACCTCGAACTCCTCGGTGAAGACCACGTTCCAGCCGTGCTTCTGTAGGTAGACCTCACGCTCGCGGGGCTGGTAGTTGTCTGGAGTGACGAGCAGCTGAGACTCACTCATGGCGTTCCACGAACCGAGGATATACGTGCCTGCGGCGATGGCGGGAACCGTCTGATAGTCGTACTCGTCGCCCGACTGACCCTCTGTAGCAGCTGGGCCGTTGATGGCGCAGCAGGTGACACCGCTCTTGTCGCGCTCGATGACCTCCAGTGTGAGGAACTCGCCGTTATGCTCCGACTGACTGCCGGGCTTGTAGCCACCCATAGAGGGAACAACCAGCAGGTCGTTCTTACGGAAGACGAGGAGGTTGCCCGAGAAGTTGTTCTTATCCAGCTTGATGGTAGCACCAGCAGCGATGTTGGTAGTCACCGTGCCGTCGAGTGTTTCACCACCGACACGGGCATGCATGATACGGTAGTTGGTAACGCTCTGCGTCTTTGCCACGCGGCTGAGGATGCGCAGGAACGGCACCTTGTACGGTCGGATTTGGGTGATTTTGTCTTCGCGCTCCTCGTCTTCGAGGCCACCCTCGCGGATCTGGGTAGCAGAGGCCTGCGTGCCCGTCAAGTCCTGACCGGCATTGTCGCCACCCGGCATCTTGCGGTCGTTAGCCTCTGGGTCGACGGGTTCATGGTCGGCTGCAGGATCAGCCTTCATCATGTCGTCGGGGTTCGGGTTCTCGATAGTGCCGACGGCCATTGCGCCACCGCCACTGAAGATTGCGATAACAGTGAGCATATAGCTCAGCAGTCGCCAGAAGTTCTTTGAATTTTTCATATTACTACGGATTTATTAATTAATAAATTACGAATTTCTCTTTACGAAGTCCATCAGGCTTTCCTGCTTCTGCTTTTTGGGAGCGGCCGTCTGTCCGCTACCCTGCGAGAATGACGGTGGCACCTGCTTCTCGTCGAAAGTCTTCAGCTTGTTAGCGTGCTTCTCGTTGCGCGCCTGCATGGCCGATTCCTCGCGGGCGTTGGCAATGTCCTGGTTGTAGTTCATGGCGTGCAACAGAGCCGTCCATGTGTCCTTAGCGACCTCGCCCTTGAAGGCTGGTGCGAAGACATCATCCCAGAAGTGCTGCCACATACGGTCTACCTGTTCGTCCGTCAGTCCCAACTCCTTCTGTAGTGCGACCAGTTCGTCAAGGCTCTTTCCGATGGCCTCTTCCTGTGCCCTTTCAGCCGCCTCGCCGTCAGCCTGCTTCTGCGTCCAGTTGTTGAATGCGTCCGTTACCTGCTGCATCACCTCTGGGTCGTCGAGAGCCGCGCGAATGTCGATGCCGTTCTCTGCGAACCACACCAGCGGGTTCTTTCCCGGGTTCTTTCTGAGGTCGTTGAACATTGCCCCCATCCAACGGTTTTCCGAGAGCACTCCCGACAGTTCGCGTCCTGAGCTTTTCAGGCTACGCAGGTCGTCGCGGTCTTTTGCCATCCGCTCATAGCGCGCTTCCTTGTTCTCGAAGTCGACGTCGGGGTTATCCTCGGCCCACATGGCAGCGTACTTGTCGCGGTTCGGTCTTGCTGCCGGTGCTTCCTGCGCCTGCTGCATTTCCTCGTTCTCGATTGCTTTTTTCTCGTTTGCCATATATAGAAATTTTGCGTTCTTCAGCCGCAAATATATAAAAAGGTGGTTACGGCTTTTCCGTGTCTGCACCTTGACTGACGGTGAAGTTCAGACACGGCATAAAAAGCAGGTGTTTTCGGTATTTTTGCCGCATAAAAGTATTATCAGATGGCCAAGATAAGAAGACTTTCCAGCGTTATGCCACAAGGTGCCGTCCACGACAGCGCGAAAGAGCGTCAGCGTGGCAGTTCCTATGGCATTCCGGTACGCCGTCGCCGTCGTGTAGACTACGACCTTCGCCTTCGCTGTGAGCAGGCTTGGAACGACAAGTCGGACATTCGCAGGACGAGGGAGCGTGTGAAGGAATACACCTACGGCGACCAGTGGGGTGACATCATCCACTACAGGCACGGACAGGTGACTGAGCGCAAGTATATCCAGATGAAGGGCAACGTGCCGTTGCAGAACAACATCATGATCAGCATCCTGAACTCCGTTGTCGGTCTTTACGCTAAGCAGGCAGGTGAGCCAAACTGCTTTGCCGTGAAGAAAAACGCGCAGTGGTTGTCGGACATGATGAGTGCCACGATGCAGTCGTGCTGGCAGAAGACCTATATGAGCGACGTTCTGAAGAATGCCTTTGAGGACTTCTTGCTCGGTGGTGTTGCCGTGTCGAGAGAGACGTATGAGGAACGTAACGGGCATATGGACGCCTGGACGGACATCATCAACCCGAACTATGTTTTCTGGGAGTCTGGAACCGACGTCCGTATGACCGATTTGAGGATGGTTGGCGTGTTGCACGATGTTTCGCCCGGGCAGCTATATAAGCAGTTTTGTAATAGGCAGTATGGGTGGAGCGTCGAGGAGATAAACGATGTGTTTGACATTCCATCTGGTAAAACCAGCTGGCACCGTGGATGGGTCAGCGGGGAAACCGTTGGCAGCGGTCGATGGCGAGGTGGCGGCCTGCAGCAGAATGAGCAGGACGGGCTGAGTGTTATCAGCTTTGATAAGCCGTCGCGGCAGTCGCTTTGCAGACTGATTGAGGTGTGGACGAAGGAGTCGAAGACCCGCTACCAGTGCTATGACCCCATTGCCGAGAACGGCGACGAGGTGGAGTATAGGGTAGAGGTGAAAGACATCTGGCGTATCGACGAGCAGAACAAGGAGAGGATACGTCAGTGTCAGGAAGTCGGTATGCCCGAAGACGAGTGGCCGCTGATAGAGTACGAACAGATAGAAGATGAATACTGGTACTACACCTATATGGCTCCCGACGGAACGGTTATTGCCGATGGTGAGAATCCGTATGAGTCGAAGGAGGTGCCGTTTACGCTCAAGCTCTACCCTTATGTGAACAGTGAGGTACACCCGTTCATGGGCAACATCATCGACCAGCAGCGTTATATCAACCGCCTTATCATCATGCACGACATGGCCGCACGTTCAGCCGCGAAGGGTATCACCATCTTCCCGATACAGTGTATTCCCGACGATATGAACAAGGAAGACATTGCCGACGAGATAACCGAGTATGACGGTCTGCTGTTCTTTGAGACGAACAAGACGAACCCGAACCTCAGACCTGAGATCATCTCCAACGGTGCCGTCCAGCTTGGCACGCAAGAGCTGCTGCAGATGGAGTTGAACCTTGCAAGAGACATCACGAACGTGTCTGGAGCCTTACAGGGAAAGACGCCGAGTGCCGGCACGTCAGCCGCCCGCTATATGCAAGAGACGCAGAACGCGACCACCTCTTTGGAGAGCATCATGCAGGACTTCACCAGCTTCTCCGAGCAGATAGCCCGCAAGAAGTGTATGACCATCAAGCAGTACTACAGGAATGGCCGTCTGGTGACGAACAAGGACACGTCGTTGCTGGTGGAGTACGACAATCTCTCTGCCCGTGACGTCGATTTCCGTATCAACATCAAGGACTCTGCGAAGACTACTGCTTTCCAGACCTACGCCAACGACACTGCGAAGGAGTTGCTGTTAGCCGGCTTTATCGACATCAAGCAATATCTTGCCTCCGTGAACCTGCCGTTTGCCGACGACCTGCTGCAGCTGATAGAGCGCGACGAGGCCCAACAGATGGCTATGCAGCAGATAGCCGCCGAGGGTGGTGCCAATCCCGAAGCTGTCAATAACGCCCAACAAATGTTACAAGCCGCATGAATATCACCGTAGACACATCCCACTTAGACGCTGCCGTCCGTCGTCAGCTATCCGTTATCGGTAAGCGTGCCGTCAGGAAGGACGGTGACTCCAGTTTCTCTGTCATCACCCCCTCTTCTGCCGAAGTCGACACCCTTCACGACTACTATCTTGACGCCGTAACCCTTGTGAACACGTCAGCGCAGTATTTCGTTACTGCGTCGACGAGTCCCAATGCGGCCGGCACGTCTGCCGTCGGCGAGATAACGCTAACGTTTCCCACTAACCATAACAATGAGATGAACACGACCATCACCGTAGCTTTCACCACCTTCTTGGTGGCGTATGCCGTCTATGCGTGGCTCTCGATAGTCGAGCCGTCGCTTGTCGAGCGTTACAAGGCCGCCATGCGTGAGAAGCTTGAAGCCCTTGTGCTTCTTATTTTCCACAAGACACCACCCAACCAGGGGTATACCGACAGTCTGCCACCTATGGTGAGTACGCCAGGAGATACTCTGACACTCTCGCCTGGCGAGCAGCAGCTTATGGCGTATACGTTGGGGTCGGATCAAGTGGACGACCTCGAAATCCTTTCTACTGTTCCCGGTTCCGTGACTGTTGCGAAGAACACAGATACGCAGGTATTCTCGATACTAAACGCGAATAGTGGAGAGAGTAACGTGTCTGCCGTTGTTACTATCATACGCACCGGCAACAATGAAGAGTTGGCGCGTATCAGTGTCACTGCCCTTGGAACGGCATCGGAACAGGAGTCTATGGGATTTGTGCTTGTCGGGTATGCGCCGCTGTCAGATAGCATTGCCATCGAGAATAACCACGACTTGGTGATAGACTATTTGGGAACCATATCGGCGGTAAACGCCGAAAGCGGGCGAGTCACGGCTACCATTAACGCCAGCACGCATAAGCTGACGATACATAGTAATAGTGTCGGAAATGTTGTTGTTACGCTTGTTGGGCCGAGCGGTCAGCTTTATAGGCTGAACGTGATAGTATATGCACATGAGGCGTCGATAAGACACAGAAATGTGAGTATTACTGAAGGTGAAAGCGTCACTTATGACTTGCCGTTTGGCAGTGCCTCACAGAACATTACCGTACAGCCACAGGGTTATGTCACTTTTAGCAAGACGTCTACGCAGTTTACTATAACTGGAGCGGCGGCAGGAACGTGTGACCTTGCAATCACTAATGCCGTCGGCGATATGTATATATACACTATTACCGTTGCGGCTTCACAGCAGTCAGATACCCTGCCTGCCGTCTTTGGTTATGATAGCGGTGACACTATCAATATGCAGACCGGCGGTGCTGTATGGCTGAACTATTACCCCGGTTCGCGTGGCTCGTTTACCGTGATCAGTAACGACACGTCAAAGGTTAGTGTTAGCAATGACAGCATCAACCACATCGTTACGGTCACCTCCGTAGCAGCTGGCAGTGCTACGATTGTATTTACGAACAGCACGCTTCACTGGACGCTTACGCTGACGGTCTATGTGTCAGCTGAGCAGGCCGAACCAATTCCGCCAGCTTTGACCTACTCTGTTGGCGCCCCTACGGAACAGAACCCGTTGATGCCATTCTTGGGTTATGTAAGCCTCCGCACGTCGGATGACATCTATGTCAAAGCCACCGGAGGCTCAGGTGGCACCCTTTACGCCACCTCTTCGGATTCGTCGAAGCTGAGCGTAACAAACAACGGAACCTACTACATCATCCACCCTATCGCTGGCAGTGCCTCCGTCGTGTTTACGTTTAACGAATATACGTGGACTGTAGCAAATAGTAAGCCGCAGGCTCAGGTTGACATCCCATATATCATTACAAGTGCTCGTAATTTCAGTCTGAATAATAACGAGTATGTGAATATTGATATTGATCTTGGCAGTTTTACAACCAGAGATATTACCTGCTATATCAATGGCGGCCACATCAGCCTAAGCTCTATTGAAGATAGAGAAGACGGTACGGCACGATTGAAGGTTACTTGTGCTACCGCAGAAACAGAAAACGCCAGCTTTAACATCGAGTTCAACCCAGAGGACAGCACCTATTACGAAGATAGTTGGGAAGAAACATTCTATGTGTCATGCAATCCAAGTTCTCCGACACCTACGCCAACCCCAACCGTGAGATACCAAGATGTGACTATAAATGTTGGTGGTGATGTTACGTATGCGCTACCCTTCGGCGCTTCCGCGCAGACATATCAAATGAGCCCGACCGGCATAGCAACCTTCTCTGATGATATGGACGAACTTACCATAACCATATACGGTAATGTGGCAGGTAGCTGTCAGCTTGCGGTAACAGAAACAGATAGCGGCGACCAGTACATTTACCGTATCACTGTCACGTCTTCTGGTGGCGGAGGCGGTATCAGTCCGTTTGACGGTCTGCCTTCGTCGGGTGCTATCTATGGTTATATCACGGGTACTGTCAATGTTGACCCAGGTGTAAACATTACGAATCCTGTTATTAAGATTGACTCGTCGGGCAATGTGTCTGCTTGCTGTAAGGATGTCAGCGGATCGGACTACCTTGTCAGATATAACGAGCAGACTGGGGAGATAGAGTATCAGTATGCTCGCGTTGGTACAAGAAACCGCGCAACTCCGATATGCACAAAAGCCATCAACGAAGCCAGCGATAATTACAGCGTTGTGCTTGTTGAAGCCTCTCCCAATTACACCCACGACAATCCGACCATTTCATTCTTTATGTAAATCCTTATAATATATGAACACACTGACATTAACGCTTAACAAGAAGAACATTATCGAGGCGGTGAAGGCCGACACCTATATTACAGGCCTTGCCGACAAGTCGGCCGACGCCGTGAAGAATGCGGCCTTGGCGTATAACGAGCAGGCCGGCGACGATGCCTACCACGAAGTGAAGCTTTTCCGCACCCTTCGTGAGGCGTTGGCGAACTTCGAGGCCAATATGGTGGAGTATGTCGACACGTCAGACCCTAACGCCAGTATCTCTGACACACTGACGCAGGGCAGTGACACGTTTGTGATTACTGCTACCGTAGGCTCGCGTTTCAACAAGGCCTTTGCAAGGACACTCTCGTCGTTGGCCGAGTCGTACATTATCAACCTTATGCTCTATACTTGGTGGCAGTCGCTAAAGCCGAACTTGGCTAAGGACTACTTCGGGTTTGCCAACTCGTCGTTGGTGGCCGTGCAGCGGTGTCTGTCGAAGTCGGCGCCTGCAGTGTCGGGGAGTAGCTATGATGGACCGACGGGAGAGGTGGTAGAGACTAATGGGTCGAATGGGACGAATGGGAGTAATGAAAATAATGGGTGATTAGTATGCAGATACGATTGACGATTATTAAGCCGCTGATTATTGAGGCGGTGAAGAACGAGACCTTTCTGAAGGGGCAGACTGACAAGGCAGCCACGGCTAACGCTTCAGGTACGCCGACCGGCGGTATTGCTCTGGCCTACCACGAGCAGGCAGGTGACGAGACGTACCACGAGCGTCTTATTGCCCGTTCGCTGGCTACGTATGTTGCCGATTTCAAGTCGTTGCTTGGTGACTTTCTGACGGCTAACGGTCAGACGAGCGGTGACAACATCATCGAGACGGTTGACGGCGACAACCTTATCCTGACGCTATCGGTGTCGGACAGGTTCAACACGTCTCTGACAGATGCCTTGGCGAAGTTGGCGTCCGAGTATATCACCAATGCCACGCTGATGGACTGGTGGCGACCTATCAACGAGCGGCAGTCGGCGTTGTACGGCACGTTCCTTGAGCGGAACATAGCCTCGATACGCAGGTGTTTCAACAAGACGGCTCCTGCCGTACCCACGACGCCCTACACTGAGACGTTAGAGATAACGGGATCGGCCGTAGAGTTGGCTGTCGGCGAAGGGCATACGGTGACCTATACGCTGTCGGACGGTGCCATCGACGACATCGAGGCTATGACGATGAACAAGTGCATCTGTACCATCGGTCGTGCCGAGAACGGCTTCACACTTTTAGGCAGACGTATCGGCCACGCCGTCGTTACCATCTACTCGCGTCACAATCCGCAGTTGACACACACTATCAATGTTTACGTAACCGACCATTCCTGATATGAGATACAAACGACCAGAGAAAGGTTTCAGACCTTTTTGTGTGAACCCTCCGCTACCTAATGACGACTGGCCCTATCACGGTCGGCCTCATAGCGGTTTCAATCCGCAGTACGGTATCAAGAACCCGAAACACAAGCGCCACATCTTCATAAGACGTGACCAGCTGCTCTATGATATCGACGCACAGATACAGATGGTTGCCATGAGCCGGCGGAAGGCCGACGGCACCGAGGACGAGCGTCTGACGAGTGCCACCGAGACCTTCAAGGCGATGTTCTTCCGCTGGATAGGCAAGCACGTAGGTATCGCTAAGAACAAGATGCAGACGTTTGTCGTTGAGAAGACCGTTCCAACTGACATGAACGGCGTGCCAGAGAGTGACGAGACGGACATTGAGCTGCTGATGCCCGACTGGTGGGATGACACTATCTTTGACCAGCTGACGCAGGCCGTGCATGACTATGTTGTGAATGCCGTTCTGCAGGAGTACTTCACGGTGACGCTGACGTCGAAAGACCCCGTGACGATAGACAAGGGGCTGATGGCCGAGAACGCCCTCTTCGATGTCAAGAAGCTATCGAACTCTTCGAAGGCCGGCCGTATCAGAAAGCCCTTCAAGCCATTCGGATGATTAGTTTCAGAGTAGATAAGACTATAGTTTGTTGTTGCTTGGTGTGGTCGTACTTCTTTCTACGGAAGTGCGGCTACACCGATATTTGCAGTGGCGGTGGTGAGATTGTGGAGCATCTTGTTTATCCGTTGAGCCATGCCAACGTGTGGCATTTGGCGGCGAATGTGGTGTTTCTGTGGATGATTCCATGTAGGATGCATCTGGTGGCGTGCTATGCGTGCGCTGTGGTGTGTTCGTTCCTGCCGTGCTTTATGAGCGAGCCGACGATGGGATTCAGCGGTGTGCTGTTTGCGATGGTCGGCGTGTCGTGGGGAAAGGTGAGGCGGTTTAAGGATATGATTAGGAAGAATGTGTGGTTCCTGGTTATCCCGTTTGTACTGCCACATGTGAATGCGATGGTGCATCTGTATTGCATGGTGGCGGGGTATGCGATAGGGATGGCCCTGCGGGAAACGCAGGGCGGCGGGAAGAAAAGGAACCCTGCGGGCAAACCGCAGGGCACACTAAAAGATAGAGAGGAAAGAGAAGAAAGAGAAGAAAGAGAGGAGAGAGGACGGGAGAGAGGCGGAAAGAGAAGGTAGAGACGAAAAGAGAGGAAAAGAGATAGAAAGAGATGAGACAGGAGATAAAGGAACTTGTTGATGAGAACCATAATAGACGGCAGGTGATCTATGGTCCTTACGACCAGCTTACGGGCGTAGGGTGTTACGGGTTTGCACAGGGGATGCGGAAACATATCGTCATTGCCGACTGCATGATACCCGAGATGTGGGTGATGCCCGAGACCTTGCAGACAGGAATCTTCAATGAGGTGCTGAGATATGGCACGATACGGCGGTTTATAGAAGAGGGTTGTCACCGTGACTATGATGCCGACTACCACCAAGACGTGGAAGAGGCGCTGTTTCAAGCGCGCTGCCAAGACGACCCCGAGTTTGCGTTTATCCTGACCGACAAGATAGTAGACAAGCTGACGGGTAGCTTGATACCGTTTACGCTGAGATATGCACAGAGGCGGTTGCTGAGGGTTTTTGAAGACCTGCGGCGAGAAGGAAAGCCCATCCTTGTGGTGCTGCTGAAAGCCCGTCAGTGGGGCGGCTCGACACTGACACAGATGTATATCAAATGGATGCAGGAGTACAGACACCCGAATGGTTGGAACGCTGCCGTGATAGCGCAAGCCGACTCCACATCGAAGAAAATCAAGGCTATGTACCGCAAGGCCGTAGAGGCTCAGCCTGGCTGGACGATAGGCATTCCCGGTGCGAAGTTGGAGATGACACCCTACGAGCGCAGTGACTCCGACTTTCAGATTTCTGACGGCCGTTTTCTCGCGCGTACCTCTTTATTAAGTATAGCATCGTTCAACTCGTTTGAGAAATGTCGTGGCGATAACTATAAGTTAGTACACTACTCAGAGGTGGCCTCATGGAAGAAGACCCCCGAGCATGACCCCGACGAGGTTATATCGAACCTGCAGGGTGGTTTCTTGGGACTTCCCGACGAGATGGCGGTCTTTGAGAGTACCGGCAAGGGTAACTCTGGCTTCTTCTACGACCTCTGTCAGGACGCTATGAAAGAGAACACGACTTCGGCCTACTCTTTTGTGTTCATCCCGTTCTACATGATTGAGCAGGACATGAAACCGATGTGGCATAACGGCTTCACGGAGAAGGAAGAGGAGGAGTTTGCCGAATGGCTGTGGAGCAACAGGAACAAAGAAGGTGAGGTGCAGGGTTTCCGCGAGAGCGGCAAGTTCTTCTGGAAGATGTGGAAGATGGGTGCATGCTTTGAGGCCATCAACTGGTACAGATATAGAAGAAACGAGCATAAGACACATGCGTATATGGCCTCTGAGGCACCTATAGACCCCGTGGAAGCCTTCCGTAACTCAGGTAATGCTGTGTTTGACCCCTACGCCATCGACGACCTGAAAGAAGACTGTCAGGCCCCGAAGAAGCCAATGACGTATGCCGACGTGATACTGAAACCCTTTGAGAAGCGCACGAAGAGCGTGTACAAGGAAGCGCAGATACGCTTCCGCGAGGACAACCAAGGCGAGCTGAAGATATGGACTCCCCCCAACAACCATATCTTCAAGGTGAAGAACAGATACCTTGTGAGCGTGGATATTGGCGGTGCCAGCGACAAGGCCGACTACACGGTGATGACGGTGATAGACCAGATGGGGCTGTGCCCCGAGGTGAAGGGCAGGCCGAGGGTTGTAGCCCGGTGGCGTGGCCATGTGAGGCACGACATACTGGCGTGGAAGGCGGCAGCACTGTCGCATTACTATGACGACGCCCTGCTCATCATAGAGAGTAACACTGCTGACAGAGAGAAAGAAACGAACACCGAGGGCGACCACTTTGGAACGATTATCAACGAGATTTCGAAGTACTACCCGAATCTATACCAGCGTAACAAGACGCCCGAGTCGGTGAGTGAGGGCATCGAGCCTATTTACGGTTTCCAGACGAACATCAAGACGAAGCAGTGGATCATCGACAACCTGATAGCGTGCGTCGACGATAAGCTGTGGGAAGAGCCGGACGAACAGATGTATGCGGAGTTGGGATGGTACGAACGTGACCCCGAGACGAACAAGATGGGCAACAAGCCTGGGTCTGGGAAGCATGACGACGTGCTGATGTCGACGGCGATAGGGCTTTATGTGGCGTATAACAATGATATCTATAAGCCGTCGTGGAAAACGGAAGGGAAACGGGAGAAGACTGTCAGAGTGCATACGGAGGCGGACGTGTAGGAGCGAACCCTGCGGGAGAACCGCAGGGCACAGTAGAGGGACTGACGGGAGAACCGTCAGCGGCGAGAATTGGTATTGTTTGGTGTTATATGGTATTGTTTGGCGAGATGGGGAGAAAGAGGTGGCAGATACGGAGAAAAAGCCGTAAATTTGCAGCATGAGCAAGGAGAATTTCGACATATCGAGACAGATGCAGGAAGACCTGATAGCCGCATATAAGCGCGTCTATAGTAAGTGCTGGACTCAACATGAGGCCTACGAGAAGATGGTGATGGAGCCAGCGCCTCGTTACTATGTGACGGCGAAGCAGGCGAGTATGATCCTGTCGCCGATGATGCGCGGCGACTTTGAGTATGTAGACTTGATGCAGCCGCTACGGCGTGAGATGTACTACGCGCTGTTCAACGACGTTATCAAGCTTAGTGAGCGCAGGGAGTTTATCGGCAAGAGCCTGACGTATATCCTGCAGTATGCCGTGACACAGCCTGCACCGAGGTTTTATATCAGTGCTGAACGTGGCAAGGTTATCAGAAGCCATATTAGGAACGGTAAATATGACGAGACGGGCAAGGTGAGGGATGACAAGGTGCCATCGTATGTTACCTGCCGTGAGAAGAGACGTAAGATATATAAGGAGAGAAAGCAATGGAAGTTGGCAAGGATGTCAGAAGGCGAGGCAGTAAAGCCATAGCAAAGCTGTCAGACCACGTACAGGGGATGATGAACCAGTGGACGGAAGAGCAGTTTCCCAACTTTGTGGAAACGATGGAGCTTATCCGTGACGGTGCGCCTGTGCAGTACGTGAAGCTATACCTGGAAGCGGTGAAGCTTGGCGTGGTGAGACAGACGGATATCAATATCAATATCAACAGACAGAAAGACCGCGAGGACTTGCAGGCGTTGGTGCGGACGAAGATACAGCTGCCGACAGAAGTAGGGACGCAGAGAGTGGAGTATACGCCGTTTGAAGAGGTGGAGAAGGTGGAGGGCCTGCTGGGTAAACCAGCAGGGGCGAGAGAGGAAGGCCTGCTGGGAGAACCAGCAGGATTCAAGAGCGTGGCCGCTGGGGAAACCAGCGGGCGCACTATAGAGGGAAACAGCGGGGGAACCGCTGGCAGCGGGCGGGGCGGTTAGCGTAGCTTTGAGGTGCGACGCTCGTCGATGAGGAGGACGGTGCCAGCGAAACGGTCAGTCGGTTTGAGGTTTGAGAAGGTGTAGGTGAAGCGGTAGTACTTCCACGGGGCACCGTGGAGTGAACGGAGCGTTACCCATGAGCCGGGTGCATCAGAGAGGTTGTTTGATGCCTCTATCTTTACCTGTAGGATTGCGTCAGAGGAAAGGGTGTTGACGTGATGCATCTGTAGGATGGCTTTCAGCGCGAGTGCATTTTCAAGCTTTACGGGACGTGTGGTTAGGACGGCCTCGTAGGTGCTGTTGTTATCGTTGTTATTGTCGTTGATGTCTGGACGGCCTGTTAGCGAGAGGATTTCGGCGTTGTAGTTTTCGACCTGCAGGAGTGTGTCGGGATAGTCGTTGCAGACATTGGCGATGGGAGATTGGAAGACGTACTTGGCGAAGGTGCCGCTTCGGATGGCGTAGACGTAGCATTCCTCTTCGAAGCCCGAGTAGCGGTTGAAGATCCAGATGAGCGAGTCGCGGTAGTCGTAGGCAAAGAAGGCGTTCTGCAGGAACTCGGGGAAGCCGATAGAGCCGATGCCGGAGCCGTTGGCGCGTCCGGATAGCTGCTGACTGACGCACTGCACGTCGCCACCGACGACGGCCATCAGTCCTTTCTTTGAAGCGAAGAAGACGGCTCCGTCCGTCTGTACGGGGAACGTTCCTTCGGTGATGACCTCGCGCGACATGGGCTGAATGGTCTGGAAGAGACCTGTGCGGTCGACGGACATAGCCCAGATGCCATCGTTGCAGAAGACGAGCAGGGGGTATTGTCCGAACTGTCCTTCCGAGAGTGCGCGCGTCTGCGTTGTCATGGCGAGGACACGACCGTTGCCGATGGTGTTGTAGCCGGAGGCGTTGAAGACCCAGGGGTTGTTGACCTCTGAAGTGGCGATTTGGTTGGGGAGGGATTCTGTGCCGCCTAATGTTGCGTTGGCGGGGATTGTGCCGGAAGGATTTTTCACTATTAAGTCATCATACAACGCATGATGCCCCTGATCCATAGCCGGCATTCCTCTAAAGTAGTAAGCACCATTTAGTCCTTCATGGGTTGTCAGCTTCGTATCTAAGACGACCGTTGTGGTGAGGCTGCCAGTAGGTGTTTCGCGTATTGTCACCCAGTCTGCTCTTGGGTCTGGATAATAGAACCACCAAAGGGGCGTGTATGGCGATGAGACTGTCTTTTTGACGTAGTGGTTGTTATCTGTGCCTTTTATCCGGACATAAATATCATACCTATAATTGCCCCTTTGCATTTGCGAAAACTGGTCAAAGCCCTCAAAGAACGAACGGCTCAATCCTGCTATATTAACACGGGAGTTATATGCGTAAAGAGTTGTCGCTTTTATCTCTGAGAACGAATAATAGTCATCATTCTTTAGCGATTCGTGCGTTGTGATGTTCTCCAAGGTGTGTGTTTCAAACAAGTCTGCAAGCCTATAATGCTCGTTATTCGTACTATACGCGTATGGGTCTATTTCGGCCAACTTGTAAAAGACAGAAGTTCCACGTAGGTCGCTGACAATTTCTGAATATGGCCTATTTCTAAGCATGTGACAGATATTTCCTTCAGATTCCCTTTCGTTATGTGCGCCAGCAGCAGTCTGAATTGCACTTTCACTCCAAACGCCATCATAACACCAGCTATCCCTATCGCTTGGTGTATAATAGACCTCAACCTTTTGTTTGTTATTCGTGTCGTATATATTTACTCCATCCGACACAAAGACGGCAATTCCCTTGACAATATCCTCCATTCCACTGAATGGGTTGTCGACGGTTGTGTAGAAATATAGTCTTGAAAAATGAGTTATGAGCGTAAAATTGTCAGTATCTTCTCCGTCATCGGGATTTATGGAATAGCTATTTTCAATCATTGACGGAAGCATCAAGATAGGTTGCGAGATATGTGTGTACGAACCATCGTAAAGTTCTACGGCCATCCTGACAAAGAAAGGCTCGCAGAACCCTTTTCTACGTGCAATCTCCTTTTTGTTTTCAGAATATGCACCCACTACGGCATTGTTGTACTCTTCCACATGGTCGTCAGCCAGTGTTATGGTTTGTCCGTTGTGGTCAAAGAAACTTCCCTCTTTGTAGCTATAAACGCGATCGTTATCCTTGTTATGTACTAAATAAAAACGGTAATGTGGTGCAGATATGCCTCCGAATGTTTTGTAGTCGGTGCCTTGCCAGACGGCGTATTTGAGTCCGTCGGCTGTGGCGATGATGATGGTTTTGCCGATGACGGAGAGCTGGTTGGCGGTGATGTCGGTGGGTATGATGATGTTGAGGGGGTGGTAGTTGACGGTGGAGCCTTCGGTGGTTTCCGTTCGCCAATAGAGTGAGTTTCCGTTTGCGACGATGTAGTTCTTGTCGTTGGTGGGTAGCTGGTGGACGAGCAGGAGGCGGTAACCCGAGCCGCCGAGATTGGTTTTATGGGCTGGCTTCTGTATGACGCGATGCTCTCCTTCGTCGTAGACCATTCCGACGGCGTCTGAAAGTGCGTTGTCGGAGCAGATGGCGTCGGATGGTACGTTGGTGAGTCCTTTGTCGTAGAGTAGCTGTTGCTGTTTCATGGGGTGTATCTTTTTGTCCTTTTAGGACACAAAGATAAGTTTCGGCGCGTGTGTTAGTGCCGTGTCTGAACCTGCCATTTGGGTACGGTTCGGACACGGCGTAAATAGCGACAAGTGATTATAAATTTGCGCTATCAAAAACTTAACGATATGCCGACATACAGAAGAGATTTGCACACCGGTCACGAGGTTCCCTTAGTGGAGACCGACGACATCAGAGACAAGGCCATCACCACCGAGAAGATAGCCGATGAGGCGGTGACCACCGAGAAGATAGCTGACGGTGCTGTCACTACAGACAAGTTAGCTCCAGAGGCTGTTGAGGACATTAGTAGTGTACTTAGTGAGATAAGGCAGGAAGCAGGGGAAGCAATAGGTGCTGCCAATGCTGCTGCTACAGAGGCAGAGAATGTTGATGCCAGCTTAATAGATAATGTGCTTACAGTGACTAACAGGCATGGTATATCATACTCTACCAATGTGAAAGGAGACAGTGGTGTATGGTATGGTACTACTACTCCTCCTGCTGGTTATGATGTATGGATAGACCCATCTGGAGATACTTTAGATATGGATAATATACTTAAAGGTAAGTACAAGACAGTTACTGCTACAAGTAATATTGTTGCTTCTGAGAGTCCTGCTTCTGGTATGGAGACAGATGTATTGTATGTGAATAACGGCAGTAGTACTATTACTGTAACTGCAAGTGCTCAGACATATAGGACTCCTAATGGTAATGACCTTGTAATAACAGTGTCTCCTGGAATGTATGGAGAGATAAACTATACGAATATTAATGGTGTAATCTATGTGAGAGGAGCTTGATATGAGAAGGAGAATGCTATTACAGAATACACAAAGTGATGCTTATCTTCGTGTAGTTCCTGAAGGTATGAAGTGGATAACTCCTACAACAGATTTAGATTATGATGTGTATTCAAATACAGATTGGATAGTAACTTAATTATTAACAATTTTAAAATATAGAAATTATGGCTTATGCAAGTTGGCTTGTTCCTAACAAGCAATCAGGTTCTGGTGATAGTACAGTTAGTGTATCAGCAGGTAGTAATAATACAGGACGTAATGCACGTAGTACTAATATAACTTTTTCAGCAGCAGGTTGTGAAGATGTTGTAAGAAGTGTCAGTCAGTCTGGTAAACCAGAGTTTGTGACTATAGAATCTTCAAAAAGTGTATCAAAGTCGGGTGTATCAACACTTACTATTACAGGTACTTCTAATTCTTCAAAACTTACTTTCTCTCTTGGTAGTGGCAGTCTTTCGTTGACACTTCCTGCAAGTTATACTGCAAACTCTGTTAGTACAACTAATGGTTCTGCTATTAATGGCGACCCTGGCGGTAGTGCTGAATATGCTTTCAGTATTTCTTTTTCAAATATTGCAGAGAATGAAAGTACTTCAAGTATTAGTAATCAGTTGATTGTCACCGATAATGCTGGTAATACTGCCACTTGTACAATAACTCAGGCTGCTGGTGATGCTTCACTTAGTGTATCTCCTTCAAGTGTAACTCTTGATTGGAACTCTTATAGTGAGGGTACAAGTGCATCGTTCTCTGTTACAAGTAATACTAACTGGACTGTTAGCTAATAACCTATGGCTACTACACAGATACCTTGGACTACAGGAAGTGGTAACATTACCTTGACCTACACAGGTCAGGGTAATGGAACCATTACTGTTAGTTCCAGTACAGATAATAACTCATCAGAAGCACGCAGTCAAGTAATTACGGTATCAGGTGGAGGCATAACAAGACAGGTGACAGTAACACAGGAAGGTAAGTCTTATTCTCAGCAGTATTTGACATTTATAGCTAAGGTAAGTGGTACATTCAAGCTGACACGGAATGCTGTGGACTATTCCTTGGATGGAGGTAGTACTTGGACTACTCTTGCTGCCAACACAGATTCTCCTACAGTATCTGCTGGTAGTAAGATTATGTGGAGAGGCAATTTGACACCAGTCACTTCTAATGGTGTTGGAAGGTTCTATTCAAGTGGAGGTTTTGATGTTGAGGGCAATGTAATGTCTCTGCTCTTTGGTGATAATTTCAGCAATCAGCTTAGTCTGTATGGTAAGAGCTATGCTTTCATGTCATTATTCTACCAATGTAATGTTGTGAATGCAGAAAATCTTGTACTTCCAGCTACAACTCTTTCAGACCATTGCTATATGGCTATGTTTGCTTCCTGTGCTAATCTTGAAAAAACACCGAAAGTATTACCTGCCACTACTTGTACATCTACTTGTTATAGGAATATGTTTGGTGGTTGTAGTAAGATAACTTCAGGCCCAACAATAAGTGCAACAACATTGGCAGAATATTGCTGTACTAATATGTTTACCGAGTGCCGTGCATTGGACCAAGCTCCAGCTTTACCAGCTACTACATTAGCATCAAACTGCTATGCTTATATGTTCAAATATTGCACATCTTTGCGATTTAGTCCTATGTTGCCTGCTACTACATTAGTAAATAAATGTTATGAAGGAATGTTCCAAAATTGTATCCATTTAGATTTTGTGCTTGCGCTGTTTACAACTACTCCAAGTAGTACTTACACATCAAATTGGCTGGATAATGTAGCTTCTGACGGTTTCTTCCTTAAGAATCCAAATGCTACGTGGAGTGTTTCAGGAGCAGATGGTGTACCAAGTGGATGGACTGTAGTAGACTATAATGTTTAAGATAACAACTAATAAGAATTATTATGGCAACATTAAGAATAAAAGATAAACAGACTAATGAATGGAAAGATATTATAGGTCTAAAAGGAGATAAAGGAGATACTGGTCCTCAAGGTCCAAAAGGTGATAAAGGCGACAAAGGTGAGCAAGGTATTCAAGGTATACAGGGCGAAACTGGTGCTACTGGTGCTACTGGCGCTACTGGTCCACAAGGTCCTGCAGGTCAGAATGGTACAAATGGTGTTACTCCGCACATTGACTCAACTACAAAGCATTGGATGATTGGAGAAACAGATACAAATGTTGTTGCTGAAGGTATTAATGGTACAAATGGTACTGATGGTCAAGATGGTCAGAATGGTGTTACTCCTCATATAGACTCTACTACTGGTAATTGGTTTATTGGTAATACAGATACTGGTATTCACGCACAAGGTCCTCAAGGAGTTCAAGGACCTGCTGGTCAAGATGGCCAAGATGGTACTTCTGTAACTGTTATATCTACTTCTGTTCAGTATCAAGAAAGTACATCTGGTACTACTATTCCACAAGGTACTTGGGAGAATGCTGTTCCTGCTGTAGCTAAAGGACATTACCTTTGGACTCGTACTATTGTGAACTTCTCGGATAATAGTACTACTACTTCTTATTCTATATCTTATTTAGGAACAGATGGTACTAACGGAATTAATGGTCAGGATGGACAGGATGGATATAGTCCTATAGCTACTGTTACTAAATTAGGAACTATAACTACAATTAGTATTACTGATAAAAATGGTACTACTACTGCACAGGTTAATGATGGTGAAGGTGGCAGTGTCTATGTCCCTACGCTAAACGCTGCCCCAACATCAAGCACAACTACCTACACAAAGGACGGCCAGACTGTTGACTTTGAGATTGGCCAGTTTGCAAGGGTAGCTAAGCAAGGTGGTGAATATGACTTTTATCAGTTGTATGACTTGCAGACTGAGAATAATGTTACTGCTACTTGGGTACAGGTGGAGTATGGAGGTAGTGGTCTGCCGTCTGGCGGTTCTGCTGGCGATGTGCTTACCATGAGTTCCAATGGTGCTGCGTGGGTCGCACAGGCAGGCATACAGGACATCGACAACCTGCCGAGTACTGGC
>Ga0256407_10001272_pt1 | contig 54575 bp, 54 predicted proteins | sample RumenRJG_04DNA_FD_193489 | JGI IMG/M metagenome (GOLD analysis project Ga0256407, IMG submission 193489) | Bovine rumen microbial communities from Lethbridge, Alberta, Canada - RJG_04 | ecosystem: Host-associated > Mammals > Digestive system > Stomach > Rumen | place: Canada: Alberta... | reverse complement strand
GCTACCCGCCCAACTTCGACCCCAACAAGAAGTATCCCGCTATCCTCTTCTGTGAGGGTGGTCCCCAGTCGCCTGTGAGCCAGTTCTGGAGTTATCGCTGGAACATGCGCATCATGGCCAGCAACGGTTACATCGTGATTCTGCCCAACCGCCGTGGTCTGCCCGGCTTCGGTACTGAGTGGAATGCACAGATCAGCGGCGATTATGGCGGCCAGAACATGCGTGACTACCTCAGTGCTGTCGATTACATGAAGAAGGAACCTTACATCGATGGTGAACACATCGGCGCCGTGGGTGCAAGTTATGGTGGCTATTCGGTTTACTTCCTCGCTGGCAACCACAACAAGCGCTTCGCTTGCTTCCTGGCCCATGCCGGTATCTTCAACCTCGAGGCACAATATCTCGAGACCGAGGAGATGTGGTTCGTACAGTGGGATCTGGGCGGCCCGTTCTGGGACAAGAGCAATGCTACCGCACAGCGCTCCTATACTCAGGCCAACCCCAAGAACTACGTGCAGAACTGGGATACTCCCATCATGTGCACTGCCGGTGAACTCGATTACCGCATCGTCTTCACCCAGGCTTGCCAGGCATTTAATGCCGCCAAGATCAAGGGTCTGCCCGCCCGACTGCTGCTCTTCCCCGATGAGAACCACTGGATTCTCAAGCCCCAGAACAGCATCCTGTGGCAGCGCGAGTTCTTTAGGTGGCTCGACACTTGGCTGAAGCCCGACAGCGAGGCTGCCAAGGCTTACAAGGCCGAGCAGGACTCCATCAACGCCGCCAAGGCTGCCGCAGCACCTGCGGCCCCTGCGACCGAGAAGAAATAACCTGCTAACCTAACGACGAATTACGCGAGTTACACTGATTTGCTTATGCACGATGAGTATAATTCGCGTAATTCGTCTTTTAAATACTTGAGTGACATGAGTTACACTGTGACCAGTAGAGAGGTGACCGTTGCTGCCGACGAGTTCATCAGCCGCTTTCGTGACGTGGAGCGCATCAGGCAGTTTTGCCTGCAATGTCCCGGTTATGGCAAAGTGTGGAGTTGTCCGCCCTTTGACTTTGACCCGCGCGATTGCAGCGACGGCTTCAAGACTGTGAGGTTTATGGGCACCGTCATCGAGTTCGATGAGCCCACGCGACAGGCCTGCAAGTCACCCGAGGAGGCTGTCAGCGTCGGGCGCCAAGCGATGGAAGAGGTGTGGCAAACGCTCTTGCCACGCTTGTATGAGATGGAAAGTCAAGTACCGGGGAGCCGCTGCTTCACCTTCCGATGCTCGTTGTGTCCCGAGGGATGCACCCGTCCCGAGGGTAAGCCTTGCCGACAGCCCGACAAGATGCGCCACTCGCTGGAGTCCGTCGGCTTCGACATTACAGCGGCAGCGCGCGACTTGCTCGACATCAACCTCGACTGGAGTGCCGATGGTTCCTTGAGTAAGACCATCACCCTGCTCACAGCCGTTTTCTACCCATAAAGAGATTTGTCAAGGTCAGTGACCCAGGATAATCACTATAAGTTTTGTTGCATTTTTAATGCGATAATTAGTAATTAGTCGTATCTTTGCGATATAAAAGGTTAACTATATGAGACACATCTTTTCAATCTTTTTTCTTCTATTCTTCGGCATGATTGCAGATGCCCAAGTGGCAGAATTTGACTCGGCCTCTTATGCTTTAGGGGATGTTACTATCCGTTCGATGAAGGAAAGCACTGACTCCGTTTATCCGGGATATGAGTTAACCGAGACCGAGTTGGCAGAGTTCATCCGTGGATTTGAAGAGAATCTGCCTTTCTTGAAGTATACTCAGGATTCCATAAAGAATATTTCTTTTAGCCTAGGGGCGATGGAAGGAGTATTCTTCATTGATGGGACCCATTCACTTGAAAAACTTGTTCCATATGATTGTATCTATGACGGCCTGATGAAAATCGTAAACCATCAGTTGACTCTACCCCAAGACACTGTCAGCATTATGGAATACATGAAAAATCTGCCCGTGGATACGGATCCTTTCGAACTGCCAGAAGCGGAAAAATGCAGGTTTTTCACTGGTTATGGTGTCATAAAAGGACTCCAGCCTGGATTACAGGAATACATCCATGAGATGACAGACAAGAGCCAAGATGAAGCACCTGCCGATTATGAGTCCTATGCTGCAGATTTCGCAATGATGATGAAAAACATGTCGCTCACCCCTACGGAAGAATCTGAACTTAGTACCTATGAGAAGGGAGTCGATATCAGTTTATCTATCATGCAGCCCTTGCCATTTCATTTTGTTGAAGCGGATTTCATTGACGGCTGCCGTGCCGGAGCCGGTTTCGATGAACGCAAAATGACAGTGGAGGAGTCAGACCGGATTTATTCAACGCTTTTTCCACCAGACAGCGAAGAGGCGATAATAGAGGAGGAGCCGATAGACTGAGCCGGGATTATTTATAGAAGACGAAATAAACGGCCAAGACAAGGCATACGGCTGCCGCCAGATGGTTCCACCTGAGCGTCTCGCCGTTGAAGAAAACGGTCACAAAGACCGTGAACACGGTAAGCGAAATCACTTCCTGAATCACTTTCAACTGCATGATGTTGAAAGGTCCCCCGTTGCCGTCATAACCGATACGGTTGGCAGGCACCTGACAGGTATATTCTGGCAGTGCCAACATCCACGAGAGGAAGATGATGACATAGAGCGGCGTGTGGTCCGAAAATATCTTGAGTTGCTGCAGTTTCAGGTGGCCATACCATGCAAATGTCATAAAGATGTTGGACACAATCAGCAGCCCTATCGTGTAAAAAAGTTTCATATTCTGTCAACCGTTATCATTATCGAGCCTGCAAAAGTACTGCAAATCCCTGTGCAGTACAAGCATGACAGGCCGTTTTTCTCCAAAATTGTGCTGCAACCGATATTAAACCCATGAAAAGGCGCATCGACACGGTATTGGTGTAAACATCACTTTTTCTGTCATTTTTAGGTGATATCCATTGAATTTTTGGTCAATAAATGCTATCTTTGCATCATAAACAACATTCAACAAGATGAATATGGACGCAAAGCAAAAAATGGATTCACCCGTTATCTGCCCGAATGGAAGGACGGCAGCAATGGGCTGCGACCTGCTGGTGACCGATAACCTTGATGTGACAACTGTAGGCGCTCAAGTAGACTCAATAGTTAATGACCGTGTGCGTTATCCCATGCGCCTGTCATCGACCTGTATCATCGTCGTCGTCGAGGGGGCCGTCAGGCTCAATGCAAACTTCCGGGAACTGGTGGTATCCGGCGGCTCTTGTGTCATTGCCCGCGATGGGACGATTATCGAAGGCGTGACCCTTGAACAGGGATCCCGATTCATCTTGATGATGTTCTCCCGAGATGCGATTTTCGGGTCCCTCGAACAGCATGACTTAAATTGCCTTGAGACTATGCATGCCGCTATGCTGCAGTTGCAACCGCAATACATGGCAATGATAAAGACAGCCTACCACATGCTGTTCACCATCTTGGGCGACCCGTCCTTTGAGTCCAACCGCAAGGCGACAGCCGGCGCTTGCCTGGGCCTGATAGAGGGCATCATCATGCAGGCGTCCGACAACCGCTCTGAGTCATTGACCAAGGTTTCACGTCAAGACGAAATCGTTGCGCGTTTTGTGCAGTGTGTGGCCGATAACTACCGCAGCCACCGCGAACTCGGTTTCTATGCCGTCCAACTTGGCTTGTCACTCAAGTATATGTCCCATGTCGTGTATGGTCAGACGAGGCGGCATCCCTCACAGTGGATTAAGGATTACGTCATTCTGGATGCCAAGACGATGCTGCGCAGCGGGCGGTATAGCGTGCAGCAAGTCGCCGAGGAACTGAATTTCCCCAACCAGTCTTTCTTTGGCAAGTACTTCAAGGAAGCAGTAGGCATTTCGCCCAAGAAATGGATCAAACAAGATGACAGGTGACAGGATCACCTGTGCCGTAGTTTTGCTACGGCCATGCGTCACTGTGCGCCAGGCGTGAGGGTGATGACAGCATACTCCGAGTCGGTGCCGATACGGAACTTGCCGCCCCAGATTCCTATGCCTGAACTCACGTAATAGTCGGTCTTGCCGCGTTTGTAGGCACCGTAGTCACACTCATACATCGCCCTGGTCACCCAGTTCAGGGGCCAGACTTGCCCCCGGTGGGTGTGGCCGCTCAACTGCAGGTCCACACCGCTTTGTTCAGCCTCCTCGAGGTGATAGGGCTGATGGTCAAGCAGAATGATATAGCGTGTGGAGTCGATGCCTTGCATCAGTTGTCCGACGCTCTTGCGCTTGCGGTTGCTCCGGTCGTCACGCCCCATAATGGTCAAGCCTTCGTAATCGAAGGTGCCATCACGCAGCACTTGTATCCCCGTCTGCTGCAGCAGACTGAGTGCCTCATCGATGCCGGTAATGTATTCGTGGTTGCCCAGACATGCAACGACAGGGCAGTTCAGGCGCTTTAACTCCTCGGCTGTGCCTTGCTCACGCAGCGGTCGCACGTTGCCGTCGATGATGTCGCCAGCAATGAGGACCAGGTCGGGCTGCTCGGCATTGACCATATCCACCCAACGGCCCACCTCGGCACGCGGGTTGTGGAATCCGGCATGCAGGTCACTCAGCATGACGATCTTCATGGGACGTTCGAGGGGCTTATTGGTCGTGAGATGGATTTCCTGTCGCTGCTTGTCACGGTAATGGATGTTACCAGCGACGAAGACGGTGAGCATCACCCCGGCCAACACGACGGTGGTGACGGCATTGTCACGCAGCCATGAGGCAGGAACAAGGTGAACCAGTCGGCCGATGTCAAGCAGCAGGAAGGCCATCAGCAGATAGAACATGATGATCAGCCATGAATTGCCGATTTCATACATCGCTGTTGCCATGCCCAACGGCAACTTGTCGCTCGTGAACTGCAACACCATGCAAGCCAAGGCGAGCAGCATGAGCACGATTGTCACGATCTTGAGCGGCGTGGACAGCGGCAACACGCGCCACACATGCCAGGACACATAACCCTGCATGACCAACATCACGGTCAGCGCCACAACAATGAATTTTGCCATGTTTTCTCTTTTTTGAGCGCAAAAATACTAAAAAAACGCACAATTGGTGGTTGATGCGGGATTATTAACTAATTTTGTAGCATAAATCGCCGTAACCGATGAAGGAGAAAGAACTATTGCAGATTGTCAAGGAGCGCATGGGCATCGACACGCTCAACGACATGCAACGTAAGGCGCTGGAAAAGTGGAAGTCGGGCGGGGGAGACCTGGTGCTCTATTCGCCCACGGGCACAGGCAAGACGCTGGCCTTTGCCTTGTGCGTCCTGCAATCCCTCAAGCCGCCCATGGGGCTGCTGCAGGCTGTGGTCGTGGCACCGTCACGCGAATTGGTGATGCAGACGGCCGAAATCCTGCGCCGACTTGCCGATGGCTACAAGGTGACGCCCTGCTATGGCGGACACGCCGTTGCCGACGAGAAGGCTTCGCTGGCAGTCACGCCCGATATCATCGTCGCGACCCCGGGCCGCTTGCTGGACCACCACAAGCGTGGTCACATCGACCTTGGCGGCACGCGGCTGCTGGTACTCGATGAGATGGATAAATCCCTGGAATTGGGCTTTGAGGAGGAGATGAGGCAACTGCTCAAACAGATGCCTCGCCTGAAACGGCGCATCTTGGCTTCGGCCACTGTCCTCGAGGCGGTACCTGACTATGTGCGGCTTCACAATCCCTTCACACTCAATGTCCTGGAAGAGGTCGAACAACCTGTCGAGCGCATCAGCGTTTGGCAAGTGATGGCCGACGGCAAGGACAAACTCGAGACCTTAAAGCGACTGCTGCTCAGCCTGGGCGGCGGCAAGACTATTGTGTTTGTGGGTTTCCGCGAGAGTGTGGAACGCATCCACCAGGCATTGACTGGATGTGGTATGGTTTCGGGTATCTATCACGGGGCATTGGAACAACAGGACCGTGAGCGTGCTGTCGCTATGCTCAACAACGGCAGCATCAATGTGCTGGTTGCTACTGACCTGGCCTCGCGAGGGCTGGATATCGACACCGTGGAGCACATCGTGCATTACCACCTGCCGTTGACCGAACAGGTCTATATCCACCGCAATGGTCGCACCGCTCGCGTTGATGCCACAGGCCAGGCCTATGTCATCACGGCACCTGGCGAGGATTTACCCCAGTGGATTGAAACCAACGGCACGATGCAGCCTGAGCCTGCACGGCGGATGCCTGCTCCGGCCATGGCAACGCTCTATTTCCAGGCAGGCAAGAAGGAAAAACTGTCCCGTGGCGACATCATGGGCTTTATTGCCAACAACGGCGGCATTCCCGCGGGCAACATCGGACGCATCGACGTGCGCGACCATTATGCGCTGGCGGCAGTACCGCGGCAGCATGCCACACAGGTGCTGCGACTGCTCCAGTCGGCTAAAATCAAGGGCCGCAAAGTGAGAATTTCACTGCTCAAGTAATATCCACCGATTTTCTACGTTATTAATATATTAAAACCTTCAAAACTAACTTAAATCAAGGCTTAAGCAACAACTATGAAACCCAAAAAAAGAAAACGTGACCTGTATTTCCTTAAGTTGCTCTCGCGCAGTTTCCCTAACGTGGCGACTGCAAGCACTGAGATCATCAACCTTGAGGCAATCCTGAACCTGCCCAAGGGAACTGAACATTTCCTGGCCGACCTTCACGGCGAGTTCCTGGCTTTCCAGCACGTGCTGCGCAATGCCAGCGGTACCATCAAGCGCAAGGTGGGTGAGATCTTCAACGATTCGCTCGGTTCCAAAGAGCAGAAGGACCTGTGCACCCTCATCTATTATCCTGCCGAGAAACTTGAACTCGTCAAGGATGCGATTACCGATCAGGATGAACTGAATGACTGGTATTTTATCACCATCAACCGTCTGGTCAAGGTGGGACGCAACGTGTCGTCAAAGTACAGCCGTTCCAAGGTACAGAAGGCTCTGCCCGAGGATTTCTCCTACATCATCCAGGAGTTGCTGCATGAGCGTAGCAGCGACCAGAACAAGCAGGCCTATGTCGATGTGATCATCAAGACCATCATCTCGACCCACCGTGCCGACGAGTTCATCATTGCGATGTGCAACCTCATTCAGCAACTCACCATCGATATGCTGCACCTGCTGGGCGACGTCTATGACCGCGGTCCCAGCCCCGACAAAATCATGGACATCCTGTGCGGATTCCACAACTTCGATATCCAATGGGGTAACCACGACATCCTGTGGATGGGTGCCGCCGCAGGCAACGACTGCAGCATTGCCAACGTGCTGCGCATCGCCCTGCGCTACGGCAACCATGGCGTCCTCGAGGATGGCTACGGCATCAACCTGCTGCCGCTGGCAACCTTCGCTATGGACACCTACGCCGACGACCCCTGCGAGCGTTTCCTGCCTAAGGACGGCAGCGCCAAGGATCCCGAGCGTGCACGCACAGCCCAACTCGTAGCACAGATGCACAAGGCCATCAGCATCATCCAGTTCAAACTCGAGGCCGCTGCCATCAAGCGTCGTCCCGAGTTTGAGATGAAGGACCGTCTGTTGATGGACAAGATGGACCTCAAGAAGGGAATCATCAAAATCAAGGGCAAGGAGTATGAACTGCTTGACACCAATTTCCCGACGGTAGACCCGAAACACCCCTATAAACTCACACCTGAGGAGGAATCCATCGTCAAGAAACTCCACCAGTCGTTCACCGAGAGCGAGAAGTTGCGCAAGCACATGAAGTGCCTCTTCCGCAACGGCTGCCTCTATACCATCGCCAACGGCAACCTGCTCTATCATGCTTCCATCCCCCTGAACGAGGACGGTTCATTGAAGGATGTCGTGATCCGTGGCGAGAAGTTCCATGGCAAGGCCCTGCTCAAGCGCGCCGGCAACCTCATCCGCTCGGCCTACTTCGGCTGCGACGACCCCGAGGAGCAGGCTTTCGCACTCGACTATCTGTGGTACCTGTGGTGCGGTAAGGATTCTCCCGCGTTCGACAAGAGCAAGATGGCAACCTTTGAGCGCTACTTCATTGCCGACAAGGAGACCCACAAGGAGGTCAAGGGTGCCTACTACACCATGCGTGACAATCCCGAGGTGGTGGACATGATTCTCGACGAGTTTGGCGTTGAGGGCGAGCACCGCCACATCATCAACGGACATGTGCCCGTCAAGACCATCAAGGGCGAGAACCCCATCAAGGCGGGCGGAAAACTCATGGTAATCGACGGTGGCTTCTCCAAGGCTTATCAGCCTGAAACCGGTATTGCCGGCTACACGCTGGTTTACCATTCACGCGGATTCGAACTCGTGCAGCACGAGCCGTTCTCGTCGATTGAGGAGGCAGTCAGCCTGGGACAGGACATCAAGTCCACCCGCAGCCTCGTCGAACTGACCAACCACCGCATGCATGTCAAGGATACTGACATCGGCATCGAACTCCAGTCGCAAATCGCCGACTTGAAGGAACTGCTCGACGCTTACCGTTCAGGCGACCTCAAGGAGCGCAACCTGCGTCCTATCACCAACAAACGATAATCCTGACCTAACGGTCAAACATATCATTTTATGTAGGGTATGGCTCACTTGGGCCATGCCCTACATTGATTTTTTTGATAAAAAAACAGGGTGGATTTAAATTTTTACTATATTTGCACGTTGTAAAGTGTAGACAATTCACATTATTCACTTAAATATCACAGAAAATGAAAAAGTATTTATGCGTATTATTGAGTGCAATGCTCGTGCTCGGATTCTCGGGCTGTGGTTCATTGAACAATGCCGCTAAGGGCGGTCTCATCGGTGGTGGCGGTGGCGCTGCTATCGGTGCTGGCATCGGTGCCCTCATCGGTAAGGGCAAGGGTGCTGCCATCGGTGGTGCTATTGGTGCAGTGGCTGGCGGTGTTGCCGGCACGCTCATCGGCAAGAAGATGGACAAGCAGCGCGAGGAACTCGCCCGTATCTCGGGCGCTCAGGTTGACACCTGCACCGACGTTAACGGCTTTGAGGCCATTAGGGTGACCTTCGACAGCGGTATCCTCTTCGGTTTCAACAGTTCTAAGTTGAGCGAAGATGCCAAGGCATCACTGAGCAAGTTTGCCACCTCGCTCATCAACAACCCGCAGACTGATGTTCAGATTTATGGCCACACCGACAATGTGGGCACTCGCGCTGCTAACGATAAGGTTTCCACCGCACGTGCCAACGAGGTAAAGAGTTACCTGGTTAACTCGGGTGTTCCCGGTGGCCGTCTCTCCAGCCAGGGTCTGGCCTATGACTATCCCGTGGCCAGCAACGACACCGAGGCAGGACGTGCTCAGAACCGTCGCGTAGAAATCTACATCACCGCTAACGAGGACATGATCAAGGCCGCTCAAGACGGTACGCTCAAGTAACCGATTGCGGTAAGTTTTTATCAGCGGGCATCTCTTTTAGGGGTGCCCGTTGTTTTTGCGCAAATTCTTTATTTTGAGATACTTTGCTAATTGAACTGCTGACGTTTTGGATAACTTTTTGCTTTACACGAAAAATTAAACACCTGAAAACCAAATAATTAGAAAAATATTTGAAAAACTTTAGAAATTTCTTGATTTATTTTGTTATTCAAAACAAACTTATTACCTTTGCGAGGTTTTTGCCGTTATGGCTAAACTCAACCCTTTTTTAAAATCCTTAAAAACTACAGTATTTCAACAAGATAGCAATGGAACCAAAAACCTACAATTACCAGCAAGCCTATGAGGCCTCACTGAAGTACTTTGATGGCGATGAACTTGCCGCTAGGGTATGGGCAACGAAATATGCCCTGAAGGACTCATTCGGCAACCTGTATGAATTGACGCCCGACGATATGCACCGTCGCATTGCACGCGAGATTGCCCGTATCGAGAATAAGTATCCCAACCCACTGACCGAGGATCGCCTGTTTGAACTGATGAGCCACTTCCGCTACATCGTTCCCCAGGGTAGCCCCATGGCCGGCATCGGCAATAATTTCCAGGTGGGCTCGTTGAGCAACTGCTTCGTTGTAGGCCTCGACGGTGAGCCTGACAGTTACGGCGGCATCCTCAAGATTGACGAGGAGCAGGTGCAACTGATGAAGCGCCGTGGTGGTGTGGGACACGATCTGTCTCACATCCGCCCCAAGGGCTCTCCCGTCAAGAACAGCGCCCTAACGTCGACTGGCCTGGTGCCGTTCATGGTGCGTTACAGCAACAGCACGCGTGAGGTGGCACAGGACGGACGCCGTGGCGCCCTGATGCTTACCGTCAGCATCAAGCACCCCGACGCCGAGTCGTTTATCGACGCCAAGATGGAAGAGGGCAAAGTGACAGGTGCCAACGTGTCGGTGCGCATCGATGACGCCTTCATGCAGGCAGCCGTCGACGGCAAGCCCTACAAGCAGCAGTATCCTGTCGACAGCGACAAGCCCGTCTATGAGAAAGAGACCGACGCTGCCCGCCTTTGGGCCAAGATTGTGCACAATGCATGGCGCAGCGCCGAGCCAGGCATCCTCTTCTGGGACACCATCACCCGTGAATCGGTGCCCGATTGCTATGCCGACCTGGGATTCAAGACCATCTCGACCAACCCCTGTGGCGAGATTCCCTTGTGCCCCTACGACAGTTGCCGCCTCATCGCCATCAACCTGTACAGTTACGTGAAGAACCCGTTCACGCCCCAGGCCAGTTTCGACTATGAGTTGTTTGCCGAGCACGTGGCTTACGCACAGCGCATGATGGACGACATCATCGACCTGGAGATGGAGAAAATCGAGAAAATTCTCGACAAGATCAAGTCTGACCCCGAAACTCCTGAGGTGAAGACTACCGAGACCAACCTGTGGAACAAGATCCGCACCAAGACCCTCAAGGGTCGCCGTACCGGTGTGGGCACTACGGGCGAGGGCGACATGATTGCTGCTATGGGCTTGCGCTACGGCACCCCCGAAGCCACCGAGTTCTCGGTTAGCGTACACCGTGCACTGGCTCTCGCAGCCTATGGCTCATCGGTACAGATGGCTAAGGAGCGCGGTGCATTTGAGATTTATGATGCTAAGCGCGAGGAGAACAATCCCTATATCAACCGCCTGCGTGAAGCCGATCCGAAACTCTATGATGAAATGGTGAAGTATGGCCGCCGCAACATCGCTTGCCTCACCATTGCTCCCACCGGAACAACGAGCCTGTTGACCCAGACCACCTCGGGCATCGAGCCGGTATTCATGCCGGTCTACAAGCGCCGCCGCAAGGTCAATCCCAGCGACAAGGACGTCCATGTCGACCTGGTCGACGAGAACGGTGATTCGTTCGAGGAGTTCATCGTCTACCACCACAAACTGGTGACCTGGATGAACATCAACAACATTCCTGTGCGACGCGACTACACCCAGGAGGAACTTAATGCCATCGTTGAGAAGTCACCTTATTACAAGGCTACGGCCAACGATGTTGACTGGGTCAACAAGGTGCGCATGCAGGGTGAGGTGCAGAAGTGGGTCGACCACAGCATCAGCGTGACCATCAACCTGCCCAACGACATCAGCGAGGAGATGGTTGGCAAACTCTATGTCGAGGCTTGGCGCAGTGGCTGCAAGGGTTGCACGGTCTACCGTGACGGCTCACGCACCGGCGTACTCGTGGCTTTGAGCGACAACGACAAGAAGAAGGAGAAAGAGAAGGAGAACGGCACCAACGAACGACAAGCCGAACGCTACATCGCCGAGGAGGAGCACATCCTCAAGCGCCCCGTGGAACTCGAGGCCGATGTGGTGCGTTTCCAGAACAAGAAGGAGAAGTGGATTGCCTTTATCGGCTTGATTGACGGTCGTCCCTACGAAATCTTCACCGGTATCGCCGACGATGACGAGGGCATCTTCTGCCCCAAGTCGGTGACCAAGGGCAAGATTATCAAGGCCGTGGGCGAGGATGGCGTGAAGCGTTACGACTTCCAGTTCATCAACAAACGCGGTTTCAAGACCACCATCGAGGGCCTGAGCGAGAAGTTCAATCCCGAGTTTTGGAACTACGCCAAACTGATTTCGGGCGTGCTTCGCTATGGTATGCCCATTCCTCAGGTGCTCAAACTCGTCAGCAGCCTGGAACTCGACAGCAAGTCCATCAACACATGGAAGATGGGCGTTGAGCGAGCCCTCAAACGCTACATCCACAATGGCGAGTCGGCTGCCGAGAAGTGCCCCAACTGCGGCCAGAACACGCTGGTCTATCAGGAGGGCTGCCTCATCTGCACCAACTGCGGCACTTCGCGCTGCGGATAAGGTATAGACACATCAATTAATGTAAAGCAAAAGTCACATTCAAGTTAGGCGTGCTCTGATGGGCACGCCTATTTTTGTTTTCAACCGACAAGCATCGGTTATATCCGTTTTATTCTGATATTCAGATTGCCATCAGCCGCAATCCCAGCAGTAGTAGGTGCGTGTAAAGTCACGGGCAGCAAGGTCATCACGGTTGATGAAGATAAAGCCGCTGCCCATGTCGCCCCACATCAACAAGGCTTTGCGGTCGATGGTGGAGAACTGGGAATCGAGTTGGAATAGCAACGTGTCGTGAACTTCGATGCAGCGACGTGCCTCTTCTTGGGTGTAATGGGGGTAGCCAAGTATCTGGTGGGAGGGACGCTTCATTCCCAGTTCTTTCTCATAATATAGGCAATCGTCGTTATCCAGGTATTGATACCACCGCTTGTCACTGGGCTCAGCGCCTGTAATTTCTTTGACGAGATCAAAGAACAGTTGATTAAACCTGCCGTCACTCACGCCCATGACTGTTTGCTCAATAACGACGTCGATGGCCGTTTCGCGCTTGACGGGAGTGAGCATATCATCTACTGTGTCATGGGTGGGCACCCCGACTGGAGTGGCACTCTCGCCGATCTCATCATGATAGACGATGTGGAAGCCCGTCCCTTGGTCATCATAGTTGCCACGGCAGCCATATATCAACTCGGGGTCTAGGCTGATGAACCATTGCAGCATTCCGTGGTCGGGGAGGGGGGACTGCAGCCCTGACTGGGCACAGTTGACCTGCATAAGCATCAACATGGGTTTGCCCTGCTGGTCGACAGGGTATTCTTTGTTGGCAGGCCAGTAGGGGAGACCCCCGATTTTGCTGTCGGTGATGGTCGGCACACGCTCCTCGTTGAGCATGAGTCGGTAGTGTTCACATTCTGTTCTGCGCCTGATTTCCTCAGCAATGCGCAATGCGCGTTCGCTCACTTGTTCCATAATAACTCCTAACTCCTAACTTCTAACTCCTCACTCCTAACTATTTAGCATAATAGCCTTCGATGTTGTTGATACACGGGCACGCACGGCTGTCAACGATGCGGATGCGCCACTCCTTGGCGGTTTTCTCGTGGAAACGAACGATGCGTTTGTAGCCGATGGTCGTCGTCTCCTCGTCAACGATTACGGGCACCCACTTGCCACAACAGGTCTTGTACTCGATGACAAAGGCCTTGACGCGTTGGCCCAGCGGAATGTATTCCTGCAGCAGGATGCGGTTGAGCGTCACATCCTTCTTGGTCTTGATGACGATGTCGGCAGCGGTCACGCCGTCGCTTGCGGCCCAATAGGTATCCCAGTTGCCGTCACCCATCATGGCTGCACTGTATCGCTCGTTGCGGGTGTCGCTGGCGCTGAACTTGGCACCATCGAGCAGGTTGGCCTCCATTTCATGGCTGATGCGTTCATGCCACTGCACGGCGGTCGCCGAGTCAATGGGGTGAATCAGGCCGTCACGGTCCACAGGGAAGTTGAGCAGGAATGTGCCGCCATGGCCCACGCTGCGGTAATACAGGTCGGTCAATTCCTCGACGGTCTTGACCTTGTCGTCCTCGCTCTCATGGTAGAACCATCCCGGTCGGATGCTGGTGTTGCACTCGCTGGCGCACCACATGTCGCCGTCGGCATGGCCCGACTGCAGTTCCTCATATTGAGGATAGCCGGGATAGACCTCCTTGCCGCGCAGGAACGCCCAGTTTGTGGCGTTGGCATAGCCTTTCTCGTTGCCCACCCAGCGACAACCGGGGCCGCCGTCCGAGAAGATGATGGCATTGGGCTGAAGGCGGTTCACGATACCCCAGGCTTTGGGATAGTTATAATAGGTGCTGCGGTCAATCTGCCGCGTTTCGCATGCTCCGCCATACCAACCGTCACCACCGTTGGCACCGTCAAACCACACCTCGAACACGTCGCCATACTGCGTCATCAGTTCTTCCAACTGGTTATAGTAGTAGGTTACATACTCGGCAGTGCCGTAACTGGCCTGATGGCGGTCCCATGGTGACAGATAGACACCGAAGCGGATGCCGTACTTCTTGCAGGCGTCCGACAATTCCCTGACCACATCGCCACGACCATCACGCCACGTCGACGAAGCCACACTGTAGTCGGTGTAGCGTGAGGGCCACAAGCAGAAACCGTCATGATGCTTGCAGGTGAGAATCACGCCCTTCATGCCCGCCTTGACAATGGTCTGCACCCATTGTTCACAGTCGAGTCGGGTGGGGTTGAATGTCTCGGCCGGCGTGTCACCGTAGCCCCATTCCTTGTCAGTAAACGTGTTGGGGCCGAAGTGGATAAATGCGTAGGTCTCGAGACGTTGCCAGACCACCTGCTGTGGTGTTGGCAGGGGGCCACAGGGTTCGGGGGCATCGCTGTTATCGGCCATTGCTCCCATGCCAACCACACAGGCCGCTATTATCAACAATAGTCTGTTTCGCATGATGTCTCTGTTTATGATTTCGCTAATTTGACGGTGTCGCCCAGTGTGACTCTCTGTTGTTTGTACAACAGGCCAAGGGCTTTCTTGAAGTCTTTCTTGCTGCAGTTGAAAGACTGATTGATGGCGTCGGGATCGCTCTTGTCGGTGAGTTTCATCTCGCCACCGTGACTCTCAAGGTAGTCCAAGATACGATCAGCCAGGTCGTCGACACGCATTTTTTCAATCTTGGCAAGGGTAAGGTCTATCTTGCCATCGGGACGCACCTGCTTGACAAATGCCGTCAAGCGGTCACCGACATTCACATCCTGATAGGTCTCGTTCTGGTAAATCTGGCCCCAATGGGCATTATCTACTATGACACGGTAGCCCAGGTCACTGCGCTGCACGACGAGCACCTCCACCTTCTGGCGATGGTAGTAATCGGGGTCGGTGCGGTTAAGGAACTTGGCAAGTTTGGCGCTCGCGACAATGCGGTGGCTGGCCTCGTCGAGATAGACGCGTACGACGTAACTGCGGCCCACTTTCATGTCAACGCGCTGCTCACCGAAGGGCACCAGCAGGTCTTTGGCCACAAGGCCCCAGTCCAGAAAGGCGCCCACCTGGTTCACCGCCTTGACACGCATCAGGGCGAAGTCGCCCACAACGGCGTAGGGTTGCTCGGTAGTGGCAACGGGGCGGTTCTCACTGTCGTTATAAACAAACACACGTATGTTGTTGCCCACCTGCATATCGGGTGTAAGGTAGCGCTTGGGCAGCAACACCTCGTGGGTGTCTTCGTCGATGAGGTATGCGCCAAAATCGACCATTCGGTTGATGCGCAACTCGTTGTATTCTCCTATCTTCATTGCTTTTCTTTACTTTTTTTGCAAAATTAGTGCAAGCCGAATACAAAACCAAATTTATTTGAGTTTTGTTGAGGCGAAGCCTGATTTATCCAACATTAGTGCAAGCCGAATACAAAACCAAATTTATTTGAGTTTTGTTGAGGCGCAGCCTGATTTCTTAAAAATTCGGCAAAAAAATCCTTTTGCCAAGTTGCTTTTCGCCAAATTTATACTACCTTAGCAAAATTAATAACTACACACAAAGCCAAAAGATGATGAAAACGAAGGTTATCTCCCTGTTTATATTGCTGTCAATCACGGGATTGCTCTTCTCCTGCACCAAGACAGGGAAGGTGCACGGTGGTGACGGCAAACTTGCCGTCAAGGTCAAAACCCAGCAGTTGAGTGACGAATCGGGTTTCACGATGAGCAATGGCGAACGATGCACCATCAGCAGCGAGGCCACCATCGACTATCCCGTCAGCACCGGCGAGGGTGCCGCTGTCGACAGCCTTCAACGCCTCTTTGCCTCCTACGTTCTCGAGTCGGGCGACACGCTCTCGCTGAACGATGCCATGCGACAGGTAGTGGCTAACAGCCTGCACCAATACGATTTCATGCGCGAACCCGCTGACAAGGAGGGTGACGAGAGCGAAGACGCTACGGTCCTCAAGTATGTGACCACCACGCGTGTCACTCCCATCTACAACCAGAACGGCGTGGTGACGTTTGAGCGTATCGATGTGGTGAAGAAGAATGACAAAGTAGCCTCGGTCACCCATCGTTACTACAGTTTTGATGTGAAGACCCAGACCTACATCGATGTCAATAACCTCTTCCGTGACGATGCTGTTGCCGATGTGTGCCAACTGCTGCGCCAGCAACTCATGGCCCAGAATAACGCGACAGGCAATGAGCAACTCAACGATTTGGGCTACTTCAATGTCGAGAACATCACTGTGACACGCAACTTCTACTTTGACGACAAAGGTGTCACCTGGAGTTATCTGCCCAACGAACTGGCTGTAGAAGCCGTCGGCGAGCCCAAAATCACCATCTCCTACGATGACCTGGAAGCCTGCATGTGTGAAGGCAGCATTCTCGAGCGTTTTTAATCAAGTGATTTTTCTACACTCCAATAAACGACTGCTGTAGTGGAACTCATACTGAAATATTTCCCTGAACTCACCGATGCGCAGCGCAATCAGATGGCACAACTCGAGACGTTATACCCCGAGTGGAACGCCAAGATTAACGTCATCTCGCGCAAGGACATCGACAACCTGGAGGTGAACCACCTGCTGCATTCACTCGGTATCGTGAAGTTCGTCAAGTTCACGCCAGGCTCACGGGTGATGGATCTGGGGACGGGTGGGGGACTGCCAGGTCTGCCCTTGGCTATCTATTACCCTGAGGTCTCGTTCCACCTGGTGGACCGCATTGGCAAGAAACTGCGTGTGGCAGCCGATATAGCCGAGCGCATTGGCCTCCAGAATGTCACTTTCCAGCATGGCGATGTGAAAGAGGTGAAAGGCAAGTTCGACTTCGTGGTGAGCCGTGCCGTGATGGACCTTGGCGACATGGTGCCGCTGGTCAAACGCCTCATCGATGGCGAGGACCGCAATGCTGTGCCCAACGGACTCATCTGCCTCAAAGGTGGTGACCTGAGTGCCGAAGTGGCAAAATACAAAAACCAGGTGCTCATCGACGAACTGTCGAGTTATTTCAAGGAAGACTTTTTCAAAACCAAAAAAATCCTTTATTTGCCGTTATGATTAATGCGACAATGATGACCGTCAACATGTTTGGCGAGAATATGTACATCCTGTGGGACGAAGAGACACATGATGCCGTGGTCGTTGACCCGGGCATGATGCGTGATGCCGAGCGCGAGATGGTGGACAAATTCATAAAGGGTCAAGAGTTGAACGTTAAACACATCCTGCTCACCCACTTGCACATTGACCATATCACCGGAGCACGATGGCTGGCCGACCAGACTGGGGCCGACGTGTGCGGCAGTGCCTTGGATGCTCAGTTGGGCCGTGAACTGCCCGAACAAGTGGCTCAGTTCCATATCAATATAGAAACCCAACCACTGGAACTTGACCGTAACCTTGCCGATGGCGATACTATTCCACTGGGCGACGAGATGATTCAGGTGCTGCATGTGCCCGGGCACTCACCCGGCGGTCTCGCCTTTTATCTGTCACAAAGCGGGTTGCTCATCAGCGGTGACACCATCTTCAACGGCAGTGTGGGGCGCACCGACCTCATGGGCGGTGACATGGCGCAACTCATCAATAGCATCCACGAGAAGATTTTACCGTTACCCGATGAGACGGTCATCGCGTCGGGCCACGGACCCACTACCACCATCGCCGACGAGAAACGGTGCAACCCCTTTTTGTAGATAATAGATAAGAGATAAAAGATAAGAGTTAGGAGACATTGCGGTTTCCTAACTCTTTTTGTTGATGATTATTGATTACAGGCCTAAAATGAGGCTGACGTATCGACTGTTGTCGTTTACAAGGCGATGGCGACGCCCAGCATCCAAGTGTTCTTGATCTCGGGACCGTAGCCCTTCTTGAACACGTTACAGGGGCTATAGCGGCAATAGACGCCTAAGCGATTATAGGACAAAGCGCCATAGACATCAAAGGTCAACTTGTTCTGCTTGATTCCACGATAGGACACGTCGTGGTGGGTCTTGTTGACCTTATAGTGGGTGTTGCACTTGGCATAAACGTTCCAGTTCATGGTTCCACCCAACGTGATGTGGAAATTTTTCCCGATGAACTGTTGGAATTGGAGCGGAAATTGGATGGCTCTGACCGAGAGGACCGATGAACGGTCGACGGTGCCCTCGGGATAAGAGTCGATGCCCACAATGTTGGTCGTTTCGTCCATGGCAAAACAATTGGGGCGCTTGAGCGAGAAGCGCTTGTTGTCATAGCCTACGCCTATTGAGAATTGCTGTCCATGCAGGGTGTTGTAATTGAGGCTGGCGATGTTAAGGAGACCCCAGTTGAAGCAGTTATTGACCATATCATAGGAAGTGCCGAGTCCTGCGCCGAAGTATAATCCAGAAGAAACGATGCTCCAGTGGTACTCCTTGTTGCTGCTCTTCATGAACGGCAGATTCAGTTCCCAGTCTGTAGACTGCGAAGTGTGAACCGTGTCGTTTCCCGAGTGTTGCATCGTATAGGTGTAACTATAATCATCTTTTTCTTTTGATCCGATCACCTTTACCAATGAGCCTGTCGGTGTCTCGGTGATGATGACCTGGTTGGGATGTTCGATGACGGTCACTGTATCGGGGGCAGCGGCCTGTGCTTGTGCTATGGCAAGCATTGTTGCGAATAAAAGTACAATCTTTTTCATTTCCTTATGTTTTGTTTAGTGATTATTTACGGATGAGTTTCTTGATCTGTTCAGAGTTGGCACTCCCTTCCATATAGATGAGTGTGACAACGGCTTTGGGTGACTTGCGTGCCAGGTTCTGATTCAAGTAGAATATGTAACGGTTCTCGCCCTTGTTCTTCTTCAGTGTGTAGAAACCATAGTATAACTGGCCGTTGCGATATTCCACTTCCTTGTCAATGGCCTGAGAGCCGTCTTTCACCACAAGACCCTCAACAAGTTCTGCTTGCCCCTTGTCGGTAACGCTCAGGCTGTGGTAGACGGTCAAACCGATTTCACGGGCTTGGTAGCCGGTGACGATAATCTCGGTAGCACCTGTCGCTTTCTTGAATCGGCCGTCAAACAGGCGGTTGATATTCAACCCTTTCTGAGCCATGGCTGCCATCGAGGTCAGCAAGCAGGTCAAAATGATGATTGTAATCCGTTTCATATTCAGTAGGTTTTATTCGTTATCAAGTTCAATGGCTTCGCCCAGGCTCGACAGTTGCGCTGCCATGCCCTGTGATGCCGCATTGATGCTATTCAAATCCTGTTCTATCAGCGCCATCACCTCATCGCTGTTGTCAAGCACTTTGCCGTTGACATAGGCGATACATACGTCATCTGTCGTCTGCCCATGAGTATGCCACAGATGATATCCGCCGATTGCGATAAGCAAGGCGATAGTTGCCGCGATGCCCGCAATGCGCAGACGGGAAAAATGTGTGGTAGTGCGACGGCGCTGTTGGCTATGGGCAACGAAATATCCCATGACCGCCTTTGCCTCGTTGATGGTCTCGCTCTGCCAAGGGCATTGTGCAAGTGCCTCACGCAAGGCGGCTTCTTGCTCGACGGTGGTCATGCCGTCAAAGTAGCATTCGATGAGCCGTTCCAGTTCGGCCTGGGTCTTTATTTGTTCTGGTTTATTCATGATTTCTGTTCTTTACGTTGACGATAAATATCACGCACTCGTTTACGCGCCCGGCTCAGTTCCACCCGCACGTTGGCGGCTGTCATGTTCATAGTTTCAGCAATAGCGTCAAATTCCAGTCCCTGAATTTCCCGAAGGTCGATAATCATCTGCTGATTACGGGAAAGTTCGTTGTCGATAATATGGCGCACTTGCTGGTAAGCAAGGCTGCGCCCATTGTCATTCACTTCCTCGACGGTGTCGGCGACCTGTTCTATCGGGACATCGCCGTGCTGGTTATTGCGGCGCACCAGGTCAATGCTCGCGTTGCGCACGCTGATCATTCCCGCTCCCCGGGCATGCCTTCGGCTATCGTACCGGTCTCGTTGTTGCCACAGCCTGACGAAAGCGTCCTGAACCGCATCGGCGGCATCGTCGCGGTTGCCGGTAATGCGTTCTGCTAGCGAGAGCATCTGCTCCCTCAGTGTAGTGAATGCGCCGGTGATGCGGTCTTGATGCTTCATAATCGACTGTCGTTTCTATCTATAAAACGCAGAAACCTCTCATTTGTAACAATACATCACAAAAAAAGTTCCTAAGGCATGCTCAGGAACTTTCTTAATATCTTATCGGTGATCACTTAGAGACCAAGCACGAGGCCCAGGGTCCAGGTGTTCTTGACTTCGGGGCCGTAGCCATCCTTGAAGAACTTGCCGGGGCTGTAGCGGCAGTAGATACCGATCGTACCGCAAGACAGGGCACCCATGAAGTCAAAGTTGATCTTCTCTTGCTTCAGGTTCTTGTAGCGGGTTTCATGCTCAATCTTGTTTAACTCGTAGTGGTTGTCAACGCGTGCATAGGTATTCCAGTTCATGATACCGGCAACGGTGATGTCGAGTTTCTTGTAAATCTTCTGGGTGAACATCAGCGGGAACTGCACAGTCCACATGTTCAGATTGGACGAGCGGTCCTTAATCTCTTCTACATTCAGCGAGGGATACTCACTGGCAGTTACAACGCTGTTATCGTCGCGCTTGAGCATATGGGGGCGCTTGATGCTGTAGGAGCGATGGTGGATACCAACACCCAGCGACAGGTTCTGGCCGTGCAGGCTGTTATAGTTCACAGCGGCAATGTTGAGCATACCAGCCTCAACACTGTTGTTGATGAGGTCATAACTGTGCTTAACACCCAGACCAACATAGATACCGTTGCTGGTAATCGACCAGTGCCTGGTGCTTTCTTCATCATCTTTAAAGGGGTGTTCATAGACAGGGCCGTCCTCGTCAGGTACAGCGACGGCGGGAGCCTCAGCATTCTCAGGAGCGTTAACAGCAGCAGCATCAGCGGGGGCTGCATTCATCTGTGCCATAGCAAACATGGCAGCAAAAATCAAAGCAATCTTCTTCATATTTTATCAATAAAAAGGGATAGTTAAAAATCGGGCGCAAAATTAGTCATTTTTATTGATATGGACAAAAAAATGATTTTTAGTCATCAATTTTCAATATTTTTGATAGCCGGACCTGACTTTTGTAAGTAGGAAAATTCAAAGTTAGAATAACACCGTTTTCGATGGTGGCATAGGCCTCGTCGTCAATAGGCTCCATGGTAGCATCAATCCAGAACAGGTCATAGTTGCCAGTGAAGATGGTCTTGAAAATATGCCCCTTGAGCATACCCAAGTTCCACAGCGATTTCTTGACCTTGGCTCCGTCAATGTAGATGATTTCGTAGCCGTTAACGGACTGGACAGTGGCAAGGGTGTAACGTCCGCCCAGGCGTAGCCACTCGTCGTCCATATCACGGTCCAGGTATTGCCAGTAACCCTCAACGGGGTCAGCGCTCTGGGCAAAATACTCGTCCAGGGCCTCGCGAGTCCATTCGGTTTGCAGGTCGGCCACCTGGTTGTCATTGTAGACGGTGAGGGCGGCGCACTCAATGGCAACCCTGGCACCCGGACCGACCAGATATCCGACAGCAACAGCCCCGTCAGGTTGCCGTAGCGATGTCGTTTCCAAAACACCCTCCAACGTGTCATTCCTCCCGATTGCTACTGTCACACCATGCTCGTCAACGTCAATTGACAAGGTGTTCATGCCGTCCTCAAGCGAAATGCCCCTTTCAAGGGTTGTTTGAGCCACAACTCGTGATTGCTCGGGAGTATGCTCGATGAGCATCACCTTCATGGTGCGCTTGTCGGTGATATCGTCATAGGGGGTGCTGTTGTCACACTCAAGCACGACTGCATAGTAGTTGCCCTGTTCGTCGTAATTGAACACCAATCCCCAACTGGTGCTGGTCAACGTGGTTTTTGACCCCGTCATGGGATTCTTGATGCTATAGGTCTTGCCCTGCTTGTTGTTCAGGTTGGCGATACGCAACACGTAGTTATAAGAACGACTGGCGATATTCATCGTGTCGAGGGTGATGGCCGTCGCCATCGTGGCATTCTCCTCGATAAGCAAATCATCCTCGATAGCCTTGTAACGGCCTGCCATACGCATTCCGGGGGCCGGGTATAACCCGCCGAAATTGTTTCTCGCCTGATTATAGTAGGTATGGGTACGACCATCGGCAAAGAGAGTGCTCAATGCCATCAGCCCCACCATCAGTGCCACCAATATTGTCCTCTGTTTCATATCCTAATAAATCAATAATTTAATCACTACTCATGATGATAAGGCTCGTGGCGCAGGATAGTGAATGCCCGGTAGAGTTGCTCGACAAATACGAGACGCACCAACTCGTGGGGAAAAGTCATCTTGCTCAAGGAGATTTTTTCATTGGCACGGTCATAGACCGCCGGCGAGAAGCCGTAGGGGCCTCCGACCACGAACACCAAGCGCTTGCAGCCACTGGCCATGCGCCGTTCAAGCCACTGGCTGAAATCGACCGACGTGCGCTCGCTGCCGTGCTCGTCGAGCAGCACCACGTGGTCGCTGTTCTCGAGCGTGGCAAGCAGGCTCCGTCCCTCGGCCACCTTCTGCTGGGCCTCGCTCATGTTGCGGGTGGCCTTGACATCGCCGATATACTGGATGTTGAACGTCACATAGTGCTGCAGGCGCTTCACATATTCCTCGATGCCCTGCCTGACAAATGCGACCTCGGTCTTACCTATTACGGCCAGTGTAATCTTCATATTCAGATTGTTTTGAGTAAAAACATCTACAAAATTAGCAATTCCGCCAAAAACTCCCTAACTTTGTGGTCACAAAATCATTAAATAAAGAGCGTTTTTATTATGAAAACAAGAGAAGAACTGATCGATGAGTTAATCGACTTGGCATTTGCCGAGGATATCGGTGACGGCGACGCCACCACATTGTGCTGCATTCCCGAAGACGAGATGGGACGCCAACGCCTGATTGTCAAGGAAGAAGGCATCCTCGCCGGCGTTGAGGTCGCACGGCGCGTGTTCGAGAAATTTGACCCTGAGTTGCAGATGGAGGTGATGATTGGCGACGGCGCCCATGTCAAGCCCGGTGACATCGCCTTTGTCGTGACCGGCAAGGTGCGCTCGCTGCTGCAGACCGAGCGGTTGATGCTCAACATCATGCAGCGCATGAGCGGTGTGGCTACCACCACAGCACGTTATGCCAAGTGCCTCGAGGGCCTTAAAACCCGCGTACTGGACACCCGCAAGACAACGCCTGGCATGCGCATGCTTGAGAAAGAGGCGGTCAAGATAGGTGGCGGCTGCAACCACCGTATCGGCCTGTTTGATATGATTCTGCTCAAGGATAACCATGTGGACTTTGCTGGAGGCATCGTTCCGGCCATCGAAAATGCCCACAAATGGTGCCGCGAGAATGGCAAGGACCTCAAAATCGAAATCGAGGTGCGCAACTTCGACGAGTTGCAGCAGGTGCTCGACCATGGCGGGGTGGACCGCGTGATGCTTGACAACTTTACCGTAGAAAATACACGCAAGGCTGTGGAAATCATCAATGGCAGGGTAGAGACCGAGTCAAGCGGTGGCATCACCATCGACACGCTGCGTGCCTATGGCGAGTGTGGTGTGGACTACATCTCGGTGGGCGCTCTCACGCACTCCATCAAGTCGCTCGACATGAGTTTCAAGGCTTGCTGATGAGCACAGGCACACTCAAGGATATCGGGCCTCTCGCTTTCGCCAACAGCGAGAGCGGGGAGCCTGTTATTATTGCCGGCCCCTGCAGCGCCGAAACCGAGCAACAGACGCTTGCCACGGCTCGGGCGCTGAAAGGCCTCGGTGTGACAGCCTTCAGAGCCGGTGTGTGGAAACCTCGCACCATGCCCGGCAGTTTTGAGGGCATGGGCGACCAGGCATTGGCGTGGCTGCAGAAAGTCAAGCGTGAAACGGGTATGCTGGTGGCTACCGAAGTGGCTACCGAAGCCCATGTGAAAGCCGCACTTGATGCCGGCATCGACATCCTTTGGGTGGGGGCGCGGACAACGGCCAACCCGTTTGCGGTGCAAGAGATTGCCGACATGCTGATGGGCCATGATGAAGTGACAGTTCTTGTCAAAAATCCGCTCAATCCCGATTTGGACCTGTGGCTGGGAGCGTTACAACGCCTGGCAGGAGCAGGAATCAAGCGCCTGGGTGCTGTGCATCGAGGTTTCAGTTCGGCAGGGGCACACCTTTACCGCAACGATCCCCAGTGGCACATCCCCTTTGAATTGCGCCGTCATGCACCAGGCATGACCATCCTGTGTGACCCCTCCCACATTGGCGGCAAACGTGAATTTGTCGAGCCGTTGTCACAACTGGCACTTGATGCGGGTTTTGACGGCTTGATGATCGAGAGCCATTGTGACCCTGACAACGCCCTCAGCGATAGTGCCCAGCAGATATTGCCCGAGACACTGAAATCGATTCTCGGCAAACTGGTCGTGCGCTCTGGCGCTCCCATCGAGGATGAGTTGAGCCTGCTGCGCCAGCAAATCGATGACTGTGACCACGAACTGCTCGCCGTGCTTGCTCGTCGCATGAGCGTGTCGCGCGAGATTGGCTGCTACAAGAAGTCGCATAACCTGCGCGTGGTACAGCCCGCACGTTATCAAGCACTCATCAAGGCCCGACTCGACGAGGCCCGCACACTAGGCCTTTCACAGGAATTCACACAGCGCATCATGCAGGCCATTCATGAGGAGAGTGTGCAACAGCAATTGGACTTGCCCGACAACCAATCATAACGTTATGAAAAAAGCAATCATCATCGGTGCCTCATCGGGTATGGGAATGGAAGTGGCACGGTTACTGCTGGCCGAGGGCTACATACTCGGTGTGGCTGCACGCCGCGAGGACCGCTTGCAGGCCCTGAGTGAGGAGGCTCCGGATAGGGTAGTGACCGCATCCATCGACGTCACCGCTGACGATGCAGCAACTCGGCTGCGCCAACTGATTGAAGAGGTTGGCGGAATGGACCTGTTTTTCTATGCCGCAGGAATCGGTCATCAAAACCGTGATCTCACACCTGAAATCGAACTCAATACCGTCAACACCAATGGGCTGGGATTTGCACGGATGATAGGGGAGGCCTACCGTTTCTTTGCCGAACAAGGACACGGACATATCGCAGCCATCTCGAGCATCGCTGGTACCAAAGGGCTCGGCCCGGCACCGTCCTATTCGGCCACCAAGGCGATGCAGAACGTGTATCTGCAGGCCCTGGAGCAACAGGCCAATGCGCGTGGCTTAAAAATCCGTTTCACCGACATTCGTCCCGGATTTGTCGATACCGACTTGCTGAAAGGCGATTTCCATTATCCCATGATGCTGAAACCCGACAAGGTGGCCCGCCAGATTGTGCGTGCAGTCAAGGGCAAGCGGCATGTGGTAGTGATTGATTGGAAATACAGAATACTGACAGCCTTGTGGCGGCGCGTGCCGCGCTTTGTCTGGCGCCGTTTGAAACTCTGATACTATTTGTGGGTGTTGACGCGACCGGCTGCATGGAAATGGGTCGCGTAGTAGTTCTGTCGCAGGTCGTCAACCACCACGCCGCGTGATGAAGAGGCGTGGACAAACTTGTTTTCTTTCAGGTATATTCCCACGTGTGACACACGGCCGTCGCCGCTGGTACAGAAAAACACAAGGTCACCCTCGCGCAGGTCGTCAAGTTGTATGACACGGCAGTTTTGCTCCAATATCTTGGCAGAATTGCGGTTCAGTTTGATGCCGTACACTTCCTCATAAACCACCATGACCATACCAGAGCAATCGGTGCCGACGCCCTTGTTTTGGCAAGCATGGGCATAGGGGGTTCCCAACCAACTTTTCAGTTCTTTGTAGAGTTTCTTGTTGTCATGTCGTCCCAATTTAATATCAAGGGCTGCCCATTTCTCGTCAACGAGTCCGTAACCACCCGGCACGGGCTTCTGCACGTCGTCGTTGGGCGTTACTTCATCGTTGGGAGCGGCGCTGCGGTTGCGGCGTTCATGGTAGGGACGATAGGTGTGTGTGTTGCTTTTGGTACTGTGGCACGATACCATTGGCAGCGACAAGAGAATCGCCGCTGCCAAGTATAGTATCGATTTGCCTTTTATAGCCATCGTTGTAAGGCTATCGGTTGATTAGTCTTTCTTCTCCTCAGTGGGTTCTTCGGCCTGGGCTTCTTCCTCCTGGGCTGCAAAATCGGTGATGCCGGCACCAATAAGTACGTTATACCAGGCGATGACTTTCTTGATATCGCTGTTATGGATACGCTCCTCGTCCCAATTCTCCAGCACACCGGCCATGAACTCATGCAATTGGTCGGGCGTGGCATAGGCCTTGGCATCAAGGGGCTTGTTCTCATATTTCTTACCTACATTCTCAAACACCTGAGACAAGGGGATATCGTCGGCAGTAGTGAACATAGAAATGTCACCCAGCGACATCACGCGCTCGCGTGAGTGTACCGGGAAACGCTTGCCGTCGACAAGACTCTCGACGAGCAGCATGTTTTTACCATAAGAAACAAGTTTGTACAATCCGGGACGACCCGAAATGGATAAAATTTTCTTTAACATAATGGATTTTGGATGATGTTGATTTAAATGTTATTGTTGTTCAGATATTATTCACTCATTGGTCAACGAGAGCAGTTGCTCGACTTGAGGCAGCAGGGCATGGACATCATCATTGACGATGACACTGTCGCCGGGAGCGATAGTTGTTTCGATAGCCTGGGCCGACATGCGTGCCCGCACCTGTTCGGCTGTGAGGCCGCTACGCTTCATTACCCGCTCGATGCGCACCTGGTCGGGAGCCGTCACGTGCCACACGCCGTCCACCACACGGTCGAGGCCCGCAGTACGCAGCAAGGCCGTTTCGACAAATGCAGCCGTGGCGCCACTGGCAGCCTTCTCGGCCGCCCATCGGGCCAAGTCGTTGGCCGTGGCTGGATGGACAATAGCGTTGATGCGTGATAAGGCTTGCTCGTTGCCAAACGTCACTGCACTCAGGTGCTGGCGGTTGAGGGAACCATCGGCACAATAGGCCTCGGCTCCAAAGGCGTCAATCAACTGACGGCGCACATCAGCATCGGCGGTCATCAGCCACTTGGCTCGGGAGTCACAGTCATAGACCTCATAGCCCATAACCTGCAACAAACGGGCGACAACACTCTTGCCGCTGCCAATGCCACCGGTGATTGCAATCAACTTCAAAACGTCAATGTTTCTCAATGATGTATTCCACGTTCTTCGGCACGATTTTGAAATCCTGATAGGTGGCTGGAGCCTCACCGATTGCCACCTCGACCATATTGCTCGGGTGGCTGAAATCGATAGTACTGTAATCCACCACTACAGTGATATCGTTATCGTCCTTGAGTCGGCTTACAGGAGCGCGGAATGACACCTCCACCTCACTGGGGAACAGCAGCATCTTCACACCCTTGGGAGCATTGCGCACCGAGATTTTAACCTTTCGCGTCTGGGGCTTCAGTTTCTCGATGGGCACAACGATATCGACGCTACGGGGCTCGACAACAGCGTTGTTGATAGGTGCAATGGTGACATTGCGCCGAAGGGTGTCGGTCAGGTCTTTCTCCTCGACACGATAAGTATAGACCTCGTTAATCTCGCTCAACGTCTTGGCGTCGCTGAAGACCATCACAGAGTCTTGACTCAGTGCCAGGGCGCCAATGTGCGTGTAGTTCTCACGGGGTTCGATACTGAGGTCGGCCCTGATAGGAACTTTCTTGCCCGGCAGGTCGGTGAACTTGATGTTGAGCGACTCGGGCAGTACACTGACAATCGTGGCGTGCTTGTTGAGCACAGCCGCAAGTGCCTTCTTCAAGTGGCTCTGATCGATTTTGAAGGTGTTGGTGCCGTCGTTGTAGTCACTCAAGCGCAGCGTGAGTTTGGGCGACTTGTAAAACATGTATGAGATGAAACGATATCCCTTGTCACGCAGCGTGACTGTGAGCGTGTCAGGAACTTTTGTCAGCAGATGCACGTTGGCAGGCAGGCTCACCTCGACGGGGACCTCCAAATCAAGTTGGACGTCACCGTTGAAAGTGAGAAACCCCCAAAACACGGCCGAAATCAGCACAAAAGTCAGATACTGCATGATCGACTTGGTGCGGGGTGATTCCTTCAACCGTTCCCGTATTCTGCTCAATAGTTTCATGCTCGGATAGTCAAAACGCCTCAGGCATCAGCCTTTACTGCTTGTTGGCTGCGTCACCACCGGTCTCGGCAACATCCTGCATCGACTGGTAGATGGAATTCTTGTCAATCTTGATGGTTACATTATTGTCAATCTCCAACAGGACGTGGTTGTCGTTGACCTCGCGGATGCGGCCATAGATGCCACCAGCGGTCATCACCTTGTCACCCTTTTTGAGGCTGTTGCGGAAGGAGTTGATCTTCTTCTGCTTCTTCTGCTGGGGTGCAATCATGAAGAAATAGAAAATGGCAATCATGGCCACAATCATCAGCATGAAAGTCCAGTCCATACCGCCAGATTGAGTATTTCCAGTGGTGGTAGCAGGGGCTGTTTGAAGTAAAATCGTGTAAAGCATAATTTATCGATTTAGATATGATTATTAAAAGTGAATTCAATGTTTCAGAATCACGCCATCTTTGCGCAATTTCTTGACGGCATTGTTCAGGATGCCGTTGACGAATTGGCCACTGCCAGCAGTGCTGAAATTCTTGGCCAACTCAATATACTCGTTAAGCGTCACAGCAGTGGGTATCTTGTCAAAGGTGCGCAATTCGGCCAATGCAGACAGCATGATGATGCGGTCCATCAGCACGATGCGGTCCTTGTCCCAACGGCTGTCCTGAACCAACTCATCGATGAGGGCATTGTTCTCGGGCATCTGGGTAACAGTGGCCTGGAACAATTGACGGCCGAATTCGCTGTCCTCTTCATCTTTGAACATCGGCAGTATGGCACCCTCCTGATCTTCACCGAGGCGCTTGAAGGTCTTGTTCACAAACTGCCCGATCAGGTCCATGTCGTCCTCGGTCCAGAACAGGGAGCGCTGCTCGATAGCGTCGGCCATATTCTCGTCGGTCAGGATAACATGCTTCATGAGTTGCTGCCACAATTGGATGTCGGCAGCCATGTCATCATCGTCCGACGCCATGTACTCGTTATAGATGTCACTCTTCAGCACCCTGTCAAGCATCATCCTGACAAAGATGGGGTCATCATTCCAGGTGATGGTGTGCTCCTGGGCAAAGTCCTCCAGCAGTTCATTGCCGGCCAACAGGGCAACAAGGCGGTTATTGACAAACTTCATGTTGGGATGAAGGTCTTCCTCGCTCGGGAGGTACTTGTTACGGGCCTCGTCGAGGCGCATCTCCTGCACATGCGTCAACTCAACGGGCAGACGCATCAGGTAGTGGTATAGTTCATAAGTCTTGGACAAGCATGCGTCCAGGTCCTTCAAGGCTTTATCAAGCGTACACTCGGGACGGGTCAGCATGTAGGAGTACATGGTCTGTACCACTTTGGTCCTTATTAAAACTCGGTTGATCATAATATCTCAGTTTGAACTTGCAAAATTAACGATTATTTGCGGCATAGGCAAACTTAATGCCCTAATTCACCTCTTGCTCGTCGTTGAGGCGCTGCCTGACGACTTCATAAATCATGATGCCGCCGGCGACCGACACATTCAACGAATTGATATGCCCGAATTCAGGAATGAAGACTTGGGTGTCACACAATTTCATCATCTCGGGAGAGATGCCCTTGTCCTCGGCACCGAGCACAATGGCCACCGGACCGGTATAGTCGGCCTGGGTGTAGGGTGAAGAATTCTTGTCGCTGGTGCCTACAATCTTGAAGCCACTGTCACGCAGAAACTTGACAGCATTGACCAGATTGCGCTCGCGGCAAACGGGCAGGTAATTGAGGGCCCCAGCCGATGTCTTGACGGCATCGGCGTTGACACTCACGCTCTCGCGGTCGGGGATGACGATGGCACTCACACCGGCACACTCACACGTGCGTGCCACGGCACCGAAGTTGCGCACATCGGTCACTCCGTCAAGCACTACGATGAACGGGTTCTCGCCCTCGTCAAACATCTGCGGAACCAGATTTTCCACCTGATAATAGGTGACGGCGGCCATCATGGCAAGCACGCCTTGATGGTTGCGGCGCGTGATGCGGTCAATCTTCTGAACGGGCACACGCTGCACGGGCACACGCAACTGGCGCGCCTTGTCACTGATTTCCCGGGCGGTCTCGTCATTGAGGGTCTTGCTCAACAGGATTTTGTCGATATCCTTTCCTGCCTCGATAGCCTCGAGAACGGCGTGAATGCCGTAGATATATTGGCTCTTGTCAATCATTGTTTATGCTTTTGGTTGATAAGTGATTTTGCATTTTCGATTGCGGCAGCGTCCAAGTTCTTGCCGCTTAACATGCGGGCGACTTCCATGATGTGCTCATCAGCATCCAGGGCCTCGACACGGGTGAGGGTCTCGACCTCGGTATCTGTCTTGAATACGCGCAGGTGGTGGTCGCCGTTGGCAGCCACCTGAGGCAGATGGGTGATGGCAATCACCTGGATGGTCTGGGAAATCTCGGACATCATTTCGCCAATCATGCCTGCGATGTCTCCGCTCACGCCTGTGTCTACCTCGTCAAAAATGATGCTGGGCAACTGCATATGGCGGGCAATGATGGTCTTGATGCACAGCATCACTCGCGAAATTTCGCCACCCGATGCCGTGTCTTTCACTGGCATGGGGCGCTGGTTTTTGTTGAACGACATCATGAACTCGGCATTGTCGGTGCCAGTGGGGGAGAGTTCTGTTGTTTTGAAGTCAACTTCAAACGCGATGTTTTTCATACCCAGCGGCGCCGCCAGGGCGAGCAGTTCACGGGCAAAGCGTTCGGCCGCTTCATGGCGCGACGACGACAACTGCGATGCTATGGCGAGGGCTTCGTTCCGTGCCGCATCGGCCTGTGCGGTGAGTTCCTGTATGATATCGTCGTTATGTTCTATTTCGTTCAACTGCTTTTCATAGGCCTGCTGGATATCAATCAGGGCGTTGACGTCCTGAACATTGTGTTTGCGCTGCAGGGCATAAATGCTGTTCAGCCTGTCATCAACCCTTGCGAGTTCGGCGGGGTCATCGTTCAGCGTGTCCACAATGCCTCCCACGCTTTGGGCGATATCTCTCAAGTCGATGAGTGCATTACGAACCCTGGACGACATGCCTTCAATCTCCACCAGGTTGCGCTCGGCCTCATCAAGCCGCTGGGCGACAACAGTCAAGCGGGCAAGAATGCTGTTGTCCTCGCTGTCAAGGTCGTTTTCAACACTCCACAAAGCCTCTTTGAGTTCGGTGATATTGCTCAGTTTGCTCTGCAATGCCTCCAGTTCCTGGTCTTCATCGGGCTTCAGTTGCATGCCTTGCAACTGGTCGAGTTGGAAACGGATGTAGTCTTCGTTGAGGCGCATCTGCTCAATGGACTTGCGCATCTCATCGAGCAGGCGTGTCGCTTCACGGAAGGCTTGGTACTTATGCCGATACTCGTCCAGCAATGCGGCATTGCCGGCGATGTTGTCGAGGATGGACAACTGGAATGCCGGCTGGGACAGCAGCATGTTACTGTGCTGCGAATGGATATCGAGCAGCCGGGTGCCCAGGTCGCGCAACATCGTCAGAGGCACCGGGGTATCGTTGATGAAGGCACGTGAACGGCCTCCAGGCGATAGTTCGCGACGGAGCAGACATTCATGCTCATCCCAGTCGATGTCACCGTCGGCGAAGAATCGCTCCAGACGATAACCTGTGATATCAAAGGCGGCTTCAACAACTGTTTTGCGTGATGTGTCACGGATGGCTTTGCTGTCGGCGCGTTCGCCCAAGATGAGTGACAGAGCACCCAGGATGATGGACTTGCCAGCACCGGTCTCGCCGGTGACAATAGTCAAGCCATCGGCAAACTGGATATCCAGTCTGTCGATGAGCGCGTAATTGGAAATATGCAGTTGCTTGATCATATCACCACCCCACAGAGGCGTTAGTTGCTTGTTTTCTTGATTTGGTCAAGCCGGTTGGTCTCGCTGGGGTATACCTGATAGAGCATCTCATAGACCGTTTCTTTCTCGGTCATATTGGCCTTGCTGTAGATGTTGATCAACTCGTCGAGTTTGGCATCTTTGAACATGGTCAGGCAAACCGACAGGGGCGCGACATCATAAATCTTGGCAAGATTCTCGAGTGTATGGGTAATGGTCGAGCGGCCTTTATCCACGGTGACGACCATCTGGTCTAAGCCCATACGATGATAATCGTAGAGCATCTGGCGGATGGGGGATGTCTGGTTATCGGTGAAGGCGCTGAGCACGGCACTGCGGTTGGCGTTGTCCTCAAAGGCTTTCCAGCCGCTCTCGCCACTGCTCTGGGCCAATCTGACGACTTGTGCTGCTCGCTCATAGTAGGGGTCACCGCCTTTGAGTTCAAACGAGTCAAAGTCCATCGCGATAATCATGTAGGCCCAGAAATTGAGGATAGCCGTCAGGTTGTCTTCCATATCCATCTCGTTAAACACAAGTTGTTGACCAGGCTCGAAATGGAAATCTACCTTGCCGTCCTTGAAATTGATGAGGGCGGTAGTGTACGAACTGTTATACACCGGACGCTGTGATTGTATCTGAAGGTCTCCCTTCATCAGTCCAGTTGCATCGTCCCACGTACTGATAGTAAATTGAAGTTTGCAATAGATTTTCTCGTTGGTGCCGAACACGGCATTGGTCCACTTTGTCGTGTTCATGTAATCGGTGACCTTCTCCTTGAGTTCCTCAAACACTTCTCTACTGCCGTTAGTGATTTTTTGGCTATTGACCTCCACTTCGCAGTTGAGTTCGGTAGCCTCATCGTCGGCAAGGGCACACAGCGCACACAACAGTGCCGCCATAAGCATCAATAACCTGTTCTTCATGATTTTGACAAATACTTGTGTAAAACGTCAACTATGTCGTGGGCAACAGCCCGTTTGCTCTTGCATTCACCTTCAATCGTCTCTCCCTTGTCGGTGAATATGGTCACCCTGTTGGTGTCGACCTGGAACCCCGCATCTTTGTCCCTTAAAGAGTTCATAACGATGAAATTCAAATTCTTGCGTTCCAGTTTCCCTTGGGCATTGACCTGCTCATTGTCGGTTTCAAGAGCAAATCCCACAGTCACCTGGTCGGGGCGCTTAGCCTGACCCACAGCACGGGCGATGTCGGGATTGGGGGTAAGACGAATGACGGGCGTTTCGTCTTTCTCACGTTTTATTTTCTTGTCGGCCACATTCTCGACACGGTAGTCGGCTACAGCGGCACACAGGATAACGGCATCGGCATCGGGCAATGCAGCCATCACGGCATCATGCATCTCCATTGCCGTAGTCACATCAACACGTTCGATGTTGGGGCTATCGGTCTTGAGGGAGACAGGACCCGCTACAAGTGTAACCTGGGCACCGCGGCTGGCGCATTCTTCAGCGAGGGCGAATCCCATCTTTCCCGATGAGAAGTTGCTGATGAAACGCACCGGGTCGATTTTCTCGACAGTGGGCCCCGCCGTAATCAACACCCGTTTGCCCTCAAGGTCAGCACCCGCTTTGAAAAACTCGTCGAGCACCTTAACGATATTCTCGGGTTCCTCCATGCGGCCCTTGCCAATCAGGTGACTCGCCAACTCGCCTGCAGTAGGCTCAATGATGTGGTTACCGTATGAACGCAACAGTTCCAGATTGCGCACCGTGCTGGGATGGCGCATCATGTCCAGGTCCATAGCCGGAGCGACAAAAACGGGAGCCTTGGCCGACAGGTAGGTGGTTACCAGCATGTTGTCGGCAACACCGTTGGCCATCTTGCCGATTGTTGAAGCCGTGGCGGGAGCGATAATCAGGGCGTCGGCCCATAGCCCCAGGTCCACATGGCTGTTCCACTGGCCTGTGTTGGCCGTGAAGAACTCACTGATGACGGGCTTGCCGCTCAAGGTGGACAAGGTCAGCGGTTGGATGAACTGCTTGGCATTGGGCGTCATGATGACCTGCACCTCGGCACCGGCCTTGATGAGCAGGCGCGTGAGGGTGGCGCACTTGTATGCGGCGATGCCGCCCGTGATGCCCAAGATGATGTGCTTGCCTTTCAGCATGATGATTGAATAACAGCGGTTATTGTTTCTTGTATTGGATGTACAACTTTGTGATCACCTGTTTGGTGTTCTCGGCAAAGTCGCTTTTCATCATCCAGTCATAGTAGCCGAGGTCCAACTTGGTAAACACCTCCTGGACAGTTTTTCCCTTGTGCTTGCCGAAGTTGAAGACCGGCTGCTTCTGTTCATTGAGGATAATGCGGCCAGCCAAGTCCACGTTGCGGTTATGTGTCGAGTAATTCGAGAGATATTCAACGTCGTTCTGCAGGGGCTCAGCATCGTTGGCATAGTGGTCCAGTTGAGCCTTGAGCACTTCAAGGGTTGTCTTGGCATCGTCAGCAGCCGAATGATGGTTCTCCATCGGATGACCGCAATAGAAGATGCAAGCGGCTTCTAGGTCACGTTTCTCGCGCTTGTGATAGATGGTCTGCACGTCGATGAACCGATGCTGGCTCGGATCGAAGACCACACCGGCCTTGCTCATCTCCTGCGCCAGCAGCGGGATGTCGAAGTGGTTGCTGTTGAATCCTGCGATATCGCTGCCCTCAAACACACGTGCAATGTCATGGGCACGCTCCTTGAACGTGGGCTCATTCACGAGCATCTCGTTGGTGATGTGGTGCACATCAATGGCCTGCTGCGGAATCACCTTCTCGGGGTTGAACCGATAGGTTTTGCTTTCCTCGTGGCCATCGGGATAGACCTTGACGTACGATAACTCGATGATACGGTCCTCGGTGATGTTCAATCCGGTGGATTCCAGGTCGAACACCACAAGCGGGCGCTTCAGGTTCAGTTCCATTAGGCAGGGCTTTAATGATTAGATCATCATGGGCATCTGCAGCACAATGAGATCCTCACCGGCTTTCTGCTCACTGGGAACAAACACACCTGCACGGGCAGGGTCGAGCAACTTCAGGAACACGCCGTCACAGTCGATGTTGTTGACCACATCAATGACGTCGGCACTCTTGAAACCGATGTTCATGGGCTCACCGTTGTATTCACACTTGATGGTTTCCTCGGCAGCGGTGGAGTGGTCTACGTCCTGGGCGGTGAGCACCACATGGTCGGCACTCAAGTCGAGGCGTACAAGGCCGCCAACATTGGCGAACACGGCCACACGGCGCACGGCGTTAAGCAGCGTCATGCGGTCCACAGCCATCGTGTAGGGGTTGTCCTCGGGAATTACAGTGTTATAGTTGGGGTAACGTCCGTTGATAAAACGGCATGACAACTGATAGTCGGCATTCTCAAAGGTGGCGCTGCTCTCGTCAACGGTAATGTTGATGCCCTCATCGCTGTTGCGGTCAATGATGTTGCCCAGAATTGCAGCAGGCTTGGCAGGGAGAATGAAACTGCGCTCAAAGTCGGGCTTGACATCGGTCTGGCGATAACGGACCAACTTGTGGGAGTCACTGGATACATACACAATCATGTCGGGTTTGATATCCCAGTAGATACCGGTAAACTGAGGGTGCATGTCATCCTTGCCGACGGCGAACAGGGTGTGGCCGATACCGGCAGCGATGTTCTTGGCGGGCAGGGTGAATTGCTTCACGTCGTTGGCATTGGCCGCCTTCTCGGGGAACTCGTCGCCGCTCAGGGCCATAGCGTCATAGTAACCATTCTGGTAGGTTACTTTCACTGCCAACGTTTCATCGTTGATTTCAAAGGTCAGTGCCGTGTCGGGCAACTCCTTGAGGGAATTGATGGTGCGTTTCACATCAATAGCGAACTTGCCCGTGCCCTCAACGTTCTGGACCTCGATGTTGGTCGTCAAGCGCGTTTCCATGTCACTGCCCGTAACCACGAGGCGGTCACTCTGCAGTTCAAACAGGAAATTGTCGAGAATAGAGAAAGCATTGTTACTGCTCACCACTTTGCTCACGGCATTCAACCTGCTGAGCAACAATTTACTTTGGACGTTGAATTTCATACAGTTATGTCTCTTTATATTGTGATTAATTTTTTGTTGTTTCTTTTAACCTACAAATTTAGTGGTTTTTTTTCAAATAGGTGGCTGTTGTTGATAAAAAAACGCAAAATCGGGCAGATTATTATTGTCATTGATTGAAGAGTGAGCCTTAATTGTGGTTCTCCTGTTGCGGTTGTGGCGCGAATGATTACCGATTGGGAAAAGAAAGTCGGGAATACTGTTACGTATCCCCGACCCTTAGAACTCATGCTACGAGAGTGAATGTCTCGGATTACTCACCTTTTCCCAACACGATGTCGATGATTGCGGTAATGTCACTAATGCTGATAGTATTATCAGTATCAAGATCCGCATTCTCAAAGTTGATGTCGCCAGAGCCATTAAGCAGATAGTCGATGAGGTTGGTAACGTCAAGGATGTCGACTTCTCCATCGCTGTTGACGTCGCCAGGTTTCGCAGGATTAACCCAAGCGTCAATATAGCACCTGTTGGCATTGAATGCTCTTTTATTTGTCCTATTGACAACAGTGACAACCACGTGCAGGTTGTCTTTGTTCTGGATAAGGGCTGGCTTCGGTAGTTTGTTAAGCGTGAAGGTGTAATTCAGGCTGTAGTCCTCATAGGCTACGATGGTTGTGGGTAGGCTGTTAGCGATAATGTTGCTGGTGCCCACAAGCACATCGTTGAAGTGAATGCCTGAAACACTTGTAGGCTTCCTGGTCCATGGACCCAAAAAGCGGTCGTTTGCATAACTGGGTGCGACCGAAGAATATGCGTAGTAATTTGCTTGGTTCCATGATGAGCCGGTACCATAGAGGTCATCGGCAATAAGCATGACTACTATTCCATAGTTGGCATTGGAAACGTCAGTGGTGAAGTAAGTCGTAACATCCACCGAAATGGCGGTTCTGTCTTCGTCTACCCATTGGGCTGTAACGTCGATTCCGGCAGTCGCTGGTTGGTTGGCAAACTGCTGCATGGCGTTGAGAATGCCAGCCGACTCGTTGCCGAAGCCATAGAAAGGATCAACACTGGAGGTCCTGTCAATATATGCCGAAGGAAAGCCGGATACACTGTTAGGATAACTTGTTGTGATCTGCATGGGGTCGTCATTGTGGTAGGCAACACCACAGAATTCTTCTCCGTAGGCATCACGCAACAGTTCCATGCCGACGAGTCCGCGGACACACCACCCGCACCATGTGCCGGTGTATTCTTCCATAAGCGGGCGGTGAACGGGAACGTCACCGACGTTGGCGGCCATGGCCGATGTGGACAAGGACAACAGTCCTGCAAGAAGTAAGATTAGTCGATTTGTTTTCATAAAGAATAAAGTTTAGAATGATTGGTTATTACTGTTGATTATGGTTGAGTTCTTTTGTTCAAAGTGCAAAAGTATTGAAATAATAGTAATTATCAAAGAAAGTGATATGTTTTTTTATTGAAAGAATGGCATTTTGTTGATTTAGATAAGATATTGGCAGCATAAAAGAAAAGCGTTAACGACGCGAGCCGTTAACGCTTTCTGGTTATTTATTGAAAATCGAGTTCTTTAGTCGAGTTTGTGGATAATAAGACCCGAGCGCAATTTGGGCTCAAACCAGGTGGCCTTGGGAGGCATGATCTTGCCACTGTCGGCAATATCGATAATCTGCTTCATGGTCACGGGATAGAGGGCCAGAGCCATCTTCATCTCACCGCTGTCAACACGCTGCTTCAACTCACCCAGGCCGCGGATGCCGCCAACGAAGTCGATGCGCTTGTCGGTGCGCAGGTCGGTGATGCCCAGGATGTCACGCAGGATGTAGTCACTGCTGATGGTCACGTCGAGCACGCCAATGGGATCGTTGTCGTCATAGGTGCCTTCCTTGGCGGTCAGCGAGTACCACTTGCCACCCAGATACAGCGAGAAGTTGTGCAACTTAGCGGGCTTGTAGATTTCGGTGCCCTTCTCCTCGACGATGAATTTCTCGCCGAGTTTCTGCAGGAATTCCTCCTCGGTATTGCCGTTCAGGTCAACAACCACGCGGTTGTAGTCCATCACTTTGAGGTGTGACTGGGGGAAGCACACTGCCAGCAGGTAGTTGTACTCCTCGGTGCCGTTGTGGTTGGGGTCGGCTTTAGCCTTCTCCTCACCAACGTGGGCGGCAGCAGCGGTGCGGTGGTGACCGTCGGCGATGTAGAGATAAGGAATCGCACCGAATTCACGGGTGATGGTGTCGATGGTCTCCTTGTCCCTGATAACCCACAGGGTGTGGCCGATGCCATCCTCGCTCACGAAGTCATACTCGGGAGTGGTTTGTGAAGTGCGGACCAGAATTTCCTCAAGGACGCTGTCATCGGGGAATGCCAGGAACACCGGCTCGATGTTGGCGTTGTTGATCTCGATATGGTGCATGCGGTCAGCCTCTTTCTCGCGACGGGTAAGTTCATGTTTCTTGATGCGTCCCTCGAGATAGTCATCCACGCTGGCACCGACAACGAAACCGTACTGAGTGCGGCCGTCCATCGTCTGTGCATAGATGTAGTAGCACTCTTGGTCGTCCTGTACAAGCCAACCCTTCTCCTGGAACTTCTTGAAGTTCTCGACGGCCTTGTCATAGACCTTGGGCTCGTGTTCGCCAGTGCCCGGCTCGAAGTCGATTTCCGGCTTGATGATGTGATACAGACACATCTCGTTGTCACCGGCCTCGGCACGTGCCTCTTCACTCGACAACACATCGTAGGGCTTGGATGCTACTTTTTCTACATACTCTTTCGGCGGTCTAACGCCACGGAACGGTTTTACTTTAGCCATGATAAATTAACGGTTTTAAAAGTGTTAAATAGGTTTTTATAAAGTCATTTACGTTTTAGGTCGTTTCTCTTTGACTGACGGCCGCGTGCGTTTCAACTTGCGGGAACAGGTGCTGCACGTGCCATACACATACAGACTGTAATGGTCTGTATTGAAGGCATTGAAACGGCGGGCGTTCATGAAGGCGGCAAAATTGGGATCCCTCACTTCCTTGACCTTGCCACAGATGGTGCAGATCAGATGGGTGTGGGGCAGGGTGATGCGTTCATACTGCACCTGCAAGCCCTCAAACACATGTCGCCTCAACATCTTTGCTTCAATCAGCAGTTCGACGGTATTATACACTGTCGAACGGCTCACCCGGAAACCGTCCCCGTCAATCAGTTGCTGCAACTCCTCGATAGTGAAATGCCCGTTGATATTCATGATGCGGTTCAGGATGGCGTACCGCTCGGGGGTATGCCGCATACCATGAGCATCCAGATACTCATTGAACTTACGGACAACGGGATTGTTGCTGCCAGAAAAATCTTCGATATTTGGGTCGGTTTTCATCGGATGGACAAAATTACAACCTTTTTTGCAATCAAGCAAAGAATTGAGAAAAGAAATATGTTCTGTCTGCTCGGGGAACTATTTCTTCTTGCGGCATCCCAACATACCCTCTACAGTCAGTTCACTAACGGCACCGATAGTCATGTCACAGAGCGGTTCTACAATATCGGCACTCAACGTGGTGGCAACACCAATGACACGTGCTCCCGAGGCTCGACCGGCCAACAGACCGTTACGGGAATCCTCAAACACGATACAGTCGCTGATGTCCACGCCCAGCAGGCGTGCCCCAAGCAGGAAACAGTCGGGATCGGGCTTGGCTTTGCTGACCATGTCACCGGTAATGATCTGGTCAAACAGTGTGGGAAATTCAGGATACTGGCGATAAAGCGACAACATCTTCTTGCGGTCGCTCGACGTGACGATAGCCATCGGGATGCCCGCCTCTCGCAGGTGTCTGACAAATTCCAAGGCGCCGGGGAAGAACTCGTAGCGCATATTGCGCTCATAATCATTCAATTTGTTCAATATGTCACGACGCACTTCCTCATTGTCAAAATAGCCCATGATACGGGCCAGGTGGGACCCCTTGATGTAACTGGCAAACTGATCGATGCCCGTTGGATATTCCTTGTCAATCTGCTCCCAGAAAATGGTATACAGCCCCTCGCTGTCGAGCAGAACACCGTCCAGGTCAAACAGCACACCGCATCGTTTCATTGTCATTTCACTCATATTTGTCAATTCATGATGTTTTATGCCGCAAAAGTACTCATAATCGCGCGAATTGCACTATTTTTGTGGCAATAAATACAACCACTATGATACAGGAACTCAAGTTACGTGTCAATCCCCGCACTGCCGCCAGCATGGACGAAATTGTGCGCTATCTTGACAAATACAATGACATACCAGCCCAAAGCATCCGGGGCATCCGCATCTTGAAACGCTCCATCGACGCTCGACAGCGCAATGTGGTGGTCAACCTCAAGGTGCGCGTCTATATCGATGAGCCGATGACACAGGACTACCTGGTGCCGCCCATCGAACACAAGCCTGTTGACGGCAAGCGGCAAGCCATCGTCGTCGGCATGGGACCGGGCGGACTGTTTGCTGCCTTGCGCCTCATCGAGTTGGGCATCAAACCCGTTGTGCTGGAGCGCGGCAAGGACGTGATGAAACGCCGTGTAGATGCTTCGAGAATCCAGCGTGAGGGTTTTGTAGACCCCGAGAGCAATTATTGTTTCGGCGAGGGTGGGGCAGGAGCCTACAGTGACGGCAAACTCTACACTCGTAGCAAGAAGCGCGGTTCGGTCAACCGTATCCTGGGCATCTTTGTACAACACGGCGCGCGCGAGGACATCCTCATCGATGCCCACCCGCACATCGGCAGTGACAAGTTGCCCGGTGTCATCAAGGCAATGCGCGAGACCATCCTGCGCTGTGGGGGAGAGGTGCACTTCGAGACCCGTGTAACGGGGCTTATCGTTGAGGACGGCACGGTCACTGGTGTGGAAACGGCCGGAGGAGAGAGTTTCTCGGGCCCTGTCGTTCTGGCGACTGGTCATTCGGCCCGCGACGTTTATCAGATGCTCCATGACAGCGACATCACCGTCGAGGCCAAGGGTATTGCCGTGGGCGTGCGACTTGAACACCCGCAACGCATCATCGACCAGATACAATATCACAGTGTTTTAGGCCGTGGTGAATATCTGCCTGCTGCCGAATACAATTTTGTCACCCAAGTCGACCATCGCGGCGTATACTCGTTCTGCATGTGCCCCGGTGGCTTTGTCGTGCCTGCCGTGAGCGAGCCCGACGGGCTGGTGGTCAACGGCATGTCGCCCAGCAACCGTGGCTCACACTGGGCCAACTCGGGCATGGTGGTAGAGATTCACCCCGAGGACTTGCCCAGCGAGTACAACAAATACGGTGTGATGGCGATGATGATGTTCCAGCGCGACATGGAGCACCGTGCTTATGCCGAAGCCGGCAACACCCTCATTGCCGGGGCGCAGCGCATGAAGGACTTTGTCGACGGCAAGACGTCACGCAACATCCCCCCGTCTTCTTATTTGCCCGGAGTGCAGCCCTCACGGCTGGACCTGTGGATGCCGCCCTTTGTTGCCAATCGTCTGCGCAAGGGTTTTAAGGTGTTCGGTAAGAATGCCCGCGGTTTCCTCACTAACGATGCCATCGTCATCGGCGTCGAGACCCGCACATCATCGCCCCTGCGCATCCCTCGCGACAATTTGTTGCTTCACCATGTTACCATACAGGGCCTCTATCCCTGTGGAGAGGGTGCCGGCTACGCCGGAGGCATCGTTTCCAGTGCCATCGATGGCGAACGCTGCGCCGAAGCCCTTGCCGTGGCGTTCAAATAACTGCCATAACATAAATAATTATTAAAACATAATTTTTTTGCTGTATTGACACAATATGGCGCACTTTTTGCAGTTATCAATGCGATTATGGTTTAATTCAACTCATGACACTATTATGAAAGAGAAAATGATTATTCCGGCAGCCCTCCTCGCGTTCAGCGTATTTTGCCTGGGCTGGTTCATCAAGGCTGGTATTGATGATTTTGCTAGCAAGGACCGCAAGGTCAGTGTCAAAGGTCTTGCCGTGCAGGAAGTGCCGGCCGACGAAGTGACGTGGCCCATCGTTTCTAAGGAAGTGGGTAACGACCTGCCAAGTCTCTACGACCGCATTGCCGCTACCCAGGCCAAAATTAAGGCGTTCCTGATCAAGGGTGGCGTCAAGGAAGAAGAGATCAGCCTGGGGGCACCTCAGGTGGCAGACTTGACGGCCCGTGAGTACGAGACCAACAAAGCCTACCGCTACATTGTTACCTCGGTGGTTACGGTAAAAAGCAACAATGTCAACCAGGTGCGCCAACTCATTGCCAAACAGGGCGACTTGTTGCGTGAGGGCGTTGCTATCACCAGCGACAGTTATGACAACCAGATTCAGTATGAATTTGTTTCCTTTATGGAGATGAAGCCTAAGATGATGCAAGAGGCTATCGAGAATGCACAGGTTACTGCCGAGCAGTTCGCCAAGAATTCCCATAGCAAACTCAACAAGATTGTCAGTGCCGACCAGGGCCAGTTCACCATCGAGAACCGTGACGAATACACTCCCTGGATCAAGACCGTGCGCGTGGTCACTACCGTCACCTATTCGCTCAAGGACTGACGAAGTCTACTTAAAAGAACAGTTTAACGAGAAGAGTCGGCTGAATGGCCGGCTCTTTTTTTTATCTTTATACAGAATTAAATACAGGTTGCATGTCATGGAGCAACCCTTTGTAAAACCTCACGGGTCAATCATGCCGGTGTAGAAATGCAGGGTCTGGCTCTTGGTGTTGAAATGGTTCTGGTTAGGGGACCACTGGCCACGCAGCAAACCAGGGGCCAGTTTGATGGAGCGACGGCCATACATGTTGTTGATGCCATCGATACTCGTCATCAGACGACGCAGTTTGCCGTGGTCCTCAGGGTCAAACACGTTGAGTTGGATGCCGCCACCATGCTGGATGTCAAGTGCCATCACGCCCGCCTTGCGATAAGAAAAGCCGTCTCGCCAGATGTGGTTGAAGGCATTGAGTGCCTGCCGCACGATGGTCATCGTGTCATTGGTCGGCGTGTCGAGCAGTAATTGGCAGGAATTGGAGTAGAAGGGCAAGTCCTTGCGGAAATAATCACCCCTGACGTAGGTCATGATGCTGCCTGCCACACTGTTCTCGTCACGCAACTGCCGTGCTGTGCGTTCGGCAAAACTGACAATGGCATCAGCGATTTCGTCCCGGTCGGTGAGCACCTTGCCAAAGGTGCGCGACGTCATAATCGACTTGTGGGCAATGTCCACAGGGTTGGCGATTTGGCAATCATGGCCCATGAGTTCGCGCTGGGTGCGCTCGAGTGTCACTGAATATTGAGAACGCACCAGCGATGGCGGCATCTTCACAAAGTCGGCAGCAGTCTTGATTCCTTGGGCCAGCAACGACGAGGCCAGGCGGCGACCAATGCCCCACACGTCGCCGATGGGTGTGCGGCGCAAGATAATATCAATGGCTTCAGGCCTTACCAGCCAATAGACCCCGTCGGTAATTCGAGGGTCACGTTTGGCGATGTGGTTGGCTACCTTGGCGAGCGTGCGCGATGGTGCGAAGCCGATGCTGACAGGAATACCAACATACTGCTTGACCTTTTTCACGGCCTCGGCCATGGCGCGATGGCTGGTTTCCACGTCTTCATGAGGCAAAACAAAAAAAGCCTCATCTACCGAATACTGTTGCAGGTTCTCCACCTCTTTACCCAAAATTTTCATCACACGGTCCGACAGGTCGCGATACATGACATGGCGGGCCGACAGTTGGACGACTTGGCGCGGATCGGTGTGTTCCTTGATTTTGAAGGCCGGACAACCCATGGGAATGCCGGCAGCCTTGGCCTCGTTGCTACGGGCAATAACACACCCGTCGTTGTTAGATAGCACAACAACCATCTTTCCGTTGAGTCTGGGGTCAAACACCCGCTCACAGGAAACAAAGAAGTTATTGCAGTCCAGCAGGCCGTACATTCTTAATTAGTTAATAGAAAAAAGACAATTCACTCTTAACTGTCAACTCTTAACTTTCAGACAGTTCCAGCCACCGCATCTCTTTCTCGTCGAGCAGGTCTTTGATTTCCTGATAGCGGGCAGCCTTGGCTGCCACATCGTCAAGGGTCTCGCCGCTGGCAAACAGGGCATCCAGTTCGGCTTTCTCCTTGTTGAGCGCTTCCAGGTCAGCGTTGAGTTGTTCGAGTTCGCGCTGTTCCTTGTATGACAGGCGTTTCTGTTCGCTGCGGTTGGCCCAGGTGTTCTCCTTGGGTTTGGCTGTTTCCTGCTCTTTGGCAGCCAGGGCGGCCTCCTGTTCGTGACGCTGTTTCCAGGCACGGTATTCGCTGTAGTTGCCGGGGAAATCCTTGACATGACCATTGCCGGTAAAGACAAAGGTATGGTCCACGGTGCGGTCCATGAAGAATCGGTCGTGACTCACGATGATGACACAGCCGTTGAACTGCGACAGGTACTCCTCGAGAATCTCCAGCGTGGAGATGTCCAGGTCGTTGGTCGGCTCATCGAGGATGAGGAAGTTGGGCTTGGTCATCAGCACCATGGCCAGATATAGCCTGCGCCGTTCGCCACCACTCAACTTGGCGATGAATTTCTGCTGGTCCTGCGGTGTAAACAGGAAATGGTTGAGCCATGCCATCGCCGTGTAATGATGCTTTTCGTCAAAGTAGATGTACTCGGCAACATCGCGCACGGCGTCAATCACCCGTTTGCCCTCATCAAAGTGCATACCCTCCTGGCTATAGTGGGCAAATTTCACGGTTTCACCAATCTCAAAGTAACCGCTATCGGGCTTAACGATGTCGAGCAGCAGTTTGATGAACGTGGTCTTGCCTACACCGTTGTCACCCACGATGCCCAACTTCTCGTAGCGGGCAAACGTGTAGTTGAAATCGTCGAGTATGACCTTGTCACCAAAGCGTTTGCTCACATGATGGGCAGTGAAAATCTTCTTGCCGATATAGGCACTCTTGACATTGAGTTCCACCTCGCCGTCGTCGCGCCGCTGCTGGGCGCGCTCCTGCAGGTCGTAGAACGCATCGATGCGGTACTGCGCCTTGTGGGCTCGTGCCTGAGGCTGGCGGCGCATCCAGTCAAGTTCGGTGCGCAGCAGGTTGCGGGCGCGTTCCACCTGGGCATTCTGTGCCTCGATGCGCTCGGCTCGTTTCTCCAAATAATAGTTATAGTTGCCGTTGTAGGAGAAGATGCTGTGCTGGTCCATCTCCATGATACGGTTGCAGATGTTGTCCAGGAAGTAGCGGTCGTGTGTCACCATCAGCAGGGTCACACGGCTGCGCTGCAGGTAATTCTCCAGCCACTCGATCATGTCGATGTCCAAGTGGTTGGTCGGCTCGTCGAGGATAAGCATCTGGGGCTCGTCAATCAGTAGGCGAGCCAGAGCCACACGCTTGACCTGACCTCCGCTCAACTCCTTGACTGGCTGGTTGTAGTCAGTGATTTTGAGTTGGGTGAGAATCTGCTTGAAGCGTTCCTCGTAGTCCCACGCCACGTTGGCGTCCATCGCCTGGATGGCAGCGGTCATGGCATCGCTGTCACCCGTGCGCAAGGCATCTTCATAGTCATGGATAGCAGCCGAGCGAGGGTCATCGCCGTGCAGACAGGCGTCAAGCACGGTGTGTGCTCCACCCAGGTCGGGCAACTGAGGCAGATACCCCACACGCAGGTTGTTGCGGTAGATGACCGTGCCGCTGTCGGGCGAGGCAATGCCGGCAAGGATGTCGAGTAGGGTAGACTTGCCCGTGCCGTTCTTGGCGATAAGCCCGATTTTCTCACCCTCGGCAACGCCGAAAGTGAGGTCCTCGAAGAGCACATCGACGCCAAACGCCTTGCTCAACCCCTCCACCTGCAGGTAACTCACCATATCCTTTTTCCCGTATGTCGTGACACCGCCACGACAATCAATGATTAACTAAAGAACTGCTTCATCACCTTGATCATGTTCACATGGTCGTCACACGAGCCGGTCTCGCGTACCGAGTGCATAGCCAGCACGGGATTGCCCACGTCAACACCCTCGATGTCGAGTTGGCCGGTCAAGATGTTGCCTAAAGTCGAACCTCCGGCCACGTCACTGTGGTTCACAAAGTACTGGAACGGCGCATCGGCTTTCTCGCACAGGCTCCTGAAGATGGCTGCCGAGTGGGCATCACTCATGTACTTGCAGTTGGCATTGACCTTGACACACGGACCGCCGCCTAATGCAGGATGGTTGGTCGGGTCATATTTCTCGGGATAGTTGGGGTGGAAGGCATGGGCATTGTCGGCCGAAACCATGAACGAGCGGTGAACGGCACGGCCAAAGTCATCAAAGTCACCACCCAGAGCCATGACAAGGCGCAGCAGCATGTTGCCCAGAACAGGCGAGTGGGCACCCTGCTTGGTGCCGCTGCCCGTCTCCTCGTTGTCAAAGATGGCTGCCACAAGGATAGCGTCCTTGTCCTTGGCTTCGGTGATGGCCGTGATAGCGGCGTGCACCATACTCAGGTCGTCGAGGCGGCCTGCCGAGATGAATTCGTTGTTCAAGCCGAACAGGCTGGCCTTGTTCACATCATAGAGCATCAGGTCAAAGTCCAGGATATCAGCGGCTTCAACCTGCAGTTCGTCGGCAACCAGGTTGAGCAGCGTGTTGCGCCACTCAAAGTCGCGGTTGATTTTGGCCAGAATGGGCAGCATGTCTTTCTGCTTCGACAGGTGGTTGCCTTCGTTGACGGCGCGGTTGAAGTGGATGGCCAGGTGCGAGATGCACATCAGCGGGCGGTCAATCTTGATGAGTTTTGTCACGGGGTGCAACGCGTCCTTGCCCTTGAGCAGCACGCGGCCTGCCAGAGAAAGGGGACGGTCAAACCAAGTGTAAAGTATCGGGCCACCATAGACTTCGGTGTTCAGGCGCAGGATGCCGCCGTCACCGGGAATCTCGCTTGCGGGTTTGATTCTGAAACAGGGCGAATCACTGTGCGCGGCAATGATCTTGAAGCCGGTATCGGCAGGTTTCTTCTTGCCCACCTGAACGGCAAAAACAGCGCTGTCATTCTTGGTGAAAAAGAACTTCTCTCCGGCCTTGGCATTCATCTTGTCGTCAATCTTCTTCTCCTTGAAACCGTTGGCGGTAAGGATTTTCTTCACGGTGTCAACAGCCAGGAAGTTGCACGGGCTGTTGTCGAGGAACTCCAACAGTGAGTCCACATATTTCTTGTCGGTTGCTTTACTCATAATTCTATAATAATGTTTTGGTTGTCAAATTCCGTAATAAACAGCGTTCAGTGCCCTCAACACATTGCACAAGGTCTGGCCCCAGTAATTGATGAAGTTGATTTTGCACTGGCACAACATCTCGTGCTGGGTCTCGGTCAGCGCATCCTGAATCGAATGAATCAGGTTGAAAAACTCCTGGTACAGGTCGGCGAGGTTCTCCGATATGGATGCCGAGATGGGCGTGTCACTGTATTTCATGTCCTCGAGGAACACTTCCAGATAGATGTCTTCCTCGGCCATGATTTGAGCCACGCGCTCACGTACGAGGTCATACACATCCTCCTCGAGTGCCGCGTCGATGAATTCCTCGTTGTAGGTATCGTCATCGACATCACTGACGGTGATGTACAATCGTGGCAGCAGTTTGAGCATCTCAGCCACAAACTGGTCACGCGATTCACACTCGCCAGCACGTTCCAGCGCATGGCAATACTCGTTGGCCAGGGCGATAAACGCCAACTCATTCGGTGATAGTTTCTCCATTATTCTCTTCCAACATTAACAACTGAATTTTCTGAAAAATCTGACTGCATCCGCACACTTCAAATTAACGAAAAGTTATGTCGGATTATTCTTCATAAAATTGAATAATCGTTTAATTTTAACAGGTTTCTCACCAAAATTAACAAGTAATGCCAAATCAAGTCCTGTCGTTTTCAGATAATTGAAAACTTGTGCTTCATGAGCCTCGTTCAATTCAGAAACTGCTTTTAATTCAATAATAATCTTGCCAAAACAGATAAAGTCAGCATAATATTCCTGTTTCAAGGTTTTGCCCTTGTAGGATATTTGCAACTTGACCTCTCTCTCGTAAGGAATTTGTGCATCGAGAAACTCCAACTCAAGCGCCTCTTGATAAACCTTTTCGAGATAACCGCACCCCAATTCATGCGCTACAGCATTGATACAGCCTCGAATTGCATACGTCTCTTTCTGAAATATATAATTAATCATTGTATCTGCTTCATTATGATAAGTGCATCAATCTCAGAAAATTCAGACCATTCAGTTGTTTATTAAATGGGTGCGGATGCTCAAGAAAGAGATTTCGGTTGTTCGTTTTGGGAATACAGGTGGTTGCGTTCAATAAATCCCAAGACTTCGTCTGGAACGTAGTAACGCACACTCTGGTCGTTGGCAAGGCGCTCCCTGATTTGGGTCGAGGACAACTCGATGATAGGCGCATCAACCAGTGTGACACGCTCTTTTAGTTCATCGGGGATAGTTACCTCATAACCCAGGCGGGGATAAATGAGCAGATGATACTTGGCAAGGATTTCCTCGCTGTTGCGCCATTTGTCAAATATCTGCCAGTTGTCGGCACCGGTGACCAGATAGAACTCGTCGTCGGGGAACTTGGCTTGCAGCGCGTTGAGCGTATCGATGGTGTAGGACGGACGGGGCATCGTGAACTCAAATGCCGATGTTTCCACGCCTTCGATGTGGCGCGTGACCATCTCGACCATACGCAGCCGGTCGGTATCGGCCACCTGACGCACATTGCCGGCCTTGAGGGGATTGACGGGCGATACCATCATCCACAACTGGTCGACTAGACCGCTGCCGATGATGTGCTGTGCGATTATTGCGTGACCGGTATGTATCGGGTTATAAGACCCTCCAAAAATGCCGATTCTCATCGTAGTCAACCGTTAGCGACAAAGTCGGCGATGAGGTCGTGGACCTCGGCCACGGCAGTGTCCAGATCGTCGTTGATGACGGTGTGGTCAAACTGCGGACCGATGCTGATTTCAAACTCGGCTTTGTCCACACGGGCCATGATGTCCTCCATGCTGTCAGTACCACGCTTGATGAGACGCTCGCGCAGCACTTCCACACTGGGCGGCTGGATAAAGATGCTGATGGCACGGTCGCCGTACATCTGCTTGACATTGACTCCGCCCAGCACATCCAGGTCGAGCACTACGTTCATACCCATGCCGGTGATGCGTTCCACCTCGCTCTTGGGCGTGCCGTAGTAGCGGCCCTCATAGACTTCCTGGTACTCGACAAGTTCGTCGTTGGCAATCATCTGCTGGAACTCATCGACGGTCTTATAGTAATAGTCCACGCCGTGCACTTCCTGGCCACGGCGTGGGCGGGTAGTTGCCGACACCGAGAAGGCCAGCCGCAACGACTCGTCCTGCATGATGCGACCGATGATGGTTGACTTGCCCGACCCTGACGGGGCCGAGATGATAATCAGTTTGCCCTGTTCCATGAAACAGCCGTATTAGAACTTATATTTCAAACCCAACACGGTTACCGACTGGTTGAAATCCTTCATGATCTGGAAACGCTCCTCACTGAAGAAGTAAAGGCGTTCCTTAATCTGATACTGTGCACCAAGACCTACATTGGCACCACAGCGGTCAAAGTCAGCGGGGCCATCGGGCATGTAGTGGGCATAAGAGAAGCCGACCAGCGGGTAAATGGCAAACGATGCGCTCGTCGGGATGATATAATGCAAGTTCATATTGACGTTGAGTCCGCTCAAGCCATCGTCCTTGAAGAAGTAGATGAACTCGGGAGCGACACGCCAATTGGTGACAAACTCATACTGCAACTGAGCACCCAGACCGGCCATCGAGTGCTTGGATGCGTATACAAACTGTGCCGTGGCGGCAACGTCGCCCTGCTCGGCATAGGTATTAAAAGTTGCCGCGATGGCGACAATGGCCATTAAGATGTACTTTTTCATATCAGTTCAATAATTAATGGTTATACTTGAGTTATTGATTTACAACACATTCAGCACCTGCTCCTTGATTTGCTCGAGATGGTCCTTCATGCGCACCACCAGGTTCTGCAGGTCGGCCTGGTTGGCTTTGGAGCCCATCGTGTTCACCTCGCGGCCGATTTCCTGGCTGATGAAGCCCAGTTTCTTGCCCTGGCCGGGTTCCTCGCCGTGCATCGTTTCCAGGAAATAGTTGAGGTGGTTCTGCAGACGGATCTTCTCTTCGGTGATATCGAGTTTCTCGATATAATAGATGAGTTCCTGCTCAAAACGGTTCTTGTCATAATCCGCCTCTTTGATTTTGGCCAACGCATCGAGGATGCGGCCTTTGATTTTCTGGACGCGGGGCTCCTCAAAACGGGGCACATCGTCGAGCAGCGCTTGGATGGCAGCGATTTTCTCCTCAAAGAAAACCTCCAACCGGGCACCTTCCTGCTTGCGGAAGGCTATCAGTTGTTCGGTGGCCTGTGCCACGATTTCCCGAACCACTTTCAACTCTTCCTCGTCGGCCTCGTTAGACTTGGCATCGGTCTTCAGGGCATCGGGCATGCGCAACAGGGTGGCATACCAGTCCTCGGGTTCTTCGAGATTCAATTCCCTGGCCATGTTTTCGATTTGCAACTTGTACTGTTTCAGCATCGGCACGTTGATGGTGCCCGACGTGGTCCCCTCGATGGGCTCACAGTACACAAACAGGTCAATCTTACCGCGCATCAAGGCCTTAGAGACGTCATTGCGCAGTGTCATTTCAATCTCACGATGGTTTTGAGGTGTGCGCACCCCAAAATCCAGTTGTTTGCTGTTCAGCGATTTGACTTCGGCGGTGATTTTCTTGTTGTTATACACCTTGGATGCCTTGCCAAATCCGGTCATCGATAGTATCATTGTCAATCAGATTTTCAGTTCAATCTGCAAAGATAGCAAAAAAACGTAATTATACACCCCTTTAGTTAACAAACATGTAAATATATTTTAGTGGTTGCAACATTTGATTTGTGGAATCCGTTTATAATGTGTAACTTTGCAATTTAAACCAAGTGGACCCGTTTCCCGCAAATGCATCATCTGACCTGTTTGTTTTACGATGCATAGAGCAAGAAATGTCCGTACTGTTATGATATGATTTTGGCTAACTCATGAACGAGGGCATCGATAATCAGAACCTGAAAGAGAAAACCGCCCAGGGCTTGTTCTGGGCGTTCTTGAGCAGCGGCGGCATGCAGTTGCTCAACCTGATTATCGGCATCTTCCTGGCACGCCTGCTGTCTCCGGGAGAGTATGGCATCGTGGGAATGCTGGCCATCTTCACGCTCCTGGCCGGTAACCTGCAGGATAGCGGTTTTGGCGTGGCTCTGGTCAACATCAAGGACATCAAGCACAACGACTACAACTCGGTCTTCTGGTTCAACGTGGGGATAAGCCTGCTGCTCTACCTCATCTTGTACCTGTGCGCCCCGTTGATTGCTAAGTTTTTCCACCAGCCCTGTCTGGTTTCCCTGTCACGGTTTGTTTTCTTGGGATTCATCATCGCTTCGTTGTGCATCTCGCCCAACGCTATGCTCGTGAGGAACCTCAAGATGAAAGAGAAAGCCATCACCTCGCTGTCGGCACTGCTCATATCGGGCACGGTGGCTGTAGTCATGGCTCTGAAGGGATTTTCCTATTGGAGCCTGGCCACACAGCAGGTATTATATAATGTGATCATCTGTTTCGGCCGTTATTACTACACCCGCTGGCATCCCACATTCAAGGTAGACTTCACGCCGGTCAAGCAGATGTTCTCATTCAGTTACAAGGTGCTGATCACGGCCATTCTCACTACCATCAACAACAATGTGCTGACCGTCATCTTCGGCCGACTGTTCCCGGCTCAGGCCGTGGGCAACTTCACCCAGGCCAACAAGTGGAACATAATGGCCAACCAGTTAGTCACTAACACGGTGGCACAAGTGGCCCAACCGGTGCTCACCCGCGTTGGCGATGACAACGAGCGGCAGCGCAGGGTATTCGGCAAGATGCTGCGATTCACCGCTTTTATGGCCTTCCCGGCCATGTTTGGCCTGGCATTGGTTGCCCCCCAACTCATCATCGCCACCATCGGCGAAAAATGGGCCGAGAGCATCCCGTTGCTCCAGGTGCTGTGCATCAGCGGTGCCTTTATACCCCTCTACACGGTTTATCAGAATCTGTTCCTGAGCCAAGGCAAGTCCGACACCTACATGTGGCTCACCATCACACAGATAGCCATTATGCTCATTGCCGTATTGGCCTGCCACTGGCTGGGCATCATGGCGATGGTCATCGCCTTTGCCGGCATCAATGTCTTGTGGATACTGGCATGGCAACTGTTTGCCTACAGACTCATCGGCTACCGTCTCACGAGCATGCTGCGCGACCTGCTGCCCTTCATGTTCATCGCATTGGCCGTGATGGGCGTCACCTATTTTGTGACACTGCCCGTCAGCAACATCTACCTGTTGCTGCTACTACGCATCATCTTGGCTATTGCTTTGTATGCCTTGACGATGAAATTGTTGCGGGCACGCATTTTTGAGGAGTGCATCGAGTTCATCAAATCCAGAATTAAACGATAACAACATCAATCCAATAAACACAATACAAGTAATAATGAAAGGCAAGATTTTAGTAACCGGGGGAACCGGATTTATCGGTTCACACACCACAGTGGAACTGCAGCAGGCAGGCTACGAAGTAGTGATTATCGACAACCTGAGCAACAGCAATATCGAGGTGCTTGACGGCATCGAGCGCATCACGGGCATCCGTCCCGTGTTTGTCGAGGGTGACTGCACCGACCGCGCGGTGGTACGCAGATTGTTTGAGGACAATCCCGGCATCAGCGGCATCATCAACTTTGCTGCCAGCAAGGCGGTAGGGGAGAGCATCGAGAAGCCCATCCTGTATTACCGCAACAACCTCAACATCCTGCTCAACCTGCTGGAGTTGATGCCCGAGTTCGGAGTGAAGGGCTTCGTCTTCTCGTCGTCGTGCACCGTCTATGGTGAGCCCGACAAGAACCCCATTACCGAGGACGCTCCCACCAAGAAGGCCACCTCGCCCTATGGCGCCACTAAGCAGATCTGTGAAGACATCATTGCCGATGTCATCCGCAGCGGCAGTCCCATCAAGGCCATCCTGTTGCGCTATTTCAATCCCATCGGAGCCCATCCCAGTGCCGAAATCGGTGAACTGCCCAACGGTGTGCCCCAGAACCTGGTACCCTACTTGACACAGACCGCCATCGGTGTACGCAAGGAGTTGAGCATCTTCGGCGACGACTATCCCACGCGCGACGGTTCGTGCATCCGCGACTTCATCAACGTCGTGGACCTGGCCAAAGCCCATGTCAAGGCCTTGGAGCGCATGCTTGAGGACAAGAGTGACGAGGCACTCGAGATTTTCAACATCGGCACGGGCAACGGTGCCTCGGTGCTGGAACTGCTGAACTCGTTTGAACGTGCCACGGGCGTGAAGGTGCCCCACAAGATTGCTCCGCGCCGTCCCGGTGACATCGTCCAGATCTGGGCCGACCCCAAACGCGCCAACGAAGTCCTCGGCTGGCACGCCGAAATTTCACTCGACGACACCATGCTGAGCGCCTGGAACTGGCAGAAACGCCTCCGCGAACGCGGCATCATGTAACCGCAAATCCGCATAAAAAAGGGCCGGAAATGAATCCAGCCCAGTATACTGTGCCGAGGTTCAGCCTCGGCATTCCTTTATCCATCTATCCATCCAGTCCATTGAGAAACTGCTCGGCACACCACAACTGCCATTTCTGGTTACCGGTCAACTGGTCCATCGGGATGTCCTGGCGGAATTCAGGACGCTTGGGACCTTCCCAGTCCCTGAAAATCATGTCCACGGGGCGTGGCATCGGAATCTTGTCGGGAACGGGGACCTCGGGATATTTCATCGCATACAGTTCGCGGATGAGGTACTTTGGCTCACCATTTCGCACGCGGTTCAAGTCGAGCGGATCACGCATTATCAGGCGGGCGTACGGGTCGTAGTAGGGCATAGCAGCCGTGTCAAAGGCGTTGATGTATGAACTGGAACTCTCGATAGCAAATACATCGTCCATGAAAC